>OLYK01000423.1_pt1 | contig 10911 bp, 11 predicted proteins | sample 1673651 | NCBI WGS metagenome assembly OLYK01 (sample SAMEA103958118, study PRJEB25191) | human gut metagenome | reverse complement strand
CCTCCATAATGGCAACGAGCTTTTCCTGATCGCTCAGGGAAAGCTCGTCAATCAAAGCGGCAAGGTAGTTGAGCTTATCAAGGCTCTCGTACTCGCCAAGCATCTTCTGAACGCCATAGATCGGGCATTCGTAGTCGGTGATAAACCACTCTTCGTAGGGCTGACCGAACTCATCCTGCTTGCCGATCCCGATGCGCTCAAAGACCTTCTGCATCTCTTCCTCGGTGGTGGGCAGCTTCACCCACTCACCGACCAGCATACCCTCGTTGTACTTGCCAAGGTTCGTGACGAAGGCTTCAAAATCACCGTCTAATACGGGCATAGGCATCCTCCTTTCAGTCATCCACCATGCCGTCCGGCATGATATACAGTTCCTCAAACTCAGCATCGGTCATGGCTTCGAGCTTCCGGACGGTCTTATACATCAGCTCTGCGATCTCGCCGTCCATGTCGTTCAGGGTGACGCTCTTCATATCGTCGATCAGCCGCTTCCGGCTGGACGTGTTGAAGCAGCACATCAGGTTGGTTTCTTCCACGGTAAAGTTTTTCATATCAGAGTACCATATCCTTTCCTTTGTTTTTCTGCGGCTTTGGTGTGTGGGGCGGCTGGGCTTTTTGCGCGGATTTCAGCTTGTCGCGGATGGATTCACGGGCAGCGGGCTTCTTCGGGATGGTGTCGTAGATGGCAGTCCCGGCGTCCTCCACATAGGATCGGACATACTGGATGCTTTCCGAAAAGCGAATGGGGCGGCTCTTGTCCTCGATATTCGTCAGCCGGACTTCATCGGCGGCAAAATCAACCGCGTCGATTCTGCACTTGATCCCATCCACATTCAGCGTCGCACCGACAGGAATGTAATCTGCGGCTTTGAGTTCCTTGAAGGTCTCGCCGTCCTTGCTGAGAAAGACATCTGCGCCGGACTTCCAGAGCTTGTGAGAACCGGCTACCCACGCGGTTTCACGGAAGCCGGTCACTGGCATGGAGGGCTTGCCGCGTACCTTCTTCTCAAGGAGCTTTGTGCCGAGCAGGGGCGCGGCTTTTTCCGCGTCCTTGCCGTACAGCTCAAAATAGCCGTTCTGAGCAAAGCAGACCAGCGCATCCGGATGAGCCTTTTTGACTGCCTCATATTTGCGGAGTTCTGCGACGGGGAGCGGCGAAAGCGCCTCTGTCCTTTCTGCATCCGGCAGTCTGTCACGGCGGCTTTTCTGCTTAGACAGCACTTCTGCCAGCGCCTCCGCGTCCTTCGGGAGCGTCTGGTGGGTTTTGACGCCGCCATGCTCACCGACCAGAGCCATTGCTGCATCGAAGCTGCTGCGGCAGGGCGCATCCAGCACAAAGCCATCCGCGAAGGTCAGCCGGTCATGATCCGGCGCAACCGAGTTCTGCGCCACATTTGCCGCCTGTTCCCGGTAGTTGATCTCAAAGACATCCCCGAACACCTTGCCACGCTTGACGGCTTTCGGGACAATGACGCGGGCAACGCACTCGTCATAGGTCTGTTCGGCGTAAAAACGGAAGGTGTTGTGATCCCGCGTTCCCCGAATAAAGACCTGATTTTCATTGAGGCAGTGCGTTCCGTGCGGGCGGCAGAACCACATCAGTGTTTTGTCTTCGGGACTCCGGCTTTCGGCAGCGCGGCGGATGATACGCTTGTCGATGTCGAAGTCTTCTTTGTAGCTGTCTACATGACTGTCCACGAGCTTCTGCAGCTCCGCAACGATGTCAACGTCTGTGTATTTCTTCATGCGTCTCCTTTCTCACAACTCCATGTCGTGCGTTTTGGATTTGACCGGAGACTTTTTCTCCGGCTGCTGTTTTGCAGCAGTCCTGAGCTGATCACGGATGGAGGGCTTTTCCTGCTTCTGCTCCTGCTTGACGTATTCCAGCGTCGGCATCAGCTCACGGTAACAGCCCTGTGTTTTCCGCGCCGCATGACGGCGATGGATTTTGAACAGCGGCTCACCGTTCTGCGTGACCGTGTTGCCCTCGATCCTGACGCCGTTCCGAGCCAGCAGATTGAAGGAGTGGTTAGAGGCGCGATAGGACGCCCGCACAACGTCGTTGTTATAGGCAATCTGCCCCTTGAGCGTGTCCATGACGGCGGCTTTGATCTCCTTCTCTTCGGCAGTCAGGCGGTGCGCTTTCGGTGCTTTTGCCGCTTCCTCCGGCAAGGGGGCAACGGGAGGCTTGACCTCCACGGTTTTTACCTCAATAGAGGTAATCTCATCGTTCTCCCACGCAACAACCTCAGGGTCTCTTTCCTCTGTTTTCTCAGAAGTGACTTCCTTTTGAGCTTCGGTCTGCTGACGGAACGCATCGACGAAAAGTGCCGTCAGTCCGGGATTGGGTTTATCCACAAGGAAGCGCGAGGCGTTCTTCGGGCAGACATCAACGCTCTTCGCCCATTCCTTGAGGGGCTGCGGAATGCGCCCGTCAAAGTCTTTCTGCTGGATAGTGTTTGCGAGGACATACCGGACGCGCTCCGGAGAGAACTGCTCAAGGACACTTTTCACGGCAGCATCCGCATCCAGCCGGTTATCTCCGTAATTGGAGCTGATCGCCGCTTCAATCGCACGGCGGCATTCCACGTTTGCAGCGAGAGAAGCACGATATGACTCCAGCTCACCGGCTTCATAGGCGTAATTCGCCGTCTCGCGGTAAATGGGGACTTCCGGCTTTTCCTCCGGAACAGCTTCCTTTACGGGAGCTTCGACTTCCATCTCTGCGGACTGTGCTTTCTCTGCCAGCAGCACCTTGAGCTTGGCGTCAATGCCCTCGATCATCTCAGCCGCCGTCTTGCGGATGGTGTCCAGAGAGCTTTTCAGTTCCTTGGTTTCCTTGCCGGATGACCAACCGGCAATGTAGCCGAAGGAATAGTCCGAGGTTTCAATGCCGTAACGCTGGCAGACGGTGTAGGCAACGCTTTCCGCTTCAACCTCCTTGGTGTGCCGATCCTTCTTATCTTCTGGCGCGGCTTTCTCATCCGGCTTGACGGCGTGGAGCTTTGCGTGGGCGATCTCGTGAATGGCGGTTTTGACCGTCTGGATTTCGCTCATGCCTTCCTGAATGGCAATGCGGCTTTCAACCGGTGAGAAGAATCCCTTTGCGCCGCCCGGAATATCCTCAAAGCAAATGGGGACGGGAGACTCCTGCTTGAGCGCATCGAAGAACGCCTCGTAGTTCTCGACGGTGCCTTTCAGCTCATCGACGATGATGTCCGGAAGCTCCTTGCCGTCCGTCTGGGAAACATCAAAGACACTTACCACCTTGAAGGCAGGACGCAGGACCTCAACCGTTTCCGTGACAGCCTTCCCATCTGCGCCGATCACCGGCTTCTGCGTCAAAGGATCAATCTTCTCACGCTCTTCCTGCGCCTTGTACGGCGCGGGTGCAAGAATCTTGATGCCCTTTTCGCCCTTCATGACCTGACGGTCAAAGTTGCGCTGCCACGAGGTATAACCGGCAACATAGGTTGCCTCCGGCTTCTGCATCGCAATGAGCAGCGTGTTGTTGAAGGAATAGTTGTAGAACTTGGACATCGTGCGGAGATATTCCTTGAACCGCTCGGATTCAAAAAGCTCCTTGATGCCCTGTTCCAGCTTGTCCGTGATTTCGCGGACTTGCTGTGCATTTTTGTTTTCAGCCATCTCAAACCTCCATTTCATGTTTGCTTCGGGGAGAAGAAAACCCCGTCTGGGATTTGCTCAGTAAACGAGCCTTTACCTCAGACGGGGTTTCTCTGCGCGTCATCCGACGATGGAAGATGTTATCCTCGTTCTCCCATTCAATCAGTCTATCAAACAGCTCCGGGTGTTTTGTAATCATGTGCAGCAGCTCTTCGTCGCTTGCATTGGGACAGAACCAGCAGCCGTTTCTTCGGCAGTGAGCGTAGATTGGGGAAAGCAGCCCGTGTTCCTGACAGAGCTTGTAGGCGTCCGCCTCGGTCATACCGTATTTGGCAAGCAGACTGACCTTCGTTATTCCATCCAGACGAGCAAGGCGTTTTGGCTCATCCTCCGCGATGCCGACATAGCTCACAGTGTCCGGCGAGAGTGCGGCATTGTACTTGCGGACTGGCGGGATTTTGCAGTCACGATTGACTGCACACATACCAGCCCATGCAAAGCCGCGAACCTCGCCCTTGTGCGGTCCGCGGGTGATGACATGATGGAACACCTCATCGTAGGTCTTGTCCGCGTGGAGAATGGTGAACTTGATGCCCAGCTCCTTTTCGCAGAAGGGCTTGAGCCGGTCATAAATGAAGTCCCGGTGTTCCGGGACTTCGCCGCTTGTGTCCTTATCAAACATGACCTCGCTGAAAACTGCCTCGTCCAGCGGCTCATTGTGCTGTGCAGCCAGCAGGAGCGTCGCTACGCTGTCTTTGCCTCCGCTGCATGAAGCAACATACTTTGGGCGGGTCATCGATCAAACTCCATCTTGAAGCTGACGTATTTGCCGCCGCTGTCATCCAGCCGGATCACCGCATCGTAGAGCTGAGGCTTCTTCGGCGTGTAAAGCCCGGTCACGCGGCACCAGCCCTTGTCCAGCAGCTCCTTTGCAATCTTCTTGGTCAGCTTCTTTTTCTTGCTGGAAAAGAACTTGTTGTCTTCCCACAGGCAGAAGGAGCATTCCTTGTTCGAGCAGTAGAAATTGCCCTTGCCGACATAGACCGGAGAGCCGCAGCGGGGACACTTGCCGATTTCCTCCTTGCCCGTGCCGAAACGCTGGGCTTCGGCGTCGGAGAGGAAGGGATAGGCTTTCACGAGATCCCCGGTCATCTGGACAATGCCGCTGAGGAAGGCGTCCGCATCTGCCTTGCCGCGTTCAATCTCCATGAGCGTGTTTTCCCATTCCGCCGTCATTGCGGGAGACGTGATCTGTTCCGGCAGGACGCAGACGAGGTTGCAGCCGTCCTTTGTGGGAATGAGGGATTTGCCCTTGCGTTCAGCAAAGCCGGACTTTACCAGTTTTTCAATGATACCGGCGCGGGTCGCGGGAGTGCCGAGACCTTTCTTCTCAGTGTCATCGTCGAACTGATCGTTTCCGGCAGTCTCCATCGCAGACAGGAGCGTGTCTTCCGTGTACTGCTTCGGGGGTGTCGTAAAGTGTTCGGTGACGCTGGCGGACACACCATCCAGAACATCGCCCTCATGGACTTCGGGCAGGGACTTCATGGGATCGTCCTTTTCCTTCGTCTTGAGGGAGGACTTGAACAGCTCTTCGATGGCTTTCCATCCGTTTTGAACGACGGTCTTTCCCTTGGTTTTGAACTCGTAGCCCTCGCAGGAGAGCGTGATCTGCGTTTCCGCGTAGGTGTGCTTCTCGCCGGTCGCACACAGAAGGCGCATCCCGACAAGATTGAGGATTTTCTGCTCTGACTGAGGAAGCGCGGAAACATCCTGCTTTTCAAGCTGGACGGTCGGGAGAATGGCGTGGTGATCCGTGACCTTACTGTTGTCGGTTACGCGGGAAATGTCCGGAGTGACCGAAACGCCGGAGAAAAGCGGAAGCTGGCGGCAGACAATAGAAATGACCTGACGGGCGGTGTCCTCCATATCGTCCGTGATAAACTGGCTGTCCGTGCGCGGATAGGTCAGGAGCTTCTTTTCGTAGAGTGTTTGTACGAGATCGAGCGTCTGCTGGGCGGTGAAGCCGCAGTAGCGGTTAGCTTCGCGCTGCAAGGTAGTCAGATCATAGAGCTTCGGAGGATTGACGGTTTTCGTCTCCCGCTTGAGAGAAGAAACGACGGCTTGCTTTTTCTCGCAAGCCGCCGCAATCTTTTTTGCTTCCTCTTCGGTTTTGACCTTTTCCAGATCAGCGATCAGATCGCCCTTGCCGATGTGGACGTTGAAATACTTCTCCTTCTGGAACGTGGAGATTTTCCCGTCACGCTCCACCAGCATTGCAAGGGTTGGCGTCTGGACGCGACCGACCACCAGCTTCTTGTGATAGAGCGTGGTGAAAAGACGGGTGCCGTTGATGCCGACGATCCAGTCTGCCTTCGAGCGGCTGAGTGCCGCTTCATAGAGGCGGTCATATTCCTTGCCGTCCCGGAGATGGTTGAAGCCTTCGCGGATGGCGGAGTCCTCCAATGAGCTGATCCACAGACGCTTGAAGGGCTTGGTGCATCCGGCTTTGTTGTAGACCAGCCGGAAGATCAGCTCACCCTCGCGTCCTGCATCGGTTGCGCAGACCAGCTCGGTGACGCGCTTGTCCTTCATGAGAGAGGACAGCACCTTGAACTGCTGTGCTTTGTCCTTCGTGACCTCAAACATCCAGCTTTCCGGAACAATGGGCAGATCGTCATACCGCCACTTGGCATACCGCTCATCGTAGGAGCTGGCGTCTGCCAGCTCCACCAGATGACCGAAGCACCACGAAACGATGTAATTGCCGCCCTCCATGTAGCCGTCCTTGCGGGACGTCGCGCCCAGCACCTTTGCGATGGACTGGGCAACGCTGGGCTTTTCAGCAATGACTAAGATCAATCTTCATCACCATCCGTTTCAGCATCCTCCGCAATCTGCGGCTCTTCATCCTCGTTGATGTACGGCTCTTCCTCGTAGCCTTCATCATCAAAGAAGTCCATATCTTCATCCTTGGGCTTTCTGCCCTTGACGAACTTGATGTAGTAATAAGCTGCACCCGCAGCACCGGCAAGAACGAAGATGACGAGGATCATGCCGATGTTGGATTTCTTTTCGGGTTTAGGGGCGGGAGCATCGGTTTCTGCATCCTTATCCGGCTCAGGTGTAACGGGGGCTGTGCCGGTGCATTCGCTCATGTTGGTCTTGCAGACCGGGCAGTCGGTGTTGACCTGACCGGCAGCGCATTTTTCTTTGCAGTTACAGGTGGTCAGCGCAGCCGCAGTGTCCTCATCCAACAGCGCAAGCAGATCGCTCTCATCGACCATGTTCAGGAAGTACGTCTGATACTGTTCCTCATCCTCGTTGATGGGCGCATCGTAGTCGATGACAATGAAGAAGGTGTTGCCGTTCTTCGTCTGGACAGTGATGAACTGCTTGTTGGTTGCCTTGTCATAGAGCAAGTCGCGGGTGTAGGCGTTGCCCTCATTGTCAATCGGCTCACCCTCCGGCTTTTCCGGCGTGGGAGTGACTGCGGGCTGCTGTTCGGGCTGAGTTGCCTCCGTAACGGGAAGGTTCTGCTCGGTATCATCGGCGTAGGCAAACGCCGTCACCGAGAAGCAGGACAGAACCATGACGCAGACCGCAAGGACGGTCAGAAAACGAAACTTCTTACGCATTGTCGATTACCTCCGTATTTTCAGCGGGCTTGGTGCCGCCCTTCATGGAAGACAGGAACGCCATGATCTGATCCTTGTCCATCACCATAGAGCGCACGGTATTGATGATTTCAAGGTTTTCCAGCTCCGTCTTCTTGTCGTACAGCTCCTTGAGCTGTCCTTCGATTTCGGATTTCTTCTTTTCAGCCTTCTCGATGTCGGAGAGGACTTTCTGATACTTTGGATTCATGAAAAACTCCTTTCTTTTAATAGGCGGGTCTTCCGAAGGCGTAGAAATGCTGCTGCCAGTAGGAAGAGTTGATGGATGTGTACTGAATGGGATCGCCGCAGTGGATCATGACCCCATCACCAACGTAGATGCCGACGTGAGACACGCCGGGGGTGTCATACGTCCCGACAAAGAAGATGAGATCACCGGGCTGTGCATTCGCCTTTGAGACCGGCGCACAGACGTTGTAAAGCCCCTGTGCGCCCAGCCGCCCGGTGTTCACAAGCCCGCTGTTCGTGAGGACATAGCTGACGAAGCCGGAGCAGTCAAAGGACGTGTCGGGATTGGAGCCGCCCCACACATACGGATAGCCGAGATACTTTTCCGCCTCGGTAATCAGCGTTGCAAACTTCTCGTCGTTCAGGTATTCCGGGTTGACATCGTAGTCGGCGGGAGGATTTGTGATGTACTTGTCCACATAGGGAGAGTCACCGAACAGATCCTCGCGGTTGCCAAGCACCGACATATACGTTGCGTACATGGAAAGCTGTTCCTGAGACATGATGTAGACCGGGACATGGGAGAGATTGAAGTTTTCGAGCTTCACATTGCAGATGTAGTAGTCATACGGGACGCGATAGGTTTCCGTGTGCGTGTTGCCGTCTGCATCCGTCCATGTGTCGGTCTCCGTGCGGTATCTCGTTTCGACGATGACCTCTTCGGTGAGGATGTACTGCTTTTCAAACAGCATTTGAAGCGTACCCTGCACCTCGTCCAGCGTGAACTCGCCCTCATGGAGAGCCGAGAGAATGGAGATCAGCACATAGGGGTCATGCTCAATGTCATCCAGATCGAAATGGTATTCGTCGTAGTCGTGGGTGCTTTCGTAGCTGTTCAGGTATTCCCGCAGCTCGTCCTCCATGGCGCAGTAGGCGGCTTCCGCCGCCAGCATATCAGCATCCTCCAGCGGATAAGTGGAGGCCGCAATGCCGGACGCCCCGCCCTGAAACAGCGTGGAGCAGGAGGAAATGCAGGTCATGAGCAGCAGTATCGCGGCGGCGATACCGCCCGCAATGAGGAAGCCCTTCTTGTGCCGGACAAAAAAGCTGCCGGCCTTTTTGCTCCCCTCGGCGGCGCGCTTTGCCGCCTTCGCGGTGGTCTCGGACGCTTTGACGGTATTCCTCGCGCCGTTCCCCGCTTTTGCGGCGGCGTATTCCTTTTTAATGGCCTGCTTCTGCTGCCAGCGGGAATAGGGGTTGGAAGCCCTGCCGTATTCCTGCTCGTACTGTTTGTTCAGCGCCTTGAGATTGGCTTTGTCTGCGGCGGCTTCCGCCTTGTCCGCTTTGCGGTAGGGCTTTTCCGCATGGGAGCGGTGCGCCGATTCCGCAATGCGCCAGGTGCGCTCCGCCGTCTCGGTCAGGGTGTTCGCCGCCTCCGTGCCGGGGTTGTCATCGCCCTCCTCCCGGAGCTTGCGGTGGACTGCGCTGCGGACGGTATCCAGCGGAGCTTTCCTTGCGGCGTGCGCCAGCTTGGAGGGCGGACGCTTTTTGTCCGCCTCCTCAAAGAAAAGGCGCGTTGTGACCTTGCCGCTCTCACTGTCCACAACGCGCTTTTTGACCTTAACGGTTTTCTTGGGAATTTTCGCTTCGGCCTTTTCCAGCTTAACCGCCGCCCTGTCCGCCTTGCGGACAGCTCGTTCCAGCTCCGGCAGGGCGCGTTCTTCCTCGGTGAAAATCAGCCTTGGCGAGCGTTTTGCCATATTCATCACCTCCTGATGGGACTGCTGATGGGTTAAAAGCGTTATTCAAACAGAATTTCATCCGTTCTCTCCAGAAAATGCCGCTTGCCCGCCGGGGTGATGAGGGTATAGTGTCCCAGCTTGCCGCGCTCGGTGTAGAAGTCCCTCACCAGAAACAGACCGGCGCTCTTTTTGACCGCACGGGGAAAGAGCTTGCGGTTCTTGTCCCGGAACAGATACTTCTTTTCCTCCAGATACCGGGTAAACTGCTTTTCGGGAACGCCCAGCTCCTTGGCGGTGGTGCGGATGTTGGTGCAGTCCGCAGGGTCAACAAAGGCGTCGTAATACTCCGCTTTGGGGAGGGCAATCCGGAGACGGCGGGTCAGCTCCCGGTTTCGGGCGTTTTCGCTGCGCAGGCGGTTCAGGTACTCCGGCACGGCCTCGGGGTGCGCCTCCAGCGCATCCAACAGGCTGTCCGTCATATACGCGCCGTGCTTGCGGATGGAGGGAATGACCTCATGGGTAATCCAGCGCTTGAAGGCTTTGGCTTCGGGCTTACGGCTGCTCAGAATAAGCGTGTAAAGTCCGGGTTCGTTCACCACCGTCATGTTGGGATTGCCTCGTTTATTACCCTCATTTGAAATGAGGGTAATCATCTTCTCGTCCGCATCCAGCCGTGAAATGGCTTGTGACGAATTGCCGATCTCCAAAGCCCTGCACACGTCTACCGCCACAAACCACGGCTTGTTTTCGATCAGGGCTGTTCGGATTTCTCCAAACTGTTCATTCTTGAAGACTTCGATTTTGTTATCCATGATTGACTTCCTTTCCGGCAGCAGATGTGCCACTTTGATTTTTGAGGGTAGAAACGGGATTGCAGCAGTAAGGACACTCTGCAAACACGCAGGATTGATATTTCCAGTGAGGACGGTGAAAGCGGCAGCTTCGGCACTCAGGGAGAATGCCATCCGCGCCGCTATCAAAATGCTCAAAGCCGGGTGTGGTCTGCATCAGCAATTCCAGTGCTTGCAGATCACCGGCTGTCATGCGTTTCATGCTTAAAAACTCCTTTCCTTCGCCGCATCGCCAGCAAATATTCCGGCTTTTGGGCAACAAAAAAAGAGGGTTTGCTTCTTACTCCAAATTGGAGAAGAAACAAACCCTCTTCGTTTACGATGTAGTTCAGATGATTTCTCGGATGGTATGAATGATACCGAGCAGCAGCCCGATGAAGAAGGCGAGTCCTCCGATGAGACCGCCTATGATTAAGTTCAATGCGAAGATGCCGACTGAGCCGGAGATACCGTAGCCGCTGGGAACGAGCCAGAGGCACATCCTCCGGATGCCGAATGGCAAGCCGACGCAGATCCACATAAGGAAGTAGTCACATACGCCGTCAGGCATATAGATCGGCTTGAGAAATGACGCGAGGCAGAACGCAAGCGCGATTGGAAGCAGAACCTCCTTCAAGAAGACTTTGATAGCACCCACTATATCCTCCTTCTGCCGGAAGTGTGCAGCGGCACCCTCCGGCTTGCTTGATTATTGTGAAAGTCCTTTGTTTTCGGTCAAAAAAAGAAGGGACTAAGCCAGAATGCCTTGGTTTTCAAGGTCTTTCTGATTTAGTCCTATTATCGCACAATAATCTTTCGTGATGACAAGGTTGATTTGCCTGCGCTCAATGGCTCTCAACATTCTCT
>OLYK01000421.1_pt1 | contig 10967 bp, 7 predicted proteins | sample 1673651 | NCBI WGS metagenome assembly OLYK01 (sample SAMEA103958118, study PRJEB25191) | human gut metagenome | reverse complement strand
GCCGCCGCGTGCGCCCAAAAGCTGTAAAAAAAGATGACAAATGCCCCTGTCTTGTGTTATACTGTTATCTGATTATAAAGCATAGTCGGTTACTGTCGGCTTATGGCCGATTTTACAAGCCAGATGGAGGATGCTATGGAAAGATTCGCCCGCGAGCAGGCGCCTGAGCGCGCCGAGCGCACCGATACCCTTGTGTGGGGCAAGAATGCCGTGACAGAGCTGCTCAAGAGCGGCGGCGCGGTGGATACGGTCTACCTGACGGACACGATGCCCCAGGCCGTGGCGGGCTACTACACAGCCCTGGCCAAGGAGAGCGGCGCGGTGGTCAAGCGGGTGCCGGGCAATAAGCTGCAGAAAATGTGCGGCACGCCGGACCACCAGGGGGTGGCCGCCCGCGCCGCCGAGGTCGAGTACGCCGCGCTGGACGATCTGTTCCGCGCCGCCGAGGCCAGGGGCGAGCAGCCCTTTCTGGTGCTGTGCGACGGCGTCGAGGACCCGCACAATCTGGGGGCCATCGTGCGCTCCGCCTACCTGTGCGGTGCGCACGGCGTGGTCATCCCCAAGCGCGGCGGCGTCGGCGTGACCGGCACGGTCATGAAGGCCAGCGCCGGTGCTGCGGCCCGTCTGCCCATTGCCCGCGTGTCCAACCTGGCCCAGGCTATCCGCACGATCAAGGAGCACAATATCTTCGTCTACTGCGCGGACCTCGGCGGTGCCCCGTTGGCAAAAACGGACCTCTCCGGCCCGGTGGCGCTGGTCCTGGGCAGTGAGGGCGGCGGCCCCGGCGCGCTGACCCGCAAGCTGTGTGACGCTGCCGTCACGCTGGAGATGGCCCCCGGCCAGGCTACCGGCGTTGACAGCTACAACGTCAGCGTTGCGGCAGGCATCCTGTGCTATGATGTCATGCGCCGCCGTCTTGCAAAGAAGTAAAGGCAACACCGCATAATTCCCGCCTTACGGCTTAAGCACCGCTCCGGCGGATCTCCGCGCCAAGAGCCGCCGCAAGCGGCGGTTGCGCTCCGAAGCGCCTCGCTGCGGCTCGGTGTGCGGCACGGCATCTGCGTTGCCAAAATGCTCGATAATACACAAAGTATTATCTGCGCTTTTGGCTTAGCAGCTGCCGCACCTCGCTCGCCGTATCGGCACTTAGAATTATGCGGTATTGCCTAAATTCCACCTGGCCCCCGGAGAGCGGGGCAGGAAAGCCGTCCTTTTACTAAAGAGGAATCAACATGCCAAGCAAACGTACCAATGATTCGGTTGACCGGATCCTGGAAGAACTGAATATGCAGCAGGCGCAGGCCGGTCTGCGGGACAGCGTCACCGACCACCAGGTCGATGAGATCCTGCGCAGCGTCGGCATTTTATCGCTGCCTGACGAGCCGCTGCCCGAGGACAAACTCGCCTTCCCGGAGGGAGACGCGCTGGACGACCTGCTGCAAAAGCCGGTGTCGCAGCCTGCGCCCGCCCCGGCACAGCCGCGCCCATATACCCCGGTGCAGCAGCCTGACCCGCAGCCGGTGCAGCCCGACGCACGGACGACCCGCCCGCCGGAGCAGCCGCTGCCGACGGTGGACAAGACCGGCACGCAGACCTTCAGCGGGGACACCACCGGCACCGGCATCATCAAGGGCTTTCTCGGTAAGATGGCCCCCGGCGGCGATGCCGAGTCGCTGGACCAGGGCAAGAACGAGTTCAAGCGATTCTTCGGCACCTCGGTAGCCGTCGTGCCCGATGAAAACGGACGCCTGCACGAGCCCGGCAAGAAGAAACGCAGCCTGTTCGGCTTAAAGCACGCCGAGGATACGGGTGCCTTTGAGCCTATCAACGTCACGATGGGCGGCGGCAGAGCCGTCGGGCAGGCGGAACCCGAGGAGGAGTACTATCCCGATGCCGAGCTTGAGCCGACCCCGGCCCAGCCCGCCCGCTCTGCGAAAAAGCACGGCTTCTTCGGCAGCCTGTTTGACCGCGAGGAGGAGACCGAGGAGCTGATGATCCCCGAGGAGCGCGCCGAGGAGCCTTCCTCGTACCGCCCGGGAGCTGCCGTGCCTGTGCAGCAGCCTGTGCAGACGCCCTCTGCGGCAGCTGTGCAGCCGGAGCCGCCCGTGCCGCCTGCACAGGAGGAAACCTCCACGCAGGAGGTCTGGCGCAGCAAGTACACCCGCCCGGCCCGCCGCGCCGCGGAGGAGAGCGGCCATACCGTGGAGATCATTCAGGGCACGGTGGGCTATGCCAAAAACCACCCGTCCGCGCCGTCGCCCTCCGGCATGACCGGCACGATCTACCGCAAAAAGAAGAACACCGTGGAGTTCACCCCCGGCCAGAAGATCCAGAAGGCCCCGCCGCCGCAGCCTGTGCCGCAGCGCAGCGGGGAGCCTGTGGGCGAGCCCATCGAGACGCCCCGCAGCCAGACGTCCACCGGCTACACGATGCAGATCGGCGGGCTGGACGCCGTCCCCGTGGACAGCACGCAGGACTTTATGGCCGCCTACAACGCCGTGCGCCCGCAGCGCCACCCGGCTCCCGCGCCGGTGCAGCCCGCAGCGCCCGTGCAGACGCCCCCCGCGGCGGATGCCTATGACGCAAAGCTCGACGGCACCGGCCAGTGGCCTGTGCCCCGCCAGTGGGACGACGTGGACACGCTGGTCAACACGCTGACCGGGAACATCCACCTGACGCCGACGGCCCCGGAGCATTCCGGCTATACCCAAAACAGTGCCTCCGGGACGGCCCCGTCCGCCCCGGCGCACAGCGGCTTTACGCAGCGCATCGATATGCCCGCCGCACCTGCGACCAGCAGTCCGGCCAACGCGGGCAGTCAGGCCCCCGCGCCTGCCCACACCGGCTTTACCCAAAGGCTGGACCCGGCCCCGGCGCAGCCCGCCCACAGCGGCTACACCCAGAACCTGAACCAACAGGCATCCGCCGCGCCGGATACGGCCTCCTTTGTCAACGGCATCGCCACGGCCATCAACACGCAGCAGCCGACAGGGGATACGCGCGATTATGACAGCGCTGCGGCGCGGCTGACGGACTCGCTGGCGGATGACCCCGCAGCCACCCGCACCCGCGCCCGCATCCCGACGGCGGCAGAGGTCAAAAAGGCCGCTGCCCGCCTGACGGGCCGCGCCGACGACGAGACTGAGGACAACGCCGCCTCCCCGTTTGACACAGCGGAGATCCCCGTGCCCCACAGCCGCGAGTATGAGCGTGCCGAGGACGCCCCGGCGATCCGCGCTCTGCTGGCGAAAAAGCGTGCCCGGGCAGGCATCGCCTGCATCGTCTCGGGTGCGATGTCTCTTGTCATGATCGTGCTGGCACTGCTGCCGGTGCGCCCCGCCGCCCTGAACGACCCCATGGTCTACCCGGCGGCGCTGCTCGTGCTGCTGCTGGTCAGCTGCGCCGTCAACTGGCGGTCTTTTCTGGACGGCTTCAGGGGACTGGGCAAGACCCCCTCGCCGGACAGCCTTTCGATTTTACCGGCGCTGGGTGCTGCGGTGCAGTGCCTGGCCGTTCTGGCCACCGGCGGTTACACCGACGGCACGCTGATGCTGGCCGGTCCGGCAGCGCTGATGCTCTGCATGAACGCGGCGGGCCACGCCCTGAACGCGGCCACGGTCTGCGATGCCTTTGAGAGCGTCAGCGGGCAGGATGGCTACGCCGTTGCCTACCGCCTGAAGGACGCCGGAGCCCTGCGCGCGATCTCGCAGGGGCTGTCCGAGCCGCATCCCTGCGTGCTCGTCACCCGCCCGACCCAGATATTCCGCAGCTTTCTGACCAACAGTGCCGCCCACGGCACCAGCGATAAGAACCAGCAGCAGTTTGTCTGGCTGCTGGGCGGCTGCGGTCTGGCGGCCTTCCTGTTCACGCTTATTACGTCCAAAAGCGCAGCCACGGCGGCCACGGCCATGACCAGCCTGTTCTGCCTGGCCGCGCCGCTGGCCGGTACGCTGATGTCGGCGGTGCCGGCCCGCATGATGCAGCAGCGCGCCTACAAGGTCGGCGCGGTCATCCCCGGCTGGCGGGACATCCGTCAGCTGGGCCGCATCAATGTTGTGCAGGCCACGTCGCGCCAGCTCTTCCCGGAGGGGTGCGTCACGCTGCGGGACATCCATCCCGTCAAGATGGAGCACATTGACACCGCCATTATCTATGCGGCCTCGATGCTGGCCGATACGGACTCGACGCTGAACAAGCTCTTTACCGGCATGGTCGCCAGCAAGAGCCTGCTGGAAAAGGTCACGGATCGTCAGGCTGTGCCCGGCAAGGGCTATATGGGCTGGATCCGCAAGGAGCGCGTGATCCTGGGCAACCGCGCCATGATGATGGACTACGGCATCAAGGTGCCCAGCCAGGAGTATGAGCAGCACTACACGCTGAACCAGCGCCGCATCGTGTATATGGCGGTGGCGGGCAAGCTGTACGCCATGTTCCGTATTGCGTACCAGAGCGACCCCAAGATCGCCGCGGATCTGGAGCTCGTGCACCGCACGGGAATGTACCTTGTTGTGGACTGCGACGACTTCAACTGTGATGTCCGGCTGCTGGAGACTGCCTACGGTCTGCCCACCGGCTCGGTCAAGGTGCTGTCCGGCGCCGAGCACGAGGCTGTTGCCCCGGCGGTGGCCTGGCTGCCCGAGAGTGAGGGCAGCATGCTGCATCTGGGCAGCTTCCGCAGTCTGGTCGGCGGCCTGGTCGCTGCCGCAGGGGCCGCCCAGGGCGAGAAGTACGCCTCCTACGCGCTGACCCTCTCGGTGTTGGCCAGCACCGCGGTGGGTGTGCTGATGACGCTGACCGGCGGCATTGTCGCGCTGCCGTTGATCGGCATTGTGCTGTATCAGGCCGCTTGGCTGGTCATTACGCTGTTCTTCCCGCTGATGCAGCGTTAAGGCAGCACAGAATGATGTTAGGAAAGGGGATCCCCAATGTACCGTGCACGCGAAAAACAGATGTCGATCTACGACTATCTGCCGCCCTACCACGGCGAGCTGTGCAACGCCAACCGCTGGGTACGGCTGGCTGACGCCATCGACTGGGATGGCTTTGAAAAAGCCTACAGTGCGCTGTTTGCCCCCGGCGGCAAGGTGGCGCTGCCCGCCCGCGTGGCGCTGGGCTGCCGGATCATCCAGCTGCACTATGCGGCGTCGGACCGCGAGGTCGTGGCGCTGGTGCAGGAAAGCCCCTACCTGCAATATTTTTTGGGGTTCGAGAGCTTCACCGACTCGGTGCCATTCTCGTCCCGCACGGTGGCGCGGTTCCGCGCCCGCATTCCGGATAAGGCTGTGCGCCCGGCGGTCCGCCTGCTGCGCAACTTTCAGTGACCCATTTATATAGAGAGGTATTCATGGAATTGTTTTTAGACGCACTTCTGGACGCATTGATCGACGGCGTGAAAATGCTGCCGTTTTTGTATCTGGCCTACCTGCTGATCGAGTGGCTCGAACGCCATCACGGTGAGAGCATCGAGGAGGCCCTCGCAGGCGGCGGGCGGTGGGGGTTCATCCCCGGTGCGCTGCTGGGCTGTGTGCCGCAGTGCGGCTTCAGTGCGGTGGCCTCCAACCTGTACGCAAGCCGGGTCATCACGCCCGGTACGCTGCTGGCGGTGTTCATCGCGACCAGCGACGAGGCCATCCCGCTGCTGGCGGCGGAGCCGTCCCAGTGGGTCACGCTCGTGCTGCTGCTGGCCTGCAAGGTGGCTTTTGCCATCGTGGGCGGCTGGCTGTTGGACATCCCGCTGCGCCACGTTCTGCCGCACTCCCTCTACGGCGGCTACGAGGGCCATGCCGATGACGTCGACTGCCACGAGGAACATGAGGAATCGAGCAGCATTTTTATGGCGGCACTGCGCCACACGCTGGAAATCTTCGTGTTCATCCTGCTGTTCAGCTTTATCATCAGTCTGCTGTTTGAGGGCTTCGGCGAGGAGCCCATCACGGCGGCGCTGTCCGGCATGGGCATCTTCCAGCCGATGCTGACGGCGCTGGTCGGCCTGGTGCCCAACTGCGCGGTCAGCGTGCTGCTGGCCCAGCTCTACGTGCAGGGAGCCATCAGCTTCGGCAGCCTGTTCGCCGGCCTGACCGCCGGTGCGGGCGTCGGCCTGGCTGTGCTCTGGCGCGTCAACCCCGGCTGGAAGCAGAACCTTTTCATGACCGGCTTGCTCTGGGCCGTCGGCGCTGCGACGGGTATGCTGCTGCAGCTGCTGCCGCTTTGATACAAAAAGGCTTCCCCCTCGGGGGAAGCTGTCAGCGGCCCCGCCCGCTGACTGAGGAGGGCCAGGCTTCCCAACACCACCCGTTCACGAGTCGCTGCGGCACACTTGCCCCTCATCCGCTTCACTTCGTTCAGCACCTTCCCCCACGGGGGAAGGCTTTTTAGCATCTCCAGTCTGTATACTATACAATTTGTATATTTAAAAAGGAGGACTCCCCATGCAATACAGTATTGAAAACGACATTCTGCGCCTGACTGTCGACTCCCACGGTGCCGAGCCGGTCAGTGTCATCCATAAGCCCACCGGGGCCGAGCTGCTCTGGCAGGCCGACCCTGCGGTCTGGAACCGCCATGCGCCGATTCTTTTTCCGTACACAGGCAAGCTGACCGGCGGCAAAATGCTGGCCAAGGGTGTGGAGTACGCAGGCGGTCAGCACGGCTTTGCCCGCGATGTCGAGCACACGATGACCCATCACGCCGACAATCTGCTGGAGTTTGAGCTGCACGCGAACGCCGAGACGCTGCCCAAGTGGCCGTATGCCTTCGTGCTGCGCTCCTCCTTCACGCTGGAGGGGGAGACCGTCCACCACACGCTGACCGTCGAGAACCCCGTCGAGGACAAGCTCTGCTTCGGCATCGGCTACCATCCGGCTTTTGCGCTGCCCTTCGATGACCGCCACGTCACCGAGGACTACGAGATCCGGTTTGACGGCGTCGAGTCGCCGCTCTGCGTCAGTGCTCAGCCCAACGGTCTGCTCAACGGCCAGAGCTACTACCTGGCCCGCAATGTCGAGGCTATCCAACTGACTGACGACCTGTTTGACAACGACAGCCACGCCATGGTCAACCTGCGCAGTGCGCATGTTTCGGTCATCGAAAAGGACACGGGCCGCAGCGTCATCTGCGATGTCTCCGACTTCCCGTACACCTTGATCTGGTCCGCGCCCAAGAAGCCGCTGCACTTTATCTGCATTGAGCCGTGGCACAGCCTGCCCGGCGAGGAAAACGGCCCCATCGACTGGGAGCAGCGCCCCTGCGCCGCGATCCTGAAGAAAGGCGAGAGCTGGTCCACCACGCTGTCCACGACCTTTGTCCGCTGAAAGTCAGATGAAAGCATTGAAAAAATACCGCTGGCCGCTGACCGGCGCACTGCTGGGGGTGCTGGTCTTTCTGGCTGTTTACGGCGTGCGGGTGCTTGACCCGACGAGCGTTGACTGGATCCTGAACAGCCTCAGCCCCGACCCGATCCAGCACTATCTGGGGTGGGAGCTTTTCCGCCGCAGCCCGGTGCATCTGCCCTACATCGGCGCGAATTACAATGCGGTCTACCCGTTCCGCACCAGTGTGCTGTTCACGGACTCTCTGCCGCTGGCGGCGCTGTTCTTTAAGCTGCTGGGCGGGATTCTGCCCACGCGGTTCCAGTATTTCGGCTGGTGGGGGCTGCTCTGCTATGCCCTGCAGGGCGGCCTGGCGCAGGCGGTCATTGCCCGCATTGCGGGCGTGCAGCCCACATATGGCCGGGACGACAAGAGCAAGGCCACCATCGCCATCATCATGAGCCCCGGCCAGACCGCCAAGCTGTGGGGCAGTGTGCTGGGCGCGGGCGTGCTCGTGCTGTTCCCGGCGCTTACGATCCGCATGTTTGCCCACACGGCGCTGGCCGCCAACTGGCTTGTGCTGCTGGCACTCTACCTTTGGCTGCGCAGTGACGAGCTTATGCCCACGACCCGCCGCGCCTGCCTTATCTGGGGCGGCATGGGGCTGCTGTGCGCAGGCATCCACCTCTATTATCTGCCGATGGTCGGTCTTGTGCTTGTGGGATACGCGGTGCGCCGCGCCCTGCAAAAACGAGGCCCGGCGGCGGTGCTGGCACCAATTGCAGCGTTCTGCACTGCAGCGCTGGCGGAGTTGGTGCTGTTGGGGGCGTTCGCTGTCAACTTTGCGGGCTACTCCAACGGCTACCTCAGCGGCGCGGATTACTTCGGCCTGTTTGTGCCGTGGCTGGCGCAAAGCTGGGAGCAGAATGTTTATGCAGGCGTCGGAACATCGCTGGCCGTGGTGCTGGCGGTGTTCGGCATAGTCTGCAACGCCCGCAAGGCGGAAAAATTCTTTGCCGCCCACCGCGACTGGCTCATTGCCGGGGCTGTGGTGCTGGTGTTGGATTTGATTGCCGCAGGCGGCAACGCCATCACGGTGAACGGAAAAACGCTGTTCACCGTGCCCATCCCGCAGTTTTTGATGAACTTCTGGGCAATGTTTTCCTCCTGCGCGCGGCTGGCGTGGTTGGCAGGTATGCTGCTGGCTGCCGTTGGCTGCGGGTTGGTGCTGCGCTTTTGGGATAACGGTGTCGCGCCCGCCCTGATGCTGGCAGTCTGCGCCGTGGCGCAGGGCTGGGGCCAGAGGTCGGAACTGTTCAACCGCTGGACGGACTACCACTACTACGGCTTCCGCTACGAGAATAAGACCCTGCTGACCGACCCCGTGTGGGAGCAGGTCGCCGCCAGCGGCAGGTACAGCCATCTGGCCTTTGCCACATTTGACTTTGAGCATGACGAGTTCTGGGATCTGGTCGACTTTGCCGCCGACCACGGCTGGACGTCGAACAGCTTCTACATGGCGCACATGGACGGCAATCTGGCCGCGGTCACGCTGCCGGGTGAGCTGAACGAGCTTTCCGCTGACACGCTCTATGCCTTCATCGACGAGGACGAGCTGGCGCGGAACAGTTACGGCCTGCACTATTACCGGCTGGACGGCATCCTGATCGGCAGCGTCGAGCCCATCGACGGCATCGAGGAGGAGCCTGCGCCCGAAGTGCCCGCCCACACGATGGATTTGACAAAGTCCGACCTCATCAACGCCCATTTTGCCGACGGCAGTGTAGGGCTGGAAACCGGCGGCGAGATGATGACCGAGGAATGGACGCTTTTCCCCGGGCGCTACCGCGTCACGCTGACCGGAAGCGGCTTTGACCACAGCTATATTTACGCCCGGTACGGCCTCATCAATCAGGAGACCTACAAGCTGGACATCGACTTCACCGGCATCGACCCGAACGAAATGACCTTTGAGTTTACGGCCACCGAGATGCTCCACTACTGGCGCACCGCCGTCCACACGCTGTACGACGCAAATGTCACCGTCAACAGTGTGACGGTGGAGAAGGTAGGGTAAACCGGTTCGGTTCTCACATCCGGCCGTTTACCGTTTTCCACAAACAAAAAATCCTGCCTGCACAATCAGTGCAGACAGGATTTTTACTTTATAACGCTGCTAAATCAGAACGCAACCTTCTTGGCCACGTAGTCGCGCAGTTCGCTGATGGGCATACGGACCTGCTCCATCGTGTCACGGTCACGGACGGTCACGCAGCCGTCGGCCTCGACCTTGTCGTCGCCGACGGTCTGGAAGTCCACAGTGATGCACAGCGGGGTGCCGATCTCGTCCTGACGGCGGTAGCGCTTGCCGATGGAACCGGCGTCGTCGTAGTCGACCATGAAGTCCTTGGCCAGCTCGTTGCGGATCTCCATCGCCTTGTCGCCCAGCTTCTTGGACAGGGGCAGCACGGCGCACTTGAACGGTGCCAGATAGGGGTGCAGGTGCAGCACGGTGCGCACATCCTCCTTGCCCTTGGCGTCCACGAGGTGCTGCTCGTCGTAGGCCTCGCACAGGAAGGCCAGCGCCACACGGTCACAGCCCAGAGACGGCTCGATGACGTAGGGGATGTAGTGCTCGTTCGTCTCGGGGTCGAAGTATTCGAGGCTCTTGCCGGACGCCTCCTGATGACGGCTCAGGTCGTAGTTGGTGCGGTCTGCAATGCCCCACAGCTCGCCCCAGTCGGTGAACGGGAAGGCGTACTCGATGTCGGTGGTGGCGCGGCTGTAGAAGGCCAGCTCGGCGGGCTCGTGGTCGCGCAGGCGCAGATTTTCTTCCTTGATGCCAAGCCTCAGCAGCCAGTTCTTGCAGTAGTCCTTCCAGTAGGCGAACCACTCCAGGTCGGTGTTGGGCTTGCAGAAGAACTCGCACTCCATCTGCTCAAACTCGCGGGTACGGAAGGTGAAGTTGCCCGGGGTGATCTCGTTGCGGAACGCCTTGCCGACCTGGCAGACGCCGAAGGGCAGCTTGCGGCGGGTCGTGCGCTGGATGTTCGCAAAGTTGACGAAGATGCCCTGCGCGGTCTCGGGGCGCAGGTAGCAGGTGGAGGAGGAATCCTCGGTCACGCCGATGGCGGTCTTGAACATCAGGTTGAACTTGCGGATGGGGGTGAAGTCGTGCTTGCCGCAGACGGGGCAGACGACCTCGGGGTGGGTGGCGATGAACTCGTCCATCTCGTCAAAGGTCATGGCATCGACGTCCACGCCCTTGCCCTGCTCACACTCGGAGATGAGCTTGTCCGCGCGGTGGCGGCTCTTGCAGGCGCGGCAGTCCAGCAGCGGGTCCGAGAAGCTGGACACGTGGCCGGTGGTCACCCAGGTCTGGGGGTTCATCAGGATGGCGGCGTCCAGCCCGACGTTGTAGGGGCTTTCCTGCACGAATTTCTTCATCCATGCCTTTTTGACGTTGTTCTTGAACTCGACACCCAGAGGGCCGTAGTCCCAGCTGTTGGCCAGGCCGCCGTAGATTTCGCTGCCCGGATAGATGAACCCGCGGTTTTTGCACAGGTTCACGATCATGTCAAGGGTCTTTTCACTGTTCTTCATTACGTTACTCCTTCCGCATGGCTGGCTGCCACACAAAGCGTTTTTCCCACCGCGCCG
>OLYK01000420.1_pt1 | contig 10976 bp, 8 predicted proteins | sample 1673651 | NCBI WGS metagenome assembly OLYK01 (sample SAMEA103958118, study PRJEB25191) | human gut metagenome | reverse complement strand
CAAGATCTTCTACGTTGCATTGTCCATCCTCATCGCGGCAACGATCTGGTTCTACGTGAACAACAAGGAATCCGTGACCGTGTACGTCCATGACGTGCCGATCGAATTTCTCAACGAGGACACGTCGCTTGCCGACAAGGGCCTCATGCGCATCAGTGGGGACGAGGATATCACCGTCGATTTAAAGCTCCAGATGCCGCGCAACGTCGTCTACGACTTTGACACGAGCGAGCTGCGGCTCGTGAGCGACCTTTCGACCATCACCTACGCGGGCAAGCAGTCCGTCAGCTACACGATCCTGTACCCTTCGAAGGTCTCGTCGAGCAGCGTGAAGGTCGAATCGCCGACCATCCGCACCGTTCAGGTCGAGATCGGCGAGCTCAACAAGAAGGACATCGAGATCCGCTGCAAGGTCGTCGGCAATGTGGCCGAGGGCTATATCGCCGGCACGGTCCGTATGCTGCCCGAGACGCTTGAGGTGCGCGGCCAGCAGGTCGACATCATGCAGGTGAGCTACGCGCAGGTCACGCTGAACATTGAAAACGCGACCTCCACGGTCGTGGAGCTGCTGGGCTTTGAGCTGTACGATTTCAGCGATCAGCTCATCCGCTCGAACCGCATCCATCCGGCCAGCGAGAGCATCCAGGTGACGATGCCGGTGATGACGGTCAAGGAGGTCCCGCTCACGGTCGAATTTGTCGAAACGCCCGGCTCGCGGCTCGAGAACGTCAAGTGGGCGCTGACGCCGATCGACACGATCACGCTCTCGGGCGACGCCTCGACGATGGCTGTCATCGACGAGATCAAGCTCGATACGCTCTCGCTCGCCGATCTCAAGGCGGCGGAGACCTTCACCTACGATATTCCGCTTCCTGACGGCGTGGACAATCTCAGCGGCGTGACGAGCGTGACGCTGACCATCCTGTTCGACGACATCGACTCCCTGACGGTGGACGCCACGCAGTTCGGCTACGAGAACCTGACGACCGAGCGTGATGTGACGGTCGTGACCTCGACGCTGAGCGTGACGCTGCGCGGCACGAGCACGGCGCTCGCGCGGGTGAATGAAGAAAACCTCCGCGTGGTGGCGGACCTGACGAACGTTTCCGACGCGGACGGCGTCTATACCGTCCCTGCAACGGTTTATGTGGACGGGCTGGACGTCGGCGCCGTCGGCAGCTATCAGGTGACCGTGCGGTTGAGCGGCGGAGCGGAAAACGGTACAGAGCATAACTGAAGGAGAACCTATGACCCAGATAGCAACGGTTGAAAAAATATTGCGCGGCGGCAGGGCGGAGATCTCCGTTCCCCGCAAGTCCGCCTGCGGACACGACTGCGAGAGCTGCTCGGGCTGCGGGATGCAGGGCTCGTCCACCCATGCGGTGGCGCTCAATCCCATCGGCGCGCAGACGGGACAGAAGGTCGTGGTCGAGAGCAGCAACAAGCGGCTCTATGGCGTGATGCTGCTGGTCTACGCGGTGCCCATCGTGTTGTTTCTGATCGGCTACTTTGCCTCCTACGCGCTGACCTCTGAAGGCCTGCGCTATGCCGTCGCCATTGCGGCGTTCTGCCTCGGCATCGTGCCGGCGATCCTCTACGACCGCAAGCTGAAGCGTGAGGGCGGGCTGGCGTTCACCATCATACGAACCCTGTAGCGCAGATATGTTCGGCTACGTTCTGCCCTCGCGGGATCGGCTCGACGAGCGGGAACGCGAGCGCTTCCGCGCCGTCTACTGCGGACTGTGCCACACGCTCCGGGAGCGCTACGGCTTTGCCGCGAGCCTCCTGCTCAACTACGATTTCACCCTTTTAGCCATTCTGCTCTCAAGCGGAGACGAGGAGTCCTGCGCCGTGCGGCGCTGCGCCGTGCATCCCTGTAAGGGCTGCCGCGCACAGACAAGCACGCCGGCGCTCGAGGCCGCGGCGGACCGGACCGTGATCCTCTCCTGGTGGCAGCTGCGGGATCACATCGCCGACCACGGCTTTTGGAGCGGACTTAAATACCGCTTTGCTTCGCTCTTTCTGCGCGGTGCTTACCGCAGGGCAGGGGAGCGGCTGCCGCGCTTCGACGCGGCGGTGCGGCTGCATCTCCAAGCGCTCGCGGCGCTGGAGGATGCGCGCTGCGCCTCTATTGATATGGCGGCAGAGCCCTTCGCGGCGCTGATGGCGGACGCGGCGGCAGACCTCACGGACGAGAAGCGCCGGCGCATCCTCGGTCAGATCCTCTATCAGCTCGGCCGCTGGATCTACCTCATCGACGCGGCGGACGACCTGAAAAAGGATACCGAAAGCGGGAATTATAACCCACTGCTTTACCGTTATCATACGGAAAACGGCGTTCTCGGCGACGCGGACAGGCTCGCGCTGGCCGAAACGCTGGACGCCTCCATCGAGCGCATGGCGAGCGCCTACGCACTTTACGACTACGGCGTATGGACGCCGATCCTGGACAGTATATTTTATGAGAGTCTTTACGGCATCGGCAAAGCCGTTTTGGACGGGACCTACCGCCGCCGCACGCGGACGCGGTACGGTGAACGCAAGAAGAAAAGCAACGAGGAAGCACTATGAACGACCCCTACAAAGTATTGAACGTCTCGCCCTCCGCATCGGACGAGGAGGTAAAGAAGGCCTATCGTGACCTTGCGCGGAAGTATCATCCCGACAATTATCACGATAACCCGCTTGCCGATCTCGCGCAGGAGAAGATGAAGGAGATCAACGAGGCCTACGAGCAGATCCAGAAGCAGCGCAGGGCGGGCAGCGGCTACGGTGCGCCGCGGCAGAGCTACTACGGCACGACGAGCAACGGCTATTCCAGTGCCGACCCGACCATGCAGCAGATCCGTCTCGCCATCGCCCGCGGCGACATTTCGCAGGCGGAGCGCCTGCTGAACGCGGTCAGCGACCACAATGCCGAGTGGAGCTTCCTCATGGGCAACGTCTGCTACCGCCGCGGCTGGCTGGACGAGGCAAAGCGCTATTTCGAGACGGCCTGCCGGATGGACCCGGAGAATCCCGAGTACCGGCAGGCGCTCGCGGCCTTCAACAACCGCGGCTACCGTCCGCAGGGCTATCAGACCGTTTCCACGAGCTGCGGCAACGATGTCTGCTCAAACTGGTGCCTCGCGGCACTGTGCTGCAATCTTCTCGGCGGCGGAGGCTACTTCTGCCTGCCGTGTATGTTCTGATTTGAATGAGGAGGAGATCACATTGGTCAAAAGCATGACGGGCTACGGAAGAGCCCGCGAAACGCGCAGCGGCCGCGATATCACCGTCGAGGTCCGCTCGGTCAACAACCGCTATCTTGACTGCGCCGTCAAGATGCCGCGCGCCTACATCTTCGCCGAGGACGCCGTGAAGACGCGGGTGCAGAAGGCCGTCTCGCGCGGCAAGGTAGACGTGTTCATCACCATCGACACCTCGGCGGCGGACGAGGCGGTCGTCAAGCTCAACCGCCCGCTTGCGCAGGGCTACTACAAGGCGCTGTGCGAGATCAACGAGGCCTGCGGTCTTGAGAGCGAGATCACCGCGTCGACCATCGCCCGCTTTCCCGACGTCCTGACCGTCACCAAGGCGGAGGAGGACCTGGAGAGCGTTGCCGTCGACCTCTGCGCCGTGCTCGATGACGCGCTTGCCGCGTACAATCGGATGCGCGCGACCGAGGGCGAGCGTCTTGCCGCCGACATTGGCAGCCGGCTCGATACCATCGAGCACATCACCGGCATGGTCGAGGAGCGCTCGCCGCAGACCGTTGCGGAGTACCGCGCGCGCCTGACCGCCAAGATGGAGGAGGTCCTGCAATCGACCACCATCGACGAGGCCCGCATTCTCACCGAGGCCGCCATCTTTGCCGATAAGATCGCCGTCGACGAGGAGACCGTCCGCATCAAACAGGGCGACACGGCCGCGCAGACCGTGCTGCAGATGCTGGAGGACTGCGGCTATGAGGCGGGCTATGACGGCCTTGCGGAAAAGAACGGCGGTTTTTATCTCATGCGCCTGACGCGCGGCGACCTGCTGTATCGCGCGCAGGTGCCGGAGCGCCTCTGGACACTCATCCAGCGCGACGGCATCTCGCTGACGGGTGCGCCCGGCCGCGACAGCCTCGGCCAGCACGACTACACCTGGGGCGCGGGCTGGATGTATGATGTCAACGGCTATTACCCCGGCAAGGGCCTGTCGGAATGGATGCTCGGCGACGGCGACGTGCTGACGCTGCGCTTCACGCTGGCCTGGGGCAAGGATATCGACGGCTTCGGCGCGACGGGCGGCGGCTACGGCGTGCTGTCCAGCTACTGCTATGTCTGGCGCGACGGGCAGGAGATCCCGCTTGGCCACGACTGGCAGGAGACGGCCCGTGTCGAGCCGACGGAGACGGAGGACGGCTATGCGGACTATGTCTGCACGAAGTGCGAAGAGACACGCCGCGACGTCCTGCCGAGGACCGGAACGGTCGACCCGACGGTTCCCACGGAGCCGACCGATCCGACCGATCCGACCGATCCGACCGATCCGACCGATCCGACCGATCCCACAGAACCTGCCGACCCGACGGAGAACGAAAACGAGAGGAGCATGTTCCTTGAAACGAATGCGGAATATTCTGATCCTGCTGCTGTGCGCTGCACTGCTGGCGGGCTGCGGCGCAAGATCGGCGCCTGCAAAGGCACTCGAGGGCTGCCGGGCACTGCTCGGCGTGCGCGAGGGCTTTCTGGAGGACCGCGCAGCGGAGCTGGCGGGCAGCTCCATCGGAGATTGGCTCGCCATGGCGCTGCTGGCCTGCGGTGCGAACGAGAGCTATGACGCCTATCTTGCCGCGCTTGAGCGGCATGTCACGGAGCGCTATGCCGAGCAGGGCACGCTCGATGCGCTCATGGCGACGGAGTATTCCCGTACGATCCTGACCGTCGCCATGCTCGGCGGCGACCCGAGCGCCTTCGGCACGCGGCCGGACGGCACGACCGTGGACCTGCTGAACGACGGCGTGTGGAATTTTGCGGGCGAGCTCGGCGCGCAGGGCCTCAACGGCCTGATCTTTGCCCTGCTGGCGGTCGATGCCGGGACCTATCCGGAGCCGGAGCGGGCGAAAAACACGCGCGCCGGGATCGTGGAGGCCATCCGCGCGGCGCAGGAGCCGGACGGCGGCTTCGGCCTCGTTTCCGGCGCCTCGGAGGCAGACCTGACGGCCATGGCCCTGCAGGCCCTTGCGCCCTACGGCCGGGACGAGACCGTGGAGCGGGCGCTTGCCTGGCTGAAGGACCAGATGCAGCCGGACGGCACCTTCCTGGCCTACGGCGAGCCGAGCGCCGAGAGCTGCGCGCAGGTCCTCCTTGCGCTGGCTGCGCTCGGCATCGATCCGGAGCAGGAATTCGGCAGCGTGAACCCCGAAACAGGCCTTGCAGAATTCCGGAAGGCGGACGGGAGCTATGCGCATCTGCTGACGGACACGGAAGGAAATCTCATGGCGACGGAGCAGGCCATGCTGGCCCTCTGCGCGCTGGAGCGGCTGCCGGACGGCGGCTGCGTATACGAATCGAAATATCGGGAGGCGGCATGATGGAACAGAAACAATATGAGCTTGCGGCGCAGGTGCTCCGCGAGGTGCAGAAGGTCATCCTCGGCAAGCGGGAGATCGTGGAAAAGGTCCTGATGGCCGTGCTGGCGCAGGGCCATGTGCTGCTGGACGACGTGCCCGGCGTCGGCAAGACGACGCTGGCCATGGCCTTTGCGCGCGCGCTCGGGCTGGAGACCCGCCGCGTGCAGTTTACGCCGGATACGATGCCGTCGGACATTCTGGGCTTCTCCGTCTATGACAAGCAGGCGGGGGCCTTTTCCTACCAGCCGGGCGCGGTCATGACGAACCTGCTGCTGGCGGACGAGATCAACCGTACCTCCACCAAGACGCAGGCGGCCCTGCTGGAGGCTATGGAGGAGCGCCGCGTGACCGTCGACGGGAAGACGCATCCGCTGCCGCAGCCGTTTTTCGTGCTGGCGACGCAGAATCCCGTCGGCTCGGCCGGAACGCAGCTCCTGCCCCCGGCGCAGCTCGACCGCTTCCTGCTGTGCCTGAGCATGGGCTACCCCGACCGGGAAAGTCAGGTGGAGCTGATGAAGGAGCGCCACCACGCCGACCCGCTTGCGCAGGTGTGCCCCGTGACGGATGCCGCCGCGCTCGGCGGCCTGATGGATGCCGCCGCCATGACGTTCGTGGCGGACCCGGTCTATGATTATACGGCCCGCCTGCTTGAGGCCACGCGCTGCCATGAGAGCCTGCAGCTCGGCCTGAGCCCGCGCGCCGGTCTGGCCCTGTGCCGCGCGGCCAAGGCGCGCGCGTTCCTGCATGCGCGGGACTATGTCCTGCCGGAGGACGTCGCGGAGGCTGCGCCCGATGTCTGTGCCCACCGCCTTGTGCTCGCTCCGCGCGCCCGCCTGCATGACGAGACGGCGCGGTCGGTGCTTGCCGAAATTCTCGAGCGCGTCCCGCAGCCCGCGGTGCGCGAATTCAAAAGCTGATGCGGAAGCGGATGCTGCGCGCCTGGCTGCTGTGGCTGCTGGCGGCGGCCTGCTGTGCGCTGGCCTTTGCTTTTACCCATGCCGGGGCAGCGCTGGCCGCGCTCTGCGTGCCGGTGCTGGCGGCGCTGGCGGGATTCGTCGTGCTGCGGTGCAGCAGGCTGCCCGCGCTTTCGCTCCGGCTCCCGGCAGGTGGGCGGAAGGACGGCATGATCGCGGGCGAGATCGCGGCCTCCCGCCGCGCGCCAGGCCGCGTCCTGTGCCGCATCGAGGTGCGCAATGACCTGACGGGCGAAACAACGGAATTTTTCGCGGAGGAGCGCTTCTCGTTCCGCGCCGAACACTGCGGCCGCCTGACGGTCCGCATCCGCAGGGCCTGGCTCCTCGGCCTGCCGGGCCTGTTTGCCCGAAAGATCCGGACGGACGCGGCGGCACATGTCACGGTCCTGCCGGATACGTTCCCGGCCTCCGTCCATGTGACGATGCCGGAGGTGCAGAGCCCGGACAGCGACACCAGCAGCCCGGACCGCCGCGGAAGCGACCTGACGGAGCCGTTCCGCCTGCGCGAGTATGCGCCGGGCGACAGTCTTCGCCAGATCCACTGGAAGCTCTCGTCCAAGCTCGATCGCCTCGTGATCCGCGAGCCGGGCATGCCCGCTGCGCGCACGCTGCTCGTCTTCTGGGACCGCAGCGGCGATGCCGCCGCGCGCGATGCGCAGGCGGAGGCCGTGTTCTCCGTCTGCCAGAGCCTGAGCGAGCAGGGGTATGCCTATCAGCTCGGCTGGCCCGAGGGCGGCACGGCCCGCTTTGCGGAGGCAGGCTCCACGGAGGAGCTGCTGCGAAACCTGCCGCTGCTGCTGCGCGGCGGCGCGGAGCCTCTGCAGGAGACCGGCGCGCTGCGCGGATTCGGGAAAATTCTCTATTTCACGGCCTCGCCGGACCCGGTCTGGCGCAGCCTGACGGCGGGTGCGGAGCCGGTCCTGCTGCTGTGCGGCGTGCCGGAGCAGCCGGATGTCCGCTGCATCTGCTATACCAAAGAGAACTATGCTGCCGTGCTGCAGCAGCTGGAGCTTTGAGCATGAAACGAACGAACGGTTTTCAACTGGAACGTGCCCCTGCCGGGGGGCAGACTCTGCCGCCGTGGGCGGCCGCGCTGTGCGGCGGCCTGTGCGCTGCGGGGACGCTGACGCTGCTGGCGGGGTCCTTCCCCGTGCTGCCCGCGTGGGCGGCCATGCTGCTCGGCCTGCTGCTGGGGGCCGGGCTTGCGCTCCTGCCGCAGCGGGCGTGGCTGACGCCTGCGCTCTGCGGCGCGGCGGCGCTGTTCTGTCTGTGCGCCTTTGCGCCCGTCACGGCGGGCCTGCGGCAGCTGGCCGACTGCGTGCGCCGCTGGCTGACGGCGCGGACCGGGTACATCTATTTGACATCTTCTGGCGGAATGCGGCAGGGCCTCTGGGCCTTCCTGCCGCTCGGCTTTCTTTCGGCGCTGGCCTCCGGCCGCTGCGCCCGGCGCGGGAGCGTATGGTTTGCGGCCGTTTCGCTGCCTCTTGCGGCGGTCGGCTGCGCCATTGGGCTGTTCCCGTCGTGCTGGGGCCTGCTGCTTCTGGCGGGCGGCATGACGGCCCTGCTGCTGTTCCGCACGGACCGGGGACGGACGGCGGCCCTGCTGCTTGCGGGCTGCCTGCTGCTCAGCGCGCCGCTCGGACTTCTCTCCCTGCCCGAGAGCGGGGCAGCGGCAGCGCTGGCCAGCGGGCTGCATGCACTGCGCTATGATGCGGCGGCCAACTCCATGCCGGAGGGAAAACTGCACGATCTTTCTGCGTGGGAAAAGAACGGGACGCCCGCGCTGCGCGTGACGATGGAGCAGCCGCAGCGGCTTTACCTGCGCGGCTTTGTCGGCGAGGTCTACACGGGCCGGAGCTGGCAGCCGCTCGATCCGCAGACGCTGGCGGACGAGGCCGGGCGTTTCTATTGGCTGCATGAAAAGGGCTATTATGCCCAGAGCGCAGTCGGGACTGCGGCGGTGCTCGCCGGGCAGACGCAGGTGCAGACCGTCACGGTCACGAACCTGTCTGCCTGCGGCGCGCAGGCCTATCTGCCGACCGGGCTGGCCGATTCCGCTCTGCTGGAGGCGGATTGCATCGGCGACCGCGTGGCAAAGGCGCCGGGGAAAACGTATTCCTGTTCCTGCGCCGTCGGCGGCCTGCGCGACTGGTATGCCGCGCAGCAGGCGCTGGCGGACGATCCGGACGGCGCGGCGCAGTGGCTCACGCTGGACGAGGGCTACCGGGCGTTTGCCGAGGCACAGTTCCTTGAGCTTACGCCGGAGGCGGCTGGAGCCGCGCAGGCACTGCTGGGGAGCGAAATGCAGGGGAAGACCCTGCCGGAGATCCTGCAGGCCATCCGACAGACGCTCACGGAGCACTTCGTCTATGACGAGAGCGTCTCGACGCAGAACGGGACGCAGGACTTTTTCCAATATGTTCAGTCCGTCACCGCGCGCGGCTACAGCGTGCACTATGCGACGGCCGCCGTGCTGATGCTGCGCTATTGCGGCGTCCCGGCGCGCTATGCCGAGGGCTACTACCTCTCCGGACAGGATGCGGCCTCCGGCGAGCAGACGTTTGAACTGGATGAGACGCACGCCCATGCGTGGGCGGAATATTATCTGACCGGCGTGGGCTGGGTCCCGTTTGAGGTCACACCGGGCTATGTAGAGGCCGAGGACCTCGGAGCAGGCGGCGAGGCGGGTGGAAAGCAGTATGAAAATACGCAGCTGCCGCCCGTTGTGGAGCAGCCGGAGCAGCAGGCCCCACAGGAGGAGACGCAGCGCAGTTTCCACTGGTGGCTCGCCGCGATCCCGCTTGCCGCGGCCCTCCTCGCGCTCGTCCTGTGCCAGCTCTGGCGCAGACGCCGCCTGCACCGCCGGATCGCGGCCATGGCGGCGGACGAGCCGCGCGAGGCCGTGACGCAGCTCTATGGCTACGCCGTGTTCCTGCTGGCGCGGACCGGCGCGGCCCCGCCCGCAGGGCTGGAGCAGGCCCGGCAGGACAATGCCGAGGCCATGTTCAGCGGCCACGATATTCCTGCGGAAAAGGCCGCTGCCATGCAGCACTTCGTGCAGGAGACCCTGCAGGCCTGCCGGAAAAAACGCAATCCGCTCCAACGGTTCGCGGACCGCTGGATCCGTATCTGGTATTAGGTTTAGGAGGCAATGCTTATGAAGTCCATTCGATTTCTTGCCCTGCTGCTGTGCGCAGCGCTGCTGCTTCCGCTCGTGCCCGTGCATGCGGCGCAGAGCGGCGGGAGCTTCTATCTGACGGCCTCCACGGCCGGGCAGACGCTCATTGAGCCGGTCGCCGTGCCCTATACGGCCGGGCAGACCATCCGGGATGCCCTGCGCGGCAGCGGTTATGCCTTCGGCGGCATCGATACCGCGTTCATCACGGACATCGAGGGCGTCGCGGGAAACTTTACGGTCTATTATGACGGCGGCGCGTATTCGCTCGATGCGATTGCCAGCCCGGAGACCGTGACGGCCGTCGTCTTCTCCGAGCGTGAAAGAGGCTTTCCGGCCCTGCTGGACGCCGTGACGGAGCTTGCCCGCTTCCGGGAGCGCACGGACCATGTGCAGAATTACCCGGTGGCGCAGCAGGCCTATGCGGCGGCGCTGTCCGGCCTGCGGACGGCGGACGAGGCGGGCCTGACGACGCTTCTTGCCGCACTGCGCAGCGCCGTGGCGGAATACGAGGCCATTCTGAACGGCACAAAGTACCCCGTGACCTTTACGGACACGGCCGGGACGGCCGCGCAGCTCACGCTGACGGACAGCTATGGCAATGTGACGCAGGTACAGGGCCTGCGCGCCGAGGTCGTGGCAGGGGAGTACACGTTCAGCCTGTCTGACGGCGGCGCGAACCGCGTCGACGGCACGCTGACCGTGGCAGGCGCGGTGGAAAAGCAGGTCGCGCTGCCGACGGGCGACTGGTTCGGCACGATCCGCCTCCACAATGCGTCCGGCGCATCCGCGGGTGCCTATCCCGGCACGCAGGATGAGAAGACCCATACGGCACAGTTCCGCGTGGAGGACTTCCGCACGCTGCTGCTGGCCGGCGCGGACAAAATCTCGGTCAATTCCGCCGCGGTGCGCGACAAGACGCTGCTTTCGCGCGCGGCGGATAAGTTCGGCAGCCAGTGCGTGGTCTGCGCCATCGACGCCAAGCGCAGGGGAGACGGCTATACGGTCTATCTCAACGGCGGCCGCATCGACACCGGCATCGACGCCGTCGAGTGGGCGGCCGAGGCCGAACGCTGCGGCGCGGGCGAGCTGCTCGTCACCTCGATGGACGCCGACGGCACGAAGGCTGGCTTCGACAACGACCTAATCGCGCAGATCGTCTCGCGCGTGCGCATCCCCGTCATTGCTTCGGGGGGCGGCGGCACAATGGCGCACTTTGCCGACACCT
>OLYK01000413.1_pt1 | contig 11056 bp, 8 predicted proteins | sample 1673651 | NCBI WGS metagenome assembly OLYK01 (sample SAMEA103958118, study PRJEB25191) | human gut metagenome | reverse complement strand
TTCGACCGCGACATGCCGATCAAGTTCCTGCCGATCAAATGGGCGAAACTGCGGCTCAAGATGGGGCTGGCGGCTCAGGCCGGTTACCGGAACGCCATTACGTTCGAGTTCTCGCACTTTATGAGTCCGCAGTCGGCCTACCTGCAGGCGGGGCACTTGTACGACCGCTATATGGAGTATCTGAAAACCTTGGAATAGAGACCGATGAACGGACATTACCCTAAACCGGGCGGTTTGGCGGCGGCGTTGGCCGTGCTGATCGCAGTCGTGCTGGCGTCCTGCTCCCCGAAGGGTGCGGCGGGCGGCGACGCGGCCTGCGGCCTGTCGGACGACGATTTCAGAACAGAAGGCATTCTCCAAGCGATTCCCGTTCGTGCGACGTTCCTCGACGAGGTGAGCTGGGACATTCCCCACCAGAACTGGGGCGTCAGGGAGTGGGACGCCGATTTCCGCCATATGAAGTCGATCGGCATCGATACGGTGATCGGGATTCGCTCGGGCTACCGCAAGTTCATCACCTACCCTTCGCCCTACCTGCTCAAAAAAGGGTGTTACATGCCGTCGGTCGACCTGCTCGACCTGTTCCTGCGCCTGGCCGGCAAGTACGGCATGAAGTTCTACTTCGGGCTTTACGACTCGGGCGAATACTGGGACACGGGCGACATGTCGCATGAGGTCGAACATAACAAATATGTAATCGACGAGGTGTGGAACATGTACGGCCGCAAATACGAGAGTTTCGGCGGCTGGTACCTGAGCGGCGAGATCAGCCGTGCCACCAAGGGTGCCATCGGGACGTTCCATGCCCTGGGCAAACAGTGCAAGGAGGTTTCGGGCGGGCTGCCCACCTTCATCTCGCCGTGGATCGACGGCAAGAAGGCGGTGATGGCCAGCGGGAGCAAACTGACCAAGGAGCAGGCTGTTTCCGTCGAGCAGCACGAACGCGAATGGGACGAGATATTCGACGGGATTCACGATGTGGTGGATGCCTGTGCGTTTCAGGACGGGCATATCGACTACGACGAGCTGGATGCGTTCTTTGCGGTCAACAAACGCCTGGCCGACAAGTACGGCATGCAATGCTGGACCAACGCCGAGTCGTTCGACCGCGACATGCCCATCAAATTCCTGCCCATCAAGTTCGACAAGCTGCGCATGAAGCTCGAAGCCGCCATGCGTGCGGGCTACGACAAGGCCATCACCTTCGAGTTCTCCCACTTCATGAGTCCGCAGTCCGCCTACCTGCAGGCAGGCCACCTGTACGACCGCTACAAGGAGTATTTTGGAATTTAAGATTTCTGATTTCAAATTTCAAAGTACTTGTCAACCCGTCAAATCAAGAACTCAAAAACTCAAATCATCCATGAAATCTAAAGTCAATTTCTCTTATCTGATCTTCCTCTCCGTGGTGGCCGCTTTGGGTGGATTCCTCTTCGGCTACGACGCGGCGGTCATCTCCGGCACCATCTCGCAGGTGACGGCCCGCTTCTCGCTGGACGAGATACAGGTGGGCTGGTTCGTGGGGTGCGCCCTAATAGGCTCCATCATCGGCGTGCTGATGGCAGGCAAGCTGAGCGACCGCTGGGGACGTAAGGTGACGATGCTCGTGGCAGCCGTCTTCTTCTCCGTGTCCGGTATAGCCTGCGCGTTTGTCGGCTCGTTCGAGCAGCTGGTGGTGGCACGCATCCTGGGCGGCATCGGCATCGGCGTGGTCTCCATCGTCTCGCCGCTCTACATTTCCGAGGTCTCCATCGCGCAATACCGCGGACGCCTGGTTTCGCTCTACCAGCTAGCCGTCACCATCGGCTTTCTGGGAGCCTACCTCACCAATTTCCAGTTGCTTCACTTCTCGCAGAGCGGCGCGGTGCTCAATACCGGATGGATGAACCTGGTGTTCGTCTCCGAAGTGTGGCGCGGCATGCTCGGCTTCTGCAGCCTCCCTGCCATCCTCTTCTTCTGCATCATCTTCTTCATCCCCGAGAGTCCCCGCTGGCTCATCCTGAAGGGGCGCGACGAACGGGCAGTGGGCATCTTCCGTAAAATCTACCTCTCCGAGGTGGAGGTGGACACGCAGCTGCAAGACACCAAGTCCGTGGTGCAGTCCGAGACCAAGTCCGACTGGAAGTTCCTGCTTCAGCCGGGCATCTTCAAGGCCGTGCTGATAGGGGCTGCCATAGCCATCCTGGGCCAGTTCATGGGCGTGAATGCCGTGCTCTACTACGGTCCCACCATCTTCGAGGAGGCCGGCCTGTCGGGCGGTGATGCCCTGTTCAGCCAGGTGCTAGTGGGCATTGTCAACGTGGTGACTACCGTCATCGCCGTGTTCATCATCGACAAGGTAGGCCGCAAGAAGCTGGTCTACTACGGTGTGTCCGGCATGGTGCTCTCCCTGCTGCTCATCGGCTTCTACTTCCACTTCAGCGAAAGCATGGGCCTACCCAACTCTTTCCTGCTGTTCTTCTTCCTTTTCTATGTCTTCTGTTGTGCCATCTCCATCAGCGCGGTCATCTTCGTGCTGCTGTCCGAGATGTACCCCACGCGCATCCGCGGCATGGCCATGTCCATCGCCGGCTTTGCCCTGTGGATAGGCACCTACCTTGTGGGCCAGCTCACCCCCTGGATGCTCCAGAACCTTACCCCCACCGGAACATTCCTGCTGTTCGCCCTCATGTGCGTGCCCTATATGCTCATAGTCTGGAAGCTGATTCCCGAAACCACCGGCAAGTCGCTGGAGGAGATAGAACGCTACTGGATGAAGAAAAGATAAAATCGACCTGACACTATATATAAGGAATACTCAACTAAATACATAAACTATGGATTTTAAAAAATTAGCAGAACAGTACAAAAGCGAGTTGTTTGACAATGTGCTTCCTTTCTGGCTGCAACATTCTCAAGACCGCGAATGCGGAGGCTACTACACCTGCCTGGACCGCGACGGACACGTGTTCGACACGGATAAGTTCATCTGGCTGCAAGGCCGCGAGGTGTGGCTGTTCTCCATGCTCTACAACAAGGTGGAGAAACGCCGGGAGTGGCTCGACTGTGCCATCCGGGGCGGTGAGTTCCTGAAGAAGTACGGCCACGACGGCAACTATAACTGGTACTTCTCCCTCGACCGCCGGGGCAACCCCCTGGTGGAACCCTACAACATCTTCTCCTACACCTTTGCCACCATGGCGTTCGGCCAGCTCAGCCTCGCCACCGGCAACCGGGAGTATGCCGAGATTGCCAAGAAGACGTTCGACATCGTCCTCTCCAAGGTAGACAACCCCAAAGGCAAGTGGAACAAGCTGCATCCCGGCACGCGCAACCTGAAGGGCTTCGCCCTGCCCATGATTCTCTGCAACCTGGCACTGGAGATAGAGCACCTGCTGGACGAGGACTTCATGGTGAAGACCATGGATACCTGCATCCACGAGGTGATGGACGTGTTCCTCCGTCCCGAGCTGGGCGGACTCATCGTCGAGACCCTGAACGCGGACAACACGTTGGTGGACTGCTTCGAAGGCCGCCACATGAATCCCGGCCACGCCATCGAGGCCATGTGGTTCATCATGGACCTGGGCAAGCGCCTCAACCGCCCCGAACTGGTGGTGAAAGCCAAGGACACGGCACTGAAGATGCTGGAATACGGCTGGGACAAAGAGTATGGAGGCATCTTCTACTTCATGGATCGCAACGGCTGTCCGCCCCAGGAGCTGGAGTGGGACCAGAAGCTGTGGTGGGTACACATCGAGACCCTCATCTCCACGATAAAGGGCTACCGCCTGACCGGCGACCCGAAGTGCCTGGAGTGGTTCGAGCGCATCCACGACTACACCTGGAGCCACTTCAAGGACACCGAGCATCCCGAATGGTTCGGCTACCTCAACCGCCGCGGGGAGGTGCTCCTCCCGCTCAAGGGCGGCAAGTGGAAGGGGTGTTTCCATGTTCCGCGCGGACTTTACCAGATATGGCAGATCCTCGAACAATGCAAATAGGCGGCTCGTTCCCGATGCCTGATAAACGATTTGCCGGCCTCAAACGGTGCCGTGATATTTAAAAGAAACGAAACAAGCATGACACGTATAGGATTCTTACTTTCGGCGGTGTTGTCCCTCGCAATCGGGCACGTACGTCCCGCACAAGCCAAAACGATACGCCGCACGGTCGACGTGCTGGTTATCGGCGGCACGACTTCGGGCACTTCGGCGGCCATCGCCGCGGCGCGTCAGGGGGCGGCCACGCTGGTCGTCGAACCTACGCCCATGCTCGGGGGGATGTTCTCGGCGCAGGGCGTCCCGGCTGCCGACGGTAACCACCACCTGCCCTCGGGGCTGTGGAACGAATTTCGCGAGGCTCTGCGCGCCCATTACGGCGGGGCCGAAGCGCTTGCCACGGGCTGGGTGAGCAACACGCTCTTCGAGCCCCATGTGGCGGACAGCATCTTCAGGGCGATGGCTGCGGCCGAGCCGCGGCTCGAAGTCCTGCACGGGTATGTGCTCGATAAGGTATACAAGCGCGGCAACTGCGTGACGGGCGCCCGTTTCTCGCGTGGCGGGGGCGACAGGCTCGAGGTCTCGGCTCGTATCACGGTCGATGCCACCGACCTGGGCGATGCGCTGCCCATGAGCGGTACGCCCTACCGCATCGGCATGGACGCCCGTGCCGATACGGGCGAGACGCTGGCGCCTGCCGAGGCGAACGACATCGTGCAAGACCTGACTTTCGTCGCCATCCTCAAGGATTACGGCAAGGGTGCCGACAAGACCATCCCCCGCCCCGAAGGGTACGATCCTGCGGAGTTCGCTGCGGCCTGCCAGACCGCTGCGGGGCAGCCGATCCCGGCGGAGGTGATGCTCAACTACGGCCGCCTGCCCAATGGCAAATACATGCTCAACTGGCCGGTCAACGGCAACGACGTCTACATGAATATCGTCGAGGTGCCCTATGCCCGGCGTGACGCCGCGCTGCGCCCCGCCCGCGAGAAGACCCTGCGGTTCATCTACTATATCCAGCACGAACTGGGTTTCAGCCACCTGGGGATCGCCGATGACGAGTTCGGCACCGCAGACGGATTGGCATACCTGCCTTACCACCGCGAGGGGCGGCGCCTGGACGGGGTGATCCGCCTGACGCTCGATGACGTGGCGGATCGTTACGGCCGCCCGTCGGCACTTTACCGTACCGGCATTTCGGTCGGCGACTATCCCGTCGACCACCACCACGATTGCCGTCCTCAGATCGGGAAGATACCCTTCCCGCCCGTGCCGTCGTTTTCGGTGCCGATGGGGGTGATGATCCCTGCCGGGACGGACAACCTGGTGGTTTCGGACAAGGCCATATCGGTTTCGAACCTTATCAACGGTTCGACGCGCCTGCAGCCGGTAGTCCTGCTCACGGGACAGGCGGCAGGGACGTTGGCGGCCATCGCCGCCCGGGAAGGGTGTACGCCCCGCGAAGTCCCGGTGCGCAGGTTGCAGGCCGCCCTGCTGGCGCAGGATGCGTATATCGCGCCGTTGTACGACGTGAAACCCGACGACCCCGACTTCGCGATGTTGCAGCGCATCGCAGCGACGGGCATCCTGCGTATGACGGGCGAGCCGTTCCAGTGGGCGAACCGCACGTGGTTCTATCCCGAGCGCGGGATCTCCGTCGGTGAGTTCAGCCGCGGCCTGCACGACTATGCGCCGCAGGTCGAAGTGTCCGACGACCCCGCGCCGCTTACGGCGGCGTCGGCTGCCGCCATGCTCCGCAAGGCCGGCGCTGCCGTCGCTGCCGACGGTACGGAGCCCCTGACGCGGCGTGAAGCGGCGCGGATGACGGACGAAGCGCTGCATCCGTTCGACCGCGACATTGATTTCGAAGGAAACCTGATAAAATAACGAACCATGAAGAAACTCATCCTCCTGCTGCTGGCCGCTGCCGTCGCGACGACCGCAGCCGCACAGGCGCAGCGCGATACGCTGACCTTCAACAACGACTATTATTTCTCCAAGCGCAATGTCGAGGAACTGGTGCCGGTCACCGGGCAAAATATCGTGATGCTGGGCAACAGCCTTACCGAACGAGGTTTCTGGGCGGAGTATTTCCAGGGGAAACGCGTGCTCAACCGCGGCATCGGCGGCGACTGCATATCGGGCATGATCAACCGCGTGCAGCCGATCGTCGACGGACGACCGAAGGCCATTTTCATCATGGGCGGCGCCAACGACCTGCTTTTCTCGAAGATTTCGAACGAGAAACTCCTGCAGCAGTACGAACGCCTGCTTGACATCATCGCCCGGGGGACACCCCGCACGAGGGTCTATATCCAGAGCCTGCTGCCGCTCAACGAGGCGCATAACGAAGCCTTCATGAAGGGCAAGAATACCCGTTTCGCCGAGTTCAACGCACTGCTGCGTGCGATGGCCGAACGCCGCGGGCTGACCTTCATCGACATCTGGAGCGCTATGCAGCGCAACGGGGAACTGCCCGAAGAGTACACGTTCGACGGCATCCACCTCAAGGCGGCGGGTTATGCCGTGTGGATCGAGAAGATCAGGCCCTACGTCAAATAAGCTGTCCGGATGAAACGTCTGTTTTTCGCGCTGGCATTGTGCGCGGCGTCGGGGGCCTGCATGGCCGGCGGCGACATGCGCTTCTATGAAGCCCGTTCGGACAAGATCCGCTTTACCGGCCGCGCCGCCGAAAACGGCGACGGCAGCCTGTCGTTCGACTGGAGCGGCTGTCATTTCACGTTCCGTTTCGACGGCAGCCGCTGTGCGATGCGTGCTGCGGATACCGGGCGTAATTACTACAACGTATTCGTCGACGGGCGCCTGTACGGCAAGGCGACCGTCGAGGGAGCCTCGTCGTGCGTGCCCCTCGCCGAAGGGCTTGCGCCGGGGCCGCATACCGTGACGGTGCAGAAACGCACCGAAGCCGAGCAGGGGCGCACGACGCTCTACGGCATCGAGGCCGACGGTGCCCTGCTCGACCTGCCGCCCGCCCCGTCGCGGCTGATCGAGTTCATCGGCGACTCGCACACGTGCGGCTACGGTACCGAGGGGAAAACCGTCTCGGAGCCTTTCACCCCCGAGACCGAGAACTGCGACCTGGCATGGGGCTGCATCGTGGCGCGCTGTTTCGATGCCGATTACGTGCTCACGGCCCATTCGGGGCAGGGCGTTGTCCGTAACTGGGGCGACGTGAAGCAGACGTCGGACGTCACCATGCGCCAGCGCATTCTGCGGACGTTCGACATGACAGACTCGCCGCGGTGGGATTTCCGGGGCTACAAGCCCGACATCGTGGTGATAAAACTGGGCACGAACGATTGCAGCACGGGCATTACACCCTCCGAGGCCGCCTTCGGCAAGGCTTTCCGCGAGCTTTACGGCGCCCTGCGCGAACATTACGGCTCCGTGCCGATCCTTTACGTCATCCCCGACGGTGCGGAGGCGTTCTATCCCTATATGCAGTCCGTCATGGCCGGCCTGGAGGACGACGACCTGCATTGCGTCATGCATTTTACGGGCATCACCAACCAGGACGGCGACTTGGGGGCCGGGTACCATCCCAACCACCGCGGACACCGGAAGTTCGCCGCTGCGGTCATTCCCTACATCTCGACGATCATGGGGTGGGAGATGCCGATGGAGGTCATTCAATAGCTGCTGAAACGATGAAAAAACTGTTTTTTACCGCCCTTGCCCTTGCGGGTTTTCTCTGCGCCGCTGCGCAAACTCAGGACTGGGCGAACTTCGGCCGCTTCGAGCAGGCCAACGGCCAGGTGCGCAATCCGAAGGTCGTCCTCATGGGCAACTCGATCACCGAACTGTGGATCAAGACGCATCCCGACTTTTTCGCCGCCCGCGGTTATGTGAGCCGCGGCATCAGCGGGCAGACCACCTCGCAGATGCTCGTGCGCTTCCGGGCCGACGTGCTGGACTTGCACCCGCAGGTGGTCGTCATCTGCGGCGGGACGAACGACATAGCCCGGAATACCGGTTATATATCGCTCCCGCATATCCTGGGCAACCTCGTGTCGATGGTCGAGCTGGCGCGTGCCAACGGCATCGCCCCCGTGCTGTGTTCGTTGTTGCCCGCGCGTGAATTCGGCTGGCGCAAGGAGTTGGAACCCGCGCCCCTGATTATCGAGCTGAACGCCATGATCCGCGAGTATGCCCGCAGGGAGAATGTCCCCTATGTGGATTACCACGCGGCGATGTCCGAAGCGGACGGAGGCATGGTAGCGGCCTATACCTACGACGAAGTCCATCCCACGGCCGCGGGGTACGACGTGATGGAGAAGATTCTGCCGCCCGTCGTCGACGCGGTGCTGAAGAATCCGAAACGGTATCGGCGGCGTTAATAGCCGGCAGGGGCAGAATTATAAGAGGGCCGGGGAATGCTTATTTCCCCGGCCCTCTTATTCTTGCAGGCAGATCGCAGCGGCCTTCCGTTATTTTGCCCCCGTGACCTTATTCCCGGAGCAGCAATACACAGCTGCCCGGTGCGTCGGCCTTTATCTTCAGTTTATTCCGCCCGGCGGCCGAAATGCGGATGCCGCTGTTCTGTTCGGCCGTTCCGAAATGCCGCAGGTCGAGGTATCCGGGCAGTGCCAGCGTCCTCTTGCAAGCCCGCTTGCAGTCGATGAAAACGGCCGTATGTCCCCCGGCGCTGCCTTCGTAGCACAACAGGTCGGCATCGTCGGCGACGGGCGTCTCGAACCAGGTGTAGACACCCCGCCAGCAGGTCTTGTCGCCGTTCTCCATCCGTTTGTTCCCGAAGAGCTTGTGGTAGCTCTTGCCGTAGGGCGCATAGATGAAGATGTCGTCCTGCCCGTCCAGCAGCGCGTGGTCTCCCAGCCCGTCGGGCAGCAGCCAGGTCGATTGGTACCCCTGTCTGTTCTTTTCGACGTAGCGCCGGAAAAGGGGGTATTCCTGTTTGGTGAACGTCGATGCCTTCGCCGCTTCCGTCCAGTCCGTGTAGGCCCCGCCCGGGGTGAGTACGTGCGTCTCGCCTTCGAACATCGACTGCATCCCGTAATAGATGGCGATGGTCACGGGCGCGGCGTTGCAGAACCGGTGCGAGGCCGCGACCTCGATGTTGTTGCGGCGGACAGTGTATGTCACCGATTCCCGGCACAGGGTGTCGCGCAGTTCTTCGCCGCCCGCGGCGTTCCGGTAAGGGCGTGTCGGGTCGAGGATTACGTTTTCGGCCTCGACCGTCACCCGATTTGCCCATAGCGTCGTGTCGCCCTCGATGCGGTTGCCGTCGGCCAGCAGGGTGTAACCCTCGCTGCGTGCCGTGCGCGCCGTGCGTTCCCTGTATTTGTGGTTGCCCCCGCACCACCCGCACCCGGGGATGGCGAAAGGCCCGATGTTGTCGCTGTACGTCGAGTTGAGCAGGACGGCGGGTTCGGCCTCGGGCTGCGTGGTGGGAAGCGCCGCCCTGTTGCGCGTGATGCCTACGCGGTAGAACGTGTAGAGCTCGTTGAACATGCACCGCCTGAACCAATAGGTGATATCCGTCCGTTCGTCCAGCTTGGCCGAAATATAGAGGTCGCCGCCCTGGCGTTTGACATACATCGTTTCGGAATAGGGGCGGTCGTGTCCTTTCCCCCTGCTGCGCTTCGGGGCATGCTCCCCGGCACAGAGTGCCGTTGCGGGCGCCATGCATCCCAGCAACAGCAGGCAGGCCATGATTTTCAAATGTTTCATCGTTGCGTTTTTGTAGGAAAGCGATGCATCCGGGCGCATCCCGGGTGCATCGCCTGTATGCCGGGGCATCCGATGCCCGTCCGGTTTACTTGCGGGTGAGCTTCAGGAAGAGGTCGGGACGGTCTGTGGTGATGAAGTCGACCCGGTTTTCGATGGCCCATATCATGTCGGCCGGGTTGTTTACCGTCCAGACGTTCGAGGCCATCTTCAACGCCTTGATGTCGTTGAGCCACGTCGGGTTGTTCAGGTATACGCCGTAGTTGAAATCGCAGCCCGTCAGCCCCATCGCCTTCAGGTCTTTGGGCAACGTGCCGCCTCCCAGGTACATCAGTTGCGTTTTGGCGGGAGCCAGCCGTGCCAGCTCTTTCATTACGTGGAGTGAGAACGAGATGTAGGTCACGCGTTTCGAAAGCCCGTACCGGCCGACCATCTTCACCACGGCCTCGGCCGCTGCGGTTTCCGCCTCGGGGGTGGCGTGCGGCTTGAGTTCCAGGACGAGGTGTACCTTCGTATCCTTAGCGGCCTCGAGGTATTGCTCCAGCGTGGGCATCGGCTCCCCGTTTTCGAGCTTGAGCGTCGTCAGCACGGTCGAAGGGGTGCTCTGTACCTCGTATCCGTCGTGCCAGCCGTCGTGGTTGAGCACCGGAACGCCGTCCGAGGCCATCCATACGTCAAATTCCACGCCGTACACGCCCAGCTGGTCGGCCTTGAGGAGCGAGGCGATCGAATTCTGTGCCGAGCCGTCGGTGTGCCAGAAGCCCCGGTGTGCGACCACGCGGGTCTTGTTCTTCATCGGGATGCCGTATTTCAGGTAGCGGCGTGCCTGGATGATCCGGGCCAGGCGATCCATCAGGGCCTTGTCTTTCGGGTTGTCCGACTCGTCGAGGGTCAGTACGCCGCGGTTTCCGCAGTAGTAGGCGACGGCCGAAGAGTTGAAGACGTCGTTCTTTTCGAAGTGGTTGATATAGGCCGCCATCCGGTCGTGCGACGAGTTGGGGATCGCCGCCGTGGCCTTCTCGTCGAATTCGAACTCCATGGCCATCCCGTGGCGGCGGGCCGTGGCACAGGCCTCGTCGAGGCGGCTGTCGGGGATCGAGTGGTTGAAGAAGTGGTTGGGCTGCTGGTAAGCCACGTCGAAGCCCAGGCGTTTCCACTCCTCATGGCCTTTGGCCTGCCAGTAGGGAATCCAGTAGAAAAGCTTGCCTTCGGAGTGGATGTATTCGCTCAGCGGAATGGTGAGCTCCGCGCAGTGGTGGGTGTCCTCGGCGACCCAGTAGAAGCCCGAGAGTTCCAGGTGCTTGTATTTGGCGGCCTTGAAACGTTCGACCAGCTCCCCGATGTACCATTTGGTCGCGGCGATCTGATCC
>OLYK01000408.1_pt1 | contig 11082 bp, 9 predicted proteins | sample 1673651 | NCBI WGS metagenome assembly OLYK01 (sample SAMEA103958118, study PRJEB25191) | human gut metagenome | reverse complement strand
TCTGGACGAGATCGGCACCTTTGACGAGAACTTCTTTGCCTACTTTGAGGATGTGGACCTGAGCTGGCGTGCCAACAACGCAGGTTACAAAAACGTGCTCTGTCCCACGGCAAAGTGCTACCACATCTGCGGAGCCAGCACCGGTGCCGTGCGGTACAACGCCTTCAAGAGCCAGCAGAGCGGCCGCAACAGCATTCTGCTGCCCCTCAAGAACGAGCCGCTGCTCATGCTGGTGCTCAACTTCATCCCGCTGGCCGCGGGCTACCTGCTCAAGTGCTATAAGTTCCACAAGCAGGGCTTTGGCGAGGCGTGGGACAAGGGCATGCACGAGGCCTTTGCCCTGCTGAAAGAAGGCAGGCTGGGCAAGCGCCCCTTCCGCTGGCGTGACCTGCCCCACTACCTCCTCATGGAACTGTGGATGATCTGGAACATGGTGCCATACCTGTGGTATCGGCTGGTGGTGGTCAGGTTTGATTTAAAATAAAACGTACAAAAAACCCCCGACTGTGAAAGCAAACTCACAGTCGGGGGTTTTCATTTACATTTTACGCTGCGGCGCTGGCGGCATCCTCAGCGGCAGGGGCTTCTGCCACGGCGCTGTCAGCGCCCGTTTCTGCCTGTGCTTCCGGCTGCACAGCCGAGGCAGCAGCCGAATCTGCCGCAGCAGAGTCTCCGGCAGTGGCCAGAATGGCGTCCTGCACATCGCTTTCCGCCATGGGCTCCGGCTGCGCGGCCGCAGAGCTTGCGGCGCTTTCGGGCTTGGTCTCACTCTCGGTCAGGCCGGTCAGATACCAGCTGCCGCTCTGGCGCTCGAACAGGTAATCCATATACTTGGTGGGGGTGTCCGAGGAGGGATTGATGATGCTGTCATCTGCGCTGGCGGTGGGGATATAACCAACGGTAACATGCAGCTTGCCGCTGCGCTTGAACAGCTTGACCACGGTGGCGCGGTAGTAGCCCACCGTACCGGTGATGGGGATTTTGTAGCACTGGGTGATCTCGTCAAACTCGACGGTCATATCCTCCATATCAAAGCTGCGGTGGGTCAGCTTGAAGCCGGGGCCCAGCAGCTTTGCCAGATAGGCGTCCACCTCCACCGAGGGCAGCAGCAGCTGCTCGGTCTCGGGGTCGGTATTGTAATTCTCAAAGCCGCCCTGCGTCTCCTGAATACTGTACACGCAGCCCCACACGGCTGCTTCCCGCAGGGTCAGGTCGTCGATGTTCTCAATGCCGTCAAAGGGCATGGGGTCGAACAATACCAGACCCTCCAGCTTGTCCTCGTATTCCTGCTTTTGTGCGGTATCGTCAAACAGGTTTGCCACAAGGCCCACACCGGCCCGCAGCACCGTAATAAACCCGATAAGCACCAGCACCGTGATCAGCAGACCCAAGGTCTGCCGCCAGCGGCGGCGCTTGATCCGGGCGTGTTCTTCCGGGGTGATCGTATTTTTCATTGGTCTGAGTCTCCCAAAGTTTTTTGTCTACCCAACAGTATACCACATCCGGCCGCAGAGTGCAAAACCTGTACCGGTGGTTTTTTTGTGAAAGCAGGTTTTTTATTCCCAGTCCTTCCATATTTCGGGCTGGTAGCCCACAGTGGCCTTGCGTCCGTTGCGCACGATGGGGGTCTTGAACAGCTGCTGATTTTCAAACAGCTTATCCTCTTTCTGCCAGTCCACCAGTGCATCCAGCAGCGCAAGGGTCTGCTTGTCCTTTGCTGCCGGATTTACCAGCGCTTCCCAGCCGCCCAAAGCGCGCGCCACGTTATCAAACTCGCCCCGGCTCATGCCCTTTTCCTTCAGGTCGATCATCTGGAATTTTATGCCGCGCTCCTTGAAATAGCGCTGCGCCTTTTTGGTATCAAAGCACTTGCTCGTGCCAAAGATCTGGATATTCATCTTATCTCCTCCTGCCGGTTCCCGGCGGTCTTATTGTACCACACCGCAAACCGCTTGCATAGGCATAATTTGCGGCAAAACGGGCAATGCTCTTTCCGCAAGGAGGTGTTTGCATGAACGCATTCGTAGACCCTGAACTGTGCATCGGCTGTACCCAGTGTGCCGGACTGTGCCCCGCAGTGTTCCGCATGGAGGGAGTTCTGGCTGTGGCAGAGCCCGGCCCCATCCCGCCGGAGGAGGTGCCGCAGGCCGTCACCGCAGCCCAGAGCTGCCCGGTAAGCGCCATCCGCATTGAGGAATAAGCCCGGCATCGGTAAGGCTGCTGCACAGCTTGTGCGGCAGCTTTTTTTGCGGCAGGACGATTTGAAATGCCCTCCGCTTTGCTCTGGGCATAGGCAGCGGAAAAACATTATAAATTATGCGATTGTCACGGCTTACGAGCCGTGACAATCGCATTTTTACGAGAGACGGCATCACGAAAAGCAACCACTTCTCTTTTTTACGCAAAAAGTTCCCGCGCGGTACAGTTTTGTGCTATACTATAAGATGTGAGATTACGCAATGGAGGAACTGCATTATGCGTTTACTGGTCATTGACGGCAACAGCATTGCCAACCGCGCTTTTTATGGCATCAAGCTGCTGACCACCAAGGACGGACGTTATACCAACGCCATCTATGGCTTTTTGAACATTCTGCTCTCCCTGCTTAAGGAGTGCCAGCCGGACGAGGTGGCTGTGGCTTTTGACCTGAAAGCCCCCACCTTCCGGCATAAAATGTACGATGGCTACAAGGCCACCCGCCACGCCATGCCCGAGGAGCTGGCACAGCAGATGCCGGTGCTCAAGCAGCTGCTGGCAGACCTTGGCTACCGCACCGTTACCGCCGAAGGCTGGGAGGCGGACGATATTCTGGGTACACTGGCTGCTGCCTGCGCTGCCCGGAAGGACGACTGTTTCCTTGCCACCGGAGACCGGGACAGCCTGCAGCTGGTAAGCGAGAGCACCACCGTGCTGCTTGCTGCCACCGTAATGGGGCGCAGCAAGACCGTGGTGATGGACGAGGACGCCATTCAGGAAAAATACGGCCTTGCGCCCAAGCAGCTCATTGAGGTGAAGAGCCTGATGGGCGACACCTCAGATAACATCCCCGGCGTGAAGGGCATCGGCGAAAAGACCGCGCTTTCGCTGGTGCAGGCCTTCGGCTCGCTGGAGGGCGTGTACCAGAACATTGACGACAAGCGCATCAAACCCAAGCAGCGGGAGCACTTGTTGGAAGACAAGCCCATGGCCGAGCTGAGCCACACGCTGGGCACCATCCGCACCGATGCCCCCATCGACACCGCCGAGGGTTCCTACACCGTGGGCGAGGGCAATAAACCCGCCGCCGTGCGGCTTTTGCAGGAGTTGGAGATTCATTCCCTGATCCCGCGGTTCGGGCTGGACGGCGTAGCGCCGGAAGCCGCCGCCGAAGAACAGGCTGTGGAGCTGCCGGAAGCCGACCTCGCTTCCCTGCCCCTGACCCCCGCCGGGCATTATCTTGTGGCTGCCCGCCCCGCCGTTACCGGCAAGCAGGGCACCCGCAACGTGGTATTGCAGCCGGAAAGCTGGTACGCCGTGCAGGACGCCACCGTCTATCCGCTGGAAGATGCCGACCTAGTGCGGCTGCTGGACAACGCCGATGTAACGCTGGATGTGTTCAACTCCGCGCCCCTGTACGCCAAGGCCATGGCCGCCGGCGGCTGGGGCAGCAGCATCGTCTGGGACGGCAAACTGGCCGCCTATCTGCTGGACGCCTCCGCCTCCAAGTATCAGATCAGCGAGCTGATCCCCGCCTACAAGGCTGCTGCCGCCTTTACCTGCACCGATTACCCGGACGCCGGGCGGCTGGCCGATCTGTTTGCCCGGATGAAGGCCGAGATCACCGCCTGCGGAGAGGATGCACTGTACAACGAGATCGAGTTCCCGCTGGCACAGGTGCTGGCCGATATGACCCGCACCGGCGTGCTGGTGGATAAGGACGGCATCGAGCAGTTCGGCGTAAAGCTGCGGGAGGAACTGGAACAGGTGCTGACCCGCATCCACATGGAGACCGGCAGCGCTACCTTCAACCCCAACAGCCCCAAGCAGCTGGGCGAGATGCTGTTCGACACCATGGGTCTGCCCCACGGCAAAAAGACCCAGCGCGGCTGGTCCACCGACGCCGAAACGCTGGAAAGTCTGCGCGAGTACCCGCTGGTGGAGGACGTTTTGCAGTACCGCGCCTACCAGAAGCTGAACTCCACCTATGTGGAGGGTCTGCTCAAGGTCATTGGCAAGGACGGGCGCATCCACTCCACCTTCAACCAGACCGAAGCCCGCACCGGACGACTCTCCTCCGATAATCCCAACCTGCAGAATATCCCCATCCGCACCGAGCTGGGCAGTCAACTGCGTGCCTACTTTGTTGCAAAGCCGGGCTGTGTGCTGGTAGATGCGGATTACAGCCAGATCGAGCTGCGCATCTTGGCGCACATCACCGGAGACGAGCACATGCAGCAGGCCTTTTTGAACGGCGAGGATATCCACCGCAGCACCGCCGCCAAGATCTACGGCATCCCGCAGAGCGAGGTGACGCCCCGGCTGCGCTCCTCTGCCAAGGCCATCAACTTTGGCATCATGTACGGCAAGGGCGCGTACAGCCTTTCCAAGGATATCGGCGTGACCGTGAAGGAGGCAGACGCCTTCCTCAAGAACTATCTGGCGGCCTTCCCCAGCGTGAGCGGCTATATGGACAAGACCATTGCGGATGCCAAGGCAAACGGCTATGTGTCCACCCTGTTCGGCCGCCGCCGCACCCTGCCGGAGCTGGCCAGCACCAACTTCAACGTGCGCGCCAGCGGCGAGCGCATGGCCCGCAACACCCCCATTCAGGGCACCGCTGCGGACGTGATCAAGCTGGCCATGGTGCGGGTGTGGAAGCGCCTGCGGGACGAAAAAATGGCCAGCCGCCTGATTCTGACCGTCCACGATGAACTGATCGTGGAGGCCCCGGAGGCGGAGGCCGAGCAGGCTGCCCGCATCCTGCGGGAGGAAATGGAAGGCTGCGTGCAGTACGCGGTGCCCCTGAGCACCGATGTGCACGCAGGCAAAAACTGGCTGGAGGCACACTAAAATGATCATTCTCGGAATCGAGTCTACCTGTGACGAAACTGCTGCTGCACTGGTGGAGGACGGACGGCACCTGCTGAGCAACGTCATCTCCACCAGCGTCAAGGAGCAGGCGCTGTACGGCGGCGTTGTGCCGGAGATCGCCAGCCGCCGCCACTGCGAGTTTATCAGTGCTACGGTCAAAAAAGCCCTGCTGGACGCAGGCAAGACCATAGACGATGTGGACGCCGTGGCTGTCACCTTTGCGCCGGGGCTCATCGGCGCAGTTCTGGTGGGCGTGAATTTTGCCAAGGGTCTGGCCTACTCGGCGGGCAAGCCGCTGGTGCCGGTGCACCATCTGCGGGGACACATCGCTGCGCTCTACCTGACCCACCCGGAGCTCAAGCCGCCCTTTTTGTGTCTGGTGGCCTCCGGCGGGCACAGCCACATCGTGGAGGTGCAGGACTATACCCACTATCACATTCTGGGGCACACCGTAGACGATGCTGCGGGCGAAGCCTTTGACAAGGTGGCCCGCACACTGGGTCTGCCCTACCCCGGCGGCCCCAGCGTAGCCGCTGCCGCTAAGACCGGCGACCCCAAGGCCTACCGCCTGCCGGTGCCCCATGTGGAGGGCAAGTACAACGTGAGCTTCTCCGGCCTGAAAACCGCCGTGCTCAACGAGGTGAACAAGGCCCAGATGAAGGGCGAGGCGGTCAACGTGCCGGACCTTGCCGCCAGCTTCCAGGAGCGCATTGCGGGCATTCTGGCCGAAAAACTGCTGCTGGCTGCCGCCGACACCGGTGCAAAGCAGGTGTGTCTGGCGGGCGGTGTGGCCGCAAACGGCCGTCTGCGCCAGCTGGTGAACGACGGTGCCCAGAAGCTGGGGGCCAAGGTCTACCTGCCGGAGCTGAAGTTCTGCGGAGACAACGGTGCCATGATTGCCGCACAAGGCTACTACCAGTACATTGCCGGGCACACCGCCGGGCTGGAACTGAACGGCCTGCCCACCCTGCCCATCGACTATGAATAAACACAACACCGGAGGTGTTCCCATGACCGAGCGCAACCCCATCCTGCAAAGCCTGTTCGACCGCAAGTCGGTGCGGGTGTATGAAGAAAAGCCCATCCCTGCCGAGATGAAGCAGGCCATTTTGGAAGCTGCCGCACAGGCGCCCTCCGCGGGCTGTCAGCAGCTGTATACCATTTTAGACATCACCGACCCGGCGCTGAAGGAAGCGCTGGCCGAAAGCTGCGACCACCAGCCCTTTATTGCCAAAGCACCGCTGGTGCTGGTGTTCTGCGCCGACTGCAAAAAGTGGTACGACGCCTACTTGGAAGCGGGCTGCACGCCCCGCACCCCGGGCGTGGGCGATTTGATGCTGGCAGTCACCGATGCCGCCATTGCTGCCCAGAACGCCGTAGTCGCCGCCGAAAGCTTTGGTATCGGCTCGTGCTACATCGGGGACATCATGGAGAACTGCGACACTCAGCGCAGTCTGCTGCACCTGCCGGACTATGTGTTCCCGGCGGTTATGCTGGTGTTCGGCTGGCCCACCCAGCAGCAGAAGGACCGCGTAAAGCCCCAGCGCTGCGCCATGGAGCACATCGTGCACGAAAACGGCTACCGCACCATGGACGGCGCAGAGCTGCGGGACACCTTCGGCTACAAGGCTGGCAACACCCCCTTTGACCAGTGGTGCACCGCCTTTTGTAACCGCAAGTATAGCTCCGATTTCTCCAAAGAGATGACCCGCTCGGTGGAGGAGTACCTCAACCAGTTCCGGTAATCTGAACCGCAAATTACAGCAACAAAAAGCGGCAGCTGCACGGTGTTTTGTGCAGCTGCCTTTTTTCGTTTATCTTTGGTTTTCCGCAAACAATGCGCCCAGTTCCGGCAGGATATCGTGGGGCAGCATTCCGTACTCGCCGCGCTTTGCGGCGGCGCGGTCGGCGGCAGCACCGTGCAGATATACCGCACAGGCAGCGGCTTCGTAAGCGGGCAGACCGCAGGCCAGCAGCGCCGCAAGCATCCCAGCCAGTACATCCCCGCTGCCGCCCCGGGCAAGCCCCGGGTTGCCGGTGGGGTTCACGCACACCCGCCCATCCGGGCTTGCCACCACGGTGCGTGCACCCTTCAGCACCACCACGGCGTTCCACGCTTTGGCATACCGCAGGGCAATGCCCTCCCGGTCGGCGACAAGCGCTGCTGCCGAAAGGCCGGTCAGGCGCGCCATCTCGCCGGGGTGCGGGGTAACTACCAACTCCCCTGCCGGGTGCGGGAAGGGCTTGCCCTCTGCCAGCAGCTGGGCAGTGGCGTTCAGGCCGTCGGCATCCAGCACCGCAGCCCCCACAAAGCCGGGCAGCAGCTGCTGCACCAGCGTGCGGGTCTCGGTGGCCCGGGCGGCGCTTTGCGCTGTGCCGCCAAGGCCGGGGCCCAGCAGCAATACGGTAGCCCTCTGCCGCCGGAGCAGCGACACATTTTCCGGCGCAATGCCGCCCTGTGCGCCTTCCTTACAGGGGCACAGGCAGCACTCCGGCAGACGAGTCACAGCGGCGCTGACCACCGGCTCCACACTGGCAAGGGTGACGATGCCCGCCCCGGTGCGCAGTGCACCCTCGGCTGCCAGCAGCGCAGCGCCCCGGTAAAAGGCACTGCCCGCCACCGCCAGCACGCTGCCAAAGGTACCCTTATGGCTATCCCGGGCGCGGGGCGGGATATTCTGCCAGACAAATTCTTCGGTAATTTCCACAGCCATGGGCGCACCTCCAGAGAACGATTTCAAATGCCCTCCGCGTTGCTGTGGGCATTTTTAGCGGAATAATTATTTTAGATTTAGCATTTGCAGCGGCCAATAGGCCGCTGCAAATGCATTCTCTTAAAATCAGGGGCGGCATTACGCCTGTCCCTGCACAAGGGCGCGGATCTGCTTTTCCACGTTCTGCACTTCCTCGTGGAACATCCGGGCGGAAACGCGCAGTGCGCCGTGGCCAAGGATGATGACCTGCTCCATACCGTCCGAGGTCGCCACGCGGACACGGCGGCTCTTGCCGATTTCATGGGTGACCCGCTCGATGAACATATCGGCGGTCTCAGCCTCCTTGGTGTAGACCACATGGATATTGTGGTACTGCTCGATGGCACCGGGGCTGCCGGGCACGCGGTAGGCATCGAACACCAGAATGAGCACGCATTTCTGGTAGCCCTGATAGTTGCACAGGATATCCATCAGCTTGCGGCGGGCAGCGTCCAGGCTTTCCTTTGCCAGCGTGTTCAGCTCGTCCCACGCAAAGATGATGTTGTAGCCGTCCACCAGCAGATACTCCGGGGCAATTTCCCACTGCTCTGCGGCAAAATCCGGGCGTTCGGTCTTTTGCACCGGACGGAACGCCGCCAGCGGGTCACGCTTGATGGGGCCGTAGGTGCGCTCGAAAATTTTGAGCAGCTCGGCGTCCTCCTCCAGCGTGGCGCGGTAGGCCATGGCGCGGCGCTGGGGCGCAGCCTGCGTCTCCGGGCGGGCGGGCTTTGCCTTGCCCCAGCCGCTTTCCACGTGCATATGGCTGCGCACCTCGCTCCACGGCACCACAAAGCCAGCACCATGGGCGCAGAATACGGAATCCGCGGGGTTTTCCAGATCATGCTCCGGCTGGTAGCCGGTTTCTGCAATGACCTCCTGTGCATTGTGACAGGGGCGGTAACCGTCCAGTGTCAGGCTCAAATGTCCCCTGCCCCGGGTGTAGCTGACCACCTCCATGGGGTAGCTGCGCATGGTGGATACCGGCGCAAAGCCGGTCAGGGTGGCGGTCTCCGCGCCACTTTCCGGCGGGTCAAAGCTGCCCTCCATGCGCTGGATATCGCTCATGGCGCGGCCGATATTTTCCGCCGGCACCTCCAGCCGGAAGGCATACCACGGCTCTAGCAGCTGGCTTTTGGCCAGCATCAGCCCCTGCCGCACGGCGCGGTAGGTGGCCTGCCGGAAATCGCCGCCCTCAGTGTGCTTGAGGTGTGCTTTGCCGGTGAGCAGAGTGATCTTTACATCCGTCAGCGGTGCGCCGGTCAAAACGCCAAGGTGCTGCTTTTCTTCCAGATGGGTCAGCACCAGACGCTGCCAGTTTTTATCCAGCACCTCTTCCCGGCAGTCGGCGGCAAACTGCGTCCCGCTGCCCCGGGGCAGCGGTTCCAGCAGCAGATGCACCTCGGCATAGTGGCGCAGCGGCTCGTAGTGGCCTACGCCCTCCATGGGCTCGGTGATGGTCTCCTTATACAAAATACCGCCCGGGCCAAAGGACACTTCCAGCCCGAACCGCTCCGCCAACAGGCTGCGCAGCACTTCCAGCTGTACCTCGCCCATCAGCTGCACATGGATCTCGCCCAAGCTTTCGTTCCACACCACATGGAGCTGCGGTTCTTCCTCCTCCAGCCGGTGCAGCTTTGCCAGTGCAGCGTGTACGTCTGCGCCCTCCGGCAGCAGCACCTGATAGCTGAGCACCGGTTCCAGCACCGGCACATCGCTGTCCCGCTCTGCCCCAAGCCCGGCGCCGGGCTTTGCATGGGTCAGGCCGGTCACAGCGCACACCTGTCCCGGGCCGATGGCCTCGGTCAGGGTATATTTTGCGCCGGAATACAGCCGCAGCTGGTTCGCCTTTTCTGCCCACGGCTCGCCGTCCGCTTCGCCGGTAAGCAGCGCCTTTACCTTCAGCTCCCCGCCGGTGACCCGCAGCCATGTCAGGCGGGTGCCCTGCTCGTCCTGTGATACCTTGAATACCCTTGCACCAAAGGCCTGCAGCGCCGGGGCGGGGCGAGTGTAGCGGTTCAGCCCGTCCAGAAGTGCATCCACCCCGTCCAGCCGCAGCGCCGCCCCGAACCAGCACGGAAAAACGTGCCGCCGGGCAACTGCGGGGATAATGTCTGCATCGGTCAAGGTTCCCGCGTCCAGCATTTTCTCCATCAGCTGCTCATCGCACAGCGCCAGTGCTTCGTTGCGGGCGGCAGGCTCTGCGCCAAAATCCACAAAGCCCTCGCCAAGGCGGCGGTTCAGCTGGGTAAGCAGCTGCTCCCGGGTCATGCCGGGCAGGTCCATTTTGTTCACGAATACAAAGGTAGGCACATGGTAGCGCCGCAGCAGCCGCCACAGCGTTTCGGTATGGCTTTGCACGCCGTCCGTTCCGCTGACCACCAGCACGGCGTAATCCAGCACCTGCAAGGTGCGCTCGGTCTCGGTGGAAAAATCCACATGGCCAGGGGTGTCCAGCAGGGTGATGGCGGTATTGCCCGCCGTAAGCAGCGCCTGCTTGGAAAAGATGGTGATGCCGCGCGCTTTTTCCAAGCTGTCGGTGTCCAGAAAGGCATCTCCGTGGTCTACCCGCCCCAGCTTGCGGATAGCACCGGCGCGGTAGAGCATGGCCTCGGAGAGGGTGGTCTTGCCGGAATCGACATGGGCCAGAATGCCCACCACCAGCTGTTTGGCCCTTTGTTTTTCTGCTTCCATGGCCGCTCCTTACATTGCGCCCGCGATCAGGCTGATGACAACCAGCGGCACGCCCAGCATCAGGTTGGACAGCAGGCTGCAGAACACGCGCTCCTCCGGCTCCAGCTCCTCAAAGGAGACGATCCGCTCGTCGGCATAGTCCACGATGGACTTGGTGGCGTGGCGCTTCTTCTTTTTGCCCATATCCTTGAACTCTTCTGCCAGGTGGTGGATGGTCACGCCATCCAGCCGCAGGTAGTCCACCCAGGCCCATGCCAGCAGGATGACCCCCAGCAGCAGGGCCGGGGCCTGCCACATGGTAAAGGTGCCGTCACTGACATAGCGGTCCCACAGCAGCATCAACACCGCTACCACGGACACCCGGGTGACGCTCTTATATAAAATGGGATGGAACATATACTTTTTGTACATGGGGAACAATTTTTTCATTTTGGCTTACTCCTCCGCGTGCAGACAAATACAGTTTTATTGTAGCATGGTTTTATGAAAAAAGATAGAGTGCCCGCGGAAGCAGTAGACACCGCCCCGCTGTCCGGGTTTGTCACCTGGCGGAACGCCAGCGCTGAGA
>OLYK01000392.1_pt1 | contig 11322 bp, 9 predicted proteins | sample 1673651 | NCBI WGS metagenome assembly OLYK01 (sample SAMEA103958118, study PRJEB25191) | human gut metagenome | reverse complement strand
GCAGCACTTTGCCTTCCAGCAGCTCCAGGGAGGCGCCGCCGCCGGTGGAGATGTAGCCCATCTTGTCGGCCAGACCGTAGCTTTCCACAGCGGCCACGGAGTCGCCGCCGCCCACCACCACGAAGGCGGGGGAGGCCGCCAGGGCCTCGGCCAGGGCCCTGGTGCCGGCGCCGAAGGGATCGGTCTCGAAGGCGCCCACAGGGCCGTTCCAGACCACGGTGGCCGCCTTCTGCAGCAGACCGGCGTACAGTTCCACGGTCTTGGGGCCCACATCCAGGATCATCTCATCAGCGGGCACCTTGTCCACGTCGCGGACCGTGGCGGTCTGGCCGGGGGCCAGTTCCCTGGCCGTGACCACGTCCACGGGCAGGGGCAGGGCCTTGCCCAGTTCCCTGGCCTTGGCCATGACCTTTTTGGCATCGTCCACCAGCTCGGGCTCGTACAGGGACGTGCCCACGCCGTAACCGGCAGCGGCCAGGAAGGTGTTGGCGATGCCGCCGCCCACGATGAGGGTGTCCACCTTGCCCAGCAGGTTGTCCAGCAGGCCCAGCTTGGTGGAGACCTTGGAACCGCCGATGATGGCCATCAGCGGACGGGCGGGAGCGTCCAGCACCCTGGCGAAGGCGGCCAGTTCGGCGGCCATGAGCGGCCCGGCACAGGCCACCCTGGCGGCGCGCACGGCCCCTTCGGTGGAGGCGTGGGCGCGATGGGCGGCCCCGAAGGCGTCCATGACATAGATGTCGCCCAGAGCGGCCAGCCTGGCGGCCAGGGCGGGGTCGTTCTTCTTTTCGCCCTTGAAGAAGCGGATGTTCTCCAGCAGCACCACCTCACCGGGCGCGGCCTTGGCGGCGTCCAGGTCGGCAGCCAGCTTCACGGGGCGGCCCAGCAGGCCGGAAAGGTGGGCCGCCACCGGCGCCAGGGAGAATTTTTCCTCCACCACGCCCTCGGTGGGACGGCCCAGATGCGAAAGCAGGATCACGCCCGCGCCCTTGTCCAGCGCCATGCGGATGCCGGGCAGGGCCGCACGGATGCGCTTGTCATTGGTGATGCGGCCGTCCTTCATGGGCACGTTGAGATCCTGGCGGATGACAACGGTCTTGCCGCTGCACTCCATGTCCTGCAACAGTCTGATGGGCATGTCTGCCTCCTTTTTGTCAGGGAAGGGATCACCGGGAAGGGCCGGGACACGGCGTCCGGTTTGTCAAAAAGATATGTTCCCCGAGGAGGAAAGTCCAGCCCGGCCCCGAAGGTCAGCGGGAATGCCGTCAGCGGAAGATCCGGCGGCTGCCGTTCCGCCCCGGAGGGGGAGGACGGCATGCGCGATGCCATCGGGAGAGCGTCTGTTCGTTCCGAGTGCCGGGCCCCGGCAGGGGACACGGCCCAGCATCCTCGGGGGCCCACGTCACGCCATGTCCGTTCTGCTGCCGGGTGGCCGGGATATCTGCCGCGGCCCGTCCCGTCCATGCCCCCTACCATCTGTCGCCCTTGGACAGGACGCAACAAGGCCCGGGACCTGGGGATATGTCATCCTGCGGTCCCGGGCCATAGTTTTTATGCGCGGGTTCGGGAGGGGAGTTTGAGGAAAGGGCCTAAAGCGACGTTCCCCTCCCCTCAACGGATCATATCCGTCCCGCCCTAGCCCAGCAGCCGGCGGGCCATGTCGGCCAGGTGGGCGGCGGTGAAGCCGAAGTGTTCGGCCAGGGCCTTGCCCGGGCCGGAAGCCCCGAAGGTGGTCATGCCGAGCACGGCGCCGTCAAGGCCCACATATTTGCGCCAGTAGTCGGCGGCAGCGGCTTCCACGGCCACGCGGGCGCGCACGGCGTCGGGCAGCACGCTTTCGCGGTAGGCGGCGTCCTGGGCGTCGAAGCGTTCGCAGCAGGGCATGGAGACCACGCGCACCTTGCGGCCTTCGGCGGTGAGGGCCTCGGCGGCCTCAAGGGTGATGCCCACTTCGGAGCCGGTGGCCATGAGGATGAGCTCGGGGGTGCCGTCGCAGTCACGCAGCACATAGCCGCCGCGGGCGATGGCCTGCACCTGGGCCCCGTCGCGGCTGACGAAGGGCAGGTTCTGGCGCGAGAGCGAAAGGCAGGTGGGACGGTGGGCGTTCTCCAGGGCGCACTGCCAGGCAACGGCGGTCTCCACGGTATCGCAGGGGCGCCAGACATCCAGGCCGGGCATGAGGCGCAGGCCGGGCACCTGTTCGACGGGCTGGTGGGTGGGGCCGTCCTCGCCCACGCCGATGGAGTCGTGGGTGAAGACCCAGACCGCGCGGGTGCCCATGAGGGCCGCCAGGCGCAGGGCGTTCTTGGCGTAGTCGGAGAAGACCATGAAGGTGCCGGCGTAGGGGATGAAGCCGCCGTGCAGGGCCAGGCCGTTCATGATGGCGCTCATGCCGAACTCGCGCACCCCGTAGGCCAGATAGTTGCCGGTGCAGGTGGCGGGATCGAAGTCCACGGAATGGCTGGTCTTGGTGCCCACGGAACCGGTCAGGTCGGCGGAGCCGCCCAGCATCTCGGGCAGGTTGCCCACCAGTTCTTCCAGGGCCTTTTTGGAGGCCACGCGGGTGGCGATGCTCTCACCGGCGTCCACGGCCTTCTGGATCATGGCCGCGGCGATGCCGGCCCAGTCGGCGGGCAGGTCGCCCTTCATGCGGCGTTCCAGCTCGGCGGCCAGTTCGGGACAGGCGGCGCGGTAGGCGTCGAAACGGGCCTGCCACTCGGCTTCGGCCTTCTTGCCGGCTTCGCGGGCGTCCCAGGCGGCGGCGATGTCGTCCGGCACGGAGAAGGGGGGCTGATGCCATCCCAGGGCGGCGCAGGTGGCGGCGGCCACGTCCACGCCCAGGGGCGAGCCGTGGCAGGAGGCGGAGTCGGCCTTGGAGGAACCGAAACCGATGTGGGTCTTGCAGATGATGAGGCTGGGGTGGTCGGCGTCGGCGCGGGCCTCGGCCAGGGCGGCGTCCAGGGCCCCGGCGTCATGGCCGTCCACGGGGCCGATGACCTGCCAGCCGTAGGCTTTGTAGCGGGCGGCCACGTCTTCGGTGAACCAGCCGTCGATCTTGCCGTCGATGGAGATGCCGTTGGAGTCGTACAGGGCGATGAGCTTGCCCAGGCCCCACACACCGGCCAGGGAGCAGGCCTCGTGGGACACCCCTTCCATGAGGCAGCCGTCACCGAGGAACACATAGGTGTGATGGTCGATGACCGTATGTTCGGGGGTGTTGAAGCGGGTGGCCAGCATCTTTTCGGCCAGGGCCATGCCCACGGCGGACGAGATGCCCTGTCCCAGGGGACCGGTGGTCATCTCCACGCCGGGGGTCACGTGGCACTCAGGGTGGCCGGGGGTGCGGGAGCCCAGCTGGCGGAAGTTGCGGATGTCGTCCATGCTCAGGTCGTAACCGGTGAGGTACAGCACGGCATAGAGCAGCATGGAGGCGTGACCGTTGGACAGCACGAAGCGGTCTCGATCCATCCAGCCGGGATCGGCGGGATTGTGTTTGAAGCCGTGGCGCCAGAGGGCTTCGGCCATGTCGGCCATGCCCAGGGGGGCGCCGGGATGACCGGAACGGGACTTCTCGATGGCGTCGATGGCAAGGGCGCGGATGGCGTTGGCACACTGTCTGCGGGTAGGCATGATGCGGTCCTTTGTTGAGTTATTTTTTCAGGGCGCGGCCGGGCTGCCACAGGGCGGCCGCAGCGCAACGGGCATCGTGGGCATTGTCGGCCGTGGTCCGGGCAGCGGCCTGGAATCGCTGATGGCACCGGTCATAGGGGGGATGACCGAAGAAGGCCGAGCCCGAGACCAGCACGTCGGCCCCGGCGGCCACCAGCTGCGCGGTGTTCTCGGGGCAGGCGCCGCCGTCCACCTGGATGAGCACGTCCCCGGCCCCGGCGGCATTGAGCATGGTGCGGGTGGCGCGGATCTTGTCGAAACTCTGGGGGATGAACTTTTGGCCGGAGAAGCCGGGGTTCACGCTCATGATGAGCACCATGTCCAGATCGGGGGCCAGCCAGCGCAGGGGGGCGATGTCCGTGCCGGGATTGAAGGCCAGGCCGGCTTTCATGCCCAGGCGGCGGATCTCGCTGAGGGTGCGCTGGGGATGGCGGTCGGCCTCGGCGTGGATGACCAGCATGTCGGCCCCCGCATCACGGAAGGCCTCCAGATAGCGGGCGGGTTCCTCGATCATGAGGTGCACGTCGAAGAAAAGCTGGCTGCTGCGCTGGCGCAGGCTTTGGATGACGGGCTGGCCAAAGGTGATGTTGGGCACGAAGGCCCCGTCCATGATGTCCAGGTGCAGCCAGGAGATGCCCGCGGCCTCAAGGGCGGCGAGCTCGTCGGCCAGGCGGGAGAAATCGGCGGAGAGCAGGGAAGGAGAAAGGATCATGCGGCATCCTGTGGTGCGCTGCCTGTCGTGCAGGACCGCCGCGGCGTACTGCCGGAGCGGCAGGACAGGGGATCACCGGCCGGCCAGAAGGCGGCGCAGCTCGGTCAGCTCGTTTTTCAGCTTCAGCATCAGGGCCGGATCGCGCTTGCTGGCGGCGCGTTCCGGCAGGACCTCGTCCAGGGTGGCGCTGCCGTCCAGGATGCGGCGCGCGCCTTCTATGGTCATGCCCTTCTGGTGCAGCAGCTGCTGGATGCGGCGCAGCAGGGCCATGTCCTCTTCGGTGTAGAAACGCTGGCCCGAGTCCGTACGCCGGGGAGCCAGCTGGGGGAACACCGTTTCCCAGAAACGCAGCACGGAAGTATTGAGGTTGAGCAGGGCGGCGGCCTGGCCGATCTTGTAGAGTTTTTCCGACATGCTCCCTCTCTTGCGGGTTTCACCGCGCGGGGCCGGGCCGCACGCAGCGCCACGGACCGCGGCCCCGCAAGGGGGCCGCAGCCCGTGGAAAACCGTATCAGCAGCACTTCCGCCGCAGGGGGCAGGGGCCCGCCCGTTGCGGAAGGGGCAGGCCGCTAGATGCGCACGCCCAGCGTCTGCACCAGGGATTGTGCCACCTTTTCCCGCACTTTGTCCACTTCCGCATCCTTGAGGGTACGTTCGGCATGGCGGAAGGTCAGGCGGAAGGTGAGGTTGCGCTCGTCGCTGCCTTCGGGGCTGAAGCTGTCCACCAGCACGGCGCCTTCCAGCAGGGGCTGCTTCTGGGCCATGATCTGGTCCAGGATGGCGCCCACGGTCACGCCCAGGGGCGCGGCCACGGTGATGTCGCGGCGCACCGGCGGGAAGACGGGCAGGCTCCTGAAGCGCACCTGCGCGGCGTCATGCAGGCGGCGCAGCACGCCGAGGTCGAGCTCGGCCAGCCAGACGTCCTTGCGGGCGTGGAAGCTGTCGGCCATCTCGGGGCGCACGCGGCCCATGACGCCCACCCCGGTGCCGTCCACGCTCAGGCGCACGCAGGGCAGCAGGTAGGGGTGGCTTTCGTCCAGCCGGCACACGGGGGCGGCGAGGTTGAGGAAGTGCAGCAGGTGCTCCACGATGCCCTTGAGGTCGCTGTAGTCCATGTCGGCTTCCGCATGCGGCCAGGCGCTGTCGTGGCGCTGGCCGTAGAGGAGCACGCCCAGCATGCCGGTCTCGGTGGCGCCGGTGGCGTGGGGATCGTCGCTGGGAGCGGCCGTGAAGGTGTTGGCCAGCTCGAACAGGCGCACGCCCGCAGCGCCCTGGGCCAGGTTGTTGCGCAGGTCATGCAGCAGGCCGGGGGCCAGCACGGTGCGCAGGGCATCCTGTTCGGCGGAGAGCGGGTTCATGATGGAGATGCGGCCTTCGGCGGGCAGGCCCAGCAGGTCCAGGTCCTTGTGGCCCACGAAGCTGTAGTTGACGGCTTCGTTCAGGCCCAGGCCGGCGCCCCAGTGGCGCAGGCGGGACCAGAACTGGAAGGTGGACATGGGTTCTCCGGCGCGGTCCAGGTCCTGCAGGAAGGCGGGCAGCTCGGGGGCGATGGTGTCCAGGCCGTGCACGCGGCCCACCTCTTCGATGAGGTCGGCTTCGCGGGTCAGGTCGGGGCGCCAGCTGGGCTGGGTGACCTGCCAGCTGTCGTCGCTGGTCTTCGTGATGGCGCAGCCCATGCCGGAGAGCACCTTTTCGTCGAAGGCGGGGCTCAGTTCCACGCCCAGCAGGGCATTGGCGCGGGCGGGGCGGAACTCGATCTGCACGGGCACGAAGGGCCTGGGCTCGGCCAGGGTGTAGCCGGGGCAGACCTTGCCGCCAGCGGCGGCCACCATCATGGCGCAGGCGCGGTCCAGGGACCAGATGGCGCGCTTGTGGTCGATGCCGCGTTCGAAGCGGTAGGAGGCCTCGGACGAGAGGCCCAGACGGCGCGAGGTCTTGCGGATGGTGCCGGGACGGAACACGGCGCTTTCCAGGAAGACGTTGCTGCTGTTCTCGTCGATCTCGGTGTTCAGGCCGCCCATGACACCGGCCAGGCCCACGGCGCGCTCGGCGTCGCGGATGCAGAGGTCACGGGCGTCCAGGGTGCGTTCCTGGCCGTCCAGGGTGACGAACTTCTCGCCCTGGGCGGCGGGGCTGACGATGATGCGCCCGCCCTTGAGCTTGTCGAGGTCGAAGGAATGCAAGGGCTGGCCGCATTCGAAGAGGATGTAGTTGGTCACGTCCACGATGTTGGAGATGGGACGCACGCCCACGGCATGCAGGCGGTGACGGATGCGCATGGGCGAGGGCGCGATCTTGATGCCGGTGATGACGCGGCCGGCATAGAGGTTGCAAAGCTCAGGATCGCTGATCTCCACCGGGGGCAGGTCGCGGGCCGGGCCGTCCTCGCTCAGGGGCAGCTCGGGGATGGTCAGGGGCAGGTTGAAGGCCAGGGCGGTCTCGCGGGCCAGGCCCAGCACGGACAGGCAGTCGGCGCGGTTGGGGGTGATGGAGATGTCCAGCACCTCGCGGTCCAGCTCCAGGGTGTCCACCAGACGGGCGCCGGGCACGGCGCTGTCGGGCAGCACCATGATGCCGCTGTGATCCTCGGTGAGGCCCAGTTCGCGTTCGGAACAGATCATGCCGCAGGAGGGCGCGCCGCGCAGCTTGGCCTTCTTGATGACCAGGCCGCCGGGCATGGTGGTGCCCACCAGGGCCACGGGGACTTTCTGGCCGGCGGCCACGTTGGGGGCACCGCAGACGATGTCCAGCAGTTCGCCCTGGCCGGCGTCCACCTTGCAGATGTGCAGGTGGTCGGATTCGGGATGGTCGACGCATTCCACCACATGGCCCACCACGATGGGGGCGATGGCGTCATAGGGGCGCACGATCTCTTCCAGTTCCAGGCCCAGCATGGTCAGCCGGTCGCCCAGCTCCTGTGCCGTACCTTCATACGGGACGAATTCGCGCAGCCACGAAAGAGAAAGCAGCATATGTCATCTCACTGGCCCCGCAGGGCCGGTTAGCAGTTGATTCAGTTGAAGTCCCAGGCCGGTTTGCCCGGTGTGTCGGCGTCGGGATCCGGCAGGGGGCGGCTCTGTTTGCGTCCGTAAGTGCCGTAGGCGCCGCCGCGGGGGCGCTTGCGGGGTTTCACCTCCTCGGGGCCGTAGTCCTTGAGCGGGCGGCCGTAGGCATCGGTATAGCCCATGCCGCGCTCGGTGGTGTTGCCGGCATTGCCCATGGCGGGCAGGCCCTCGATGGGCTTGGGCCCGCCGGGCGGCTCCAGGCCGCTGTGGCGCGGGCTCAGGGCCGAGGCGGCCCGGGCGTCGCCGGCGTCCAGCGCGGCGGAGCCTGCGGCGCAGAGCAGGGCCAGCAGCACGGGCACGCAGGCGCGGCGGAGGCAGACGGACAGGGACACGGGACCCACCCTAGGCGTACAGGCCGAACTGGCCGAGGAAACGCACGTCGTTCTCGAAGAACATGCGCAGGTCGCCGATGCCGTACTTGAGCATGGCCACGCGTTCCACGCCCAGGCCGAAGGCGAAGCCGCTCACGTCGGCGGGATAGCCCACGGAGGCGAACACGGCGGGGTCCACCATGCCGCAGCCCAGGATCTCCACCCAGCCGGTGGTCTTGCACACGCGGCAGGGCTCGCCGTCGATGTGGCCCTTGCCGCCGCACATGCAGCAGCTGATGTCCACCTCGGCCGAGGGTTCCGTGAAGGGGAAGAAGCTGGGACGGAAGCGCACTTCGGTATGGCCGCCGAACACGGAGCGCACGAAGGCGGTGAGGGTGCCGCGCAGATGGGCCATGCTGATGTCCTGGCCCACCACCAGCCCTTCCACCTGATGGAACATGGGGGTGTGGGTCAGGTCGGAGTCGCGGCGGTAGACCTTGCCGGGGGCCACGATGGCCAGGGGGGGCTTGCGGCCCAGCATGGTGCGCACCTGCACGGGGGAGGTGTGGGTGCGCATGAGCACGCGTTCGGTGATGTAGAGGGTGTCCTGCATGTCGCGGGCGGGGTGTTCCGGCGGCATGTTGAGGGACTCGAAATTGTAGAAGTCGTTCTCCACTTCCGGGCCGGAGGCGATGTCGAAGCCCAGTTTGCTGAAGATGCCGCAGATCTCTTCCATCACCAGGGTGGTGGGGTGCAGGGAGCCGCGCCAGGGGGCGCGGCCGGGCAGGGAGGCGTCGAAGCGTTTGAGGGCCTCGGCTTCGAGGGCCGCTTCCAGAGCGCTCTTGCGGGCGTCGAACAGGGCGGTGAGGCGCTCCTTGACGCTGTTGGCCTTCTGACCCACGGCGGGGCGTTCCGCGGGGGGCAGCTTGGCCATGGAACTCATGGCCTGGGCCAGTTTGCCCTTGCGGCCCAGAAAGTCCACCCGCAGTCCTTCCAGTTCATCCAACGAAGAAGCCCGGTCAAGACCTGCTTCGAGGTCTGTAACCAGGCTTTCCAGTACAGTCATCAAATCCATGCGAATACCCGGAGCCGCCGCAGGCGGCGTTACGGTCAAAGGAACGGCCCGGAGGGCCGCACACAACAGCGGCGGAGGAACACCATGTCCCGCCGCCACATGACAACAGGGGCGCATGCCGCCGGGGCCGCATGATGCGCGGCACCCGGGGCGCGCCCGATCTTACCGGAATCTCCGGCGGAAAAAAAGAGCGCGGCACATCCCGCACGAGGAAAAACCTCACGCCAAGACGTGCCGCGCGCTCAGGAAAGCTGTGGCGTGCCGGCTACAGGGCAGCCTTGGCCATTTCCACCACCTTGGCGAAATCGTCCTTGTGGTAGACGGCGAGGTCGGCCAGGACCTTGCGGTTCAGGGCGATGCCGGCCTTGTTCAGGCCGTGCATGAGGCGGCTGTAGGACAGGCCGTTCAGGCGCGCGCCGGCGTTGATGCGCAGGATCCACAGGGTGCGGAAGTCGCGTTTGCGGTGCTTGCGGCCGATGAAGGAATACTGGAGCGAACGCTCCACAGCCTCACGGGCGGTACGATACAGACGGCTGCGGCCACCACGGAAACCCTTGGCCGCGCTCAGGTACTTTTTGTGCCGACGATGGGCGGCGAGACCTCTCTTCACACGCATGGGGGGTACCCTCCTTTCGCCCGGCCAAGGCGGAGGTTTTGTGCCTGCCGGGGAAAAAAATTGATCCCAGATGGGGCGCAAATTGCTTGAAAAGAACGGCTTTGCGCTGGCCGTTGCCCCTGTGGGGCGCCGCGCCGCGCGGCGGTGCTGCGGCGGTCATGCCGCCTCCCGCATACGGGCGCGCAATCCGGACGGATCAGAATCCACGCCGTCACGCTCCCGCGTGCCGGCGGATGCTCCGCGTACGGAGCTTTCGCAAGGGCCGCTGCGCTAGCCGTTGGGCAGCATGCGGCGCACGGCCTTCTCGTTGGTGCGATCAACGAGGGCGGCCTGGCCCAGGCGCATCTTGCGGCCGGGAGCCTTCTTGGTGAGGATGTGGCGCAGATTCTGACGACGACGCTTGTACTTGCCGCTGCCGGTGAGCTCGAAACGCTTGGCCGCGGAACGCCGGGTTTTGATCTTGGGCATGTTATACTCCTTAGCGAATGGCCTGCCCGTACAGTACGGACAGGAACGGCATATTGCCTGAAAAAGCCGTGCGGCGCAAGTGCAAAAATGCAGGAGCGCGCAGGCGGGCCCGACGGCACAGGCCACCTGTGACGCCAGGCAGAAAAGGTTCTGGCGCGGGCTACTTCTTGGGCACCAGCAGCATCTGCAGGGTGCGGCCTTCGGCACGGGGCTCCTGGTCCACCTTGGCCACATCGGCCAGGTCCTGCACGACGCGTTCGAGGATGCTGACGCCGCGGTCCTTGTGGACGATCTCGCGGCCACGGAAGAACACCGTCACCTTGCAGCGGTCGCCGTCTTCCAGGAAGCGGCGGATGTGGCGCAGCTTGGTCTCGTAGTCGTGGTCGTCGGTCTTGGGACGGACCTTGATCTCCTTGATCTGCACCACGCTCTGGCGCTTTTTGGCTTCCTGCTTCTTTTTCTGCTGCTCGTACTTGAACTTGCCGTAGTCCATGATGCGGCAGACAGGCGGTTCGGAGGTGGAAGCGACTTCCACCAGGTCCATACCGGCTTCCTTGGCAAGGGCAACAGCCTCGTTGCGCTGCAAAATACCCAGTTGTTCCCCATCGGCGCCGATGACGCGCACTTCGCGGGCGCGGATCATCTCGTTGCGGCGCACACCGTCCTGCGGCATGTCGCGCCGGGGTCTCATGTTAGGAGAAGCTATAGCGCATCCCTCCATTCTTGAAAGGCTCTTCGCTGTCCGTACGGATCAGGGCAGCCACTTCCGCCACGGACTTGAGCCCCAGGTTGTCCCCATTGCGCAGACGCACATTGACGCCGCCCGTCTGCGCTTCCTTTTCTCCAACCACCAGAATATACGGTACCTTGGCCAGCTGCGCCTCGCGCACCTTGAAGCCCAGCTTCTCGTTGCGCGTATCGGCCGTCACGCGGATCCCCAGAGCTTTCAGCTCCTCGCAGGCCTTGAGCGCGGCTTCGTTGTGGGCATCGGTGACCGTCAGGATCCGGGCTTGTTCGGGCGCCAGCCAGGTGGGCATGGCGCCGGCGTACTGCTCGATGAGCACACCGATGAAGCGCTCCAGCGAGCCCATGATGGCCCGGTGCACCATGACAGGGCGATGACGTTCGCCGTCCTGGCCCACATAGGTCAGGTCGAAACGTTCAGGCAGGGTGAAGTCCACCTGGATGGTGGAGCACTGCCATTCTCGACCGATGCAGTCCAGCAGGCGCACGTCGATCTTGGGGCCGTAGAAGGCGCCGTCGCCCTCGTTGATCTCGTAGGGCATGCCGGCCTTCTTCACGGCCTCGATCAGGGCATTGGTCGCCAGTTCCCAGGCTTCGTCGGTCCCGATGCTGTCCTTGGGACGGGTGGAGATGCCCACCTTGTAGTCGAAGCCGAACAGGTG
>OLYK01000387.1_pt1 | contig 11345 bp, 10 predicted proteins | sample 1673651 | NCBI WGS metagenome assembly OLYK01 (sample SAMEA103958118, study PRJEB25191) | human gut metagenome | reverse complement strand
GTACACTACTCCTACCGCTCTATGCGCGGTGCCTTCTTCGACTGCGAGAGCCGCAGCTTAGAGGAAGCCCAGCGTCTGTGCGAAAACTGGCTTGTGGGGCAGGATCGCTGCTACCGCAATTAACATAAAACCATAACCCCCTGCCGTATTTGCAGCCTTTTTTGCAAAACGGCAGGGGGTATTTTTGTTATATAGGCTTTACTGCCACACCTGTGCACAGACAAGTTCCAATACACTACCGGCGATGCAACGGGATTTATCCGAGATCAGGAAGCAGTTGGAAAGCTCCTCCCGCCGGGGGTCGATATCCGCAATCTTAAAGCCCGGCGTAACCGGATAGCCGCTGCGCAGCAATCCGCGCAGAATGCCGGGAATCTGTGCTGTGACCGGGATTTCTGCCCCCTCCGGGGTGCGGATGGTGGCAATAGTCTCACCCTTCTCTACTAAATCGCCGATTTTACGCACATTCATAAAAACACCGGCGGCCTGTGCATGGATCACCCGCTCTGCACCGTACCCGCCAATGACGCCGGGAATGCCGGTATTGGGGATAGCGCTCCCCTCCCGGATGATCCGGCCAAGCCGGTGGCCGCGCTTGGTTTCTACCACGGCATCTACGTCCTGCCCGGCTACAAAGCCGGGGCCAAGGGCAATAGTCAACGGTGCCATATCCCGGCTGGTGCCAAGGTTGCGCTTGGCCAGAATGGCATCCACTACGACCTCCGGCTTTGCCCGGGCAATACAGGCCCCCTCTGGGTCAACGAGCACCGGAACAGCGCCCTGCGCCCAGACGGACTGTGCCTGTTCCAATGCTTCAATGCGGACAGCGCGCAGACCCTCAACAGTGGCTTCGCCTTCATACACTGCTTCACACAGAGCTACCTGACGGCGGATGGCTGCGGGCTGTGTCGTTTCCAATACCAGCACTCGCAGCCCGGCGCTACACAACCGGTGGATGGTACCGGTGGCAAGGTCGCCGCCGCCGCGCACGATAATTAGGGCGTCCCTTTTCATTTTATTTCCTCCCCGGAGAAAAGTGTCTGCAATAGCACCTCCATGGAGCCGCCACAGGCAGCAATGGCTGTGTCCTCGTTTTTGCCGTCAGCCGAAAGCTGTAAGCATTGCAAGGCGGGCACAGCCTGTGCTAACAGCTTCTGAGCCGCCTGTACCGTGTAATGCTCCATAATGCCGCCGCCCACACTGCCCACGGTACTGCCATCTGGTAGAATGAGCATCTTTGCGCCCACATCCCGCGGGGTGGAGCCGTGCCGCGCAACGATGGTAGCCAGCACCGCCGGGGTGCGGGCTTTTTCTGCCTGCACCATCGCATCCAGCAATGCGACGGGATAGCCCTCGGTCTGGGGGCGGGCATTTTTGACCTGCACGATCTGCGCCAGAATGGAAAGCGCGATCTCCGCAGCCGTCTGTGCCCCAATGGCAAGGCCGATGGGTGCGCAGAGTGCATCGATCCGCTGGCTGTCCAAACCGTTCTCCAACAGCTGACGGCGTACCAATGCAGCACGGCCACGGCTGCCCATCATGCCCACATAGGCCGCAGGCTTTTGCAGAATCCGGGTAAGGCAATCCAGATCAAAAGCATGGGAGCGGGTCAGCACTGCAAAATAGGTCTCCGCCCCGCCGGGCACATCCTGAAGCGCCTGCGCAAAGGGAGCGCAAAGCACGGTATCCGCTCCGGCGGCGCGTAGCTGCTGGGCAAATTCCTCCCGATCATCTATGGCAAGCACTGGCATGCCGAGAAGCTTTGCCTGCTTTACAAGGGCAGCAGCAACATGACCGCCGCCGCAGACCACCAGCTGCGGCACCGCACCAAAGCGCTCAGCAAATACCCGCTGACCTTCCAGTATAAGAAAGCCCGTAGCGGTACAGGCCTGCAGGACGGCAAGCTGACGCTGCAAAAGTTCGGCACTCTGGGTCTGCCACAGGGCGTCTCCGTCCCGCAGCAGCAGCTGACTGCCTGCCTCTGCGCCTTCCAGCACGGTAGCCAGCGTATAGCTGCCGGTCTGGTTTGTACTTTGCAGAACGTCTGCAAGCGTTTGTCTGTTCATTGGTGTTTCTCTCCCTTAATTATTGCTCCACAGGTGTTACCTTATCAAACTGTGTCTGATCCAGTTCTGCCTGCCAGCTTTGCCAGTCCTCCGGCAGCATACGCCATGCAAGCCCGCACCCTGCCGAGATCTCACGCGGCAGCGGGATCAGCCGCCCGGGCACCTGCCGGGCATTGCATTGCTTTTCCCACTCCATAGCCTCTAAGGTGGTGCGGAAGGAAAGCACGATATAGCTTCGTTTTACTCGCATAAAATCTCCCGCGCAAGTGCACAGACTGCCTGCGCTGCCTGCTGTACCTCCTGCTCCGTATTGAAATGGGAAAAGCTGAACCGTACCACGCCCTGCTCGGCCGTGCCAAGGGCCTTGTGCATCAGCGGAGCACAGTGCGCTCCGGCACGCACGCAGATGCCATAGTCCTCCCACAAAATATCTGCCACCCGGGCAGAATCCTCCTGTCCGATGTTCAGCGCCACAATGGGCGCACGGGACTGCATAGCCATATCACCATACACCGTTACGCCCGGCGCAGTACGCACCTGCTCATAAAACAGGCGGGCAAGGGCGGCTTCCCGGGCAGCAAGGTTTTCTACGCCCTGTTCCAACAGCCAACGCACCCCGGCACACAGTCCTGCAAGGCCGTGCACGTTCAGTGTGCCAGCCTCCAGTGCGGTGGGCATCTGCAAGGGGTGCGTTTCATCAAAGCTATGCACGCCGCTGCCGCCCACAAGGAGCGGCGCAATTTGTAACCCGGGGCGCACATAAGCTCCGCCGGTGCCCTGCGGCCCCAGAAGTGCCTTGTGGCCGGTAAAGCAGAGGGCATCAATGCCCAGCTGCTGCACATCAATGGGCTGTGCACCGGCAGTCTGAGCAGCATCTACGATGAACAGCAGACCGTGCCGGTGGGCAAAGTCCGCTGCGCGGGCAAGGTCGGTGCCATTGCCGGTCACGTTGGAAGCCCCTGTCACCACCAGTGCACGGGTCGTGGGGTGCAGCAGCGTTTCCCACTGGTCGTAGCAAAGCCGTGCAGCGTTATCCACCCCGGTAAAGGAAACCTCTACTCCCTGCGCCCGCAGCCGGTACAGCGGGCGCAGAACGGAGTTATGCTCGCATACCGTTGTGATGACATGGTCGCCCGGATGCAGCACGCCGGTCAGTACCGTGTTCAACGCCATGGTCGCATTGGCGGCAAAAGCAATGCAGGAAGGGTCCGGCACATGGAAAAGTTCTGCCAGCGCCAGACGGGTGTCCAGCACGATCCGTGCGGCGTGAAGGGTGGGCTCGTGTGCGCCGCGCCCGGGGTTGCCTGCCGTGTGCAGTGCCTCCAGAATAGCCTGTTCCACCTGCGGCGGTTTATGCAGAGTGGTGGCCGCGTTATCCAGATAGATCACGGTTTTACCACGTTTCCGGCCTGCGTCAGCTTTTCGGCAATGGTGTACATATTGGTCACGCTGCCCACAGCCAGCTTCTCGGTAAGGCCGTAAAAGTTCAGACAGGTACCGCAGGTCAGGATCTCTACGCCCTGTGCTTCCAGCGCCTTGAGATCTTCCAGCATGGCAGAGCCTTCACAGGTTAGCGCTGCGCCGCCGTTATAGAACAGAATGGTCTTAGGCAGCTTATCCTGCTGGGTCAGCGCAAATACAAAGGCCTTGAGCAGGGTCTTGCCCAGTTCCTCGCTGCCATCGCCCATAACGGCAGCGGAAATAGCCACCACCGTATCAGTGCGGGCATCAGAGGTGCAGACAGGAGCATCTTCTGCTGGGGCGCTTACTACTTCGCCCAGCGTGAACAGCACACGGTATTTGCGCTCTTCCAGCTTTTCAGCGCTGTACTGATAACCCTTTTGCTGTGCCATCTTGGTCAGGTTTTGCACAGCGATCTCGTTGTCCACCAATACCTCCACCTGTCCCGCGCCCTGCAGCTCGGAAATGGCCTTTTTCGCTTTGACGACAGGCAGCGGGCAGGCATCGCCTAGTGCATCCACTTTGATAAATTCAGCCATGCTGATTACTCCTCTCATTTGTCTGTTACGGTGATCTCAATTTCCTGCTTCGGCAGGATCTCTCCAACAATGCTTGCCGGCAGCCCTGCGGCGCGCAACGCCTGTTCCAGTGCTGCGGCATCCGCCGGGTCTACCGCCAGCAGCAGCCCGCCGGAAGTCTGCGGGTCGAACAGGACTTCCTCCATGGCAAAGCTTACGTTTTTAAACCGAACGAACGGCCCGGTATGGTTGCGGTTGCGCTGCCCGGCGGCGGTGTACAAAAACGCATCGGCTGCCTTTTCTGCGCCCGGCAGCACTGGCACGGCATTTGCATGGATGATGCAGGAAAGCTTGCCGCCCATCATTTCATGCAGATGGCCGAGAAAGCTGAAACCGGTCACATCCGTAGCGGCATGGACGCGGTATTTGCGGCTGATCTCTGCCGCCGTTTTGTTCAGAGTGGTCATGGAGCGGATGGCGGCTTCCATCTCCTCCGGGGCGGCTTCGCCCACACGGTTTGCCGTACACAGCAGCCCCACACCCAAAGCCTTGGTCAATACCAGCTTGTCGCCCGGCATACCGGTGTCGTTCGTATACATCCGGTGCGGGTCTACAAGGCCGGTTACAGAAAGACCGTATTTCACCCCGCTATCTGCAATGGAATGCCCGCCTGCAAGGCTGCCGCCGGCTTCTGCCACCTTTTCAGCACCGCCGCGCAAAATCTCGCCCAGCACATTCAAGTCCATATCCTCCGGAAAACAGACCAGATTCAGGGCGGTCTTTACCTCGCCGCCCATGGCGTAGACATCGCTCAGGGCGTTTGTGGCTGCGATCTGCCCAAAGGTATAGGGGTCGTCCACCATCGGCGGAAAAAAGTCCACAGTCTGCACCAGTGCAATGTTGTCCGTAATGCGGTAGACTGCGGCATCATCCCGGCTGTCATAGCCGACCAGAAGATCCGGGTCTTTTTCGCCCCGGGGCAGCTTTTCCAGAATACGGCTCAGCACCCCGGCACCCAGCTTTGCGGTGCAGCCGCCGCCGGTACAGAACACGATCTTATCTTCCTTGCTCATGCACGTTCTTCCTCTTCAAAATGCGTCAGCACGCACTTTATACCATGCTGACGCAAAAGCTGTTGTATCTGTATGCCCTGCTGCTGCAATTCCGGCGTGTCGGCCTGATTGAGTACAGCGTAAAACTGCCGGTCGCCCACCGCCTTGCGACCACCCTGCGTGCTTGCAAGCAGCTGTGCCAGCACAGACGGTGTAAGAGGCGCATCCGGCGCAGCCGCTAAAAACTGCGGACGGATGGTATCGTAGCGGAAGCAGACCTCCCGCAAGGGCCTATCCAGCGCCGAAAGCCCTGCCAGCGCCAAAACGATATCGCTTTGGGGCAGCAGCACCGGCTCGTGCGCCGCCGGGACCTTGCAGGGGTAGTGCTTTGCCCCGTCTGCCTCAATGAATACCGCATCTGCCTGTGCCATCCGGCGCAAAAGCTGCGGCGGCGGCAAAGTCAGCTTTCCGTTTTCTGCCGGGGTTCCGATTACTGCATAGTGACCCGCTTGCCATAAGGCGGTAAGCGCTGCGTCATCCGGTGCATAGCAGGCTGCCGGTTGCCGGATGTGGGTGGTCGTAGTCACAAGCACCTGCCATCCCTTGCGGGCACAGTGGTCTGCCATGGCATACAGCAGGGTCGTTTTTCCCCCGCCGCCTACCAGAGAAACGATATGCCCTTTCTCTGCCAGAAACGGAAGCTCTTTTTCGTTCAGCATCTGCTATTACTGCTTGGCTGCAACTGCCATGGCGATCTGCTCCGGGGTAATGGGCAGCTCGTAGAAGCGGGTGCCGATGGCGTTGTAGATGGCGTCCGAGATGGCGGGCAGCGGCGTATTGATGACCACCTCACCGATGGACTTTGCGCCAAAGGGGCCGTTGGGCTCATAGCTATTCTCAAACTCCACATGGATATGCCCGATATCGTTGCGGGCAGGGATCTTGTACTGGAACAGAGAGTTCTCCTCCGGGTATCCGTTTCTGTCGTAGGTGATGTTCTCGGTCAGGGTCATACCGATGCCCTGCAAAATACCGCCCTCTGCCTGCACACGGGTCAGGTTGGGGTTGATGGGGGTGCCGCAGTCCACGCAGGCGTCAAATTCCAGCACCTTCACCTCGCCGGTCTCGGTATCCACCTCTACCTCGGCAGCGCCCACCATATACGGCGGCGGAGACAAGGGCGAGGTGTGGGTCTCGGTAAATTCCAGCGGGATCTTATGGCCAAACTGGGAAGCAAAGGCGATCTCGGACAGGGTCTTTTGGCGGGTGGGGTCGGCGCTCTCAAACACGACCTTACCGTCAAACTCCACGGCATCCGCCGGGCAGTCCAGCAGCTCCGCGCCCAGCTTGCAGATCTGTTCCCGCAGCTTCATGGCGCACTTTTCGGTAGCCTTACCGGTGACATAGGTGGTGCTGGAAGCGTAGGAGCCGGAATCATAGGGAGAGGAATCCGTATCCGCACCAAAGACGGTAATATTATCCAGCGGGCAATCCAGCACCTCGGCAGCGATCTGCGCCAGCGTGGTGTCGCAACCGGTGCCCATATCGGCTGCACCGATTATAAGGGTATAAAAGCCGTCATCGTTCAGCTTGAGGGTAGCACTGCCCACGTCCATGCCGGAAATACCGGAGCCCTGCATGGCCATACCCATACCCACGGCACGGATCTTGCCGTTGCCCATATCCCGGGCGGGATACTTGTGCTCCCAGTCGATCATCTCGCGTACCTTGAGTACGCACCGGTCCAGTGCGCAGCTGGTATTTACTGCGCCGTAGTAGGCGGGCATCACATCGCCCTCCTGCACGGTGTTCTTCAGACGCAATGCAATGGGGTCCATGTTCAGCTTGTGTGCCAGCTCGTTCACCGCAGACTCCACCGCAAACAGACCCTGTGTAGCACCATAGCCGCGATATGCACCGGCAGACATGTGGTTAGTATACACCACATCGCTGACAAAGCGGAAGGCTTCGGCCTTGCCGTACAGCGGGATGGATTTGTGACCGGACAGGCCCACGGTAGTGGGGCCGTGCTCGCCGTAAGCACCGGTGTTGGACAGGGTGTACAGGTCAATGCCCTTCACGATGCCGTCCTTGGTAGCGCCCAGACGGACGTGCATCTCCATCTCGTGGCGCGGCGAAGAAGCCGTCTGGCTTTCCACACGGCTAAAGATGAGCTTGGAAGGCTTTTTGGTCATCCAAGTCACAAAAGCCGGGTACACCTCGCTGACCGCGGTCTGCTTAGCGCCAAAGCCGCCGCCGATGCGGGGCTTGGAGACACGCACCATGGACTTGGGAATGTGCAGTGCATTGGCAATGTTGCGGCGGGCGTGGAACACGATCTGGGTAGAGCTGAGCACATTCAGCCGCCCATAAGTATCAATGGAGCAATAGGTGCGGAAGGTCTCCATCATAGCCTGCTGGCAGGCCTTGGTGTGGTACACATGGTCAATGACCACATCGCACCCGGCCAGCACAGCGTCGATATCGCCGTTGCCGCATTCATCATGAGCGCAGAGGTTGCGCTTGTTGTCGGCGCCCACGGGGGCAAGGCTTTCCCAGTTATCCTCCGGATGCACAAGGATAGGATTATCCTTTGCGGTGTGGAAATCCAGCACGGCTTCCAGCACCTCATAATCCACTTTAATGAGCTTGAGTGCCTTGTCCACGCACTTTTCATCCTTACCGGCTACGATGGCCACCACGTCTCCCACAAAGCGGACGTGGCGATCGATCAGCAGACGGTCGTAGGGGCTGGCCTCCGGGTAAGTCTGGCCGGCCTGCGTGTAGCGGCGGGCATCCTGCGGCACATCCTCCCAAGTGAAGATAGCCTCGATGCCGGGCACTTTTTTGGCAACAGCGGTGTTGATGCTGCGGACGATGGCGTTTGCATGGGGCGAGCGTAGCAGCTTGACGATTAGGCAGTCCTGCGGGATGATGTCATCCATATAGACAGGCTGGCCGGTGACCAGCTGCATCGCGTCTTTTTTGCGGAACGGTTTGTTGACGGTTTTCACTGTACGCCCTCCTTCTGCTTTTTCCATGCCAGAAAGTTCATAATGCCGCGCAGCTGGCCTTCGTAGCCGGAGCAGCGGCACAGGTTTCCGGCAAGGTATTCCTTCACCTGCTCCTCAGTGGGGTACGGCTGCTCCCGGAATAAAGCCAGCGCATTCATAATAAAGCCCGGGTTGCAGAAGCCGCACTGCTCTGCACCCTGATCTGCGATAAAGGCACCGAACTCGGCGGCCTCCTCCTGCAGACCCTCCAGCGTGGTGATCTTGTGCCCATCGGCGCGGGCTGCCAGCACGGAGCAGGACAGCACAGGCTTATCGTCCATAAACACGGTGCACAGACCGCAGTTGGAAGTTTCGCAGCCGCGCTTGACGCTCTTGCAGCCGTGTGCACGGACAAAATCGATCAAAAGCATATCCGGGGCGATCTCCTCGGACACCCGGACGCCGTTCAATGTAAGTGTGATCTGCATTTACTTTTCCTCCTGCATTTTACGCTGTTCCAGCTCCAGCACCGCGCGCTTTGTCAGCACGCCTGCCAGATGCTTGCGGTATTCGGCGCTGCCGCGCATATTGGAGCCGGTAACGATCTGCGCCTTTACGTTTTCCGCAAACTGCGCGGCAAGCTGTTCTGCCGCAAGGGCAGGCTCTGCCGGGAGCTCAAACCGCACGGCGCGCAGCGGACGAGCACCGATTACGATGCGGTAATCGCCGGTCTCCATCCGGGCGGCGGCACAGGTCAGCACCGGGATATCGGTCTGGCTGTTGCGCACCGACTGGTAATAAAGCTGCATCGGTGTCTTTTTTACGATCAGCCGCACCAGAATGTCCCGGTCGTAGGGGCGCTGTGCATATTCCTGCAGCGGCAGGATGCCGCCCTTGTACAGTTCCACATCACAATCCATGGCAAGGAACATGGTCAGCACGTCCGAAAAGCCGAACCGGCTGTAAATGCTGCCGCCCACAGTTGCCAGATTGCGCAGCTGCACGCCCACGATATGCCGCAGCGCTTCCTTTACCGCGCCATGGGTATACGCAGCAAGACCGGCGTGCTCTTCCAGCTGGCGCAGTGTAACCATGGCACCAATGGAGAACATCAATGTCGGCACAGCCATCGACCTGTCCGGCCTGGGGCTGGACACGATCGAGGAAACGGATGTGGGCTTTTCCATTGGGGCGATGGTCACCCTGCGCCAACTGGAGACCCACCCCGGACTGGAAGCCTTTACCCACGGAGCCGTCCGGGAAGCGCTGCGCCACATCGTGGGCGTGCAGCTGCGCAACCTGGCCACCGTCGGCGGCAGCATCTACAGCCGGTTTGGCTTTTCGGATGTGCTGACCCTGTTCCTGGCCATGGACTGCTCGGTGGAGCTGTATAAGGGCGGCATCGTGCCGCTGCGGGAGTATGCCGAGCGTCCCTACGACCGGGACATCGTGGTGCGTCTGCTGGTCCGGAAAGAAGCGGCCGATTACTGCTACCAGTCGGTGCGCAACAGCCAGACCGACATTCCGGTGCTCACCTGTGCCGCTGCCCGGCTGCAGGATGGCAGCTACCGGTTTGCGGTGGGTGCCCGCCCGCTCAAGGCTGTGCTGTATGAAGAACCGGCAGCTCCGGCGCAGCAGCTGGCCGAAACCATCCAACAACAGGTGGTCACCGGTTCCAACATGCGCGGCAGCGCCGAATACCGCCGCCACCTGACTGGTGTGCTGGTGCGGCGTGCAGCCGAAGAACTGGAAAACCGCGCCGTACAGGAGGGAAACTAAATGCAGATCAATCTGATGCTGAACGGAGTGCGCATCTCAGAGGATGTGGCCCCCGATACGCTGCTCATCGACTTTGTGCGCAAACATGGCTGCGCGAGTGTCAAGCGCGGCTGCGAAACTTCCAACTGCGGCCTGTGCACCGTGTTTCTGGATGACAAGCCCGTGCTGTCCTGTTCTGTGCTGGCTGCCCGCGCCGACGGTCACAAGGTGACCACGCTGGAGGGCCTGCAGGAAGAAGCTTCCGAATTCGGTGCCTTCATCGCCGATCAGGGCGCAGAGCAGTGCGGCTTCTGCAACCCGGGCTTTATCATGAATGCTCTGGCGCTGTTCCGGGAAAATCCATACCCGTCTGCCGAAGAAATCAAAGAATATCTTTCCGGCAACCTCTGCCGCTGCTCCGGCTATGAAGGCCAGCTGCGCGGCATCCTGAATTTTCTGGACTGGAAAAAACAGAAGGAGGCGGCTGCTGAATGAACACGGTCAACAAACCGTTCCGCAAAAAGGACGCCATGCAGCTGGTCACCGGCCAGCCGGTCTATATGGATGATGTGATCCCGCAGGACTGCCTGATCGTCAAGCTGCTGCGCTCGCCTCATGCAAACGCCATGGTCCGGACGATCAACACGACCGTGGCCAAGAAGGTGCCCGGCATTGAAGCCATCTTCACCTGGGAGGATGTGCCGCAGGATGCGCCCCGCTACACCCAGGCAGGCCAGACCTTCCCGGAGGCAAGCCCCCGTGACCGTCTGCTCATCGACCGCCATGTCCGCTTTGTGGGCGATGTGGTGGCCATTGTGGCCGGCAAGGACGAAAAATGCGTGGACAAGGCTCTCAAACTGATCAAAGTGGAATATGAGGTGCTGGAACCGGTGCTGGACTTCCATACCGCAAAGGATAACCCCATTCTGGTGCACCCGGAGGAAAACTGGGAGAGCCTGTGCCCGGTGGGCGCTGACAACAAGCGCAACCTGTGTGCCCACGATGAGTGCGGCTCCGGAGACATCGACGCAGTGCTGGCGGGGTGCGATGTGGTGATCGACCATGTTTACCACACCAAGGCCTGCCAGCAGGCCATGATGGAAACCTTCCGCACCTATTGTTCCATTGACACTTATGGGCGGCTGAACGTGCTCAGCTCCACCCAGATCGTGTTTCATGCACGGCGCAACATTGCCAATGCCCTGCACATCCCCAAATCCATGGTGCGTGTTTCCAAGCCCCGCATCGGCGGCGGCTTTGGTGCCAAGCAGACAGCGGTCAGCGAGGTATACCCCGCCTTTGTGACCTGGAAAACCAAAAAGCCTTCCAAGATCATCTTCAGCCGGGTGGAGAGCCAGACGGCCTCCTCCCCTCGTCATGAGATGGAGATGCATGTCCGGCTGGGTGCCACGAAGGACGGCATCGTGAAGGGCATCGACCTGTACACGCTGTCCAACACCGGTGCCTACGGCGAGCACGGCCCCACCACGGTGGGCC
>OLYK01000386.1_pt1 | contig 11353 bp, 9 predicted proteins | sample 1673651 | NCBI WGS metagenome assembly OLYK01 (sample SAMEA103958118, study PRJEB25191) | human gut metagenome | reverse complement strand
CTGGCCATTCACGAAATGTATCAAAGGAGTTTTTCAACATGATCGAAGTTACCTTCCGAATCGAGAGTCTGGACTACACCGATAAGCTCGATTCCCAGCTCCCGCTCGTGCTCGAGGCGCTGAGCCAGAGCGGCAATATCAACCCCGTGCTCAAGCTCGCGTGCAACACGCCCGAGGCCTCGTCACGCATCGTCAAGGGCATTTTGCGCACCATGTCGCAGGATCAGAAGCAGCGTCTGGCTACGAAGATCGTCAACGCCAACCGCGAGAAGCTCATGCAGAAGCTCAATGACTTCGCCGCCGGCAAGGGCGTCGACGTGCACATCTGCGACTGCGCCGCCACGTTCCGTTAAAGCGAAAACCGAATCACGCCGCCCAATCACGGGCGGCGTTTTCATTTTCCGCAGCTTTATTTTACCATCCCACACGTGTACAAGTCTACCGCTTTTTGTCTGCGCATAGGCTGTGCTATCCGAAAAAGGGAGGCACGACCATGATCCTCGCGCTCGCGGGCAATCCCAACTGCGGCAAAACGACGCTCTTTAACGCGCTTACGGGGGCGAATGCGCGCACGGGCAACTTCCCGGGCGTGACCGTCACGCGCAGCACCGGCGTATGCCGCGCGCGGCCGAACGTGACGCTCGTGGACCTGCCGGGTGTGTATGCACTGCGCCCCTTCTCGGACGAGGAGCGCGTCACGCGCGCGTATCTGCTCGGCGGTGAGCCGGACGCAATCATCAGCATCGCGGACGCGACGTGCCCGGCGCGCAGTCTGTATCTGACGCTGCAGCTGCTGGAGCTGGGCGTGCCGGTCGTGCTGGCGCTGAACGTGATGGATGCGCTGCGTGCCGGCGGCGGTGCGGTGGACACGGCAGGGCTGGCGCAGGCGCTGGGCATCCCGGTCGTGCCGGTGAGCGCGGCGCTGGGTGAGGGGCTGGACACCCTGCTCGACGCTGCCGTGCGCGCAGCGCAGGGTACGCCGCCCGACCCGTGGCGCGCACTGGCCCCGGGCGCGGTGCAGGGCTGCGTGCGCACGCTCGCCCGGGTGCTTGCAGGCGAGGCGCGCGGGGCGGGTCTTCCGCCGGTGCTTGCGGCGACGCAGTGGCTCGACGGCGCACACGGCGATCACGCGCCGGAGGCAGCACGGCAAGCCGTCGCGCGCATGGAGCGTGAGACCGGGCTCACGCGCGGCGAGGCGCTGCCCACGGCACGCTTTGCGCAGGTGGACAGGCTGACGCGGTTTTTCACCCTGCCGCAGACGCTGCCCGGGCACCGGCGCAGCGCGCGCATTGACCGCGTGCTCACGGGGCGGTATACGGCCTACCCCGCGATGGCGGCGCTGCTCGGCAGTGTGTTTTATCTGACGTTTCACATCGTCGGCCCATGTCTGAGCCAAATGCTCGCGCGCGCCATCGCATGGCTCGCAGACGCGGCGGATGGTGCGCTTTGGGCGCTGGACGCAAGGCCGCTGCTGCGCGCGCTGGTGCGTGAGGGCGTGTTTGCGGGCGTGGGGAGCGTGGCGGCCTTTCTGCCGGTGATCCTGGTGCTGTTTTTCTTTCTCTCTCTGCTGGAGGACACAGGCTATCTCGCGCGTGTGGCCTTCGTGACGGACTGCCCGCTGCGGCGCCTGGGGCTGAGCGGGCAGAGCGCCGTGCCGCTGCTGCTGGGCTTCGGGTGCAGCGTACCAGCAGTGCTCGCTGCACGCACGCTGCCCGCGCAGCGCAGCCGGACGCTGACGATCCTGCTCACACCGTGGATAAGCTGCAGCGCAAAAGCGCCGGTATACGCGGCCTTTGCCGCCGCATTTTTCCCACAGCGCAGCGCCTTGGTGTTTCCGGCGCTGTACGCGCTCGGCATCGGGACGGCGGTGGGTGCGGCAAAGCTGCTCGGCTGCACGGGACGGCAGGAAACCGCGCCCTTTGTCATGGAGCTGCCGGACTACCGCTGGCCGGACGCACGCAGCGTGCTGCGGCGGATGCGGCAGCGAACGCGGGAATTTCTCGCGCGGGCGTTCACGGTCATCCTCGCGGCAAGCGTGGTCGTATGGGTGCTGCGCACGTTCACCCCGGCGTGGCGCGTGGCCGCCTGTGCCGATGAGAGCCTGCTGGCCGCGGCCGGACGGGCGATTGCGCCGGTGTTTGCGCCGCTCGGCTTCGGCGACTGGCGCGCCGCGACCGCGCTCGTGACCGGGCTGCTGGCCAAAGAGACGGTGCTGTCCACGCTTGGCGTGCTGCTCGGCGGCGAGCTGACGGCGGCGCTGCCGCAGGTGTTCTCCCCGGCGGCCGCCGCGAGCTTTCTCGTGTTCACGGCACTATATGCGCCGTGCGTGGCGGCGCAGGCGGCCATGCGCCAGAAGCTCGGCAGCAGACTCGCTGCGCTTGCAGCGGCGGCGGGATATTGCGCAGCGGCATGGTGCGCGGCGGCGCTCGTGTACCGCATCGCCGTGCACATATGAAGAGAAGCAGGCTTCCGAAACCGGAAACCTGCTTCTTGTGTTTTTCTGCCCTCAGCCGTGGACGAGCACGCCGAGGTCGGGATTGTTCGTGCCGGGGTATTCGACCGTGGCCTTTCCGGCGCGCAGAGCGGCCGCCGTGGTCTCGCGCAGGTCGAGCCCCTCAAGATACGCCCAGACGAGCGCCGCCATGACCGCGTCTCCCCCGCCGGTCGTGTTGACCATGCAGGTGGGCAGGCACGGCAGGTGCACCGTTTCGTCACGCGTTGCGGCGAGGATGCCGTCGCCCCCCATGCTCAGGAACACGCGCTGCACACCCTGTGCCAGCAGCGCCGCGACCACGCCCTCAGGTGAGGACTCACCCGTGAGGTTCTGTCCCTCGGTGAGGTTGGGCTTGAACGTGTGCAGTGCGCCGAGTGCGGGGCGCATCCGCTCCGCCTTTGTGACGGAGACGGGGTCTGCAAAAAGCGGCGCCGTGCAGTGCGCACCCAGCCACGCGATCGTCTCGCTCGTCAGGTTGCCGTCGATGGCGACGGCGGCCGCCCCGTTGAGCTCGTCCAGATGGCGGCTCAGATAGTCCGGCGTGATGGCGGCGGAGATGTCCGTGTCGGACAGGCCGAGCTGCATCTCGCCGCGCTCATCCGTAATGTACAGGTACGTCGACGTGCGCCCGCCGGGCACGTCGAGCGCGCAGCCAAGGTCCATGCCGAGCTCCACGCAGTCGTTGCGCAGAAGCTGGGCGTGCGAGTCGCCGCCGAAGGCGGTGAGGAACTTCACCTCCGCGCCGAGCAGACGCAGATCGTGCGCGATGTTGCGCCCGACACCGCCGGGCGTGAGCGTGACCGTGCCGGGATTGGAGTCGCGGAAGATGAGCTTGCGCGACGGACGGCCGCAGATGTCGAGATTGACTGCGCCGACAACACAGACATAAGGGTTCATACCTGCACCTCCCAGATGCGCTCGGCGTATTCGCGCACGGCGCGGTCGGCAGCGAAGATGCCGCTGCGGGCAATATTCACGAGCGAGAGCCGCGCGCGCGCGGCAGGGTCGGCGATCGCCGCATACAGCTTTTCGTGCGTGGCGGCATAGTCGTCAAAGTCCGCAAGCAGCAGGTACGGGTCGCCGCCGTAGAGCAGGCTGCCGACAAGATCTGCATAGCTCTCGCCGTCGGCATAGCCGCGGCTCATACGCTCGAGCACGCGCCCAAGCCACGGGCTGCGGCGGACATAGGTCTGCGGGTCGTAGCCCGCGGTGCGCAGCGCCTCGGCCTCGTCGGCGCGCAGACCGAAGAGAAACATGTTGTCCGCACCGAGCTGCTCGAACATCTCGACATTCGCGCCGTCGAGCGTGCCGATCGTGACGGCGCCGTTCATCATGAGCTTCATGTTGCCGGTGCCACTGGCCTCCTTGCCTGCGGTCGAGATCTGCTCGGACACCTGCGCGGCGGGCATGAGCATCTCGGCGGCGGAGACGCGGTAGTTTGGCAGGAAGTACACCTGCAGCCTGCCGCGGCAGACGGGGTCGCTGTTCACATCAGCCGCGAGCGAGCACAGCAGCTGGATGATGCGCTTGGCCGTCGCATAGCCGGGTGCGGCCTTGGCCGCAAACAGGAACGTGCGCGGCTGGAACGGCCGGTCCGGATCATCGTGCAGCATGAGCTGCAGCTGCGTGATGTGCATCGCGCACAGAAGCTGGCGCTTATACTCGTGCAGGCGCTTGACCTGCACGTCAAGGATCGCGTCGCTGTTGAGCGAGAAGCCGTCCGTGCGGAACACCCACGCGGCCAGCCGCTGCTTGTTGAGCGCCTTGATCTCCTCGAGCCGGGCGAGCACGGCGGGATCATCCGCCGCGCGCTCCAGACCCGCGAGCTCCTCGGGGTGCAGGAGATAGCGATCGCTGCCGAGCACGTCGCACACGAGCGCGTGCAGGCCGGGGTTGCACTGGGCAAGCCACCGGCGGTGGTCAATGCCGTTTGTGACATAGGTAAAGCGGCCCGGATCGAGCGCGCAGATATCGCGGAAGAGATCGCGGCGCAGGATCTCCCCGTGCAGGGCGGAGACCCCGTTAATGGTCTTGCACGCGGCGAGGCAGAGGTTTGCCATGTGCACACTGCCGTCGGCGATGATGAGGTTGCGCCCCACGCGCGCATCATCGCCAAAGCGGGCGCGCAGGTCGTCGCACCAGCGGCGATTGATCTCACAGATGATCTCCCACACGCGCGGCAGCTGGCTCTGAATGAGCCCCTGCGGCCATGTCTCGAGCGCCTCGGACATGACGGTGTGATTGGTATAATTGACGCAGGCGGTGACGATCGCCCACGCCTCGTCCCAGCCGAGGCCGTCGTCATCGAGCAGCAGGCGCATGAGCTCGGGGATGATGAGCGTCGGGTGCGTATCGTTGATCTGGATGACGTGGTGCTCGGCAAAGTTGCGCACCGTGCCGTAGCGCGCGCGGTGGGCGCGCAGGATGCTCTGCGCCGTCGCCGAGACGAAGAAATACTGCTGGCGGATGCGCAGGGTCTTGCCCTCGATGTGGTCATCCGCCGGGTAGAGTACCTTCGTGATGACCTCGGCCATCGTGCGCTGCTCCAGACTCTGGACATAGCTGCCGGCGGCGAAGAGGTACATGTCCAGATCGTTCGGGCTGTGTGCCTCCCAGAGGCGGAGGGTGTTGACGCGCCCGTCGCCATACGGGGCGATGAGCATGTCGCGCGGCACGGCCAGCACGCTCTCATAGCCGCGCAGCTCGCCGTGGTAATGGCCGTAGGCGTCCCAGTGCGGCTCGACGCGGCCGCCGAAGCGCACCTCGACCGTGTCCTCATGGCACGGCACGAGCCAGCTCGATGCGGCCGTGCGCCAGTTGTCCGCGACCTCGGTCTGACGGCCGTCGACGATGCGCTGCCGGAAGATGCCCAGCTCGTAGCACAGCGAGTAGCCCGTGGCGGGGATGCCCTCGGTGGCAAGGCTGTCCATGTAGCATGCGGCAAGGCGGCCAAGGCCGCCGTTGCCGAGGCCTGCGTCCGGCTCGGTCTCAAAAATATCGGCGGCGCTGCGGCCGAGATCCTCGAGCGCGCCGGTGAGCGCGTCGCCGATGCCGAGGTTGAAGGCGTCCTTCATCAGCGAGCGCCCCATGAGAAACTCCATCGACAGGTAGTGCACCTCGCGCTCGGGCGCGGTGCGGCTGTCGAACGTGTGCAGGCGCGAGAGGATCTCGCGGATGACGATGGCCGCGGCCTGAAAGATCTGCTCGTCGGTCGCGGTCTCGGCCGTGACGCCGAAGTGCGCGCAGAGCTTGTCGGCAATGGCGCTGCGCAGCTCGTCGCGGGAAATCTGATTGGTCATTGGCATATAACGATTCTTCCTTTACTTGGTTCGTGCGAAGGGTCAGAGCTCGCTGCCCTTGGGGATGACGATCGGCAGCGCCTCACAGCCGGTGAGCGTGACGGCGGGACCGATGCGGACATTTTTGTCCGCGATGACGTTGCGCAGGATCGCATCGGCAGCGATGTGGGTGTCCTGCATGACGATGCAGCGGCTCAGCTGTGCGCCGCGCGCGACACGCACGCCGGGAAACAGGATGCAGTCCGTGACCGTGCCCTCGATGAAGCAGCCGTCGGCCACGAGGCAGTTTTCCACGTGCGCGTGCTCGCCGTAATAGGTGCTGACATCCGCGCGCTCTTTCGTGCGCACCGGACGTTCAGCCGGGAAGAGCGATGCGCGCGCCGCCGGAGAGAGCATATCCATGCTGGCGGAGAAATAGTCCGCGACCGTATCCACGCGCACGGCGTAGCCCCGGTGCAGGAACACGTCCATCGTGCCGCCGCGCGCGAGATAGGAAAACAGAGCGTCGCGGTGGAAGAAGGCGCGGTTTTCCTGCGCGCAGAGATCGAGCATGGCGAGCAGCACGTCCTTGTCGACGATGTAGGTCTCCATGGAGGTGAGCCCCGCATCGGGCGCGGCGCTCGTGATGAGCTTCGTGACGCGGCCGTGCGCATCCGTGAGGAAACGGTGGTGCTCGCCCGTGACATCCCCGTCCCGGCAGACGGCCGTGATGCCGCAGCCGCCCGCCTCATGCTGCGCGATGGCGGCGGCGAGGTCGAGATTGCACACGACGTCCGCCGGCATGAGCACGATCTCCTGCTCCGGAATGGCGCGCACATAGGAGATGACCGCGTTGAGCGCCTCCGCCGTGCCGGCATAGTCGCCGCGGGTGTTGGCGCCGAACGGCGGCAGCAGATGCAGGCCCCCGCTGCGGCGCGACAGATCCCACGCCTTGCCGCTGCCGAGATGGTCGAGCAGGGACTGATAGTCCCGCTGCATGATGACGCCGACGCTGTGCACGCCCGCGTTCGAGAGCGACGAGAGCGCAAAGTCGATCAGCCGGTAGCGCCCGCAGAACGGCAGGGATGCATTCGTGCGCCAGCGCGTCAGATCGCCGAGCCGCGCCGAGCTGCGATACGCGTAAACGATACCATGAACTTCACTCATACGTGCACCTCCGCTCCGTCATAGATCATGGCGCCTGCCGGCACCGTACCTCCGGCGGGCACTGCCGTGTCCGGTCCGACCGTGGCGACGCCCCAGCCGTCCGTCCCGTCTGGCTGCGCGCCGATGTGCGCGCCCGCGCCGACGACCGCGCCCTCGCCGATGATGGCATACTCCACCACGGCGCCCGGCTCAATGACAACGCCGGGGTGCAGGATGCTGTAGTGCACGCGCGCACCCGCGCCGACAGTGACAGAGCTCGAGAGCACGGAGTTTTCCACATGGCCCTCGATCGTGCAGCCTTCGGTGATGATCGAGTGCACGACCTCCGCCTGCCGGCCGATGCTGTGCGGCGGACGGATGGGGCTCTTGGCGCGGATGGGCCACTGCGGGTCATAGAGATTGATGAGCGTGGGCGAGAGCATGTCCATGTTCGCGTCCCAGAGGCTGACGATCGTGCCGACGTCGCGCCAGTAGCCCTCGAACCGGTACGGCAGGAGCTTTTCCCCGGCGGCGAGCATCTTGGGAATGATGTTTTTGCCGAAGTCCTTGTCGGAGTCCGGATCCGCCTCATCCTCGGTCAGATACTTGCGCAGCACCTTCCAGTCAAAGATGTAGATGCCCATGCTGGCGAGGTCGCTCTTCGGCCGGGCGGGCTTTTCCTCAAACTCGTCGATAAAGCCGTCGGGCCCGACGTTCATGATGCCGAAGCGGCTCGCCTCGTCCCAGGGCACCTCCATCACGGCGATGGTGCAGTCGGCGTGCACGCGCTTGTGGTGCGCGAGCATGGCGGCGTAGTCCATCTTGTAAATGTGGTCGCCGGAGAGAATGAGCACATAGTCGGGATCGTACATATCCACGAAGCCGATGTTCTGGTAGATGGCGTTCGCCGTGCCCTTGAACCACGTCGCGCCCTTCGCGCTCTGGTAGGGCGGGAGGATGTGTACGCCGCCGTCCGAGCGGTCAAGGTCCCAGGGCTGGCCGTTGCCGATGTAGCGGTTGAGCTCCAGCGGGCGGTACTGCGTGAGCACGCCGATGGTGTCGATGCCGGAGTTCGCGCAGTTGGAAAGGGGAAAGTCGATGATGCGGAACTTCCCGCCGAACGGGACGGCGGGCTTTGCCATGTTCTCCGTCAGGACGTAAAGGCGGCTGCCCTGTCCGCCGGCGAGCAGCATGGCGATGCACTCTTTTTTCATGCCGGTAATTCCTCCCTTGCCTTGCTTTTTTTCGCTTTCGGTTTCTTATATTCGCCCGCGCCGCGCAGGATGACCGCGCCGAGCGGGGGGATGGTGATGGCAATAGACTGCTCGCGTCCGTGCGAGGGGATCGCCTGCGTTCGGACCGGCTTTTCGTTGCGCCACTCGCCCGTGCCGCCGAACGCGGTATCATCCGTGGAAAGCTCCTCGCGCCACGTTTTCCGCGGCGGGACGCCGAAGCGGTAGTCCCGGTAGCCGTTGGGCGAGAAGTTGACCGCGACCAGCAGCTCCTCGCCCGCGCCGTCGCGGCGGACAAAGACGACGGTGTTATCCTCGTTGTCGTCCGCGACGAGCCACTCAAAGCCCGCCCAGTCAAAGTCGATGCGCCAGAGTGCGGGATTCGTCAGGTAGTACCGGTTGACAGCACGGAAGAAATCCTGCATCCTGCGGTTGGCATCGTTTTCGAGCAGATACCAGTCGAGCTGACCGGCAAAATCCCACTCGTGCCACTGGCCCAGCTCCGCGCCCATGAAGGTGAGCTTCTTGCCCGGGTGCGTGAGCATATAGACCATGAAGCTGCGCACGCCCGCGAGCTGCCGCCACTCGTCGCCCGGCATCTTGCCGCGCAGACTGCCCTTCATGTACACCACCTCGTCGTGCGAGATGGGCAGCACAAAGTTTTCGGAAAAGGCGTACATCAGCGAGAAGGTGAGGTCCTTATGATGGAACTGGCGGAACCACGGGTCGAGCTTGAGGTAGTGGCACATATCGTTCATCCAGCCCATGTTCCACTTGAGGTTGAAGCCCAGCCCGCCGTCCGAGACCGGATAGGTCACGAGCGGCCACGCGGTCGATTCCTCCGCCACCATCATCACGTTCGGATCAATGGCAAAGGCGGCGGTGTTGAGCGCGCGCAGGAAGTCGATGGCCTCCAAGTTCTCGTGGCCGCCGTTTTTGTTCGGCGTCCACTCGCCCGCCTCGCGCCCGTAGTCGAGGTAGAGCATGGACGCCACCGCGTCCACGCGCAGACCGTCAAGGTGGTATTCCCGCAGCCAGTAGGCGGCGGACGAGAGCAGGAAGCTCTTCACCTCGCCGCGCCCGTAGTCGAATACGCGCGTGCCCCAGCCCGCGTGCTCGCGCTTTTTTGGGTCGGCGTACTCGTAGCACGGCTCGCCGTCGAAGTCGATGAGGCCGTGTTCGTCCTTGCAGAAGTGCGCGGGCACCCAGTCAAGAATGACGGAGATGCCCCTTCGGTGCATCATGTCCACGAAGTACATGAAGTCGTGCGGCGTGCCATAGCGCGAGGTCGGCGCGAAGTAGCCGGTGCACTGGTAGCCCCACGAGTCGTCGAGCGGATACTCGGTCACGGGCATCAGCTCCACGCAGTTGTAGCCGAGGTCGGCGGCGTACTCGCTCAGCTCGTCCGCGAGCGAGCGGTAGTCGTAAAAATCGCCGTTTTCGCGCCGCCGCCACGAGCCGAGGTGGACCTCGTAGATGTTGAGCGGACGGTCATAGACCGGCTGCTTTGCCGCAAGGTACGCGCCGTCGCCCCAGTCGTAGCCCGCAAGCTCGTAGAGCTTGCTCGCCGTGCCGGGGCGCGTCTCGGCGTGGAAGGCGTAGGGGTCGGCCTTGAAGGTCATCGCGCCGCTCTGCGCGGTGACGGCGAACTTATAGGTGTCATACTCTGAAAGGCCCGCGACCTCCGTCTCCCAGATGCCGCCGTCGAGACGGCGCATCGGATGCGCGGTGGGGTCCCACGCGCAGAAATCGCCCACGACGCTCACGCTCCCCGCGTGCGGCGCCCAGACGCGGAACACCCAGCCGTCCGGCGTGCGGTGCGCGCCGAGCGTGCGGTACAGCTCCGTTGCGCTGCCGCCATAAAAGGCGGCGAGATCAAAATGCTCCATGGCGCTTGTCCTCCCTCTTTTCAGCATACGCGCCCGCGGGCGCGAAAAACGTCGGATCTACTCGCTCAGCTTGCGGTCCTCGCTCCATTGAGTGAGCTTGGTCTTGTTGCCCTTTTCGTCCATCACATAGGTGTTGTTGAGCTGATTTCGCAGGTCGCCGAGCACGGAATTCACATACTCCTGCCGCAGCGCCGCGCGCTCGACCTTCTCCTCGTCGGTCAGCTCCCGCTCCTTCGCAAGCTTGGCAAGCTCGTTGATGCGGTCGATCTTCTTCTGTTCCATCTTGCTTCTCCTTACAGATACCGGCGCAGCAGAATGGCCGTGCGCCCCTTTTTGCTCAGGCCGCCGACCTCGGCGACCTCAAATTTTCCCAGTCCCCGCGCGGAAATGACGTCGCCCTGTGCCACGCTCGCGTCGCCCTTGGTGACCTCGCGATAGTTTTTCTGCACACGTCCCGCGGCGATCAGCTCCGCAGCCTTGCCGCGGCTCATGGAAAAGCCCGCGGCGGTCACGGCGTCGAGCCGCAGCGTCGCCACCGTGTCCCGGATCTCCTTGACCTTCTGCTCCGGCACGCGCAGCGCGTCCGCGCCGATGGCCGTCAGGCGCAGCGCCGTGCGCCCCGCGCCCGTCCAGTTGTCGAGCAGATATTGCGCGACGCCCGCGCTCACAATGAGGTCGGCGCTCCCCTCGCTCACGAGGATGTCGCCGAGCGTCTCGCGCTCTACGCCGAGCGCCATGAGGCTGCCGAGCAGGTCGCGGTGCGTGGGGTGCTCGCTCTCGTGCCACGCCGCGCGGAGAAACGCCATCGCGTCGGACGCGTCGGCCTCCTCCTGCCAGTCGGGCAGGAAAAAGAGCATCCGGCGCTCCGCGCCCTCGTAGCCGCCGAGGAGGGCAAAGCCCTCGTGGATCGCGGCGGCGCGGAGCAGGTCCCGCGCACCCTGCGCCTCGGCCGGGCTTAAAAACGCCGTGTTCGTGGGCAGGTTCCGCTGCCGGCACTGGTCATATTTATCCAATATGTGCCCCAAAAGCACACGCTCCTCCGCGCTTTTCGCCGCGCGGTCCAGTAAGCTCCGTCGATCCATGGTATCGTTTCCATCCGTTATTTTTCAAGTACTATTGGTACAAGGGTATCCTATCACAAAACCGACGCACTTTCAATAGACAGTGTATAAAACTTCATGCACGCGCACCGCACCGCAAATCGGCGCAAATGCCGACGCATGAAGCTTTTGTGCATCCTTTCCGGTTGCCCCACAGGGGCGAGGAAAGGGCGCATTTCAATTTTTGCTGTGCTTTTGCACAGCAAAAAGCAGA
>OLYK01000385.1_pt1 | contig 11356 bp, 8 predicted proteins | sample 1673651 | NCBI WGS metagenome assembly OLYK01 (sample SAMEA103958118, study PRJEB25191) | human gut metagenome | reverse complement strand
GCGCGCGGCGTTCGGCGCAAGCCCCAGAATATAGAACCGGTTTTCGGGGTTCAGCGGCACGTTCGCCCATTTTACGGTGTGCCCGCCGCAGAGCGCAGTCAACACGCCGCTCAATTCCTTTTGGGTGATTTCATTCTTGTCTTCGCCGCCCATGCCCATCATCGGAACCTGAGGGGACAATTTTCCTTTCAGATACCAACCGGCAGCACCGCAAAGCAGAAGAAGCTTAATCCCGAGGCTTCCGCTCAGATGGGCAGCATGAACATGATGCTTTACATCATGCCCCTGTTCTCTGTATGGATCGCATTTTCCTATCCCGCAGGTATCGGTTTCTACTGGATATGCTCCTCTCTCGTTGGTCTTATCCAGATGTTCGTTCTCAACAAGATATATACTCCTGAGTATGTTGCAAAGCTGGTTGAGAAAGACAAGCTCAAAAAGAAAAATCAGAAAAAATCAGGCATTATGCAGTAAATGACCAAACTGTAGGCGTCTTCCTCGGAAATATTCCTGAAAATTTCGTCAACAACCGCTTTCACCATCGAAGGGGATAAAGATTTCCTACTGGTTGTATCTGAGGATGAAGAAGAGAAAAGTTTGTAGGCTCCGTATGCTAACGCGGTAATCCAAATTAGGCCCAACACATCGTCATTGGAATCATTAGTGCTGTTATCAGACATAATTAAAGAGAATTAGGTATGCGAAATAAGAATTTCTATTAAGATTCTTCCTGGTAATGAGGAGTGAGGAACTTAAGATGTTTTCCGTGCAAAGTTAAGAAAAAATTAGAAATAGTATGTCATAAATAGTAAGTGGATTTTAAGGATATTAGTAATTTTCGATTGTCGTGTTGTAGATTGTAGCTCTGCATCCGCAGGGCGTAGAAATGAGGAATTAGAAGAGGCTTAGCTTTTTCTAAGTCCTCATTTCTCATTGAAAAAAGCCCCGTATGAAGCGGGGCCGCAGGTGATAATGATTAGTCCTCCTGCTATGTATATTACTTGTCGTGCCGGATGGTGTGGAGGAGGTGGCCGTCGCTGTCGAGCATGTTGAGGCGTAGGTGGCGGGAGTCGGCGGTGAGGACGGAGAAGCCTGTGGCGTCGCTGCAGTAGACGGTGCCCTCTGTCGCGGCGGGTTTGCGGCTGCGGGAGCCCGAGGTGTTGACGACATAATCGGTCTGCGAGCCGGGACGCCTGATGTGCTGAAAATTGTGGATGTGCCCGCAGATATACATGTCTACCTTGTGGCGGCGCAGTATGGTGTCAACCCTTTTCTGCATGTCGGTGCGTTCGGACTCCGATTTGTCAGTGTCGGCGTAGATGGGGTGGTGGCCCACCACGACAGTCCAGTCCTCGGTGGCGTCGGCGAGTGTCCTGTCGAGCCATTGCAACTGTGCCTCGGCATCCTGCGAGGCCGCGTCGGGATAGGTGTCGGTCTTCTTGCGGTATTTGTCGATGAGGGGAGTGGTGTCGATGAAGACTACCTTCAATGATGTGCCGCCGTCGCTGAAGGTCTTGCTGTAATAGCGTGCGGGCATCTCCCAGCGGCGCGATACCTCCGAATAGTCGACCACGGCCTGTGTATTGCCCCGGTATTCATGGTTTCCGCAGATGGGATACCAGTCGACCATGAGCTCGGGATGGGTATATATGAGCTCATAGTTTGTCATCCAGAGCGGGTCGCTGACGCTCTGCACACCCTCGTAGTGGTGGGTGTCGCCGAGTGCGAGTACTGCGTCGGGCCCTATGTTGTCTGCCACTTCACCCATGGTTGCGGCCACTTTCTTCTGGTCGTAATAGCCGTTTCGGCCAAGGTCGGAGACCACGAGCAGGTTGATGTCTCCCTTTGAAATCTCATTCTGTGCAGGTGCCACCAGTGCCGTGAACAGGGCTGTCGCCGCGAGAATCAGTTTGCGAATCATATCTTATATCTGTGTTTAGAATGTTACCTTGAGTCCTCCGTTAAGTTTCACGCCATAGTACTCCTGTTGCATGGTGTACTCCTTGCTCCCCTGGTAGTATCGCAGTGGCTGGTTGAGCAGGTTGGTGCAGTCGGCAAACAGTGTGAACCGTGTGCGCCGCCCGAAGGTGTAGCTGACGTTGAGGTCCATGTATTTCACGGCGTCATAATAGCGGTCGTAGAATCGTGAGGCTCCCATCTCGTCGATGAACGATGAGGCATAGTTGAGCGACAGACGGGCCGACAGACCGTGCTTCTCGAAATAGAGCGAGAGGTTGGCGGTATGTTCGGGTGAGCCGGGGAGGCAGAGGCCTTTCTCGTCCTCGCGTCCCTCGAAATTGAAGTCTGTGACGCGCGAGCGGGTGTAGGTGTATGTCGCATAGAGCCCGAGGCATTTCATGGCGGGTGTGATGAAACCGAAATCGCGCTGCCATGCGGCCTCGATGCCGAATATGTTGGCGTTGCCTGCGTTCTTGGGCTGTGTGAGCTTGGTCCAGAGGTTCCCCTCGTACTCCTTGTTATATGCCACCTCGTCGACAATGAATCCCTCGATGCGTTTGTAGAAGATTCCGGCCGAGACGAGGCCTACCGATTCCCAGTAATATTCGGCATTGAGGTCGAGGTTATGCGAGAGGGTGGCCTTGAGGCCGGGATTGCCAATCTTTATCTCGTTGTCGCTGCGGCTGATGTTCATGCCGGGGACGAGGGCCGAGTATTTGGGCCGGGAGATTGACTGGTTGTATCCAGCGCGGACGAGGAGCCCCTTGTCAACCTCCCATTTCAGGATGAGCGAGGGGAGGAAATTGACATCGCTCGAGCTGTGGGGTGCGGTGGGTGAGACGGTGGCGCTCTCGTCGTCGTACACCCTGCCGATATAGCGCACTGAGGTGTTCTCTACACGCAGGCCCCCGCTGAAGTTGAGGTTGTCTGACAGGCGCGAGTCGATGCGCACATATCCCGATGTCACGTTCTCGCGGGCATGATAGTTTCCCGCAAGTTCCTCGGGCACCTGTTCGCACTTGAACATGTCCGGGTTATCGAGCCGCAGGGAGCCGAGAAACTGCTTGTCGACGAATATTCCGGGCTGATAGCGTGCCGAGGGCATGAAGCGCGATGTGTTCTGGTCGACGGTGTGCGAGAATGCGTCTGCGTTGAAGGATTTCTTGTCGAGCGGTGTGTATTCATAGTAGTCTATCTCCTTGTCTTTGGTCTTGTTGACAAACTTGAATCCGAACTTGATTTTCGACCTGTCGCTCAGTGCAGCCTTGAAGTCGACGGCAGCCTTGAAGTCGCGCTCTGTTATATCTTCCTGTTGCTGTGTCAGTTCCTTGAGCGAGAAGCTGTCGTCGAGTGTCATCACTGACCCTTCGAGAGGAGTGGCGAACGGCTCGCGCGGATTGGAGAGATCGAAACTGAATTTCTGGGATTTGAGGCGATAGTCGATATAACGCTCGTTGGGCCTCTCTTCTGAAGCGCGGGCGTATCCCAGTTTCCAGTCTATGCCGAAGATGCCGAGCCTGTTCTCGCCTCCGAGGGTGAAGTCCATGGTGCGCTGACGTTCGAGACGGGCGTTACGCTCGTCGTCGGAGCCTCCTTTGGTCTGCACGCGCACGTCGGCCTTCCCGTCGGGAGTTATATCCTTGAGCGTAGTGCGGTATCGGTTCTCCCAGTCGTTGCGGTTGTTGAATATCCCTTTGAACCAGATTTTGTTGAAATCGTTGAATTTCCAGTCGAGTGACAGCGAATAGCTCTGGCGCTCGCGTGTCACATAATAGCGCCGTATCTGATAGTCGTTTATATAGGTGTTACCGTCGTCATCCTTCTCCCAAAGAAATTCGGTGTCGTATGACCCCGCGGGAGCATTGTTGTATGATGCGGCCACCATCACCCCGAGACGGTCACCGAAAAATCGGTTGCCCGCCGTGAAGCCGAAATTCATCTGCGCCTTGCGGCTTATCCAGTTGTATCCTGTCCCTGCGGTGGCGGCGAGGGTGAACCTGCGCGGCGAGTTCTTGGTCACGAGGTTTATGGAGCCTCCGATGGCGTCGCCGTCCTGGTCGGGGGTGAGGGTCTTGCTGACCTCGATGGTCTGGATCATGTCCGAGGGGATGAGGTCGAGCTGTACGTTGCGTATGTCACCCTCGGCCGACGGGATTCTCGAGCCGTTGACCGTCACCGAGCTGAACTCGGCGGGAGTTCCGCGCACCTGTCCGAACCGGGCTTCTCCCTGGTCATACTGCACGTTGATGCCGCTGATGCGCTTGAGGGCGTCGCCGATGTTCGAGTCGGGAAATTTGCCTATCTGGTCGGCCGAGACAACGTTGGTGACCCCGACGTTGCTGCGCTGTGCGTTGATGGCCCTCTGCTGGCCCGAGAATACTCCCGTCACCACCACCTCGTCGAGACGGTTTGAGGTGTCGGACATGACCACATCCTCGGTGACACCTGCCGCGGCGATGAGCACCGCCCTGTCTATCGGTGCAAATCCGATGTAGGATACCTGCAGGGGGTGGTTGCCGGAACTGAGGTTGGCGAATGAGTAGAAACCCTCGGCATCCGAGACTGCGGTGTGGCGGTCGCCGTCGAGCCTGACTACGGCTCCGGGCAGCGGGTTCATCTCGTTGTCGAGTATCCGGCCCTTGAGCAAGGTGCCCGTCTGGTTTTCTGCGGCCATGGCGGTCAGTCCTGAGGCGAGCAGTAACGCGATGAATGAGACTGTTTTTTTCACTGTGTCTGTGTTTAGTGTTTTCTCGCTGCAAAATTCCCCAATTATTGTTTCATCATCTTTTCATATTTGTTGAGTTTTTGTGAAATGACATTTTCCGTGTCATGTATGATGGAAATGACATCCCGAATGACATATTTTCATGAATCGCGCGGGTGTATTTTTATTAATTTTGCAGTCGTGAAACCATAACCTGAAATCCTATGCTACGGAAATTTCTTCTCCTTTTTGCTATCGTCATGTCGTTGCCGTCGGGTGTGTCGGCCCAGTATCAGGAACGCAAGGAGTCGGCGCGGGCCACCAACCGTCCTTTTGCCGAGATTGCGGATATGCGCCGTATGCCGTTCAATGACGGCTGGAGGTTCATGCTGGTCACCGACAGCAGCCGCACCGCAGATACAGATTTTGCGGCGCCGGGACTTGATGACTCCTCGTGGCGGACTGTGGACCTGCCGCACGATTTCCAGTTCGGACTGCCGTGGATAGAGCAGGGGAGCAAGGCGCGTGGATTCAAGCCGATGGCCGAGGGGTGGTACCGCAAGTCGTTCCGGGCCGACCCGTCATGGCGCGGACTTGATGTGGCGCTCGATTTCGGGGGAATTATGTATTATGGAGATGTCTATCTCAACGGCCATAAGGTGGCCTCGACAGACTATGGCTATGTAGGTTTCGAGGCTCCGCTGTCGCGCTATCTCGACTATGACGGAGATAATGTCGTCGCGGTCTATGCCTCGACCGGGACGGAGAAAGGTTCGCGCTGGTACACGGGCGGGGGACTGTTCCGCGATGTGTATCTCAGTGTCAGGAATTCCACGCAGATAGCGCGTCATGGCGTGTTCATCTTCCCCGAGGTCGGTGACAGCCTCGACCGTGCCGACGTGGGCATATCGGTAGAGGTCAACGGATGGCGCGGTGCCGGAGTGGAGGCCGTGGCCACGGTCTATGCTCCCGACGGCAGGAAGATTGCATCCGTGTCGGCGCCAATGCCCGAGAACGACAAGCATCAGACCGTCGAGGTGAGGATGCCCGCGGTAGAGGTGCTGGAGCCTGAGCTGTGGAGCCCCGATACCCCCGTGCTCTATTCGGCTGATGTCAGGCTCGTGGCTGCAGGTGAGACCGTCGACAGCGTGCGCGAGAGTTTCGGCATACGCAGGCTGGAGTTCTCGCCCGAATACGGATTCAGGCTCAATGGAAAGAAATTCTTCATCAAGGGCAATTCTGGTCACCATGACATGGGGGCTCTCGGTGCGGCCTCATACGATGCCGCCATCGAGCGGATGATGCTGCGGCTGAAGGAGTTCGGATATAACGCCATACGCTGCTCGCACAATCCATACAGCGAGAGCTTCACCCGTATTGCCGACCGTGTGGGAATGCTGGTCATTGACGAGCTCATAGACAAGTGGAGCGACAGGGACTACTGGGCCGGACGGCGACCCTTCACCGAGATATGGTACACACTCATACCCGAGTGGATAAAGCGCGACCGCAATTCGCCAAGCGTCGTGATGTGGAGCCTCGGCAACGAGCTGCAGATACGCGAGGACTGGGCCGGATTCAAGGGGCTCAACGACTATGGGGTGACGACATACCGCATATTCGACACCCTCGTCAAGCGTTTCGACCCCACGCGCAAGACCACCGTGGCCATGTTCCCGGCCCGTTCGGGTGGCATAGCGCGCAAGGATTCGGCATGGCTCACCCATCTCGATCCCCCCGAGCTGGCCTGCGTCACCGAGATTGCCTCGTTCAACTATCAGTCTGCCGTCTATGACGAATATATGCGCCGCCGGCCCAATCTGATACTCTTCCAGAGCGAGGCCGAGACCTCGGCACTGCTCGAGCCGTACTATAACATGGACCGCGACCGCACTGTGGGCATATCATACTGGGGCTCAATCGAGTATTGGGGTGAGTCTAACGGATGGCCCAAGAAGGGTTGGAATTTCTCGTTCTTCGACCACACGCTCAATCCCTATCCTCAGGCATGGCTCGTCAAGTCGGCCTTCATGCCCGATGTCCCTACGGTCAGAATCGGAGTCATCGCGCCGGACGGCGGTGAGACGGTGAGTTGGAACGATGTGAATGTAGGCCGCGAAGGAGTGACGGACCACTGGAATTTTCCCGAAGGCTCGGTGCTAAAGGTCGTTACCTATACCAATGCCGCGGCGGTAGAGCTTATTGTCAACGGCAAGAGCCGGGGCATACGCCGTAATGACGCTGTCGAGAACAGTCGCCGCAACATTGTGGAATGGGACAGCATAGGATATGGCCGCGGCGGAGAAATCAAGGCTGTGGCACTCGACGAGGAGGGGAAGGCCATAGCGGAGCATGTGATGCATACCGCGGGTCGCCCGGCATCACTCGCTGTCACACAGTCGAAGCGCGTAATGGCCGCCGATGGCCGTGACCTGATGTATCTGGATGTGACCGCTGTCGACCGCAAGGGGAACCGCGTGCCCGGATTTGCCGAAGAGCTGACCGTTTCGGTCGAGGGTGCGGGAACGCTGCTGGCGCTTGACGATGCCGACCACTATACGGAACTGCTGTTCGAGGGCGTCGACACGAAGAAGATGCGCAACGGACGCATGCAGGTCATAATCCGCGCCACCCATACCCCCGGCCCCGTCAAAGTCCGCCTCACCACCCCTACCCTCAAAAAGACCCACACCTTCATGGCCGAGTGACAGGAGGGTATTCGGATGGATACATCATCATTCTATCCGTCTTGTCATTCGGTCAATATTGGTATGATATGTCTCTTTCAGCGTGTCGGGGAGAAAGGATTCATCAATAATCTCATGCCATTTCGGAATGGATTTGATGAATCTGTTGAACAGGTTTGTGATACTCTTTTCATCCATTCCGCTTCCTCTCATCACTTTTTCGAAATCCTCGCGCCTGATTCTATTTTTCTTTCCGTTCAATGTAAGAGCCAGTTCCTCGTCATCCTCGGGCATAGCTAAAGAGGTAGACAGCAGATCATAGGCGGGAGTCAGCATATAATTTGAGTCGGGACGATAGAGTGAGAAATTTTTCAGGTGCATATCTGCATTCCCGGTAAGCCATGAGAATAGCACAATTTCCCAGAAATTGACCACATCTAACAATGGTGCGGCTGAATGCTTCATTATCAGTTTAGCGATACGCTCGTATGACCCTTTGTATTTATCCTCGGTTAGCCTTTCAGATAGCTGGCACATATCCTCCATCGCAATTTTCTCCCCTCCTTTTGTACGGTCAATACGTCGTGTGATGTAGCATAGCTCACCGTCGGCAAACCGAATCAAGGCATGTGGAACCGTCTTTATGCCTGTTGCCTCTGCAAGGTGCATGGTCAAGTCTTCATTTTCAGGAAGATTTGCGAATCGGTCAGTCTGGGGTTTCAGAATAAACCTTCCCCATAAACCGACTATCGTAAAACGTTTCGGTGTACCGTCCGGGCATCGTGAGATGTCAAGCGAGAGTTTGGCCTGTACTCCGGGGACAGTGGTACTGGCCGTGACAATCTCGCGGGCCAGCTCTTTGATATCCTGTCGGATATATGGTAAGGAGGGGATAACGGCAGACTCAAATATCTTACGGCCGCAAGCTTTATGATAGTCGATTTCACCATCCTTCAGGGGCTTATAGCAATACAGGCACCTATTCATCCTTTTCCTCCTTTCTGTCTGCCGGCACAACGCTGATATTGCCGATGCAGTCCTTGCAACAGGCAAGAAGCAGTCCGAATCTATCGCGCGCTGATATTTTCCAGTTCTGCTCGGCAATGTCAAGCAACCATCCCTCAAGAATTAGTCCATCGAAAAACGGTAAGAGCACTTTGTCACGATATGGCTTGTCGGTCAATGGCACGGTAAGACTTATGGCGGTCGCACTATCTCGTTTCAGATAGTCTTTGTAATAAAGGAATTCATACCCCATATCGTCCTCTATGAGGATACCGGCAAGCGTCGAGTTGACATATATATTTGCCTTTCTCATATTTTATTTATCTTGGTGGGTGACATCACGGCTCCGAAGAGTGCGAGTACCTGGTTTATCTTATCCAGCCGGAGGGTGGATTTGCCTTGTTCAAGCTCGCGCACGAAACGCAATCCGACTCCGGATTTCTGTGAGAGGTCAATCTGGGTAAGGCCGAATTCCTTACGTTTATCTTTTACGTATTCTGCTAATTGAGTCATATTGTATACCCTTTAGGGTGCAAAAATACGCAATAATTATCAAATTATACCATAACGGGTATATATTTTTAAAAAAGAATCTGAATTATACCTGATAGGGTATAATTTTTGAGGTCGCCTTGCTAATTTTGAATGTTGACAGTCACCCGTGTCAGAGATTTATCCGGGGAGGGGTGGCTGTTGTGTCGGAGAAAATTTGTAATTTTGTACTGATATGTCGAGGCTCACCTACATAAGTCTTTTCAGCAGTGCAGGCGTGGGGTGTTACGGATTCAAGCAGAATGGTTTTGAGTGCGTGGCAACCAATGAGTTGCTGCCCGTGAGGCTCGACGTGCAGCGGGCCAATGCCAAGTGCCGCCGCGAGTCGGGATATATTGAGGGTGACATCACCACCGATGCCGTGCGGCAGGCTCTCCGCGAGGAGATTGCGCGCTGGGAGCGCGAGGAGGGGCTGGAGCAAGTGGATGTCGTGTTCGCGACACCTCCGTGCCAGGGGATGTCGACGGTCAACTATAAGAAATCTGAGAATGAGCAGGTGCGCAACTCGCTTGTGGTCGAGGCCATAAGGCTCATAAAGGAGATCAGGCCGAAGGTGTTTGTGTTCGAGAATGTCCGCGCCTTCATGAAATCGGTCTGCACCGATATGACGGGCTGCGACATGACCATCAGCGACAGCATATACTCGAATCTTGCCGAAGATTATAATATCTACTCTAAGGTAATAAATTTCAAGGATTACGGTGTCCCGTCGAGCCGTCCGCGCACCATTGTCATAGGCACACAGAAGAGCCTGCTGAACATATCGCCCCTCAATCTGTTCCCCACCCGGCGCAGGGAGATAACGGTGCGCGAGGCCATCGGTGACCTTGCGCCGCTCGGGTTTGCCGAGCGCGACGGTGCCGACCCGCTCCATTTCGCACGTCCCTATCCCGACTATATGCTGCCGTGGATAGAGAATCTTGCCGAGGGGCAAAGCTCGTTCTCGAATCCCGATGAGACGAAGCCATATAAGATGGACTGCTATGGCAACCGGGTGATACTCAAGGGGGCGTATATGGGCAACAAGTACCGACGCCTCTACTGGGACCGCCCATGTGCCTGCATAGCCACCCGCAACGACCAGCTTGCAAGTCAGGACACCATACATCCGCGTGACCCGAGAGTGTTGAGTATCAGGGAGCTGATGAGGCTCATGACTATCCCTGACACGTTCAGGTGGTCTGACCGTGACGATGAGCTCACGGCGGATAATGCCGGGGAATATCTCAGGACGCACGAGCTCAACATACGCCGTTGCATCGGCGAGGCGGTGCCTACCCGTATCATAGACGACATAGCGGGCAAGATCAAGACGATGCTCGCGTTCGAGGAGTTTGTCAAGGCATATTATGCCGGGAACGCCCCCGAGCCTGACCGCACAAATTTCTATATAGACACTTTCCTGCTCGAACAGGAGCAGGGTGAGGCCGCTGCCAAGAAGAACGGCGTGTTCTATACACCTCAGAGCGTGGTCTTCAATGCGGTGAGGAGTGTGGTGCCGCGTCCGGGCCGGCTTCGCATCCTCGAGCCGTCGGTGGGCCTCGGCGCATTCTTGCCGCAGGTGTGCTCGCTATTCTCGGATTGCGACGAGATAACCGTCGACGCCGTAGAGATAGATCCCGCGACGGTGGCGCGGTTGCGCGAGTCGCTGGCCCGGCTGGAGCTGGGCTGCAACGTGCGGCTCAATTTCATAGTGTCGGATTTCCTTGAGTTCGAACCCGAGGGAAGGTACGACTACATCTTCACCAATCCTCCATACGCCAAGTCTGCCAAGCCATATAAGGAGATACGTGGCGACAGATATAAGACCAAGAACCTGTTCGCCCTGTTCATGGTGCGGTTTCACGGCTATGCCGACGACATAGTGTGCGTGATACCCAAGAATTTCCTGATGGCCGACGATTTCGAGGCCGTGCGCCGTCTGTATCAGGATTTCCCGATAGTCTCGGTGTGCGATTTCGGCGTCAGGTATTTCCGCAAGGTCTTCATCGAGATTCTTTCAATACATTTCTCAAGCGGCCATACCGGCACGTTGCGCGTCACCGACTTTGTCAACGGGCGCAGCTACGAGCATCCCCAGGGATATATCTATCACGACCGTCTGTGGCTGATATACCGCAACGGATTCTTCGACGATTTTATCTCGCGTCTTGAGCTCGGATGTTTCAGCTCATTCAGGGACAGGCAGATAACCAATCCAAAGCTCTCGTCCCACGGCCGGGTGAGGGTGCTGAGGTCGAAGAATATCCTCGATGACGGCAGCATAGCCGACATCCCCGGCTATGACAGGTATATCGACGATCCGACACCGTTCAAGGTCGCGTCATATCTCGGCTCGGGCGCCATCATAATGCCGAGCTTCACCTACAACACACGTGCCACACTGCTCCCCCCCGGCACAATACCTAACGGAAGCATCGCTGTGCTCACCCCGCTCAGGGAGGGCATG
>OLYK01000366.1_pt1 | contig 11586 bp, 8 predicted proteins | sample 1673651 | NCBI WGS metagenome assembly OLYK01 (sample SAMEA103958118, study PRJEB25191) | human gut metagenome | reverse complement strand
TGCCACCTCCCCTATCGAGGGGAGGCTTTGGCAGGCCGGGCCGCTTTGTACTGACTGCTGAAAGCTGAATATGGCGCAAAATACCGTGCCCTGCTTGCGGGGGCAGCGGCTGCTGGACAAGTTATCTCGTCAAGCCGCTGCTGCCCGCTGTAGCAGGGCACTATTGCTTCTGAAAGATTGAGCTTTGCTCGTTTATAGCAATTCAACTTTTTAATGCAACAGCAACAGCGTTGAATTGCATATCGCAAATATGCTGTTATCATATTGCGTTATTTTCTTGACTTGCGATAAAAAGCGCAGATTTTCCACAACGAGCCTCTCCGCTCGTGGAAGATCTGCGCCTTTTCTTATTCTCTGCTTCCCACCATATCCTCAATGGCCCGCAGGAACGCCATGCCATAGCGGGCGGCTTTCTTTTCGCCGACGCCGGTGATGTTCAAAAACTCATCCATGCTCAGGGGCTTGCTCTGGACCATCTCGCGGAGGGTCGCGTCGCTGAACACCATGTAGGCCGGAACATTCTGCTTCGCCGCAAGACGCTTGCGGAGGGCGTAGAGCGCGGCCAGCAGCTTCTCGTCTGCCTCGCTGAGGTCGCCGCCGGCAGCAGCACGGCGGGCCGACAGCCGCCGGGAGTTGGCCGCGGCCCTCTGCTTTGCGGCGGCAGCGCGCTGTTCCACCTCCTGCGCGTTCTGCTCGGCAAAGAGGCAGCAGGAACAGTTGCCGCACTTTTCAGGTGCGGCCTCGCCGAAATAGTTCAGCATGAACCGCCGCAGGCACTTCTGGGTAGTGGAGTAGAAGGTCATATACTTGAGCCGCTCTTCCGCCTTGCGGGCGGCCTCGGCCTTGACGTCGGCGGGCAGGCCGTTGTCCGCCTCCATCTCTTTGTCGATGAAGAAGCGGATGGTTCGCACATCCGTACCGGAATAGAGCAGGATGCAGCGGGACGGCAGACCGTCGCGGCCCGCGCGGCCCGCCTCCTGATAGTAGCTTTCCAGATCCTTGGGCATATTGTAATGGATGACGAACCGGACGTTGGGCTTGTCGATGCCCATGCCGAAGGCGTTGGTCGCCACCATGATTTGAACGCGGTCGTAGAGGAAGTCGTCCTGATTCTTCCGGCGCACCTCGGCGTCCAGCTTGGCGTGGTAGGCCGCTGCCCGGATGCCCCGGCTCTGGAGCAGGCGGGCCGTCTCGTCCACCTGCTTCGTGGTGCTGCAATAGACGATGCCCGCGTTGTCGCCCTCCCGGAGCACAAGGTCCAGCAGCTCCTTCGGCTTCTGGCTGGGCAGGGCGCGGCGGGTCTCGAAGTAGAGGTTGGGCCGGTCGAAGCCGGTAGTCACTTCATAGGGCTGATGGAGGTCGAGGTGGCTGCGGATGTCGTCCCGCACCCGGGCCGTGGCGGTGGCCGTGAACGCGCCCACCACCGGGCGGCTGGGCAGGCTGTCCACGAACTCCTTGATTCGCAGATAGCTGGGGCGGAAGTCCTGTCCCCACTGGCTGATGCAGTGGGCCTCATCCACCGTGACCATGCTGATAAGTTTTTCCTGTGCGAACCGCTGGAAGCCCGGCATCTCCAGCCGCTCCGGGGCCACATAGATGATCTTATACCAGCCCTCCCGGGCGCGGTGCAGCATCAGGGCTTTCTGGTTGTCGGTGAGGCTGTTGTTCAGAAAAGCCGCTGCCACACCGGCCTGCACAAGAGCTCCCACCTGATCCTTCATCAGGCTGACCAGCGGCGACACCACCAGCGTGATGCCCGGCAGCAGCAGGGCGGGCACCTGATAGCAGATGGACTTACCGGCACCGGTGGGCATCACGGCCAGCACGTCCTGCCCGGCCAGCAGGCACTGCACGATCTGCTCCTGCCCGGGGCGGAAGCTGTCGTAGCCAAAAAATTTTTTCAGGATGCTGTGCGGGGTTTCCATGGTTTCCTCCGTTATAATCAGTGAACGCGCAGTGCGCGGAGTGCTCAAAACGCTACCAGTATACCACAAAACCGTGTCTGCGCGCACAGAAAAACACCACATTGCACCGAACGGTGCGAAAAATCCGGGATATCTGGGGGCGGGCATAGCTTTTCAGGATTGAAAATGCTATAATAAGAACACATATCTCCATCCGGCGGCCCCCGGTGCGCCGAAACTGCAAATCGAATTTAAAGGAGCAATTTAGAATATGGACCAGAAACTCATTACCTTTGCCGTGCCCTGCTACAACTCGGCGGCTTATATGCGCCACTGCATCGAGACCCTGCTCTCCGCCGGGGAGCAGGCCGAGATCATCCTGGTGGACGATGGTTCCACCAAGGATGACACCCCCGCCATCTGCGACGAGTACGCCGCCAAATATCCCACCATCGTCAAGGCCATCCATCAGGAGAACGGCGGCCACGGCGAGGGCGTGAATCAGGGCATCCGCAACGCCACCGGCCTGTATTACAAGGTAGTGGACAGCGACGACTGGCTGGACGAAGCAGCCCTCAGGACCGTGCTGGCCAAGCTGAACACGCTGACTGCCCGGGGCACCGCGCCTGACCTGATGATCTGCAACTATGTCTACGAGCACGTGGAGGACAACACCAGCCACACCGTGCGCTACACCAACGTGTTCCCCCAGAACCGACTGTTCAGCTGGACGCATGTCGGCCACTTCCGGCCCGACCAGAACCTGCTGATGCACTCGGTGATGTACCGCACACAGGTGCTGCGGGACTGCGGCATGGTGCTGCCCAAGCACACCTTCTATGTGGACAACATCTTTGTCTACCAGCCCCTGCCCTTTGTCAAGAGCATGTATTATATGGATCTGGACCTGTACCGCTACTTCATCGGCCGGGCCGACCAGAGCGTGAACGAGAGTGTGATGGTCAAGCGGGTGGATCAGCAGCTGCGGGTGACCCGCCACATGATCGACTGCCAGGACCTGGATGCCCTCAAGGGCCAGAAGAAGCTGCGCAGCTATATGCTGCACTACCTCTCCATGATGATGGCCATCAGCGACATCTTCCTTCTGCTGGACGGCAGTGCCGCTGCCAAGCAGAAGGAGAACGAACTGTGGGCCTACCTCAAGGCACACACCAGCGCCGGGGTCTACCGCTCCATCCGCTACGGCTTTGGCGGCGTGACCAACCTGAAGATTCCCAAGGGCGACAAGCTCGTGCTGGGCGGTTACCGCCTTGCACAGAAGATTTTTAAATTCAATTAACAAATGTTGCTTTTCCTCCTCAGATAAGATATACTTTTTAACGTATCTTAATCCCTGAGGAGGATCTTATTTTATGGAGCAATTGCTCATTTGCATGTCTCTTTCGCTCATTGCAGGCCTGTTGGCATCCCGTGCAGCGAAAGCGGTCCGTCTGCCGGCTGTCACCTCTTATCTGGTGGCGGGGCTTCTGCTGGGCCCCTTCTTTCTGGGTCGGCTGGGCCTGAGCGGCTGGGGCTTTGGCTTCGGGAGCCTTGCACAGGTCGAAAGCTACGGCATCATCACACAGGTGGCACTGGGCTTCATCGCCTTTGTCATCGGCAACGAGTTCCGGCTCAGCGCGTTGAAGAGCATGGGCAAGCAGGCGGTCACTGTGGGCATCCTGCAGGCCGTTATCACCACCGTGCTGGTGGATATCGCTCTGGTGGCCCTGCACTTTGCCCGGCCGGATGTCATCTCAATGGCATCGGCCATCACGCTGGGTGCCATCGCCTCTGCCACAGCCCCTGCCGCCACCCTGATGGTGGTCAAGCAGTACAAGGCAAGCGGTCCCCTGACCCGCCTGCTGCTGATGGTGGTCGCCATTGACGATGCCGTGGGTCTGGTGCTCTTCTCGGCCTCTTTCGGCATTGCAAACGCGCTGGAACAGGGCCGCATCGACCCCATCAGCATCCTTCTGGAGCCTTTGGTGGAGATCGTACTCAGCCTGGGTCTGGGCGCGCTGGCCGGTCTGCTGCTCAACCAGCTGGAGATCTACTTCCACTCCCGCTCCAAGCGCATGAGCCTTTCGGTGGCCTTTGTGCTGCTGACGGTGGGCCTTTCCATGGTCAGCTTTGAGGTCGGCCCCATCCACTGCAGCTTCTCGCTGCTGCTGGTCTGCATGATGACCGGCACCGTGTTCTGCAACATCTGCCCCACTTCCGATGAGCTGATGGACCGCCTGGACCGCTGGGTAAGCCCGGTGAACATCCTGTTCTTCGTGCTGTCCGGCGCGGAGCTGGATCTGAACATCCTCGCAAACCCCATGGTCCTGCTCATTGGTGCCGTCTATATCGCTTCCCGCTCTCTGGGCAAGATCTCCGGCTCCTATGTCAGCTGCAAGGCCACCCGCTGCAGCGAGAGGATTCAGAAGTATCTGGGCATCACCCTGCTGCCGCAGGCCGGTGTGGCGCTGGGCATGGCCGCCGAGGCTGCCGAGCTTTCCGATGGCCACATGGTGCGCAACGTGGTGCTCTTCTCGGTGCTGGTGTACGAGCTGGTCGGCCCGACCCTGGCCAAGCTCAGCCTGACCGCCGCAGGCGAGATCATTCCCGAGGGCCGCACGAGCGCCCGTACCGCCAACAAGCCGGAGGAGCCGGTCAGCGTGGAGTAACCTCTCCCACAGGGCTTGGCTCCCCTATCAGGGGAGCTGCCGCCGCAGGCGGCTGAGAGGTTTTATACACTACAAAAGCCGCTGCACAGTTTTTACGCTGTGCAGCGGCTTTCTGTTTGCTCTTTATTTCAGCACGATCTCATCGTTCTCAGCATCCACGGTCAGGGTGGAACCGGAAACAAGGGTGCCGTCGATGATCTTTTCAGCGGCGGGGTCCTCCACAGCCTTGCGGATGGTGCGGCGCAGGTCGCGGGCACCAAACTTGCCGCCCTGGCTCTTGTGCACCAGCGCTGCCAGTGCCGCCGGGGTATAGCTGTAGGCAATGCCCTTGGCCTCCATGCTGGGCTTGTACTCGTCCAGCATCAGGGCGGCAATGCCCTGCAGGGTCTCCTCGCTCAGCGGCTTGAAGGTGATGACCTCATCTACGCGGCCCAAAAACTCAGGGCGGAGGAACTGGCTCAGTGCCTTGCGGCTCTTTTCCTCGTTCCGCTCCTCCTCGCTGCGGTTGAAGCCCAGACTTGCGGTGGTCTGGTCGCTGCTGCCCGCATTGGAGGTCATGCAGATGACGGTGTTGGAGAAATCCACGGTGCGGCCCTGGGCATCGTTGATCTTGCCCTCGTCCAGGATCTGCAGCAGGATATTCATCACATCGGGGTGGGCCTTTTCGATCTCATCGAACAGCACCACGCTGTATGGGCGGCGGCGGACCTTTTCGGTCAGCTGACCCGCCTCCTCGTAGCCCACATAGCCCGGAGGGGAACCGATCATGCGGGACACCGCGTACTTCTCCATATACTCGCTCATATCCAGCCGGATCAGGGGGTCGGGGCCGTCAAAGAGCTGGTTTGCCAGCTGCTTCACCAGCTCCGTCTTGCCCACGCCGGTGGGGCCCACAAAGATGAAGCTGGCCGGACGGCGGCGGCCCGAAAGGTCGGCGCGGCTGCGCTTGACCGCCTGCGCCACCAGATGCACGGCATCGTCCTGACCGATGATCTTCTTTTTCAGCTCGGTCTCAAGGCTGGCGAGCTTTGCATACTCGGTCTCCCGGATCTTCACCGCCGGGATACCCGTCCACAGCTCAATGACCTTGGCCACATCGTCCATGGTCACCTGGATCTCCCCGGCCGCGGCCTGCTTGGCGGGCAATTCCCGCTCCAGCTGCGCCATCCGGGTCTTGCGCTCTGCCACACGCTCGTAATCGATGGGCTCGTTCACATCGGCGTTTTCCATGTCGGCCTCTTCCTGCTTGAGGGCCTCCAGTTCCTTCTGCATGGTCAGGTACTCGGAGATGACCGGGTGGGCCAGATTGCAGCAGGCACAGGCCTCGTCCAGCAGGTCGATGGCCTTGTCGGGCAGGTAGCGGTCGGTGATATACCGTTCGCTCAGGGTCACGGTGGCGTTCAGCACATCGGCGGGCACCTGCACATGGTGGTGCTCCTCGTAGTAGTGCTTGATGCCGCCCATCACGGCCAGCGTATCAGCGACGCTGGGCTCCTCCACCCGCACGGGCTGGAACCGGCGCTCCAGCGCCTGGTCCTTCTCGATATACTTGCGGTACTCGTTGAAGGTGGTGGCACCGATGACCTGGATCTCGCCACGGGAGAGGGCGGGCTTCAGGATGTTGCCCGCATTCATGGCACCCTCGCTCTCACCGGCAGAGGTAATGGTGTGGATCTCGTCAATGAACAGGATGACGTTGCCCGCCGCCTTGACCTCGCTCAGCAGGCCCTTGACCCGCTGCTCAAACTGGCCGCGGAACTGGGTGCCTGCCACAAGGCTGGTCAGGTCGAGCAGGAAGATCTCCTTATCCTGCAGCCCTGCCGGCACCTGCCCCTTGGCAATGCGCTCGGCAATGCCCTCGGCAATGGCGGTCTTGCCAACGCCCGCCTCACCAATGAGGCAGGGGTTGTTCTTCTGGCGGCGGCTCAGGATCTGGATGGTGCGGTAGATCTCCCGGTCGCGGCCGATGATATCATCCAGCTTCCCCTCCCGGGCTTTGCGGGTCAGGTTCTCGCAGTAGGTATCCAAAAACTTGCGGCGGGGCGGCTTTTTGTCGTTTTTGCCCGCCTTCTTTTCGTTTTTGCCGTTCTGGGCACCGCCGTTCACCCCCAGCGGGAAGGTGGCGCTGGAGCCGGGCACAAGGTCGCCGTCCTCCTCGCTCTGGTCCGGCTGGCCCATGCCCATCATCATGGAGAAGGGGTTCATGTTGCTCATGTCCCCCATCTCCTGCATCATGTTTTCCATCCGGTCTTCCATGGCATCCATGTCCTCGTCGGACATGCCGAACTGCTTCATCAGATCATCGACCGGTTTGATGTGCATCTCCCGGGCACAGTGCAGGCAGTACCCCTCGTTTTTCATCTGGCCATTTTCCATCCGCTGGACAAAAATAATGGCAGGCCGCTTCTGGCATCGAATGCAGACCATTGTTCCTCCTTTTCCCTCCCCGCTCAGACAAACGGGTTGAACACATTGAATACTTTTCAGACAAACGGGTTGAACACATTGAATACTTTATAGTAAAGGCTGCCGCTCATCACCGTGTCGTTGAGCATGGTGAGGTTGCCGCCGGTGATCACAATGAGCGCCCAGACCACGCAGAGCACCAGATAGATGTCCACAAGGCTGGCAATGCCGCCCACGCCCCAGCCCAGCCAGTGGTTCACTGCACCGATCACGGGCAGCTTGTTCACCAGCCCCAGCACTGTGACCAGCAGGCTGACCAGCATCCGCAGCAGGGCAAACGCCACAAAGAACAGCACCAGCGAGATCACCGGGGTCAGCAGCGGAGCCAGCACCTTCTGGACGATGGTATCCGCCAGCACAACGGCGTTGTCATTGAGGACGGCAGAGATGGAGCGCTCGCAGGCATCCACGATGGATGCCCGGAACGCCTCGGGCAGAAAGCCCGCGTACCGCTGGGCAATGCCATCCAGACTGACGGCTCCCCCGGCGGCGATATTGGCAGCAATCTGGTCCCGGAAGCTTCCGGCGAGGAAGCGCTCGAACACCTGCCCGGCTGCCCAGCCTGAAAAGGCTTTGGCACCGAACAGGCTGATGAGGCTGCCCGTCAGCTGCACCACCGAGGCCAGAAAGCCTTTGCGGGCATACCGGACGGCCAGCACCAGCCAGACCACCGTACATAGGATATCAAAAATAAATGACGGATTCTTGAACATACGTTTAACCTTATTCCGAACTGGCTCACCCTCTCAGTCACGACTGCCGTCGTGCCAGCTCCCCCAAAGTGGGAGCCAACGCTTCTGACAGGGGAAGCTACAAAATAGATTGCACTCTTTTTCCTCAAAGCCGCAATTGCCTCTCCCTTTGGGAGAGGTAGCAATGCGCAAGCATTGACGGAGAGGGTTATTCAGCGGGTGCTTCCAACTTCTGCACCGTGTTGCCGCTGAACAGCAGCAGATCCTTGCTGTTGGCCAGCAATGCCTGCGGGCTGGTGTCAAGGTTCTGGCTCCACTGCTGGGTGCCGGACGCATCAAAACACTCCACGGCGTTATCGGCCAGCAGATAGAACAGGTTCCCCGCCCGGACAATGGAATTTGCCGCCGAGACAGCGGCGCTGAACTGGACGTTCAGGTTTTTGTCCAGCGTCACAGCCTGAGAGACCTGCCCCGATGCCAGCAGCAGGGCCACATTGCCTGCCGCGTCCACCGAAACATCTTTCAGCTCCGTGCCCGCAAAATCATAGACCGCACGCTCGCCGCCGCCCGCATTGTAGAGCACGGCCCTGGTATCGTAGACAGCCAGGATCGTGGAAGCAGAGGTCCACCCCAGCCACTGGGGCACACCGCCCTGATTCACCAGACTGACGGGATCGCCCGATGCCAGATTGATGAGGTAGAGGTTGGTCATCACCTGTCCCCCGCTGACGGTGACGGCTGCCGCCGCCAGCTTCCGGCTGTCGGGGGAAAAGGCCATCCGCAGGGGGGTGCCGTCGTTGGAGGTCATGCTCCAGCTGAGCTGCTGCTCCATGGAGGGGCTGTATACCAGCAGCTTTGCCATGCTGGTCTGGTCCTCCGTGACCACGGCCAGCGTGCCGTTGTCCGACATGGCGCAGAGGAAAATACTGTTTTCCAGCTGCTTGGTGTAAAGGTTCTGGGTGCGGCTCTCCACCCGCAGCTCGTTTCCGGAGCGGTTGTAGAGGACAAAGCGGGTCTTGCCCGCGGCCAGCGCCGGGCGGGCATAGCCGCTCTGGATGCTGTTCAGCTTTTTGCCGGTGCGCGACCAGACCACACAGCCCTCGTCCCCCAGCTCCACAAAGCTGCCGGTCAGGGGGGCCATCTGCTCCAGCTCGGCCACACCGGTCTGCTGGGGCCAACCGGAGCCGGGCAGCAGGGCAATGCGGGCCGTATCGGTCAGGTCCTTCAGGGCCGCCACCGAGCTGCCCGCGATGCCGGTGGCAAACAGCACCACCGCCGTCAGCAGCACCAGCAGCACCGCCGTGCGGCGGATGCGCCTGTTCCGCACACGCTGGCGGGCAGCTTCCAGATATTCGACCCGCCCTTCCGAAAGCGGCTCGTCACTCTCCGGACGGTTGCGATTTTTTCTCATAGGTCGTAGTCCACCTTCTCCAAAAATAGCCCTTTTGCGGGCAGCGTCGGCCCGGCCTGGCTGCGGTCCCGGCTGGCAAGGATGCCGGGGATGGCATCGGGCTGCATCCGGCCCGCGCCCACCTCACACAGGGTGCCTGCCAGAATGCGCACCATGTTATAGAGGTAGCCGTCCGCTGTCACCTCAATGTCCACCTCGTCGCCCTTCCGGGTCACATGGCAGTCGGTGATGGTGCGCACGGTATCTCCGTGGGCAGCAGCAGAGGAGCCCGCCGCGCACAGGGCCAGAAAATCGTGCTTTCCCACAAACTGTTCCGCCGCCCTCTGCATGGCATCCACATCCAGCCGCCGGGGCACCCGGGTGTAATATTTTTCATCAAAAGGCGAATCGATGGGGTGGTTGTGGATGCGGTACAGGTAGGTCTTGGTATGGGCGGCATAGCGGGCGTGGAACTCCTCCGGCACCACCCGGGCGCACAGCACCCGGATATCCGGGGGCAGGTGCTGGTTGATGGCCAACGGCAGCTTTTCGGGGGGGATGCGGGTCTCCGCGTGGAAGTTCAGCGCAAAGCCCAGCGCGTGGACCCCGGCATCGGTGCGGCTGCACCCCTTGATATCGGGGCGGCTGTGGAGCACCGCTTCCAGCCCATCCTGAAAGGTCTGGGCCACGCTCCGCCCGTTGGGCTGCACCTGAAAGCCGCAGTAGTTGGTGCCGTCGTAGGCAAGGGTCAGTAAATAGTTCTGCATGGAACTCCTTCCGTCACGGCTTTGCCGTGCCACCTCTCTCAAAGAGGGAGGCTATAAGGCCCCCTCCTCGAGGGGGCTGTCGCCGCAGGCGACTGGGGGAGTTTTTAAAAATTCGGGAACACCAGTCTCGAGCTCAGGATCACCATAAAGCAGACGATGCACACCGCCAGATCGATATAATCCTGCCGGGTGCAGCGCAGCACCTTCAGGCGGGTGCGGCCATCACCGCCGCGGTAGCAGCGGCACTCCATGGCCATGGCCAGCTCATCGGCGCGGCGGAAGGCCGAAATGAACAGCGGGATGAGCACCGGCACCAGCGCCTTGACACGCTCCATCATGGAGCCGTTGTCCAGCATGGCACCGCGGGCTTTCTGGGCGTTCATGATCTTGTCGGTCTCTTCGATCAGGGTCGGGATAAACCGCAGGGCAATGCTCATCATCATAGCCAGCTCATGCACCGGGAAGTGCAGCCTGCCCAAAGGCTTGAGCAGCTGCTCGATGGCATCCGTCAGCACGATGGGGCTGGTGGTATAGGTCAGCAGGCTGGTGCCCGCGATCAGTGCCATCACGCGCACCGCCATCAGGATGGCATAGCGCAGGCCCTCGGCGTAGATGTTCAGCACCCAGAAGTGCACCAGCGGCTCGCCCTCGCCCGAAACAAAGAAGAGGTTGAGCACCGCGGTAAAGAGGATGATGGGCAAAATGGGCTTCAGGCTCTTGGTGATCAGCTTGAAGGGGATCTTCGCCACGCCGTACATGGCCACAAGGAACACAAGGGACAGCGTCAGGCCCAGCGGGTTGGACGCGGCAAACAGCAGGATGATGTAGACGATGGTCAGCACCAGCTTCATGCGGGGGTCGAACTTATGCACAAGGCTGTCGCCCGGGAAGTGCTGGCCGATGGTGATATCTCTCAGCATGTGGCAGCGCCCCCCTTCTTTGCATCCACACGGGGCAGCACAAGGCTTTCGCCTGCGTCCCGGCGCTTCTTGGCTTCCAAAATCATCTTGACGGCATAGGGCACAGTGTAAACATCCGCCGGAACATCCACCCCCATCTCCCGCAGCTTGAGGAAGATCTTTGTGACCTGCGGCACGCTCAGGCCCAGCGCCAGCAGCTCGGGCGCACGGGCGAACACGTTCTCCACGGTGTCGTACATGGCGATCTTCTTGTTGCTCATCACCAGCACACGGTCCGCGTACTTGGCAATATCCTCCATGCTGTGGGAGACCAGCAGCACGGTGGTGCCGGTCTTTTTGTGGTACTCCTTGACCTCAGACAGGATCTCGTCCCGGCCCTCGGGGTCCAGACCGGCGGCAGGCTCATCCAGCACCAGAATGCGGGGCTTCATGGCCATCACACCCGCCACGGCCACCCGGCGCTTCTGGCCGCCGGACAGCTCAAAGGGGCTGCGCTGCAGCAGCGCCTCATCCAGGCCAACAAAGTCCGCTGCTTCATGCACTCGCCTGTCGATCTCGGCCTCGTCCAGCCCCATGTTTCTGGGGCCAAAGGCGATATCCTTATAGCAGGTCTCCTCAAACAGCTGGTACTCCGGGTACTGGAACACCAGACCGGTGAGGAAACGGAATTCCCGGATCTTTTCCGGCTCGGCCCACAGGTCACGGCCATCGATGATGATGTGACCGCTGGTGGGCTTGTTCAGGCCGTTCATGTGGGTGATGAGGGTGCTCTTGCCGG
>OLYK01000349.1_pt1 | contig 11852 bp, 9 predicted proteins | sample 1673651 | NCBI WGS metagenome assembly OLYK01 (sample SAMEA103958118, study PRJEB25191) | human gut metagenome | reverse complement strand
CTGCTGTTCCCGATGGGCATTGGCTGTATCCTTGCCAACATCCCCGGTCACTATGCAGTGCTCCAGGACCCCGGAAGCGAAGGCTTCCTGTATGTGCTTTACAAAGCGGGTATCGCAAACGAACTTTTCCCTGTTATGATCTTTATCGCCATCGGCGCGATGTGCGAATTCGATCCGCTTATGAGAAAGCCTTTCGTCATGCTCTTCGCAGCAGCAGCTCAGTTCGGTATTTTCATGACTGCGTTCCTTGCAACGCTGCTGGGCTTCCCCTTCAACCAGGCGGCAGCCATCGGCATCATCGGTGCAGCTGACGGCCCGACCACGATCTTCGTGGCATCCCGTTACGCACAGGAAATGCTTGGACCGTTGTCCGTAGCTGCATACTGCTACATGTCTCTGGTACCGGTTATTCAGCCTCCGATCATCAAACTGCTCACCACGAAAAAAGAACGTCAGATCCGTATGCCGTTCACTGGTGACACCCCGGTTTCTGATCGTGCACTCTTCATTTTCCCGCTGATGATCGTCATGGTCGCTGGTATCGTGGCTCCGATGTCCGTACCGCTGATCGGCGCTCTGATGTTCGGCAACCTGCTGAAGGTATCCGGCTGCACCGATGACTTGGCAGACTGCGCAAAGGATGACCTGTCCAACCTGGTTACCCTGTTCCTCGGTCTGGTAGTAGGCTCCACCATGACAGCTGAAAACTTCCTGACCTTCGACGTATTCAAGATCCTGTGCCTGGGCGCTGTAGCCTTCGTATTCGATACGGCAGGCGGCGTCATCTTCGCAAAGATCCTGAACCTCTTCCTGCCGAAGAAGATCAACCCGATGATCGGTGCATGCGGCATTTCCGCATTCCCGATGTCCGGCCGTGTAATCGCTAAGATGGCACTGAAGGACGACCCGACCAACTTCATCGTTCAGGACGCTATCGGCGTTAACGTAGCTGGTCAGATCGCATCCGTTGTAGCCGGCGGCCTCGTCGTCTGCATGATCCCGATGCTGTCCAAATAAGGAGGAATTTACATGAGTCCGACAAGTGCAGCACTTTTTCAGATGGTCGTATGCGTACCTCTGATGTTCGTTGTTATCGGCATTTTCGTTGTTCTGACCAAAATGCTGACCAAGATTTTCCCGGCGAAATAATCGTAAGGAACGGGGGATACACAGTCCTCTGATCCGGGGCGCGCCCCTGCGCTGTTGGGAGCGCGGGGACACACCTTTCTTTTGACAGAAAAAGGTGGTGTAATCCAAATGGATATTTCAACCCCGGCTCTTGCCTCCATCATCGTACTGGTGGCAATCGTTCTCTTCTCCTGCTTCCGTGATATCAACGTAGGTATCCTCGGTACGGCAGGCGGTCTTCTCGTAGGCATGATCTTTGCCGGCATGAAGATCAGCGAAGTCTATAAAGGCTGGCCTCTCAGCCTGTTCATGATCCTCGTTGGGGTCACCTTCATGTTCTCTGCGGCTCAGGTCAACGGCACGATGGAGAAATTCTCCGCCGTATGCGTTCGTCTTGCAAAGTCGAATATCCGCCTGATCCCGTTCATTCTTTTCTTCCTGGTAACCTTCATTACCACGATCGGCCCCGGCAACATCGCCACCTGCGCCCTGATGGCACCGATGTGCATGGCTATCGCAGGCCGTATCGGACTGTCCCCGTTCTGCATGACCCTTCTGGTTGTCGGTGCAGCAAACGGCGCAGCATTCTCTCCGTTCGCACCGACCGGCATCATTTCCAACGGCATCATTGCTCAGTGGGCACCGCAGGTTGGTATTCCCCAGGAAACGCTGTCCGGCCTTGCCTGGAAGATTCACTGGAACTCTGAAATCGCTCAGGGCGTAGTTAACTTCGGCGGCTTCTTCCTCACCGGCGGCCTTGCCTGGATGGGCAAAGCCAAGGGCGGCGCGGACTTCGACATCGACACCATTGCTCCGAAGCCGGAACCCTTCGACTGGAAGCAGAAATACACCCTTCTCACGATGGTTGTACTGGTCGTCGGCGTTATCGCATTCAAACTCGACGTAGGCATGATGTCCTTCATCATCGGCACCACCTACATCCTCTTCAACATTGCGGATGACGGCGAAGCCGTCAAGAAGATGCCCTGGGGCGTCATCACGATGGTCTGCGGCATGTCTGTCCTGATCAACGTCATGGATAAGGCAGGCGGCCTGAACGCTATGATTCAGATGATCGCCGTCATTTCCAACGGCACCACGATCAATGGCGTTGTAGGCTTCATCGCAGGTCTGATCTCCGCATACTCCAGCTCCTCCGGCGTCGTAATGCCGATGTTCCTGAACATGGTACCGGGCCTGCTGCAGGCTGTGGGCACGTTTGATGCAGATCATGCAGTACGTCTCGCATCCTCCATCAACATTGGTGCACACCTGGTAGATACCTCTCCTCTGTCCACGCTGGGCGCGCTGTGCATTGCCAACGCGGCAGTAGACGACAAGGCGAAGGGCATCCTGTTCAGAAACCTTCTGTTCTGGGGCCTGGGAATGTCCGTAGTCGGCGGCTTTGTCTGCTACGTATTCTTCGGCATCCTGGGACTGTAATACCGGTTACAGGATAACGGACAGAAAAAACGCAGCTGTCATATGACAGCTGCGTTTTTGTGTGCCGGAAAATCCGGACCGGAGTCCGGCGGTCGGTCAGTTCCCGTCCTTTTTCCGGGATTCCAGCATATAATCAAAAATGGTTTTTCTTGTTTCATTTCCGGGGAATGTCTTGTGAGGCTCATGGAGGTCGGCCATGGTCTGGATCGCGGCGACCCGTTCCGCTATGGCGCGCTGGAAATGATCGTGAATGAATTTCAGCGCATACGGCGCGTGGAGAGATTCATTCTTCCGGCGGAGCGGGACGAAAACGGGGAGGCGGTCCGGCAGGATCTCGATATCCAGCGGGAAGGACGGGCCCCGGTCGCCGTCCACGTTCGTCCCGAGCTCGGAGCCGTCCGTGAGGGAGATGCGGGCCTTCTTCACGTTGATGACTGACAGGAGGTCCGAGCCCATCTGCAGGCCGGCCAGCAGCAGCGGTCCCTGCCGGAGCAGGCGGAGCCAGTCCAGCTCGCGGAACAGCGCCAGCTTGATGACGCCCTTATTGCGGTCCTCCGGAGGGAGCAGATTGCGGAAGCTGCCGGCGGAGTCCGTCAGCATGGCCGCCATGAGCGGCGAGTTCATGCGGATGGCCGTGCCGCCCTCCGTCTCGATGAGGAACGGATAGGATTTCTGCCGGGGCAGGGCCTGGATGCCCTTCATGAAATAGGCGAGCGAGCCGAAGAGCGTTTTCTCCTTGATGGAGACCTGGCTCACCGCCTCGGGGATCAGCCCGGCGGCGACGATATTGATGAAATACCGGCCGTTCACCCGGCCCACGTCGATGCGCGTTTCCTCCGCCGTTTCCAGCATGCGGATGGCGCCCCGGGGCGAGCGGGGGATGTGGAGCGCCCGGGCCAGATCATTTACCGTGCCGAAGGGGATGAACGCAAAGACGGAGGAACTCTCCACCTGCATCATGCCGTTGATGACCTCGTTGATGGTGCCGTCGCCGCCCATGCAGACGATATTGAAGCGGTGCTCCGCCGCCTCGCGGGCAAAGGCGGTGGCATCGCCGGCGCCGCCGGTCTCCTTTGTGATGACATGGGCATAGCGCCGGGACAGCACCTCCTGCAGCAGGGGCAGATAGCGCGGCGCCCGTTCCCGTCCGGAAGTGGGATTGATGATGATGACGGCGGTATCGGTTTGATTCAAGAGTCTCGTCCTTTCTGCGGCGGAAATGAAGATTTTAATTTTCATTATATCGTAAACCGGAAAAAATAGGAAGAAAGGGGGGAACCGCCGCGGCAGGGCCCGGAAGGAGCGTCCGGATTTTTCGGGGAGGAGTCCCCGCTTGACAAGAAAAAAACAGCGCGATAGAATAAAGGCATCGACCAATAGAAAATCGTACAAATGCAATGAACGAGACAGGCGTAAGCCGACAAGCCTCTACAGAGAGCCGATGACAGGTGCAAATCGGCGGGGCCCGGCGGACAGATATCACTCGCGAGCACTTTTTCTGAACCAAGTAGGAAAAGGCGGCACGTTCCCGTTATGAACAGAGCCTCAAGTATAATGTAGGGTGGTACCGCGCGGAGAGCGCCCCTATCTTCAGTCAGGGACTGAGGGTAGGCTTTTTTTGTATCATCCGAAAGAGGCTGCGAGTAAAAAATCAGGGTGGTACCGCGCAGAGCGCCCCTGTCCCCGAAAAGGGACGGGGGCGTTTTTTGTACGAATTGGCGGGATGTTCATAAGGTACTCATTCACAGAAAGAGGGAAAAACAATGCAGAAAAAATGGATGAAAACCCTGGCAGCCGCAGGGGCAGCACTGATGCTGGCCGGCGCATTCGCAGGCTGCGGCGGCGGAGAAAAGAAAGCGGACGCGGCTCCGGCTGACGGAAGCAGCGCAAAGATCGGCTTTATCACGGCCTATACCGGCCCCGGCGCCGCATACGGCGTAGCCATGAAGGAAGGCGTCGATCTGGCTGTGGAAGAAATCAACAGCAACCCGAACACGAAGGTCAAGATCGATCTCTACACCTACGATACGAAGCTCGTTAAAAACGAAGCCATCAACGCCATGAAGAAAGCCATCGAACAGGACAAGGTCCTCGCCATCGAAGGCCCGATGACCACCGGTGAAATGATGGCCGCGGGCCCGATCGCCCAGCAGTCCGGCGTCGTGGCATTCGGCACGGGCACCACCGGCCCCGGCATCACCGATATCGGCGACTACATCTTCCGCAACGCGATCCCCGGTGCCATGAACATTCCGCAGATCGTGGAAAAGACCCACGACAAGCTGGGCTATAAGAAGATCGCCATCATGTATTCCAACAACAATGACCAGATGGTGGGCGAACATCAGTATTACCTCGACGCGTGCCAGAAGCTCGGCCTCGATGTGGTCGCTGACGTGACCTTCGCCGATAAGGATACGGACTTCTCCGCACAGCTCACCCAGATCCAGGCAGCCAATCCGGATGTCATCGCTATCGCAGGCCTCTATCAGGAAGGCTCTCTCATCGTGAAGAAGGCCCGTGAAATGGGTCTGAACCAGCCGATCCTCGCAGGCAACGGCTTCAACAGCCCGGAATACATCAAGCAGGCCGGCGAAGCAGCTGACGGCACCCTCGTCGCTACGCCGTGGAACCCGGAACGTCAGACCGAAAAGGCACAGAACTTCCGCAAAGCCTTCGTTGCCAAGTACGGCCATGAACCGGATCAGTTCGCCGCTCAGGCTTATGATGCGATGTACACCATCCATGCCGCTGTAGAACAGTCCGGTACCACCACCGACCGCAAGAAGTTCCGCGACACCCTCGCGAAGATGAAGGACTTCGAAGGCGCGACCGGCACCTTCTCCTTCGACGAACACCGCGATCCGATGATGGATCTGGCAGTCCTCGAAGTCAAGGGTGGCGAGTGGGTTCCTTTCGCTTAATCGGTGAAGGACGCTTTGCAGGCGGGACATAAACCCGCCGCGGGACGAAAAACTCGCAATTTCGTCTGAAGTATGATACTATACTAAAAAAAGATGCAGCTTAGCCTTGGAGCTGCGTCTTTTTTTGTGCGTCTCCGGAGAAAGTGCCCCGGACGGCGGGATGTGCGGCGCACGTTTCCTATGATGCATGGAGGTATGAAAAAATCTTGTAAAAGAGCTTGACTTTTTTCGGATTTTCTGTAGAATTAGTATCAACTCAAAGCAAACAAATGCGGTGAGCGGGTATAAGTGATTTCCTTCACGCAGCAGAGAGCCGGCGGGTGGTGAAAGCCGGTGCAGGGGAAATGACGATTCTCTCCCGTGAGCAGCCTTCCTGAAATCCGAGTAGGGGAGGACGGCCGGTCTCCGTTACAGACACTCCTGTAAGTACAATATAGGGTGGTACCGCGCAAGTCGCCCCTGTCTCGAGATGAGGCAGGGGCTTTTCTTATACGGGCCTCCGGCATTGTGCCGCAGGGCGGAGTGACAAATAGGGTGGTACCGCGCACAGCGCCCCTGTTTCCCGAAAGGGAGACAGGGGATTTTTTTATGGAATTCTGAGAGGAGAAGCCAATGAAAAACGCATGGATGAAATGGGCAGCAGCGGCCGGCGCCGCAGTGATGATCGCAGGAGCCTTTGCAGGCTGCGGCGGAGAAGAGAAGCAGAAGACCGGTCAGGAGGGACCGCAGGCAAAGGTGGGCTTCATTACGGCCTGCACCGGCCCCGGCGCGGCGTACGGCATCTCCCAGAAGGAAGCGGTGGACATGGCGGTGGAGGAGATCAACAGCAATCCCAACACCAAGATCAAGCTGGACATGATCACCTATGACACCAAGCTGGTCAAGACCGAGGCGATCAACGCGGTGAAGAAGGCTGTGGAGCAGGACAAGGTGCTGGCCATCATCGGACCCATGACGACCGGCGAATTTTTCGCCGCCGGGCCGATCGCCCAGCAGGCGGGCGTGACGGTCTTCGGCATCTCCCTCACGGCAGACGGCGTGACGGAAGTGGGGGACTACATTTTCCGCAACGCCGTACCGGGCAAGCTGGCCATTCCGATCACGGTCAAAAAAGCGCACGACAAGCTGGGCTTCAAGACGGTGGCAGTCATGTACTCCCACAACAACGACATGCTGGTGAGCGAGAACCGGATCTACCAGAAGCTGTTCCCGGAGATGGGCGTGGATATCGTGGCGACGGAATCCTTCGCGGATAAGGACACGGACTTCTCCGCCCAGCTGACGAAGATCCAGGCGGCCAATCCGGACGTGATCGCCATTGCGGGTTTCTATCAGGAAGGCTCCCTCATCGTGAAGAAGGCCCGCGAAATGGGCCTGAACCAGCCGATCATCGGCAACAACGGCTTCAACAGCCCGGAATACATCAAGCAGGCCGGCCCGGCAGCGGACGGCACGCTGGTAGCGACCCCGTGGAACCCGGACCGGAAGAGCGAAAAGGCACAGGCTTTCCGGAAAGCTTTCAAGGAAAAATACGGCCATGAACCGGATCAGTTCGCCGCTCAGGCCTATGACGGCGTATACATGATGCACCGGGCCATCGAGGAAGCAGGCACCACCACGGACCGGAAGAAGCTCCGCGACACGCTGGCCGGCGTGAAGGGCTTCGAGGGCGTGACGGGCAAGTTCGAATTCGATCAGGACCGGAACCCGAAGATGGATATGGACGTGCTGGAAGTGAAGAACGGCCAGTGGGTGCCCTTTGCGTAATACATAATAAGGAATATAAATAAAAAGAAAGACGCGGCGGAGGCCGCGTCTTTTTCGTGCGGCCTTTGCCGAGGGAGCGGCAGGATTTCCGCGAGGCGGGAAGAGGCGGTTTGCCGGTGTGCTATAATAGGACAAATACAAGGAGGGGAGGCTCGGAAAGGCCCCATGGAAAGACAGAAACGGATCGCTCTGATCAATGACATCACCGGCTTCGGGCGCTGCTCGGTCACGGTGGAGCTGCCGCTCATTTCCGCGCTGAAGGTGCAGGCCTGCCCGTTTCCCACGGCGCTGCTGTCGGTGCACACGGGCTTTCCGTCCCATTACATCGACGACTGCACGGACCGGATGCGGCCGTACATGGAGAACTGGAAGGAAAACGGACTCACCTTTGACGGCATCGCCACGGGCTTCATCGGCTCGGCGGCGCAGATCGGCATCGTCATCGATTTCATCGAGATGTTCCGCACGGCGGAGACGAAGGTCATGGTGGACCCCGTCATGGGCGACAACGGCCGGCTCTACGCGTCGTACACACCGGAGATGTGCCGGGAAATGCGGCGGCTCCTGCACTACGCCGATCTGGTGACGCCCAATCTCACGGAGGCGTGCGAGCTGCTGGAGCTGCCCTATCCCGAGGACGGCGCCGTGACGGATGAGGAGCTGCTCCACATGGCCCGGGCGCTGTCCGACGCGGGGCCGGCGCAGGTGGTCATCACCGGGCTGTGCAGCGGCGATATCATCCGGAATTTCATTTATGAGCGGGGCCGGGAGCCGGAGATCCTCCGGCAGCGGAAGATCGGCATCGACCGGTCCGGTACGGGCGACGCCTTCGCGGCCATCGTGGCGGCCTCTCTCGTGCGGGGAGAGACGCTCCATGCGGCGGTCACCCGGGCGGCGGAATTTATCAGCCGCGTGCTGAAATATATGGAGCCGCTGGATATTCCGTGGAACTGGGGACTGGCCTTTGAGGAATATCTGACGGATTTGCGGTAAGCGCACAGGCGCAGAAGGAGGATACGATGATCGTTTATGCAGCCGATCACGGGAAATATATGACGCTGGCGGACAGCTTCCGCCGGCAGCCGGAAGGCAAACGCAATGTATATATCAATCTGACGAACCGCTGCACGTGCAACTGCACGTTCTGTCTGCGGGGACTGAAGCATATGGGCGAGGAGGAAACGCTCTGGCTCCACGGCAAGGAACCGACGGTGGAAGAGGTCAAAAAGGAGCTGGACCAGGTGCCGTGGGACCGGATCAGTGAAGCGGTATTCTGCGGCTTCGGCGAACCGACGGAGCGGCTGGATGACATGGTGGAGCTCCTGCGGTACATCCGGAAGACCCATCCGGAGATCCCCACGCGGGTGAATACGAACGGACTCTCCGATCTGGCGTACGGCCGGGACACCTCCGGTGATTTCGACGGCCTGCTGGATACGATCTCCATCAGCCTGAACGCCTCCAATGCGGAGCGGTATCTCGCGCTGACCCGGAGCCGCTTCGGGATACAGTCCTTCGATGCCATGCTGGATTTCGCCGTGCGCTGCAAGGCCCATGTGCCCCATGTGGTGCTCACCGTGGTGGACCACGTGGAGAGCGAGGAAGAGATCGAGAAATGCCGGAAGATCTGTGAGGAACGGGGCCTGACGCTCCGCGTCCGCCCGTACGAGGCCAACTGATCTTTCGGAGGAAGCCGCCGGTGTGCGGCTTTTTTTACTGCCTATGATAGAATAAAGAAAAACGCCCGCTGCGGCGGGCCTGAGAAAGGAACATGCCATGAACTGGATTAGCTCGGAATATCTGGCGCTCATCGGCGGCATCGCCCTGTGCGTCTACCTGTACTGCTCCTATCAGGAGCGGCGGAAAGGGCCGGCGCCGGCCGCTCCGGTGCTCCGGCCGTCGACGGACTGGAAGGCGGAGGCGCTGTCCGACCTGCTGTATGATCTCTGTGACGACGCCGACGGGAAAGAGACGATCTATATTTTCCTCAACGAGGAAAAAGAAGAGGTGCGCTGGTCGTGCAATGCGTTCCAGCTCGCCGGAGAGACGGCGCTCTGCGCGATCGAGCCTGGCGGCCTGGAGAAGCTGGCGGCGCACCGCGCGTCCTGCGGCAACATGGATGATCTGGCGCGGGCCATTCTGCGGGCGCACGCACGGAAACACGGGAGGGGCCTATGACAGACGAGGAACGGCTGGAGCGGCAGTTTGCCTTCATCCGGGAGATCGACCGGGAAAAATTCATCATCCGCCAGACCTATCTCACCGGGGCAAAGAGGCAGGAGAACGATGCGGAGCACGCGTGGCATCTGGCGGTGATGGCGCTTCTCCTCGGCGGCTACGCCAATGAGAAGATCGACCTGCTGAAGACGGTGTCCATGGTGCTCATCCATGATCTGGTGGAGATCGACGCCGGCGATACCTACGCCTATGCGGGGGTGTCCCATGAGGCGCAGCACGAGAAGGAGGCAAAGGGGGCGGACCGCATTTTCGGGTTGCTTCCGCCGGATCAGGGGCAGGCCTTCCGCGCGCTCTGGGAGGAATTTGAAGAAGGGGAGACCCCGGAGGCGAAGTTCGCGCACACGCTGGACAATCTGCAGCCCATGATGCAGAACGACATGACCGGCGGGCAGATGTGGCAGGAGCGGGGCATCGCCCTCTCGCAGGTGCTGCGCCGGAACGCCCGCACGGCCGACGGCTCGGCGGTGCTCTGGGACTATGCGAAGTCCCGGTTCCTCGCGCCCCATGTGGGAAAGGAACTGAAGGCGGACACGGAGCTGCCCGCCGCGGCAGAGGCTCCCGCCGGGACTGACGGGGCAAAGTGAGGCCCGCCTTGCCATCTTCCGGGGCATATGCTACCATTGAGACAGAATTTTTATATCTGGCCCGATGGGGGGCTGCACTTTATGCAATGGATGAAGATGCCGGGAGAGAGCCGCAAGGACACCGAAGGGGCTGAAACTCTCAGGTAAAAGGACCGGTATCTGACAATCCTCTGGAGAGTCCGCACGGGCGGACACCGAAGAAGCAAGGCCGGATCTCCGGCCGATCTTTCAGGTCAAAGGACAGAGGCGCACTGTGATTTTTGCAGTGCGCTTTTTTTGTTCGTTCCGGCGGACAGAAAGGGCGCACGTTGCGAAGCGGCAGTCCGCTTCGCGGAAAAGGAGGAATGACATGGATAAAAAAACTCCGCTGTATGACAAACATGTGGCACTGAAAGGCAAAATGGTTCCCTTCGGCGGCTATATCATGCCGGTACAGTATGACAAGGGCATCATTGCCGAACATATGGCCGTACGCACCAAGGCAGGACTTTTCGACGTATCCCATATGGGCGAGGTCATTTTTGAAGGGCCCGGCGCTCTGGCTACGCTGAACCATCTGCTCACCAACGACTACACGAGCCTCGCTGTAGGCCGCGTACGCTACGGCGTCATGTGCCAGGAAGACGGCGGCTGCCTCGATGACCTCATCGTATACCGCCTGGGCGAAGAGAAGTATCTTGTCGTCGTCAATGCGGCCAACCATGACAAGGACGTGGCTCACATGAAGCCGAACCTCCTGCCTGACACGACCTTCACGGATATTTCCGACGAGACCGGGCTCCTCGCACTGCAGGGACCGGAAAGCAAGGCCATCATCACGAAGATCCTGGAAAGCGGCGAGCTGCCGGAGAAATATTACAGCGCCTCCCAGCACGTCACGCTGGCCGGCATCGACTGCCTCGTATCCCGCACGGGCTACACCGGCGAATTCGGCTACGAAATTTTCTGCCCCGCAGACCGCGCGGCTGACCTGTGGGATGCCATCCTCGCAGCCGGCGCAGACAACGGCATTCTGCCCTGCGGCCTCGGCGCCCGCGACACGCTCCGCCTCGAAGCGGCCATGCCTCTCTACGGCCATGAAATGAACGAAACGGTCAATCCGCTGGAAACGGGCCTCGACTTCGGCGTGAAGATGAACAAAGCCGACTTCATCGGCAAGGCCGGCATCGAAGCGCATCCCATCACCCGGGAACGCATCGGCCTCAAGGTCACCGGCCGCGGCATCGTCCGTGAAGAGGAAGACCTCTATTTCGGCGATGAAAAGATCGGCCACACCACCTCCGGCACCTTCTGCCCCTACCTCAAGGGCGCCTATGCCATGGCTCTCGTGGAAAAAGGCAAGGTCTCCGTGGGCGACACCGTGGACTATCAGATTATTAGCACACTGCCCACGATTACCTCCAAGGCTTCTTCTCTGAGCGAGTACACCTATGTGGACACGCTGAGCAAGGGCATCCGCTACAACAAGAACGACGTGGTCATCGAGTTTTTCCGCGATGCTGGCTGCACCGACAAGATCGCCACCTGGGCGGTGAACTCCGGCAAATTTACCGTGGGTTACGATGATACCGCCAACATCATGACCATCCACATGACCGATACCGGTCTGGCGGAGATCAACGAGACGGCCACTGTGTATACCGACAGCGTGAAGCGTGGCTATTCCGACTGCACCATGCGTATCTCCTACGCTGCCACCCTGACTGCCGACGCCAAGATGGGAGATACCGACAACCCCAACGAGGTCGAGCTGACTTGGAAACGCACC
>OLYK01000344.1_pt1 | contig 11931 bp, 10 predicted proteins | sample 1673651 | NCBI WGS metagenome assembly OLYK01 (sample SAMEA103958118, study PRJEB25191) | human gut metagenome | reverse complement strand
ATGCTGCCATTGTCTGCCGTTGACTGTATTTCATATTCTTATATCTGCGGAATTTTTCGTTGGGGATAGCTCTATTTTCGCCGATAGTACACTTTTTAGTAACCCTTGAAAAAATAATGACTGAAAATCAAGCGATTATCAGTCATTATCAGTACCCGGACCCGGGCTCGAACCGGGATGGGTTGCCCCAACGGTGTTTGAGACCGTCGCGTCTACCGATTCCGCCATCCGGGCAGGCTATGTGGTCGGAAAGGGGCGGTAGAGACCCTGTTTCCGACCACAAAGGTAGTGTTTTTTATCAATTCCGCCAAACGTTTGGCGTGTTTATTTCAATTCGCTCTCCTCGGGATGGGTGTACCAGCGCGAATACATCAGGTAGTTACGGGCTATCTTGGTGTTGAGTTCGCGCGAGGTCTCGGGGTCGACCATCTTGATGAATTTGGCGGGCGCACCTCCCCAGAGCTCGTTGGGGCCTATCTTGGTGCGGGACAGCACGACGGCTCCGGCGGCCACAAGGGCTCCCTCGCCGACCTCGGCATCGTCCATCACCACCGCACCCATGCCGATGAGGGCAAAGTCATGAATCTTTGCGCCGTGGATGGTGACGTTGTGGCCTATCGAGACATCGTTGCCTATCTCGATGGTGGATTTCTGATAGAGGGTGTGCAGCACTGAGCCGTCCTGGATATTGACGCGGTCACCGATGCGTATCGAGTTTACGTCGCCGCGCAGCACGGCGTTGAACCACAGCGAGCAGTCGCGGCCTACCTTGACGTCGCCGACGATTGTAGCGTTGGGGGCCACGAAGGTACCCTCGCCAATCTCGGGTGTGAATCCGCGCACGGGGATGATGAGGGGTGCGGGGCAGTCTTTGATTGTTTCCATCTCTGTGAACAGGTTTATCTGAGGGGTGCGGTTGCCTCGGCGAGCCATGCGCGCTCGGGCTCGGTGAGGCCGGCGGGGGCCAGTGTCTCGTAGACGCGGTGGTGATAGTCGTCGACCCAGCGTATCTCTTCGGCGGTCATTATCGAGGTGTCGAACAGAGTGCGGTCGAAGGGACAGAGCGTCAGGGTTTCGAAGGCGTAGAACTTGCCGAACTCGGCCTCCTCGAACGGAACCGTGAGCACAAGGTTCTCGCAGCGTATGCCGTAGCGTCCCGACAGGTAGATGCCAGGCTCGTTTGACGTGAGCATGCCGGGTGTGAGGGGTGCCATGGTGTCGTTGAGGCGTATGCTCTGGGGCCCCTCGTGTACCGAGAGGAAATGACCTACGCCGTGCCCGGTGCCGTGCAGGTAGCTCTTGCCCTCGCGCCAGAGGGGCATGCGGGCCATGGCGTCGAGCTGATGACCGCGGGTACCCTCGGGGAATACCGCCGTGGCTATTGCGATATGACCTTTCATCACAAGAGTGAAGTCATGACGCATGTCGGCTGTGGGGGTGCCTATGGCTATGGTGCGGGTGATGTCGGTGGTGCCGTCAAGATAGTTGGCACCCGAGTCGAGCAGCAGGAGCGAGCCCTTCTCAATCCGGGCGTTGCTTGTCTTTGAGGGGGAGTAGTGGACTATGGCGCCGTTGGGGCCGAAGCCACTTATGGTGTCGAAGCTGAGGTCGAAGAACAGGGGCATCTCGCGGCGGTGACGCTCGATGATGTCGGCTGCCTCAATCTCTGTCAGGGGTTCGCCTGCGTCGGTGATGCGCTTTATCTCCATGAGCGAGCGCACCATGGCCACACCGTCCCGTATATGTGCGTCGCGCTCGCCCTGCACCTGTACGGCATTCTTGACCGCCTTCAGCATCTGCACGGGCGAGTCGGCCTTGACAAAGTGCCCTTCGAGTGTGTCGGCGATTCCTACAGGTGTTCGGTTGCCGCTGAGAAGCACCTTCTCTTCTTTGGGGAGGGCGAGGAGGAACTCCTTCACCTTACCGTAGGGGAGTGTCTTCACACCTGCCTCGGCGAGATGGGCCTCGACCTCGGGAGTGAGCTTGACGGGGTCGATGAAGAGTACCGAGCCCTCGGGAGCAAGATAGAGGAACGATGTGGCCACCGGGAGGTTGTGGGGCACATCCTTGGAGCGGAGGCTGAGAATCCATGCCACCTCGTCGAGTCCGGCCACAAAGAAGCTGTCTGCGCCGAGGGCACGTGCCGCCTCGAGGGTGCGGCCCATGCGTGAGGCGGCAGACTCGCCGGTATATTTCTCGTCGTGCACGAACGCCTTGTCCTCGGGGAGTCCGGGACGGTCGCTCCATATCAGGTCGATGGGGTCAAAGTCTGTCACCAGCTTCAGCCCGGCGGCTGTGAGGCGCGTGCGCAGCGTTGCGGTGTCGTCTATCGACATCAGCATTCCGTTTATGCCCACTGTCTCGCCGGGTGCAAGGGTGCGGCATATCCATGTGGTGATGTCCGGGGTCTCGACGAGGCCATCCTTCATCAGCTCTATGCCTGTGCTCTCGAGCTGGTCGGCTGCCTGGAGGAAATATCGCGAGTCGGTCCAGAGCAGGGCGCGGTCTGCCGTGATGACCAATGTGGCGGCCGAGCCTGTGAAACCGCTGAGATAGCGCACAATGTGCCAGTGCGATGTGATATATTCGCTGAGATGGTCGTCGGTGCGGGGGAGTATGGCTGCCGCCACACCGGCCTTGGCCATCGCGGCGCGATAGGCGTCGATGCGCCATTTTATGTCTTGCTTGTCCATGATGGTTTGTTTTCTGTTACGGATGCAAAAATAGCTATTCTCTGCGTCATTTCAAAATCATTGTTCGTCGCCGAGTTCCTCTTTCATGCGGCGCAGCAGCGTTGTGGCGTTGTGGTTTATGATGAGACCGATCACCAGGCCGATCACGGCGCCGCACACACAGCCGTAGACCGTATATGGCCCGTAGGCGTCAGACACCACTATGCACATGTAGACCAGCAGCGGCGCACCGAGGGCTATGCCGACGCTGCGCTTGATGACGCGCATCCTCTCGAGGTCGCACACGGCCTCGATGGACCGGCGCACGCTGAGGCGACCGAAATCGAGGTTATGCGCCATCACCGCCTGGATGATGTGGAACACGGCCATGAGGATGAAGAACGCGAACGAGCACCACATCAGCGTGGGTGCGGTGCGCCCGAACGGCACTGATACAGCGATGCCGAATGCCGACATGCCTATCATGCGCAGACACAGCTTGTAATAGCGGCTGCGCAGTGACTCGGCGTCGCGCTGAGCGATACGTCTGACTGCTTTGTGCAGGGCTGCGCGGTCAGGGTCGACGTCGAGAGATTGCCATTGTGATCTGAGTTCATCTATGTTCATAGTGCATTGTTCCTTTCGATGAGTTTCTGTTTGATTCGTCTGAGGCGTGTCGCCACGTTGTTGCGGGTGAGACCCGACATGTCGGCTATCTCGTCATAGCTCTTCTCGTCGAGCCACATCAGTATCAGGGCCTTGTCCATGCCCGAGAGGCCTGAGATGAGCCTGTACATCTGCCTCAGCTTCTCGATGTGCTCGTTGTCTCCGGCATCACCCTCGAGGTGCAGGGCGTCCTCTATCGGCACCTTCCCCTCGGAGTGGCGTGAGTTGCGCCGGAAATATGTGACGCATGTGTTGATGGCCATGCGGTAGAGCCATGTCGACACAGCCGAGTCGCCACGGAACGTGTCGAGCCCCTGCCAGACGTTGGCGAGCACCTCTTGATAGAGGTCGTTGAAATGCTCGCCGTCCGTGGCATACATGTAGCATATCTTGTAGAGGAGCCGCCGGTTTGTGTCGATGAGCTCGAGAAACCTGTTCTCCTTCTCTTTGGCCGTTTGCATCTGGGCTGTGACTGTTGATGGTTCTGACTGATTAGACGGAGGGGGTGCAAAAAAGTTTCACCGGGAGTGAAACTTTTTTGACCTCGCAGCGTCAAATCAGACATACACAACAACATTCATCATCATTTATCCTTCATTGAATCATGGATATACTCCAGGTAGAACATGTAGACAAGTCCTACTCGTCGCACAAAGCTCTCGACGACGTGAGCCTCGCGGTGCCCGAGGGGAAGGTCTACGGACTGTTAGGCCCCAATGGTGCCGGAAAGACAACCCTGATACGCATCATCAACCATATAACCGCCCCCGACAGCGGCCGCGTGCTGTTTGACGGCCATCAGCTCACACAGGCCGATGTCGACAATATCGGCTATCTGCCCGAGGAGCGCGGACTCTATAAGAAGATGAAGGTGGGCGAGCAGGCCGTATTCTTCGCCCGGCTCAAAGGGCTCTCAAAGGCCGACGCCACACGTGCCCTCAGGCAGTGGTTCGAGAAGTTCGACATCCTGTCGTGGTGGGACAAGAAGGTCGAGGAGCTGTCAAAAGGCATGGCGCAGAAGGTGCAGTTCATCATCACCGTGCTCCACCGTCCGCGTCTGCTGATATTCGACGAGCCCTTCTCTGGATTCGACCCCATCAACGCCAACCTGCTCAAAGAGGAGATTCTCAAGCTCAAGGATGAGGGGTCGACCGTGATATTCTCCACGCACAACATGTCGTCTGTCGAGGAGATATGCGACCACATCACACTCATCAACCACAGCCGCAACATATTGAGCGGCGATGTCGACGAGCTGCGCCGCAGGTTCTTTGCCGACAGGTATGACCTGACATTCGAGGGTGACAGCCGCCTGTTGATGGAGAAACTGCTCCCGGTGGCCGGAGAGTTCAGCCTGCTCGAGCCCGATGCCCGCGGACGCCAGCGCCTGTCGCTCCACATCAACCCCGGCGCCTCGGTGCGCGATGCCATAAATGTGGCCAACGACACGGTGAGCCTCGCGGCTTTCGGCGAGAGCCTTGCCTCGATGAACGACATATTCATCCGCGCCGTCAAGGAGGATGAAGCCCGAAGATAACAACATCAAAAAATACCACGATACAATGTCAAAGATAGGTATAGTGATCGAGCGCGAGTACATGGAGCGCGTCAAGAAAAAGAGTTTCATATTCACCACCATACTCATGCCTGTGCTGATGCTGGCGCTGATGGCCATGCCGGCGCTGATGGTGGCGTTTGTCGAGGGTTCCGAGACCACGGTGCTCGTTGTCGACAACAGCGGCGTGGTCGGCAACCGCCTCACCGACCGCGACGAGGTCAAGTTCCGCCTTGCCACTCCCGATGTGACTGTCGACTCGGCCTCGCGCGCCGAGGGATACGGCTCGGTGCTGGTGATTCCGTCAAACATCATCTCGTCCAAGCGCTCAACCCTCAAGATGCTCAGCGACGGTCCCGTGTCGATGACAACCGAAGGGGCCATAACCTCGCAGGTCAACAAGATTGTCGAGGAAGAGCGCCTGAAAAACTACAACATCGCCGACCTTGACAAGATTATGTCCGAGGTCGAGAGCAACGTCTCGATCAGCACCGTCCGCACCGACAAGGAGAGCGAGGAGGCACTCTCGACAGGCCTCAGCTATGCCATAGGCATCGGCATGTCGTTCATACTCTATATGTTCCTCCTCATCTACGGCCAGATGGTGATGACCTCGATTATCGAGGAGAAGGGCAACCGTGTGCTCGAGGTGGTCGTCACATCCGTCAAGCCCGCGCAGCTCATGCTCGGCAAGATTATAGGCGTGGCCCTCGTGGCCGTGACGCAGATGGTACTGTGGGGAGTGCTTCTGTCGGTGATGTCGGGATTCATCCTCCCCGCGCTTCTCCCGGCCGATGTCATGGCCGATGTGGCCTCTGTCCAGGCGGGAAATCTCGATGCCGTGAGCAATCAGGATTCCGTCGATATGGTGCAGGCGCTCGCCTCGCTGACACAGGTTGGCGACATCATCTCGCTTGTCGTGCTGATGACAGTGTTCCTCATACTCGGATTCCTGCTCTATTCCTCGATTTTTGCAGCTGTCGGCTCGACGGTAGACAATGTGCAGGATGCCTCGCAGCTCTCGTCGTTTGCAGTGTTCCCCATCATCTTCGGACTCATTTTCGCTATGGTCGCAGCCACCGACCCATCGGGTGCCATAGCGTTCTGGGCCTCGCTCTTCCCCCTCACCGCACCCATGGTGATGGTGGCACGCATACCGTTTGGCATACCGGGTTGGGAGATAGCCCTGTCGCTTGCCCTGCTCGTGGTCAGCTTCCTCGTTTTCGTCTGGCTCGCCGGAAAAATCTACCGCATAGGCATCTTCATGTACGGCAAGAAACCCTCTGTCAAGGAGATAGCCAAGTGGATATCCTATAAATGAGGGTTAAAGGTTAAGGGTTAAAGGTTAAAGGTTAAAGGTGCGCATAGTACTGAATATTCCTCTACTTACTCACTTATGACCATTTAAACCTGACCTTAATAACCTCCCCCCCTTTAACCCTTAACCTTTAACCCTTAACCTCCCTCCCCCTATGCGTCGGCTCCTGATTTTCATAGAGCGTGAATACATCATCCGTGTAAGGCAGAAGAGATTTCTGCTTTACACGTTTGCATTGCCTGTGGTGATTGCCTTGGGATTTGGATGTATGGCGTCTTTCACGATATGGCTCTCGTCAAGGGATGTGGCGCGTAATATCGGTGTCGTAGACCCAAGCGGCGCCCTGATGCCATATCTTGCAAGCCATGAGGGCGATGATATTAGCTTTGTGGCCGTCGACAGCATCGGTCATCCCGGTGTAGACGCTGTGATTGTATTGCCCAGCGATATTATCGAGGCCCGCGACCCGCATCTTAGGCTGTACTCTGCCGGAAGCCCGTCGGTCGCGGTCGAGAGAGGGGTGTCAAGGAGGCTTGACGATGCCATAACACAGGCCAGGCTTGACAGAATGGGGCAGGGGACTCTCCCCGGGATGCTTCGCGATGTCAAGGCGCAGACATTCATAGTATCTGAGCGTAGGGATGGCGGTGAGTCGGACGACATGTCGAAGACCGCCATCATGGTCATCGCTACAGAGGGAGTGATGGAGATGCTGATATTCCTATATATCACCATGATAGTTGCAGCCCTTATCTCGGACCGCGACAACCGTGTATATGAGGTGCTTTTGAGTTCGGCGAGGCCGTTTGATATTATTCTGGGCAAGCTCGGTGGAATAGCGCTTGTCGCTTTCACACAACTCCTATGCTGGGGAGTCCTCCTTGTGATAGGATTTGTCGCACTGAGAATCTGGATACTCCCGCACTGGATGTTGGCAGACATACAGGCCCTCCAGGCCGGGGCGGATCCCGCGTCCCTTACGGGCGATTATGACGCTCCGACGCTGGGCATGTTAGGCTTCCTCGCATACGTCTATACTCCCGCGCGCATAGTGCCGATGGTCTTGAGCTTACTCCTCTTCTTCCTCTTCGGATTCATGCTGTTCGCCTCGTTTACAGCCGTCGTCACATTGAAGCACGACAGTCAGGAAGAGGCAATGCACTCTACTAATGTATTCTCGATAGGCTCTACGGCAGGCCTTCTCTGTGTGGTATATGTATTGTTTAACCCCGAGGCCATTACGGGCCCGGTCTTTGTCGGGGCATCGTTCTTTCCGCTCACCTCTCCGTTTGTGATGCCCGTGCGTATGGTGCTTGGTTGTCCCCTGTGGCAGATACTCCTCTCGCTGGTGCTTCTTGCCCTGACCTCCGTCGTGGCCGTATTCATCTCCGGCCGATACTACAAAGGCGACACCCTCCTCCGCCGCTCCCGCCCCTCGGGCATGAAATTCAGCAAGCTATTCTGATTCTCTTTGGGGTAGGTTCTATGCACCGAGTATTTTATTCAAATCAGACTGCACGCTGTCAATCTCTTCGTACCCGCTTGTATGTGTTGAGCTGTCGAGTATTTCAGTCTTAAATCTCACACCTGTACCATGGCATAGAACTGACCCTATGTGCATGACCAGATCATACAGACGATGGCCTTGAATATGGAGATAGGCGTTCTGGGGTGTCAGTCTTTCGGCTGTGAAATCAGCGGGTATGACTAAATCGCGTATGGCGTCCTCGAAAAGGGTGGCGGCTTTTCTCAGGTATTCTTCCCCGTTGTCCTTTAAATCATTCCGTGATGGCTGGAGTGGAAGGCATTTGTTGAATTTTGTCACATTCCATAAGGAATTCAAATCAGAGGTCTTATGGTATATCAGGTAAAGAAGAGGCTTGTAGACAATTCGGGACAAACCACCAAGGAAAACCTCAAAGTCAAAATCAGAGTCCGTGACCTTTTCTTTAAAACGATATTGCAGGTGTGATGCCTCGCAATAATGGTTTTCCCATGAATAGGCATAGGTTTGCGCTATCTTGTTTTCTGCTGTCAGTCCCTCCTCCATTCTCAAAAGGCGGAGGTCGCTGTCGATACAGATGAAAAAGTCGCCGGTAAGGTATGGACGGAACTTAAGGCACTGTTCACAACCTTTGGCATCTTTTTCGTTATCACTTTTTGAAATAATAATGTCCCTGCCTGACATTCTGTAGCTGTGTGTTCCAGAAAGGCTTGTCATCACTGTCTTCAAGATGGATTGCCGCGACAATACTCCTGTCCCGCAGATGCAGGTTCTTATAGTAGTTGGCCTGGTCTTCTATTGAACTCATCGTTACTCCCTGATATTCGATGTGACATCCTCCATGTATATGATTTTATCTCCCCATCCGTCACTGAAGATGCTCGGCGAGTGGATGGTGATAAAGAACTGGGCGTCGGGATTTAGTCTGACCAATAGGTTCATCAGATTGTATTGCCAGCTTATATCAAGTGAATTTTCAGGTTCGTCAATCAATATGACAGATTCCTTTCCATCGAGTAAAAATACCCGTAGAAGCAAAAGCAGGAGCTGTTTTTCTCCCGAGGACAGATCTGCGGTAGAAAGCGAAACCCCATTTGCATTGATGATGAACTTGTTGCCTGTTATTTCGATATATTTTCCCGTCTCGCAGAACAGACTGTTGACGAGAGTGCAGAAATCTTCGATACGCCTCTTGACCTTGGTCTGGATGGAAGGCGAGGCATCGAGTATTGACATGCGGTAATACATGAGCGAAGGCCCTGTCTGCATGTCATATATGTAAGAATCCAAGTCTTGGGAAAGTGCGGATGCTTTCTTGCGTTTATCCTTGACGGTAAGATTGTCAATGGAGGGGATGTATATGTATTTCAGGCCTCCTTTACGGCAGATTTGCTCTATCTCATTGAGGAATGTCGTCTTGCCGCTTCCATTTCTGCCGACAATGATGTTGACATTGGGGTCGGGATGGAATGATACTCTGAATTTTTCCCAAAGAGTGACGTCGATTTCTTGTATTTTATTATGGAAATCCATTTATGAGGATGCAGTTAAAGGGGATGAACGTTTGTTCTTGAAGAATACCCATCAATCATGCGGTCCTGCCCATCCTTGTAGTCATAAGACAGTCTATTGATGTTATTTACAAAGTTACAAAGATAATCCGAGAAGACAAAGGATTATGTTATTAAACATCTTTTCCGGGCGTGGGTGCCCGGGCGGGAGCGCTGAAAGTCATTCAGAACGGAAATTTCTGATAAATATTTGGTTACAATTTGATTTTATGTTAATTTTGCATTCCGTATCAACCAATTAACCAAATCTAATCCAAATCATGAGAATTTTTACTAATTTGCTCTTGATGTTCACACTGCTGAGCAGTCTCGGCGTGTGGGCGCAAGATGCGGAGTGGGAGCATGTGACCACTCCACGAGAATGGAGCTTTACCAATGGTAAGGCTCATGCGTCAGAAGTGACAGACTGTGAGTATTGGACGGCAGCCAGCAAGGGCCGTTATACGCTGGCCAAAGCCCTCGACAATCAGGAACTTCCCTCCAATACCGGCGGTGCGCTCACCGGTCTTGAAGGCGTGTATTTCACCGTTGCAAAAGGCGCAGTCTATGGCGTCTCGGCAAACTACTGCTTCCAGAACGGCAACATGACAGTCCGTATCCCCGGTTGCGGCGTCAATGATGAGCTCATTCTCGATTTCTCGGGTGCAGGCGGCGAGTCGACCGTGACATCTGAGAATATCACCGCCGGAACTCTGACACTGCCCGCAAGCGTCAAGGCTCAGGGTGAGGATTCAAAGGTGTCTACCCGCGTCAAGGAGAATGGCGACGTAGTCCTTGAAATGAAGTGTAGCAAGGGTTTCCGTCTCTATGGCATCAAGGTCATTCCCTTTGTTCCCAAAGAGCGTCATTTCACCGATTTCAAGATCGACTTTACAACCGATCCCTACACCGTGGTCCTTCCCGAGAGCGGCGTGCTGCCTGAGGGTGTGACTGTTGACGGTACATGGCACGACGCACAGCACGGCTATAACAGCTCGACCGTCACCGTACCTGTCGACGGCGCTGTCCGCATCACTTTCGGCAACTGCACCTACAATGGCTCGGGCGCGACTATCAAGGTTGGCGAGGAGGTTCTTGCGACGCTCCCCTGCAACACAGACTGCAACACGACCACAAGCTGGGTCTACAACAGCGACGATGACGCTGTCCTCACCATCATCACCCCCTCCTACTGTCCGTCGCTCGCCGTCGAGGCCTGTGATTTCCTTCCCGACGTCAAGGTGACCTATCACAACACCGACGGCTCTGTCATCGGCTCTGAGATGGTGGCAGGAGGTTCGCTCCTCACATATAAGTATGGCGTTTCAGACGTCACCGTTCCCGAGGGTCAGGCTTTCCGCGGATGGTTCGCGTCGACCCGCTCTACGGCAGAGAAAGTGCTTGAGGGTGCTCCCCTGCAGGTCGATACAGAGCTCTATGCCCGCGCCACCAAAATCGAGACATCCGAGGCTCCCTCGATGTATGTCTACGATCTTACCAAGTCATATTTCTATGTTGAGGATCACGAGGCTATCGAGATTGACGGCAAGTACTATAATACTCACGGCTGGCTTGTCAACAAGAACGGCACTATCAAGGTCAATGTAGCCGCCAAGTCGTATGTCACCGTAGGCTGCTGCCTGTATTCAGCCGAATCTACCGCCACCGTCACCGACGAGGCCGGTCAGACAATCGCCGAGTTCCCCGTTAAGGGTGAGACCGACGGCGCCGAGCAGACATTCCAGTATGACGGGAAGGCCGGATGGCTCACCATCACTTTCCCCGAGGGTGCATATATCCACAATGTGACCGTGGCCAATGTGGTCGATTTCGTCGGATACAACGAGGCCTCGGGCTACTATGAGATTCCTGCCGGCGACGTATCCAGCTTCCTTCTGGCCCTCAAGGCTGCCGCATCGCAGGACGGTGCCAGGATTTTCCTTCCCGACGGTACCTACGACCTCGGCACAACTACCCTGACCACCATCAACGGCAAGAACATCTCTATCATCGGCGAGTCGATGGAGGGCACTGTCATCCTCAACTATCCTCCCCTTGATGCCGAAGGCATATCCGTGACCGCAACCCTGCTCAACCGCTCGGAGAACCTCTATCTCCAGGACCTCACCCTGCGCAACGCTATGCCTTACAGCGGTAAGGAGACAGGCCGTGCCGTGGCTCTCCAGGACAAGGGTAAGAATACAATCTGCAAGAACGTATGCCTCGACTCACGTCAGGATACCTACTACAGCAACAACGCGTCATCCTATTTCTATTTCGAGGATGGCGAGATACATGGTGTGGTAGACTACGTGTGCGGCGGCGGCGATGTCTATTTCAACCGCGTCAAGTTTGTCAACGAACCTCAGAAAGACGCTACGATCGCAGCTCCCAACGGTGCCAAGAAATTTGGCTATGTGATGAACAACTGTATCATCGAGACCCTCTGCTCCAAGTTTAATTTCGGTCGCTCGTGGGGCACATACTCCGGTCTGGCATGGCTCAACACCACAATCAACCAGCCCGACAAGCTCGCAAGCTCCCGCTTCACCGTCGCTGGCATGAACTGTGCCGCCGACAAGTTCGTGGAGTTCAACTCGATGGACGCCAACGGCAACGCATGGTTTGTAGACCGCGTGGCATACGCCGCGACTCCCGACGACGAG
>OLYK01000343.1_pt1 | contig 11937 bp, 7 predicted proteins | sample 1673651 | NCBI WGS metagenome assembly OLYK01 (sample SAMEA103958118, study PRJEB25191) | human gut metagenome | reverse complement strand
CCCCCCAGTAGTCGGTCATGGCGCACTCGTTGACGGCGTATACGTTCACGTCGCCCCGCTGGGCGTTTCGGGCGATGGTCAGTCCGCCCCACACCGCGCCGCACACGCCCACCACGCAGGCGGCGGCGATAATGCCCTTTTTCAGCTTTTTGCTCATGCGGGGCTTCTCACCGTCGGGGCGCTTTTCGCCGATATGCAGCTTTTCCCGCAGCGTCAGCTTCTCACTCATAGTCGTCACCTCCCGACAGTACGCCGTCCCGTATGGTCATGACCTTGGCGGCGTGGTTGGCGATGGAATGGTCGTGGGTGATCATGATGATGGTGGAGCCGCCGTCATGCAGCTGCTGAAACAGCTCCATCACCGCCGCGCCGCTTGCGCTGTCCAGCGCGCCGGTGGGCTCGTCGGCCAGCAGCAGCTTCGGATTGCCCACGATGGCCCGTGCGATAGCCACCCGCTGGCACTGTCCGCCGGACAGCTGGTCCGGCCGGTGGTCCACCCGGTCGGAAAGCCCCACCGTCTCCAGCGCGGCCCGGGCCCGTTCCAGCCGTTCCGCCTTCTTCACCCCGCCGTACAGCAGGGGCAGCGCCACGTTTTCCAGCGCCGTCAGCTTCGGCAGCAGGTTGAAGCTCTGGAACACGAAGCCCAGCTCCTTGTTCCGCACCTCCGCCAGCTGCTTGTTGTTGCAGGTGGTCACGTCCCGCCCACCCAGCAGATAGCTGCCGCTGGTGGGCACGTCCAGACACCCGATCAGGTTCATCAGCGTGGTCTTGCCGCTGCCGGAGGGGCCCATAATGGCGAGGTATTCCCCCTCCTCCACGTCAAGGTTCACGTTTTTCAGGATATGTGCCACGGACTTTCCCATGGGGTAGTCCTTGCATATATCGCGCATTTCCAAAATCATGCTCAGCCCTCCATCGGCGGAATGACCGCCGGCGCGGAGGCGGCCTCGCCGCCGGGAATCACGGCTGCGGTGCTGCCGTCGTCCGTGACGGTGTCGTTCTCGGCGGGCATATCGCCGCCGTCCATGCCGTCCATGGGCACGTTTTCGTCGATTTTTTCACCGCCGCCCTCGGGGTATACCTCGCCGCCGCTGGCGCTGGGGTCAAAGGTGGCGTCGTCATAGGTGATGCACGTCATGCCCGCCTTCAGGCTGTCGTCGGGATAGGCGATATAGTCCTCCGCCGTCAGGCCGTCCGTCACGGGATAGGTGTCCGTCTCCGTGTTGTACTCGCCCAGGGTGACGCTCCGCTTCTCCAGCTTGCCCTTGCTGTTCTGAGCCCACACCCAGGGCTTGCCCTCGGCGTCGTTGATGAAGTAGCTGGGCAGGTTGATCAGGCTTTCGTCCTGGGTGTCCTCCTGACCGTAGTCCGGCTCTATGTACACGTGCTGGCCCATCAGCAGGCCCTCGCCGTCGCCCTCCAGCGTCACATAGAAGGGGTACTTGCTGGACATGGCCGTGTCGCTGTCGCCGTAGTCGCTGCGGCTCTGCTGGGCGTTGTTCCAGTCGATGGAGCTGATGCTGCCCTTCCACGTCTGGTCGCTGACCCGGGAACGGATGACCACCGCCGTGCCCTCGGTCAGCACGCTGGCGTTGTTTTCATTCACATAGCCCTTGATGCGGAAGCCGCCCGTCTCCACGATGGTCATGAACGGCAGGGCGTTGCCGGAGTTGTCCGTGCCGCCGTCCGGGTTCAGGGACTGCACCTCGCCGTCCACCGGGGACTTGACGGTGCTGTCGGCGGTGTTGGCCTTCAGCTTCTCAATGTCCTTTTTCTTGGTGGCGATGTTGGCCTTCGTCTCCAGCACCTTCACGTTCTGCTCCCGCAGGTCCAGGGCGTACTGCCGCTTGGTGGCGTCGTCATAGGTGCTGTCCATCAGCTTCTGTATACGCTCCAGCTCCGCCTGCTGGTCCTCCAGCGTGGCGTTCAGCTGCTCCAGCTCCAGCTGGGCCATCTCCAGGTCGGTGCGGATCTGGCTGAGGTCGTAGGTCAGCAGCACGTCGCCCTTTTTCACGCTGTCGCCCACCTTCACCTTGATGGTGTCGATGGTCATGGCGTCGTTTTTCTTGATGGTCGTCTCGCCCAGCGGGCTGACGATGCCTGCGAACCGGTCCGCCAGACCTACGGACCCCAGCCCGCAGATCATAGACACCGACTGCACGGAGGCCTCGCCCTCCGCTGCGCCGCAGCCGGACACACAGCCCAGCAGCATCACCAGCGCCAGTACAAAAGCCGCTTTTTTCATGTCGTGTTCTCCTTTTTCCTTCCCGCGCGCCCGCGGGATGATTTTCCTATTTACTTAGACGGCAGAAATTGTCATTCCGTTCCGCCGCTGCCCCCGACAATATCATATCATGCGCCTGCCCCTCAAAATGTGAATAAATCGTGAACACACGCTTAAGACCTTACTAAGGTTCCGTATCAAAACGGTGGCAAAACGCCCCGCGAAATATTGACAGCGTGCGGGGGAGTGTCCTATTATTATGGTGTGCCGTGTCCATCCCGGACATCTTACCGGTGTACGGGCGCCTTTCGGCGGACACGGCCCGCGTACGATACCACCGGCAGGAGGTTTTGCCATGAACAAAAAACGTATCCGCCAGATGGATCTGGCCCTGCGCCGCCGCCTTTCCGACCGTCCCGCCGCGGACTATTTTGCCCCCGGGGACGCCCTGCTCCGCGCCCTCGAGACCGAGGGCTATATGCAGCGCTTTGCCGGGCTGTTCAGCGGCACGCGCCTCCGCTGCGCCGACGTGCTGGCCCTCTGCCGCCCGGAGCTGGAGACGCTGTGCCCCGGCGAACCGTCCGAGGGCTGGCTGGCCTATGCCTACGACTATGCCCGCCGCCTGCTCTACCCGGAAAAGACCGATGCGGAGCCCTTTGCCCCCGGTGCGGTGTTCCTGCTGTCGGTGCTGCAGGTGCTGTTTGCCGCCGAGGCGGAGCTGCTGCCCCACGACCCGGCCTGGACCTTCGATTTCCTGACCGATGATGAGCTGGCCGGCAGTCCCTGTGCCCCGTCCTATCAGCGCTTCCTGCGTCTGTGGAGGCGGGAGTTCGTCTATGAGCTGATGCGTTTGGGCCTGGAGGTCACGCCCTACCGCACCCTTGAGCATATCGCCGGTGTCCACCACCTTGCCGTCACCGCCGCCCGCGCCCTGCGGAAAAGCGGCGTGGCCGTGGACGTGGCCCTGGTCTCCGGCGCCGCCGCCGGCCACGATCTGGGCAAGTTCGGCTGCCGCCCCGGCGAGCGCGTGCCCTACCTGCACTATTTCTACACCGACCAGTGGTTCCGCCGCCGCCGGATGACCGATATCGGCCACGTGGCCGCCAACCACTCCGTCTGGGACCTGGAGCCCGACTATCTCTCCGTGGAGGCGCTGCTGCTGATCTACGCCGACTTCCGCGTCAAGCAGCTCCACGATGCGCAGGGCCGGGAGATCACCCGTATCTCCACCCTGGCCGAGGCCTTTCAGGTGATCCTGGACAAGCTGGACGACGTGGACGGCGAGAAGCAGAAGCGCTATACCCGGGTCTACGCCCGGCTGGAGGACTTCGAGCAGTATATGGTCAGCCGCGGCGTGGATGTCACCATGTCCGGCGGCGATACGCCCCCGCTGCCGGAGAAGCACACCGCCCTCATGACCGATGACGAGGCCCTCCGCGCCCTGACGCTCCGCTGCGTGGGCCACAATATGGAGCTGATGCACCGCCTCACCGATCAGCGCAGCTTCGCCCGTCTGCTGGAGGAGGCCCGCGGCGAGACGGATTGGCGCCGTCTCCGCGCTTATCTGGCGGTGATGGAGTCCTACTCCCTCTATCTGCATATCCCACAGAAGGTCCAGACCCTGACGTTCCTCTACGAGCTGCTGATGCACCGCGAGGGCGATATCCGCCGTCAGGCGGCGGCGCTGCTGGGCGAGATCATCGCTGGCTTCCACGCCGGCTACGCCAAGGAGCGCCCCGCCGACATCCGCCCGGACCCCCGGGCCATCACCGACGTGGACCAGTGGAGGCTCTATCTGGACAAGATACTGTATCCCGACCATAAGCTCATGCCCCAGCACCGCCGCTGGATCGGCTATACCCTGAAATTCGCCGTCGGCTCCCTGCTGAGCCACTGCCCCGGCCGGGAGGAGCGCTTCCTGGCCCCGGTGTTCGCCTACTACCGCAGGCCGGAGGATCTGGACGACTACACCGCCTTCCAGCTGCTGGATACCGCCGCCGCTCTGCCGGATACGGCCTATACGGCCAGCCGCGCCCGGCAGATGACGGACTTTGCCGCCGCCCTGTCTCTGCGTAAGGACCTGACCATCCGCATGGCCGCCGTGCTGCTGCTGGACCGTCTCGCCCGCCTGTACCCGGAGGACGGCCGCGCGCTGGAGGCCGTGACCGCCGTCCCCGACGGCGACAGCGGCACCCTGCGCTATCTCAAGCAGGATGTGCTCTCTCAGGGCGCGCCCCTTCTTCTGCCGGAGGACGTGGTCTCCGAGATCTTCCTGGACAACCTGAAGACTGCCACCCCCTGGATCACCAAGCAGGGCAACCTGCGCCTGCTGACGGACTTTGCCCGCAGCGGCAAAAGCCCCGCCCTCCATATCGCCACCCACCTGTCCAATCTCATCAAGGTCAGCGACCGCGTCACCGTCCGCCACAGCGCCGGCAACGCCCTGCTGGCCCTGGCGCCCCGACTGACGGCCGACCAGCGCAACGAGGTGGCGGTGGAGCTGTGCCGCGGCCTGGAGCTGGGCCAGCAGGAGTTCACCAAGTATATCCCCGACTACCTGGGCCGTTTTGCCCTGTGGCTGCCCCCGGCGGAGCTGGATGAGGTGCTGGACGACCTTCGCGTGAACCTCAGCTCCTCCGACAGCCGCGTTACCGCCTCCGTGCTGGATACCGTGGGCGTCATCTATGAGGCGTACGATGCCTATCGTTCCCGCTTCCCGGAGACGGACGACGCCTACCGCCGCCGCCGTGAACGGCTGCTGGGCCTGCTGATGCGGGGCCTCAGCGGCATTGACGGCGCCACCCGGCAGGAGGCCCTGTTCGTGTTGGGCCGCCGGGTCTTCGGCTCCGGAGAGCTGGGCCGCCACGAAAAGCGCCGCGCCTTTATGCTCACCCAGCGCAAGCTGCTCTCCGCCCAGGACGAATTCCCCGGCGAGGGCCTGACGTTCTACTACCGGGCCGCCATGCTGGGCAAGCTCTACCGCTTCATCACCGAGGAGCGCCTGTTCCACAAGGGCTTTGACTTCGGCGCGCCCCGCCCCGTGGCCTTCTTCCCCGGCACCTTCGACCCCTTCACCCTGTCCCACAAGGGCATCGTCCGGGCCATCCGCGACCAGGGCTTCGAGGTCCTGCTGGCCATTGACGAGTTCTCCTGGTCCAAAAAGACCCAGCCCTACCGCCTGCGCCGGCGCATCGCCGCCATGGCCGTGGCCGACGTGTTCCACGTCAGCATTTTCCCGGAGGACTTCCCGGTGAACATCGCCAACCCGGAGAACCTCCACGAGCTGCGCGCCGCCTTCCCGGGCCGCAGCGTGTCCATCGTGGTGGGCAGCGACGTGGTGCTCCACGCCTCGTCCTACAAAAAGTCCGTCACGCCGGACTCCATCCACACCTTCGACCACGTGGTCTTCCGCCGCACCGAGCCGGATGCCGAGCCGGCGGATTACAGCTGCATCACCGGCAAGGTGCTGGAGCTGACGCTCCCGCCCCAGCTGGAGGAGATCAGCTCCACCCGCATCCGCGAGGCGGTGGATGCCAACCGCGACATCTCCAACCTCATCGATCCCACGGTGCAGGAGTTCATCTATCGCCGCGGCCTGTACCTCCGCGAGCCCCAGGACAAGCCCGTTCTCCGCACCGAGGACCTGAGCTTCCTGCCCGCCTCGCCGGAGACGGCGGAGAAATTCCTTCGCACCATGCTCTCCGTGCCTACCGCCGCGGCGCTGCGGACGCAGATCGAGAGCCGCGGCGACGACGTGATGGTCTGCCGGGACACCGACGGCACCATTCTGGGCGCGGCCAGCTACGCCTGCCTGGACTCCGCCCGCCTCTTCGCCCGCCTGGGCGACCCGGCCCTCTCCGGTCTTGTCCGCCAGAACGCCGGCGGCCGCACCCTGCTCATCAGCGGGCTGTTCGTGCCCCGGGGCGAGCGCCAGAGCGACCTCTGCCAGCTGCTCATCACCGAGGTGCTGACCCTGGCTCTCAGCCGTGAGTTCACCTATGCCCTCTACCTTCCCCTGGAGGGCGCCGTCTCCGGCTACGGCCGCCAGCTGCTGACGCTCCAGGGCTTCGTCCCGGCTGGTGACAGCACGGACGCCCTGGCCGTGGATATGCGCTGCCCCATCGTCCTCAGCCGCAACGTGGACACCGCGGTGAAGGCGCCCTTCAGCTCCTCGCCCCGGGTGCTTGCCGCCATCGCCTCCGCCCACCGCCGCCTGCAGGCGGCGCTGACAAAGCTGCAGCCCGGATCTCTGGTGCTCAGCCTGTCCGCCGGCGTCATCTACCACCGGCTGCTCCAGCGTATCACCGGCCGCAACGGCGTCCCCGCGGAGCCCACCACGCCCCGCGTCCTCGGCCCGGACATCTGCGTCCCCTACGGCAAGATCCTCCGCGGCGTGGCCGTGCCCAACACCGTCACCAAGACCCTGCGTACCGACAAGGTCTACGAGCCGGACCTCAGCACCTATTCCATCGAAGCCTACCCGGACTACTCGCCCCTGCCCGACCAGGTCCGCACCATCCACGCCTTCGCCCGCCCCGTCATTCTCGTGGACGATATGCTCCACGACGGCAAGCGTATCCGCCGCCTGGCCCCGCTGCTCGCCGAGACGAACACCCCCGTGGATCAGGTGCTGGTGGGCTACCTCACCGGCATGGGCCGCGATCTGATGGAGCAGCTGGGCTACGACGTGGACGCCATCTACTACCTGCCCAACCTGCGCCTGCGCTTCGTCGAGTCCACGCTCTATCCCTTCATCGGCGGCGATACCGTCCGCCGCAGCGAGGCCCTGCCCGGCGGCCTTCAGCCCGCCGTCAACCGCATCCTGCCCTACGCCGCCCCCGAATACACCGGCATGGACGACGAGACCGCCTGGGAGCTCTCCCTCTGCTGCCTTGAGAACGCCCGCGACATTCTTCTGGCCCTTGAAACGGAATTCCGTTCCCTCTACGCCCGCAACCTCACCCTCAGCCGTCTCGGCGAAGCGGTCATCCTGCCCCTCTGCCCCGACAAGGGCGGCTGCATGACCTACGATCTCTCCCGCGCCGCCAGCACGTATCTTGAGGGAGATATAGAGCTCCTGAAACGCATGCGCCCCAGATAAAGGCACATCTTTTGCGCCAATACTTCGTTGCGTCGGCTTGACGTACACACGGTACGCCTGCGCCTCCGCGCCTCGTCTTGACACAAAATCTGAACCTTTATCAAGACTGTGCGGCGCCGCCTCGTCATCGGCAGGACGCAAGATCCGGCACATTCTCTGCTCCTCAGGGGGCCTGCCGTGGCGTGAAATTTGCGCGTCAGCACCCCGCCGGAGGCAAAAAGATAGAAACAGGAGAAGCTACTATGATCGATCTCAACGATACCAACCTGCCGCGCATCCCGTCTAAGTGCCGCGTCACCCTGCTGGCTCTGGGCGATGTGGGTAGCACGCTGCTGACGGGCCTGCGGCTCATGGGCGGCGACGTGACAGGCTCCGTCGGCATCTGCGACGTGCGCCCCGGCGTCTCCGAGCGCTGGGAGTTCGAGCTGAACCAGATACAGTCCCCGGACGGTGCGGCGCTGCCTCCGGTGGACATCATCGCGCCGGAGCAGCTGTTCGACGGCGATGTGTTCCTGTTCTGCGCCTCCCGGATGATCCCGGATACCTCCGTTACGGCGGGGGATGTCCGCATGGCCCAGTACGGCCTGAACCGGGAGCTGGTGTCCGTCTACGCCCGCATGGCCCGGGACAGGCGGTACAGGGGCCTGTTCTGCGTGGTCAGCGATCCGGTGGACCCACTCTGCCGTGCCGTTCTGCGTGAAAGCGGCCTGTCCCCGGCCCAGGTCCGGGGCTTCGGCCTGGGCGTTATGCACGCCCGCGCCCTGTACTACGCCCGGCGGGACCCTCGCTTCGCGTCCTACCTTACCGAGGGCCGCGCCTTCGGCCCCCACGGCGAGGACCTGGTGCTGGCCAACTCCATTGCACACTACGACGACGCCCTCTCCCGTGAGTTGACGGAGAAGGTGGCCCACGCCAATCTGGAGATGCGTAAGCTGGGCTACAAGCCCTATGTGGCCCCGGCCCTGTCCTCCGGCGCGCTGAGCCTGCTGGCCCTGCTGCGGGGGCAGTGGCATTATTCCTCCGTCTACGACGGCCAGGTGTTCATGGGATGCCGCAATCGTCTGACCCCCGCCGGCATCGAGACGGAGCCGCTGACCCTGCCGCCCGCCCTGCAAAAGCGTATCGACGACACCCGCGCCAAGCTGAACGCCATAGAATAACGGAGGTATCCGCCATGCTCACCGTTCTGCTCCCCGAAAACGACCACAGCCCCGCCCTGCGGGACCTGCTGGTGCCCCTGCTGCCCCCGGGCAGCGATATCCGCGACCCCGATGACGGGCTGGAGGACCTGGCCGGCCGCCGTCTGCTGTTCGCTGTGGCGCTGGACGAGGGCGGCTGCAATATGGCCTATTACCGTATGCTCTCCCGCCTGCGCCGCAGCACAGACCTGCTCTCCGACAGTATCGGCGCGTGCATCGTCACCGGCGTGGGCGAGTTCTACACCAAGGATGTGGCCCGGGACATGGTCTTCGCCGCCAACCAGGCGGGCTGCGGCTTCCTCGGCCGCCCGCTGGTGGAGGCCACCGGCTCCCTGCGGAATTTCCGCACCCAGGCCCAGATCGGCGGTACCGATGAGGTCACGGCCTTCCATGCCGCCGTGGCGGAGCTGCTCTCCCGCCTGAACGGCTGGGAAAAGCCCGCCCCCATCCGCCATGTGCTGGCTCTCCACGCCTCCCAGCGCGCCACGTCCAACACCCTGGCCCTGTGGGAGCTGGTGAAGGCTGGTCTTCCGTCGGACCTCGGCGTGCAGGAGATCTGCCTCCGCAACGGCACCATGGCCGACTGCAACGGGTGCAGCTATACCGCCTGTCTCCACTTCGGCGAGCAGGGCGGCTGCTTCTACGGCGGCCCCATGGTGGACGAGGTCTATCCCGCCGTGCGGAAATGCGACGCCCTGGTCATGCTCTGCGCCAACTACAACGATGCCCTGGCTGCCAATCTGACCGCCTGCGTCAACCGGCTCACGGCCCTGTTCCGCCAGACCCGTATGTACGACAAGCGGATCTTCGGCCTGATCGTCTCCGGCTACTCCGGCGGCGACCTGCTGGCCCGCCAGCTGATCTCCGCCCTGAACATGAACAAGTCCTTCTACCTTCCGCCCCGCTTCTCCCTGCTGGAAACGGCCAATGAGCGCGGCAGCCTTGTGAAGCTGCCGGGCATCGAGGCGCAGGCGGCGGCCTTCGCCCGGCACATCGCGGAGAGCTGAATAACCCCGCCGCAAACCGGGGAAAATACTTCCATCAATCAAAAGGAGGTGTGTTCCATGCAGGCAATGGTGTTGGAGAAGGCGTGCATCCAGTGCGGACTGTGCGCGGGGCTGTGCCCGGAGGTGTTTGCGCTGAACAGCGGCGAGCCCGCCCGGGTGACGGTGGACCCTATCCCGGACGCGCAGAAGATCGGCGTGCAGGAGGCGGCGGACAGCTGTCCCGTGGCCGCCATTCAGGTAACGGCGTAAAAATCCCCGGAAATGCCACAAAAACCACTTTACAACGGTGATTTTCTGTGGTATCATCTCAAAGTACGCGCTAAGCGCGTCCGACCCCTGCCTTAGCCCTGCGGAGCGTTCCATCTCTCCCACGGCCCAGGCTGCGGGCGTATTTCAAGAAAGGTGGAAACACAACCATGATGCTGAAAGACCAGAAGACCTCTATCATCGAGGCCAATCGCACCCACGAGACCGACACCGGCTCCCCCGAGGTCCAGGTGGCCATTCTCACCGAGCGTATCAACCAGCTGACCGCGCACCTGAAGGTCCATCCCCATGACTTCCACAGCCGCCGCGGTATGCAGATGATGATCGGTAAGCGCCGTCGTCTGCTGGACTACCTGGCCAAGAAGGACATCGAGCGTTATCGTGCCCTGATCGCCAAGCTGGGTCTGCGTAAGTAAGTTGAAACAGGGTGATGTGCGTCCGCGCATCACCCTTCTTTCACATTCTGCGCCGTGTACAAATTGACCATTAGCAGTTGAAAATGCGCCGAAATTCAGGGTTTCGGAGCGTTTTCAAGTGCTAACGGCGATAGGTCGCGGGCAGAATGCCATTTCACAAAAAAGGAGAAACGATATGTCAACGATCATCACCAAGCGCCAGTTCCCCCACTATCACAAATACACCATGGACCTGGCCGGCCGTCCCCTGACGCTGGAGGTCGGCAAGCTGGCCGAGCTTGCCAACGCCGCCGTCATGGTGGGCTATGGCGACACCCGCGTCCTCTGCTGCGTCACCGCCGCCCCCCGTCCCCGCGACGGCATCGACTTCTTCCCCCTGTCCGTGGACTTTGAGGAGAAGATGTACGCCGTGGGCCGTATCCCCGGCAGCTTCAACCGCCGCGAGGGCCGTCCCGGCGAGAAGGGCATCCTGACCTCCCGCGTCATCGACCGCCCCATCCGCCCCCTGTTCCCCTATGACTTCCGCAACGACGTGTCCGTCATGTGCACCGTCATGGCCGTGGACCACGACTGCTCCCCCGAGATCGCCGCGCTGATCGGCACCTCCGCCGCCCTGGCCATCTCCGACATTCCCTGGAACGGCCCCGTGGCCGCCCTGAAGGTGGGCCTGGTGGACGGCAAGCTGGTCTTCAACCCCGACGCCGAGCAGCGCAAGGTCAGCGACCTGGACGTGACCGTCGTCTCCACCGGCAAGAAGGTCGTCATGATCGAGGCCGGCGCCAACGAGGTCCCCAACGATGTCATGTTCGAGGCCATCAAGCAGGCCCACGAGGAGAACCAGAAGCAGATCGCCCTCATCAACCAGATGGTGGCCGAGATCGGCAAGCCCAAGTTCGACTATCCCCACGCCGACTTCAACTACGAGCTGTTCAACAAGATCACCGAGGACTTCATGGACGAGGCCAAGGCCGCCATGGACACCGACGACAAGAACGTTCGCGAGGCCCGCTGGAACCAGCTCATCGAAAAGTGGCATGAGCTGTTCCTGGAGGACTATCCCGAGATGGACAAGTATCTGGACGAGATCACCTATAAGTTCCAGAAGAAGATCGTCAAGGCCTGGCTGCTGGAGGGCCACCGGGTGGACGGCCGCCAGAAGAACGAGATCCGGCCCCTGTCCGCCGAGGTGGGCGTGCTGCCCCGGGTCCACGGCTCCGGCCTGTTCACCCGCGGCCAGACCCAGGTCCTGTCCGTCTGCACCCTGGACACTCTGTCCGCCTGCCAGAAGCTGGACACCATCTGGGAAGAGACCGAGAAGCGCTATATGCACCACTACAACTTCCCCGGCTACTCTGTCGGCGAAGCCAAGCCCGCCCGCAGCCCCGGCCGTCGCGAGATCGGTCACGGCGCTCTGGCCGAACGGGCCCTGCTGCCTGTGATCCCCTCTGTGGAGGAGTTCCCCTATGCCATCCGCGTGGTCTCTGAGGTGGTTTCCTCCAACGGCTCCACCTCCCAGGGCTCCATCTGCGGCAGCACCCTGGCCCTGATGGACGCCGGCGTGCCCATCAAGGCCCCTGTCGCCGGCATCTCCTGCGGTTTGATCCAGGACGACGACGGCGGCTTCACCACCTTCATCGACATCCAGGGCGTGGAGGACTTTCACGGTGAGATGGACTTCAAGGTGGCAGGCACCAAGGCGGGCATCACCGCCATCCAGATGGAC
>OLYK01000337.1_pt1 | contig 12036 bp, 10 predicted proteins | sample 1673651 | NCBI WGS metagenome assembly OLYK01 (sample SAMEA103958118, study PRJEB25191) | human gut metagenome | reverse complement strand
GTATCGTGATTGTTCTTGCTTGACATGAAAATGCCCCCAGAGTACGCAGAGTTTTCTTTTTACTCTGTCTACTCTAGGGGCAGCATATCATGTTGAGGATACAGGCCGGGGGCTTTCCATATATGCGTCAGAAAGAGATGAGAGGCTTACTTTTTTTCGCCCTTGGGCAGCAGACCGGCGCGCTCCAGAGCCGGGCGCAGGGCCAGATACAGGATGACCACGCAGATGGTGGAGGCTACGCTGTTGACAAAGGTGACACCACCGGCGATCTTGGACAGGGCCTGTGCCACGGTGTACTCTTGGCCAAAGATGTAAATGTTGCGGAAATAGCCCAGGAACGGGTCGGTGATGACGTTCAGCAGCAGGCCGGAGCCGCCTGCCACGATGACCTTGAGCAGGTAGCCCTTGCTGTGGCGGTCGAGATCGCGCAGCTTGAACACCTTGTGGGCCACGGCACCACAGGTGATGCCGATGATGAACTTCAGCACAAAGGTGGTCACGGCATAGCCCGGGTCACCGGCCAGGATATCGGCCAGAGCCAGACCGATCGCACCGGCCAGACCGCCGGAAACGCCGTCCAGCAGCAGGGCGGTCAGGGCGGTGAAGGTGTTGCCCAGATGGAACGAGGAGCCGCCGTAGAACGGCACACGGAAGAACAGGTATGCCACCAGGCTCAGCGCGGCCATAACGCCGGTCAGGGCCAGCTCCTTGGTGGTAAAGGTGCGCTTGTACAGCACACTGCCGAACAGGATGACAACGATCACCACAGCCAGCAGCAGCCACATTGCAGTTGTAGACATGATTTTTCCCTCCAAATTTTTCGGGGCGAAACCCCTCCATCCTGTTCCGCAGGATCATTCGCCCGTTTCAAAGCCACTTACCCATAAAACTACTTGACATTTGGGTGTGTGGTTGGTATGCTCCTATTATACGCGAAACTGGCACCATGAAAATACCCAGAATAAAGTTTTTTTATGGGGTCAGTTTGGCAAAGCATCCAAAAAGAGGAGAGGTCTTATGTTTCATCTGACAACTGCACTGGATGCCGCCAGCGGGGTGCCGCTGTACGAGCAGCTCTATGAGAGCCTTGCCGCCGAGATGCGCAGCGGGGCCATTCCGGCGGGCACCCGGATGCCCGGCAAGCGGCGGCTGGCGGCAGAGCTGTCGGTGTCTGTCAACACGGTGGACGCGGCATATCAGATCCTGGCGACCGAGGGCTACATGGAGCCCCGGGAGCGCAGCGGCTTTTATGTGCAGGAATATCTTGCCCTGCCCACCCGGCCCGAGGAAGTGCCGCCCCCGGTGTCTGCCGCTCCGCCGGAAGCAGCCGAGCCGCCCGTCCGGTTCGATCTGTCCACCCGGGGCGTGGACCCGGGGCTGTTCCCGTTCCGCACCTGGGCCCGGCTGCAGAAAGAGCTGCTCTATTCCTCGCCCCAGCTGCTGACCCATGGCGATGCACAGGGGGATGTGGAGCTGCGGCAGGCGCTGGCGGACTATCTGGAGGAATACCGGGGCGTGCGGTGCACCGCCGAGCAGGTGGTGGTGGGTGCCGGTATGGAGTATCTGCTGAGCCTGCTGGCCCCGCTCCTGCCCGGCAAAACGGCGGTGGAAAACCCCGGCTACCAGCGCGCGAAGCAGGTGCTGGAAAACAACGGCGTGGCGTGCTGCTGCCTGCCTGTGGATGCGGACGGCCTTTCTGTCGAGGCATTGTCCGGCTCGGGTGCGGCGGTGTGCTATGTCACGCCCAGCCACCAGTTCCCCACGGGCGTGACCATGCCGGCGGGCCGCCGCACGGAGCTGCTCCACTGGGCCTCCCGCTGCCCGGGCCAGCGGTATATCATAGAGGACGATTACGATTCGGAGTTCCGCTTTGATACCCGCCCCCTGCCCAGCCTGCAGGGCATGGCCGGGGCCGACGGCCCGGTGGTCTACCTTTCCACCTGCTCCCGCAGTCTGGCCCCCGGCATCCGCATCGCCTACATGGTGCTGCCCCGGCAGCTGCTGCCCGCCTGGCGGGCAAAGTACCGGATCTATTCCGGCACCGTCAGCCGGTTTGAGCAGCAGACCCTGGCCCGCTTCATCCGCGAGGGCTACTTTACCCGGCATCTTGCCCGGGAGCGCGTGGCCTACAAGGCCCGGCGGGATGCTCTGGCTGCCTCTCTGCGCGCTGCTTTTGCGCCGGACGAGCTGACCCTGACCGGCCTGCACACCGGCCTGCATCTGTTGGCAAGGCTGAAAAATGCCCCGCCGGATGCCGCCCTTCACGCCGCCGCAAAGGCGCAGGGCGTGGCCCTGAGTCTGCTGAGCGATTATGACCTGACCGGCGGGGAACAGGATTTTTCCGGTACGTTTGTGCTGGGCTATGGCTCCCTGAGCGAAACATCATTTCCCGAGGCGGGCGAAACGCTGAGGAAGGTCTGCACTGCCGCCCGGGAAGCGTCTGTGACCGTGTAAGTGCCCACTTTTGCATCCCACGCCCCGGGCAGGGCCTCGGCGTGGGGGAGGGCGCTGTTGTTGGCCAGAAACTCCAGGACCGTGCCCAGCAGGGTGTAATCCTGCGCCGCAAAGTCGGTGAGCAGGGCCGTGCTGCTGGCCCGCAGGGCATCCGGCAGGGTGGCGGGCAGCAGGGCGAGGTCCTGCCGAAAAAAGGCTTCCCATACTGCCGCCCGGGCAGCGGCCCGGCGGGCAGGCGGCAGGGTGCCGTCCGCATCCCAGCCGGAGAGCAGAGCGTGGGCCTCCTTGGCCGAAATGCTCTGCACGGCGGCGGAAAGCCCGGTTTCGGCCAGCTCATCGGCAGTCAGTGCCCCCGAAAACCCCACCCGCACCGGCCCGTAACGGGAAGCAGTCTTTTCCAGCACGGCGGGGGACAGCGCCAGATAAAACATATCCTCCGGCAGGCCCAGCACCTCCAGAAGCGCCTGACGGCACCGGGCGGGCCCCGCCGCTCCGTAGCAGTGGGCAAGGCTGGCAGTCTCTCCGTTGAAGGGAACCGTCAGCTCCCCCGGCACGGCCAGCAGGTTCAGACTGTTCTGGGCGGCGTTCAGGTAGACCAGCAAAAAGCCCGGCTGCTCCCCGGCGGTGCAGAGAAGCAGGGTCATCCGGTGCTCGGCCCGGGGCAGCTGGATGGGCACCCCGCTCTGGGGCTGGGCGGTCTGGATGCGGGTGCGCACCATCTGCCGGGTGAGCAGGACTGTGCCGCCCACCAGCGGCAGCAGCACCAGAAGTGCCGCCCCCAAAGCCGCCCAGAAGGGCCTCCAACCGTTCTTGTGCATCCCGTGTTCCTCCGTTCTGTTTTGGAACAGGGTGGGCCGGGATGCGCTTTTTTATACAGAAACCGCTGCCCGGGCATGAAAACGCCCCCTGTGCCATACAGTAGAGCACAGGGGGCGTTTGTGTATGTGGGAGAGCTTGGCGCGGGTGAACGCGGTGGTCGGCGGTGTGGTATGGGGACCGGTGGGGCTGACGCTGCTGTTTGGCACCGGCTGCCTGCTGACAGTGCGCACCGGTTTTTTCCAGCTGCGGTATTTCGGGTACTGGATGCGGCACACCATCGGGGCCATCTTCCTGGACCGGAATGTGACCGCCCACACGGACGATGAAGCCATCAGCCAGTTCCAGAGCCTTTGCACGGCGCTGGCGGCGACCATCGGCACCGGCAACATCGTGGGCGTGGCGGCGGCCATTCTGGCGGGCGGGCCGGGGGCTGTGTTCTGGATGTGGGTCATGGCCCTGCTGGGGATGATGACCAGTTATGCCGAGAACGTGCTGGGCATCTGCTACCGTCGCCGGGATGCCGCCGGAAGATGGTGCGGCGGGCCCATGTACTATCTGGCCGAGGGGCTGGGCGGCGGCTTTGGCCGGGCACTGGCGGTGCTGTTTGCCTGCTTTTGCGTGCTGGCCAGCTTCGGCATGGGGAATATGAGCCAGATCAACTCCATTGCGGGCAATCTGCAGGCGGTGTTCCGGGTGCCGCCGGTGGCAACGGGCATCGTACTGGCCCTGCTCACCGGGCGGGTCATACTGGGCGGGCTGAAGCGGGTGGCCGCAGTCACGGAGGCCATCGTCCCGCTCATGGCCCTGTTCTACCTGTTCGGGGCGCTGACCGTGGTCTGTGTCCATTGGGCGGCTGTCCCGGCGGCATTCGCGGCCATCTTCCGGGGGGCGTTTGGCTTGCAGGCCGCCGGGGGCGGGGTGCTGGGTTACGGCATGGCCCGGGCCATCAGCTGGGGATTCAAACGGGGAGCCTTTTCCAACGAAGCAGGGCTGGGCGCGTCGGTGCTGGTGCACTGCGCGGCCAACGTGGAGGAGCCTGTCCAGCAGGGAATGTGGGGCATTTTCGAGGTGTTTGCAGATACCATGGTGGTCTGCACCCTCACGGCCCTTGTGGTACTCACCAGCGGCCTTGTGGATCTGGACACCGGTGCGGCCCTGACCGACGTGGAAGGCTCCGCACTGGTGGGGCAGGCCTTTTCCACGGTGTTCGGGGCGTTCGGGCCGCAGTTCATCGCGGTGTCGGTCCTGCTGTTTGCCTATTCCACTACGCTGGGGTGGAGCCATTACGGCACCCGGGCAGTGGTGTATCTGCTGGGGGAGCGTGCCGCTGCAGGATATAAACTGGTGTTTGCGGCCATGGTGCTGGTGGGTGCTGTGATGAAGCTGGACCTGGCCTGGGCGCTCTCCGATACCTTCAACGGCCTGATGATGCTGCCCAATCTTGTGGGCGTGGTGGGGCTTTCGGGAGTGGTGGTCCGGGAGACACAAGCGTACCTGAAACGAAAATGACCCTCGTCGTCCCTGCAGTCTGTCTGTCAGATGCGGGATGGAGAGGGTCATTCTTTATCGCTTCTTTTTATTCGGCTTCGGGGCAGGCCGCTTCAGGCTCCGCACCGCGTCACGCCCGGCGGCGATGCCGCTGCCAAAGGCCCAGTGCAGGTTGAAGCCGCCGCAGCTGCCGGCGCAGTCCAGCGTTTCACCCACAAAGTAAAGGCCGGGGCAGCCCTTGAACTGGAAGCTGGGGGTCACTTCGGTCAGGCTCAGGCCGCCGCCGGTGGTCTGGGCCTGCTTCCAGCCGCAGGGGGTCAGGCCCTCGAACAGCCAGTGCTTGGCCGCGTTGGCCAGCACCTGCCAGGCGGCATCCGGCAGGGTGTCCACCGGTTTTTCAGGCAGCTTTGCCGCTGCCCACAGGGCGCGGCCCAGCTTGGGATTGAGCAGACCTGTCCAGAAATCCGCAGGTGCCTTGCCCGGCAGCAGGGGCACCCGGGCCGCAAACAGGGCGGTCAGGGCAGTCTCGTCCAGCATGGGGAAGAGGTCCAGCTCAACGGCCGGGCGCTTTGGCCCCCGCCCCGGGGCCAGATGGCCGGACAGCTGCATGATGCAGATGCCCGAAAGCCCGTAGTCCGTGAACTGCACCTCGCCGTTTTCCACAGCCACGGTGCAGTGGCGGTCGAGGTCCAGCAGGGTGGCAGCGGCCTTGGCCCGGATGCCGGCCAGAGATCGGTTGGGCTTTGCTGTCTGCAGGGCGGTCAGGCAGGGGTACAGCGGCTCCAGCTTTCCGCCGCACTGGGCGGCGAATCGGGTGCCGAAGCCGTCGGTGCCGAACTGCGGCCCGGCATTGCCGCCCATGGCGCAGATGACGGCATCGGCCCGCAGGGTCTGGTCCTGACCCTCGGCATTCTCACACAGGATGGTGTAGCCGCTGCGGTTCTGGCTCAGGGTCTGCACAGTGCAGCCGGTACGCACCTCCACGCCCAGCCGGGCAAGGTGGCCTTCCAGCAGGGCCAGCACGTCTGCGGCCTGGTTGGAGTAGGGGTACACCCGCCCGGCCTCATCGGTGCGGGTGTACAGGCCCAGCGCCGCGAACCATTCCAGCGGTGCGGCGGCATCCACCGCGGCCAGCAGGGGCCGCAGGGCGGCGGGGTCAGCGGTGAAATACTGCTCCGGTGCAATGCCGGTGTTGTCCAAATTGCAGCGGCCGTTGCCGGTGGCCAACAGCTTTTTGCCGCACCTGGGGTTGCGGTCCAGCACCGTCACCCGCACTGCCCCTGCCGGGGCAGACTGGGCGGCGGCCAATGCGGCGGCAAGGCCCGCTGCACCGCCGCCCAATATCACGATCTGCTGCATAAGAGCACCCCCTCAGAAATCCATACATTTTATTATAACATACACAGCAGCAAAAGGATAGAAGAATGCCCCAAATTTGCAGCGAATAATCTTTGACGAAAGCCTTGACAGAAAAAGCAGAATTTGGTAGTGTTGATTCGACGGAATTGCGTGGTTTCGCAGGCTGTGGAAATGCGGCCGGAAAAGGGCAGAGAGTTGGGACTCTGCTGAGGAGAAGCTGAATATGTGGAAGAAAAAAGAAAGATGGACGGCAGCTGCGCTGCTGCTGGCGATGGTCGTGGTGACAGGTCTGTGCTGGTACATCCTGTACATCCGGCAGCAGTTCTATGACGAAGGTACCCGCAACCTGCTGGAGACCTATGAGCAGGTGGATAAGTCGTTTGCCATCTTCAGCCGGAGCAACTGGAACATGCTGAACGAGTGGGGCAAGAGCCTGCAGGCTGCCAATGAGGAGGGCCTGGCGGAGGAACGCCTGCGCAGCTATGAGGCCGAGCGGGAGATCTGGCGGTACAGCAGCGTGTATCTGTTCAATGAAAACTGCGAATATTGGAGCATCCGGGGCAAGCATGAAAAAGTGGATCACCTCTGGACGGCCTTTGAGGAGATGTACCGCACCGGCAAGCCTACGGTGTCCAGCTACATCATGCGGAGCGGGGAGCGCCGGGTGGTATACTCTGCGCCCATTGCGCCGGTGGAGATCGACGGCACCACCTACACCGGCCTTGCCGTGAGCTATCGGAATAAGACCATAGAGGAATTGATCGGCGGCAGTGCTTACGGCGGCCAGAGCGACTGCTACATCATCCATCCCGATGGCGATGTGATGCTCTCGGAGGAGCCCAAGAGCGAGATCGAGGACTGGATGGACAACCTGTTCGACTACCTGCAGAAGCATACGCAGGTGGATGCGGGCACACTGACCCGGGCCCGGCAGGACGTGGCAGAGGGCCGCAGCGGCAGCCTTTCCTGCTGGCTTGAGGGCAAGAGCTATTATCTGGTCTACCAGCCTGTGGGCTTTCAGGATCTGTCCATTGTGGGCATCGTCGGCCGTGACGTGGTGGACAGTGGAATGCGGAAGATCCAGAACGCCACCATCCTGCTGCTGGCTGGGCTGTTCTTCTGCGCAGGCATCGTGCTGGTGCACGGTGTCCGCATCGATGCCCGCCTGCGCGTGGAGGAAAAGGAGCGCGCCCTCCGGCAGGAAGGGGAGGCCCGCCAGCAGATGGAGGACCTGGCCAACACCGACGGCCTGACCGGACTGTATAATGAACGCTATTTTGACGCATTGTTGAAAGAAAACGAGCTGAACAGGACACCGTTTGTCCTGTTCTACCTCGACCTTGACCGTTTCAAGCCTGTGAACGACCGTTACGGCCACGATGTGGGCGACCAGCTGCTCAAGGAGGTGGCCAGCCGTCTGCGGGGCTGCGTGCGGGAGAGCGATGCGGTGTTCCGCATCGGCGGGGATGAGTTCGCCCTCATCGTCAACGGAGCCGTAACGGAGGGGTTTTGCAAGAGCCGGGTGGAAAAGATCAAGGCAGCCATCCGGGAGCCTTACCGCCTGAAGGATGCAGAGGTGCAGGTTGGCACCAGCTGCGGCTGTGCGGTCTACCCCTGCGACAGCGACGATGTGCGTGCCATCCGCATCCTGGCCGACCACCGGATGTATGAGGATAAGCAGCGCTCCGGCCGGAGCTGCGAGTGGCGAGAACGATAAAAGCTTTCTCCCAGTTTCTTGTGCTTTCTCCCAAAATGAGCGTATAATTGGGAGAAGGAAGAACGGGCTGGGAGAAGAAATGGGTGAATCATGCGTACATTTGATTATAAAAAGATTGCAGAATACTCCTGGGATAATGAGATCTTGTCTTATGTTGCGAAGATCCATGAATGCAAGGGGCGGCAGGAACTATATCTGAAACAAAGGCCCGCTGAATTGGAGCGGCTGGTGGAGATCGCAAAGATCCAAAGTACAGAGTCCTCCAATCGGATCGAAGGGATCATCACGACCAATGCACGCCTGAAACAGCTGGTTGAAGATAAAACGACTCCACGTAACCGGGACGAAATGGAGATATTGGGATATCGGAATGTTTTAAATCTCATCCACGAGAACTATGCCTATATTCCGGTAGAGCCGGGGTACATCCTGCAACTGCACCGTGATCTGCTGAAATATACGAATTTGACCTATCGAGGACATTTTAAGACTACACCCAATGAGATCGATATGACCCTGCCCAGCGGGGAACGCCGCGTGCTGTTCCGCCCGCTGGAACCATACGAGACACCGGGTGCTGTGGAGGCACTTTGCTGCACTTATCAGGATGTGCTGCACAGAGAACTCGTTGATCCCCTGCTTTTGATCCCCTGTTTTATCTTGGATTTTCTCTGTATCCATCCTTTCAATGATGGTAACGGCAGAATGAGCCGGCTGCTGACCCTTTTGATGCTGTATCAGAATGGATATGTTGTGGGGCAGTACATCAGCATTGAAAAAGCAATTGCAGAGACTAAGGATGAGTACTATGCAGCATTGGCGCAGGCTGATCAGCACTGGCATGAGGAGGAAAATGACCCGACACCGTTTATCAAATATATGCTGGCGGTGATCTGCTCCTGTTATCAGGATTTTGAGCAGCGGGTCGATCTGGTCGGCGGGGGACAGAAGCGCGTGACGGCGTACGAACGAGTGCGCAGTTATGCGATGGAAAGGCTGGGAGCCTTTACAAAACAGGAGGCCGCAGAGGCCTGCCCGGGCTTTGGTACAAGCTCGATTGAAAGTGCGCTGAAAAAACTGACAGAGGAGGGCGTTCTGGAGAGGATCGGCGCGGGCAGAAAGACGCAGTATGTGCGCAGGTAAGGCTCCGGCCGAAGCTGAATGAATAATTCCCTTCCTGTTTCCACAGAATAACCATACTTCACAGAAATCTGGAAGCAAAACCGGAACATGGAAAGGAAGGGAACCTTATGAAAGCAACCGGCATCGTGCGCCGCATCGATGAGCTGGGGCGGGTGGTCATCCCCAAGGAGATCCGCCGCACCCAGCGCATCCGCAGGGGAGACCCGCTGGAAATCTTCACAACGGGGGACGGCGAGGTCATCTTCAAAAAGTATTCGCCCATGGGGGAACTGAGCGGGGTGACGGCCCAGTATGTGGATGTGCTGAGCAAGTGCTTTGCCCTGACGGCCTTTGTCTCAGACCGGGACCGTATTCTGGCGGCATCCGGTGCGGGCAGGCGGGATCTGGCAGACCGCAGCGTGAGCCAGCCGCTGGAAAAGCTGATGGACAGCCGCAAGCCCTACCAGAGCGATGGCAGCCCCGAAAAGGCATTGCTGCCCTGTGAGGGCTCACCCCGGGCGCTGCTGTGCGCTGTGCCCATCATTGCGGCGGGGGATGTCACCGGCAGTGTGGGCCTGCTTACGGAGGACCGCACTGCCCAGCCCGATGCCGCCCAGCTCAAGGCGGTGAACGTGGCGGCGGCATTTCTGGCAAAGCAGATGGAGGAATGATCTATTATATAGGAGAGCCGCCGCAGGGCGGCTCTTTTTTGTGCGGCCTTTATGACAGAATTATGAATCTTTCAAAACTTTTCTGAGAAGCTATTGACAGCGCCGCAAAATTGGATATAATGGTCTTAGCACTCAGGAAGAAGGAGTGCTAAAGAACAAAAAGCGAACGAAGGAGGCAGGCGCTATGACGATGGATGCACGCAAGCAGCGTGTCTTGCAGGCGATCGTTGCGCTGTATGGCCTCGAGGGCGAGCCCGTGGGCAGCAGTGTGCTGGCAAACTACTTTGATATGGCAGTCTCCAGTGCCACGCTGCGCAACGAGATGGCCGCGCTGACCAAGCTGGGTCTGCTGGAGCAGCCCCACACCAGCGCAGGCCGTGTCCCCAGTGCCAAGGGCTACCGTTATTATCTGGATCATCTTCTCACCGATGACCAGCCGCTGGACCGTGTGACCCGCGCCCGTGTGGACGCGGTGTTCGCAAGCCTTGACCACGAGCCGGAAAAGCTGGCACAGGGTGCCGCCAAGGCGCTGGCCGCCATCAGCGGCTGCACCGCCGCCGTCAGCACCCCCTGTGCTGAGGATCTCTGCATCGCCCACTACGAGGTGGTGCAGGTGGGCCGCAGCGCCGCAGCGGTGCTGGCTGTGACCACTGCCGGTTATGTCCGCACCCGTGTTGCGCGGGTCCGCACCGGTCTTTCCCGGGAAAATGCAGCGGCGCTTGCCGCCCTGCTCAACCGGAACCTGACCTTTGTGGCTCCTGTTGATCTGTCGCCCCGGCTCCTTGCAGAGCTGTGCAGCCAGATCAGCCCGGAGCTGGTGCCGGTGATCAGCGCCGCCGCCGCCATCCTGCAGGATTCCACCCAGCCCCATGTGTATCTGGGTGGTGAGCAGTACCTGCTGGACTGGCCCCAGCTGGACGGCAAGGTGGGCAGCATCCTGAGCCTGCTGAACGACGAAGAGCAGGCCGCCGCCCTCATTGCACCCCCGGCAGAGCAGAGCGAAAGCATCCTGCTGGGCGAGGATCTGGAACCTCAGATCCCCGGCCTGTGCATCGTGAGTGACCGGTATCTGGTGGGCGGAGGCCTCTGGGGCTCCGTGGCCCTCATCGGCCCCACCCGGATGCCCTTCCAGAAGCTGATGCCGCTGCTCCACACCTTTGCCGATCAGCTTGGCGAAGGAATGAGCGGCAAACGAAAAGATACCCCGCAGGCAGCCGCACCCCGGCGGACTGTGATCTATAAGGAGGACCTGGAATGAGCGAAGAAACAAAAAAGACCCCGCAGGCAGAAGAACCTGCCGTGGAGCCCAACACCGCCGAGCAGGCCGCCCCGGAAACTGCACCTGAGCAGGCAGCGGCTCCCGAGACGAACGCTGAAGCGGCAGACCCCAAGAAAAAGGATGGCTTCTTCAACAAGAAGGCCCGGGAGCTGGAGGCCGTGAAGGCAAAGCTGGACGCGGCTGAGAAGAATGCCAATCAGGCCAAGGATCAGCTGCTGCGGATGGCCGCCGAGTATGAGAACTACCGCAAGCGCTCCACCCGTGAGGCTGACCAGAAGTTCAACGACGGCGTGTCCTTTGCCGTGAACCAGATCATCCCCATTCTGGATACGCTGGAGATGGCGGCCAACGCCCCCACCACCGACGAGAATTACAAGAAGGGCGTGACCATGACGCTGGACAAAGCCGCCAAGGCGCTGAACGCCCTCCATGTGGAGGAGATCGAGGCGCTGGGCAAGCCCTTTGACCCCAACTTTATGAATGCCGTGCAGCAGATCCCCGCCCCCGATGGGCAGGAGAGCGGCACCGTGATCACGGTTTACCAGAAGGGCTACAAGCTGGGCGATAAGATCGTCCGCCATGCCACCGTTGTTGTGGCAGAGTGATTTTGCAAGACCCCGCAAGGGTTTTCAAATATAACATCCGCTTGGTAACATTTGAGCATCACATAAACAAAAAACGTTCTGAATTTGAGAGGAGCTTTCATTATGAGTAAGATCATTGGTATCGACCTTGGTACTACCAACAGCTGCGTGGCTGTCATGGAGGGCGGCGAGCCCGTTGTCATCGCAAACTCTGAGGGTGCACGCACCACCCCGTCTGTGGTCGGCTTTACCAAGACCGGCGACCGTCTGGTCGGCCAGGTCGCAAAGCGTCAGGCCATCACCAACCCGGAGAACACCGTGGCTTCCATCAAGCGTTATATGGGCACCGACCACAAGGTGACCCTGAACGGCAAGGAGTACACTCCCCAGCAGGTCAGCGCTATGATCCTGCAGAAGCTGAAGGCTGATGCCGAGGCTTATCTGGGCGAGACCGTCACCGAGGCTGTCATCACTGTGCCTGCCTACTTCAACGACAGCCAGCGTCAGGCAACCAAGGACGCAGGCACCATTGCCGGCCTGAAC
>OLYK01000327.1_pt1 | contig 12206 bp, 6 predicted proteins | sample 1673651 | NCBI WGS metagenome assembly OLYK01 (sample SAMEA103958118, study PRJEB25191) | human gut metagenome | reverse complement strand
GCTCGGCCCACACGCTGCACACCGAAAAGCACTTCGGGCCGTCCGCCGCCCCGGGGGCGATGCTCTCCTCAGCCGCCGGGGCCGGGATGTCCACAGAGGTAATGCGCCCGCTGCTGTCTGTGGTCTGAAGACTGAGCAGGCGGTATCGCCCGCCCTCCCCCTTCTGCAGCACCGCCACCGTGGACCCCTCCAGCGGCAGCTCGGCCTGGGTGGTGTACACCCGCACGCTCAATCTGCCCATCTGTTTCATAGCCTCTCCTCCTCGTTTTGGCAGTTTGCCCATGCTATGCCCCAGAAGGCCCGTTTGTGCCGATTCTACAAAAGACAGCAAAAAGCTCCGCCGCCCCACAGACCTGCTGCGGGGCGGCGGAGCTTGATTTGATTCGGGTGAGAGAGGCGCGGCGGCTCAGCTCAACTGGAACTGGCCGGTGTACAGGCGGTAATAGCGGCCCTTCTGGGCGATCAGCTCGTCGTGGGTGCCGCGCTCAATGATACGGCCCTGCTCCAGCACCATGATGCAGTCCGAGTTGCGCACGGTGGACAGACGGTGGGCAATGACGAAGGTCGTGCGGCCATACATCAGGCCGTCCATGCCGTCCTGCACAAGTTTCTCGGTGCGGGTGTCGATGGAGGACGTTGCCTCGTCCAGGATCAGCACCGGCGGGTCTGCGACAGCAGCGCGGGCAATCGCCAGCAGCTGGCGCTGGCCCTGGCTCAGGTTCGTGCCGTCGCCGGTCAGCATCGTGTTGTAGCCGTCGGGCAGATGCTTGATGAAGGTATCCGCATTCGCGAGCTTCGCGGCGGCCATGCACTCCGCATCGGTGGCGGTCAGGCGGCCATAACGGATGTTCTCCATGACCGTGCCGGTGAACAGGTGGGTATCCTGCAGGACGATGCCCAGAGAGGAGCGCAGCGCGTCCTTCTCAATGGACTTGATGTCGTGGCCGTCGTACAGGATCCGGCCCTTCTGGATGTCGTAGAAGCGGTTGATAAGGTTCGTGATCGTCGTCTTGCCCGCGCCGGTGGAGCCGACAAAGGCGATCTTCTGCCCCGGACGGCCATACAGATTGATGTCATGCAGGACAATCTTCTTCTCGTCGTAGCCGAAGTCCACATCCTTAAAGACGATGTCGCCCTCCAGCTTGGTGTACCGGGGCTTGCCGTCGGCATCCATGCGTTTCCACGCCCACATGCCGGTGGACTCGTTCGTCTCGGTGACAGTATCGTCCGCTTTGTACTTGGCGTGGACCAGGGTGATGTCGCCCTCGTTGACCTCGGGCTTTTCATCCAGCAGCGCAAAGATACGCGCACCGCCGGCCAATGCCATGACGACCGAGTTCAGCTGCATGGAGATCTGGCTGATGGGCTGGTTGAACTGGCGGGTCAGCACAAGGAAGCTGGCGAGGCCGCCCAGCGTAAAGCCGCCGAAGCCGTTGATAGCCAGCGCACCGCCGAGGATGGCGCAGAACACGTAGGACAGGTTGCCAAGCTGGCCGTTGACGGGCATTGCTACCAGCGAATAGGAGTTTGCCTTGTCGGCGCTGTGGAACAGCTCATCGTTGAGCCTGTCGAACTCCTCAATGGCAATTTCCTCATGGCAAAAGACCTTGATGACCTTCTGGCCGTTCATCATTTCCTCAATGTAGCCATTGACCTTGCCCAGCTCCTGCTGCTGCTTGATGAAGTATTTGCCGGAGTTGCCGGTCAGGTACTTCGTCGCCAGCAGCATGACGCCGACCATCGCGAGGGCCAGCACCGTCAGGGGGACGCTCAGATAGAGCATCGAGGCCAGCACGCCGACGAGGGTCACAACCGTGTTGACGAGCTGCGGCAGGCTCTGGCTGATCATCTGGCGCAGCGTGTCAATGTCGTTCGTGTAGACCGACATAATGTCGCCGTGGGCGTGGGTGTCAAAGTATTTGATGGGCAGCGTCTGCATGTGGGTGAACATCTCGTCACGCAGGTCCTTCAGCGTGCCCTGGGTGATCCTTGCCATCAGGCGGTTCTGCACAAAGACAGCAGCGATGCCGACGCAGTAGATGACTGCCACGCGCAGGATAGCCGCGGCCAGGCCGCTGAAGTCCGTGCTGCCCGCCTTGAGCAGCGGCAGAATGTAGCTGTCGATCAGCGTCTGGGAGAACATGACGCCCTGCAGCTGGGCGAACACGGCCAGCAGAATGCAGCAGAGCACCACAATGACCTGTGCCTTATAGCGGCTCATGACATAGGCGAGGATGCGCTTGAACACCTTGCCGGGGTTTTCGACCTTGGGGCGGGGGCCATTGCTGCGCCCGCCGGGGCCGACCTTTACGACTTTAGGCTGCTGTGCCATTATGCCTCCCCTCCCTTCTCATCAAAGTCGCCGGAACCTTTGGTCTGGCTGTTGTAGACATCCTGGTAGATGGCATTTGTTTTCAGCAGATTGGCCGGGGTGTCAAAGCCGCTGACCCTGCCGTTGTCGAGCACGAGGACCTTGTCCGCATTTTCCACGGAGGAAATGCGCTGGGCAATGATGAACACCGTCGTGCCGGGGATTTTTTCCGCAAACGAATGGCGGATCTTTGCGTCCGTCGCGGTATCGACGGCGGAGGTGGAGTCGTCCAGGATCAGGATGCGGGGCTTTTTCAGCAGTGCGCGGGCAATGCAGAGGCGCTGCTTCTGGCCGCCGGAGACGTTGTTGCCGCCCTGCTCGATGTGGGTCTGGTACTTGTCGGGGAAGCGCTCGATAAATTCATCGGCGCAGGCCTGCTTGCAGGCGTCCTCGATCTCGGCGTCGGTTGCGTCGGGGTTGCCCCAGCGCAGGTTCTCGGCAATCGTGCCGCTGAACAGCTCGTTTTTCTGCAGCACCATGGCGACGTTGTTGCGCAGGGTGTCGAGGTCATATCTGCGCACATCAACGCCGCCGATGGTCACGCTGCCCTCGGTCACGTCGTACAGACGCGGCAGCAGCTGCACAAGGCTGGACTTAGCCGAACCGGTGCCGCCAATGATGCCGATGGTCTCGCCGGACTTGATGTCGAGGTCAATGTCTTCGAGGGCCTTCTCGCCATCCTTTTTATAGGCAAAGCTGACGTGGTCGAACTTGACGGAGCCGTCCCTGACCTCCATAACGGGGTCCTCACCGTTCGTCAGGTCGGACTGCTCGTCCAGCACCTCGGCCACGCGCTTGGCGGAGGCTGCAGACATCGTGATCATGACGAACACCATGGACAGCATCATCAGGCTCATAAGGATGTTCATGCAGTAGCTCAGCATGCTCATCAGGTCGCCGGTGGTGAAGGTCGTTGCGCCGGAGCTGACGATGAGCTGGGCACCGATCCAGGAGATGAGCAGGATGCAGCTGTAGACGGTCAGCTGCATGAGCGGGGCGTTCCAGGCCAGGATCAGCTCGGCACGCATCAGCAGATTGCGCACATTCTCGCTGGCCTTGCGGAACTTCTCGCCCTCAAACTTCTCGCGCACATAGGCCTTGACAACGCGAATGGCGGAGACATTCTCCTGCACGCTCTCGTTCAGGTCGTCGTACTTGCGGAATGCCTCGCCGAAGTACTTGGTGGCGCGGCTCATAATAAAGGCGAGCGCGCAGCCCAGCAGGATGACGGCGATCAAATAGATGTTTGCCAGCCGACGGTTGATCGTGTAGGACATGATCAGCGCCACGATCATGCTGGCGGGCGCACGCACCGACATGCGCAGCAGCATCTGGTAGGCGTTCTGGATGTTGGTGACGTCGGTGGTCATGCGGGTGACCAGGCCCGCGGTGGAGTACTTGTCAATGTTGGCAAAGCTGAAGGTCTGGATGTTGCGGAACATGCCGCGGCGCAGGTTGCGGGCAAAGCCCGTGGCCGCGTGGGAGCCGGCCACCGCGCCCAGAATGCCGAACAGCAGGCCGAACAGCGCCGCAACAACCATCTGTGCGCCGACGGTGTAGATGACCTGCATATTGCCCGGCGTGACGCCGTTGTCAATGATGGAGGCCATCAGCTTCGGGATGATCATTTCCATGATGACCTCCGCGATCATAAAGATCGGCGTCAGCACGGAGACCAGGCGGAAGCCCTTGGTTTCACGTCCGAGTGTTTTTAACAATTGGTATTTCCCCTCTCTTGGTTGGTATTTTCCTCTTGCAGGATGTGCTGTGCGTTGCGCAGGGTCTGCTCCAGCACAGCGCGGGCCGCGGCGGCCTGCTGCGGGTCAATGCCGCTTTGCAGGTCATCCTCAAACCGCGCAATGCTTGCCTCGATCTGCTTGTGACAGGCGCGGCCCTTCTCTGTGGCGATAAGGCGCTTTAAGCGGGCGTCTTTCGCCACGGCGCTGCGGGTGATGAAGCCATCCTGCTCCATGCCCTGCAGCATGGCGGTGACGCTGGAGCGGCGAATGTTGAACCACTGCTCAATGTCGCGCTGGTAGACGTCGCGGCCCTGGCGCTCGGCACGGACGATGTCGCCCAGCACCATGCCGCGCACGCCCGACAGCTCCGAGCTGACCTCGGCGTTGATGCGGGCATCCAGCGCACGGCGGATGAGCCGTGAGGTCTGGTTCAGCAGTGCGCCGAAGTGGACATCCGCGCAGCAGCCGCAGTCATCATGCGATGATTCGTGCATTCCTTCCCTCCTTTACGATTTTTCGGTCCAAGAAGTTAGATTTCAAATTGTTCGTTGTCTAACTGTTCGTTTGCGTACTTTACCAGTATAACACCGGATCGGGGAATGTCAAGAGGGACGGCGCAGAGTTTTTTGTATAGTGCAGCGGCAAACGGGCAGAGCCCCGTCACCCTGCGCTTTCCCGATTCAACGTAGGGGCGGATTCCATATCCGCCCGTGCCCGGCTGTCTTTATTCGCCGCTTTCCCTCTCCACCCCCAGATACGGCAGCACCTTTCCCAGTACCTCGGCGCACACCGGCCCGGAGAGCGCGCCGCCGCTCGTCGTCCAGCTGTGGGGCTCATCCAGACAGACCAGCACAGCGACCTTGGGGTCGTCGATGGGCGCAACGGAGACAAAGCTCGCAATGCGCGCGCCCTCGTTGGCGCTGTCCAGCTTCTGGCTCGTGCCGCTCTTGCCGCCGATGCGGTAGCCCGCCAGCGCGGCCTGCTTTCCCGTGCCGCCTGTAACGACACCCTCCATCAGGCGGCACATCGTGGCGGAGGTCTCCGCGCTGATGACGCGGCGCTTCACCGTCGGCTGCACTTCCTTCACAACAGTGCCGTCAGGCGCCGTGATTTTCGCCACAACGTAGGGCTGCATCAGTTCGCCGCCGTTTACCACCGCACAGACCGCCGTGAGCATCTGCAGGTAGCTGACCTTGCTGCTCTGCCCGAACGAGCAGCTCGCCAGCTCCACCGGGCCCATCCGGTCCGCCGTGTAGTATTCGCTGCGCCTGACCTCGCCCGGCAGGTCGATGCCCGTGGCCTCCCGCAGGCCGAAGGCCGCAAAGTAATCGCAGAAGCGTTCTTTTCCAAGCCGCGCACCGATCTGGATAAAGCAGGGGTTGCAGCTGACGGCCAGCCCCCGGGCGAAGGTCTCGGTGCCGTGGATATGCCCGTTTGCACAGCGGAACCGCGTGCCTGCGACGGTTATTTTACCCGCGCAGGTGAAATAGTCCGTGGCCTTACACGCCCCGGAGTCCAGCGCCGCCGACGCCGTGATGAGCTTGAACACGCTGCCCGGCTCATACAGGTCACTGATGGCCTTGTTGCGCCACTGTGCCTGCTGGGCCTTTTGCAGCGCGGCGCTGCGCTCCTCGCCGGTCAGGGCATTCACAGCGTCACGGACTTCCTTATTTATAAGGGTCCGCGGCGCGTTCGGGTCGTAGTCGGGCTGGCAGGACATTGCCAGCACGGCCCCGGTGTGGACGTCCATCACGATGCCGACGCCGCGCTCGGCCACATGATGCTCCGTCACAGCGGCGGACAGTGCGCTTTCGAGCCAGTGCTGAATGTTCGCGTCGATGGTCAGCGTCAGCGTGCTGCCGGGCACGGCATCCACCAGCGTCTGGTAGTGCGTCGGCATATCGTAGCCCCAGGCGTTCTTGGCGGTCAGGATGCGCCCGTTCTGCCCGGTCAATTCGTCGTTGTAGCGCAGTTCCAGCCCCCACAGGCCCGCGTTGTCCACGTCGGTAAAGCCTAAAATGCCGCCCATAAAATCCCCCTGCGGGTAGACGCGGCGGGTATCCTGCCGAATTTGTATGCCGTCCACACCGTTCGCCCGGCACCAGTCCCGCACAGCGTCGGCCATCGTCTTATCCACGCGGCGGCGCAGCAGGCAGTCGTTGGAGGTTCGCTGGCTGAATTTGGCCAGCGTATCGGCGTAGTCCAGCTCTAAAATTTCGCTCAACGCCCGCGCAGCCGGTTCTACGGCGTCGTCGGCCATCTCCCGCGGGGCGGCGCGGATGGTCCAGCAGGTCTCGCTGGCGGCCAGCAGCGTACCGTCGGCGGAATAGATCTCCCCGCGGGCGGCGGGCAGCGTGGCCCCGCGCAGCTGCTGGTCGGCGGCGCGGGCCGCGTAGCCGCCGGGATCGCGCAGCATCAGCACAAACAGCCGCACCGTCAGCCCGCCCAGACATCCCACCGCCAGCACCGCCGCCAAAAGCCGCATGCGCAGGCGCATTTTTGTATTCTGCTGCGGCGTGATCGGACGCATAGCTTCTGCCCCCTTCCCCATAGAACAGCCTATGAGTGTTCCACTGGCAAAATGCTGAATTATCACCGGAAAATTCTCTGTATTGTCGATTGACCGTTTAGACACATAAGGTGTATACTGTTAATAACAGATTTTGACATTTAATTATCAAAGTCCGAGAGGGCTATTTTTAAAGGAGGCAAACCCTATGGCTAGATTTACTTTACCCCGTGACCTTTACCACGGCCCCCACGCGCTGGAAGCGTTGAAAACGCTGCCCGGCAAGCGCGCCATGATCTGCGTCGGCGGCGGTTCGATGAAGCGCTTCGGCTTCCTGGACCGCGCCGAGGCCTACTTAAAAGAGGCCGGCATGGAGGTAGAGCTGTTTGAAGGCATCGAGCCCGACCCGTCCGTGGAGACGGTCATGAAGGGTGCTGCCGCCATGGAAAAGTTCCAGCCCGACTGGATCGTCGCAATCGGCGGCGGCTCCCCCATCGACGCAGCCAAGGCCATGTGGATCAAGTACGAGTACCCCGACATCACGTTTGAGGATATGTGCAAGGTGTTCGGCATCCCGCCGCTGCGCCGCAAGGCCCACTTCTGCGCCATCTCCTCCACCTCCGGTACGGCCACTGAGGTCACGGCCTTCTCGATCATCACCGATTACCAGAAGGGCATCAAGTACCCCATCGCCGACTTTGAGATCACGCCCGATGTCGCCATCGTTGACCCCGAGCTGGCCCACACGATGCCCAAGAAGCTCGTCGCCCACACCGGCATGGACGCCATGACCCACGCCATCGAGGCCTACGTCTCCACCGCGAACTGCGACTTTACCGACCCGCTGGCCCTGCACGCCATCGAGATGATTCAGGCGGATCTGGTCGGCAGCTACAACGGCGATATGGATAAGCGCGACGCGATGCACAATGCCCAGTGCCTGGCCGGTATGGCGTTCTCGAACGCGCTGCTCGGCATCGTGCACAGCATGGCCCACAAGACCGGCGCGGCGTTTGCCGATTACGGCGCACACATCATCCACGGCGCAGCCAACGCCATGTACCTGCCCAAGGTCATCGCCTACAATGCGAAGGATCCTACCGCCAAGGCACGCTACGGCGTCATTGCCGACAAGATGCACCTGGGCGGCGAGAACGACGACGAGAAGGTCGCGCTGCTCATCCAGTATCTGCGCGGCATGAACGACGATTTGAACATTCCGCACTGCATCGGCCACTACGGCCCCGACTCCTACCCCGCCGAGCAGGGCTTTGTCCCCGAGAACGTATTCCTCGAGAGACTGCCCGAGATCGCAAAGAACGCGATTGCCGATGCCTGCACCGGCTCCAACCCGCGCCAGCCGACCCAGGAGGAGATGGAAAAGCTGCTGAAGTGCTGCTACTACGACACCGAGGTCGACTTCTAACCACCGCCCCTCTGCGGCTCCTGCAAGCCGCCGCATGATCTGCCCTGGCCACAAGCTTTTGTGGCCGGGGCTTTTTGCCGCCGCAAAAGTGGGCAAAATCCTTGCGATTTGATTTTTGCGGATTTTCGCTGTACAGGGTGCAGCTACAGCGTTCGCGGGCATTTTTTGTACAAGTGTCAAATCCTTGATTTCGCATAGATTTTGCTGTATACTAATGGTAAAATCCAAGTAAAAGAGGATGGGAGTTTACCATGACAGCCACTGCAAAATCGCAAGGTCCCCTGTTTACCAGGCGGGCGCTGTTCACCCTGATCTGGCCCCTGCTGCTGGAGCAGACATTAAGCGTCACGATGGGCATGGCCGACACGCTGATGGTCGCCGGTGTGGGTGAGGCCGCTGTCTCCAGCGTATCGCTGGTGGACAGCCTGAATATTTTGATTATTCAGATTTTGTCCGCGCTGGCTACCGGCGGTGCGGTCATTGCCAGCCAGTATCTGGGCCGCCGGGATGAGGGAAACGCCAGCCGCAGCGCCGCCCAGCTGTACAGTGTGCTGGGCATCTCTACGGTTGCGGTGGGTGTTGTCTGTTTGCTGCTCTCCCGCCTGATCCTTCGGATGGTGTTCGGCAGCATTGATGAGGATGTCATGCGGTTTGCGCAGCAGTACTTCCTTATCAGTGCGGTGTCCTACCCCTTCATCGGCCTGTACAACGGCGGCGCGGCGCTGTTCCGTGCGCAGGGCAACAGCCGCATCAGTATGCTGGCCAGCCTTGTCATGAACGTCATCAACATTGCGGGCAACGCGCTGCTGATCTACGGTTTCGGCATGGGCGTTATCGGCGCGGCGCTGGCCACGCTGATCGGGCGTGTGTTCGCCGCGGTGTTCATCCTGTGGCAGAACCAGGACCTGCACAATCCCCTGCGCGTGCAGCACTTCGCTGACCTGCGGCCCCGGCGCAGGCCCATCATGCAGATTTTGTCCATCGGCATCCCGTCGGGTCTGGAAAACGGCATGTTCCAGATCGGCAAGCTGTGTGTCAGCAGCCTGACGTCTACCTTAGGCACCTCGGCCATCGCGGCCAATGCCGTGGCAAACTCGGTCTCGACGCTGGCGAACATTCCCGGCAACACGATGAGCCTTGCCATGATCCCGGTCATCGGGCAGTGCCTTGGCGCAGGCGAGAAAAAGCAGGCGCAGCGCTATTCCGTCACGCTGCTGGGCATCGCCATCACAGGGCTGACCGTCACGAACGCGGCACTGTTCTTCCTGATGCCCGAGGTCGTGACCTGGTTCAACCTCTCGGCGGAGGCATCCGCCATGTGTACCCACGTGGTCCACTGGTTCAACCTGTTCAGCATCTTCTTCTGGGCGACGAGCTTTACCCTGCCCAACGCCCTGCGCGCGGGCGGCGACGCCAAGTTTACGATGTCGGTCAGCATCGTCAGTATGTGGCTGTTCCGCGTGATTCTGAGCTATATCTTCGTTCTGCAGTTCCACTTAGGACTGACCGGCGTCTGGTTCGGTATGTTCATCGACTGGATCTGCCGAAGCCTGTGTTTCCTTGTGCGGTTTGCCCGCGGGAAATGGATGGAGCATAAGGTGATATAAGACGCAAAAAACTCCCTGCCCGGTGCGGACAGGGAGTTTTCTATTGTATGGCGTGGGAAATTACTCCACCATATACTCAAAATCAATACGGCCCAGCGCCACATCGGCGGCGGCGACCCGGATCTTCATGGAAGAACCCAGCATCCAGCTCTTGCCGGTCAGCGGGTCCAGCATGCTGACGCCGTCGATGACCTGCGGTTCACCCTTGCAGAGCTGCGCGGCGGGGACAAAGCCCTCCACCGTGTTGTCCAGCTCGACAAAGACGCCGCGGGGCGTGATGCCGGCCACCGTGCCGGTGTAGACCTCGCCGAGATGGTTGTGCATGTACTCGGCCTTGTACAGGTCCTCGACATCGCGCTCAATGCGCACGGCGGCGACCTCCTGCTTGCTGGACTTCTCGCTGGCCTGCTGGGCAAACTCGTTGAAGTCGCGCTGCAGCTGGCTGGCGGAGACACCGTTCAGCATCTCGGTCAAAATACGATGAATCGCCAAATCGGGGTAGCGGCGGATGGGGCTGGTGAAGTGGGCGTAGTCCGCCAGCACCAGACCGTAGTGGCCCAGGGGCTGCGGGGCGTAGCGGGCCTTCTGCATGCTGCGCAGAATGCCGGTGTGGACGGGGATCTGGATGGGCTGGCCGCGGGTCTCGTCCAACAGGGCCGCCAGCTCGAGCTGCGTCGGGATGGGGTTCTTGAACTTGGCGTTCAGGCCGCAGGCCAACAGCGTGGCGGACAGCTTCTCCATCTTCTCGGCGTCGGGGGCCTCGTGCACGCGGTAGACGAACGGGGCCTTGTTCGTGCGGCCCGCGTTGGCGGCGCACTGGTTCGCCAGCAGCATGAACTCCTCGATCATGCACTCGGACGTGCCGCGGTCACGCTTGACAATGTCGATGCAGCGTCCGTTCTCGTCCATGACGAGCTTAGCCTCGTTGGACTCAATATCCATGGCGCCGCGGGCCTTGCGCAGGACCAGGCGCTTGCGGTACAGCTCGTCCATCGTGGGCAGCTGGTCAAGCACGGCCTCATATTTCGTCTTGAGGTCGGTCAGGTCGGCGTCTGTTTCAGATTCCGGGGACTCCAGCAGGGCGTTGATCTCCTTGTACACGCCCTTGACGCGGCTGCAGATGACGCTCTTGACGAACTTGTAGCTGCGGATCTCGCCGTTCTCGTCCAGTCGCATCAGACAGGAGAACGCCAAACGGTCCTCGCCCTCGTTCAGCGAGCAGATGCCGTTGGACAGCTGGGTCGGCAGCATCGGGATGACCTTGTCGGCGTAGTAAATGCTCGTCGCGCGCTCGAACGCTTCCTCATTCAGCGCGGAGCCGGGGCGGACATAATGGCTGACGTCTGCAATGTGAACGCCCAGCTCGTAGCCGTCGTCCAGCTTCTGCAGGCTGATGGCGTCGTCGATGTCCTTCGTCTCGGCGGAGTCGATCGTGAAGATGGGAATGCCGCGCAGGTCCAGGCGCTTCGCGGCCTCGGCGGGGTCAATCGTGGCGTTGTCGTAGGCGTGGGCCTCCTCCAGCACCTCCGGCGGGAACTCCTGGCGGACGCTGCGGCCATACAGGATGGCCTTGGCGCACTCGGACGCATAGTCGGAGGAACCGAATTTTTCGACAACGGCGGCGCGGTGGTCGCTGTGGCGGTTGCCGCGGTGGGTGATGAGGAAGCCGACCTTGTCGCCCAGGTGCACGCCCTCGCTCCCCTGCTTGGCCAGCAGGAACTTCACGTCGCGGCAGCCGTCCGGCTCCACGGCCATGCGGCCATCCTCGGACAGGCAGACCGTGCCCGCAAAGCGGTTGTTCGGGACCGTGACCTCGACGACCTCGCCCTCGGAGGAGCCCTCCACGCGCGGGTGGTCGAACAGCTTGACGTTGATCTTATCGTTGGGCATTGCGCCGTGCAGCGCGCGGCCCGGGATGAAGATGTCGCCCTCGCCGTCGTCGCGGCTGGCAAAGCCGAAGCGCGCGGCCAGCTTGACGAGCGTGCAGGGAATCGTGTTGGGGGCTGCAGCATTCTCATAGGTCGCAAAGCCGGGCACATAGGTGCCGTTGCGCATCGACAGCTCGCCGGTGGCGACCATAGCGGAAACGGTGGTGCGCAGGCGGGAGTTGTCCACCTGCAGGTTGTTCTGCAGTTCGCGCAGCGTCATGGGACGGCGCTTGACCGCGTTTAAAATAGATTTCTGTAACGGTGTCATAGTTGCTCCTTTAATTTACGTCGCACCGCCATCCGACGGTGCCCTACCCTTATATACATCCACAAAAAACGGCCCGCCGGGGCGCTGCTTACAAAGCCAAAGCGCTTGGCGGACCCTTTTCATCTTTGTTACCCTGCCAAAATCACAGGCGTGCGCTCAAAACGCAGACGACCAGCGTGACGACAAAGAAAACGACGCCGCAGATCTTGGTCAGCTTGGCCAGCTTGGCGTCCACGCCGCGCTCACGGCCTGCTGCCATCGTGGCGGAGCTTTCGCCCATGATCGCGCCGGACAGGCCCTGGCCCTTCTGCTCCTGCGCGAGGGTGAAAACAACGATCAACACGGACACGGCGATGAG
>OLYK01000316.1_pt1 | contig 12373 bp, 8 predicted proteins | sample 1673651 | NCBI WGS metagenome assembly OLYK01 (sample SAMEA103958118, study PRJEB25191) | human gut metagenome | reverse complement strand
CCGGGCCGCCTGCGGCATCCATCAGCCGGCGGCTGAAGAGGGTCAGGTGGCAGATATAGTTGTTGGAGCGGAGGTTGTCCAGCATGAAATCCGGCTTGAAGTGGTAGAGCACCACATTCTCCACCTTGCCCTCAAAGGTCGCCTCATCGGTATAGACGAAGTCGGCTCCCTGCTCGGCGATGGCCTTGGCCGCGTACCAGAGGGCGCAGGGATGGAGGATGTCGTCGTGGTCCAGCAGGGCGATGAAGTCGCCGGTGGCCATCTCGATGCCTTTGTTGGTGTTGCCGGGGATGAGCTCATTCTTCTCCAGCTTCCTGTAGCGGATACGAGGGTCCACAGCGGCGCGCTGCTGCACCATCTCGCCCACGCCCGGGGCAGTGCCGGCGTCCACACAGCAGAGCTCCCAGTTGCGGTAGGTCTGGTTCACGACGGAATCCAGCAGCTCTTCGAGGAAGTCCAGCGGGGTGTTGTAGAGCGGCACCACGATGCTGATCTTGGGGCCTGCAGGCTGATTGCCTGCCTGCCGCACCAGCAGTTCCACCGGTGCGAACCGGTCGGCGCGCATGACTTTGCCCGGGAAGAGGGCGGCGTACTCGCGGCGGGCGCGGGCCTGTTCCCGCACACCCTCGATGCCGCCGCTGCGCAGCTCCCGCAGGAACACGAAGAGGGGCAGAGTGTGCCAGAGCTGGCGGCTCTTGCTGACGACATAGCGCATGGGCCAGGTCATCTTCCAGAACTTCGAGCCCGTCACCTCGCCGAGCGTCTTTTCCAGCTGCTGCTCATGGCTGCGGCTGAGCGAAAGGTCGGTGCGCAGCCGGGCGATGAGCTCGGCTTCCTCGCCGCAGGTGCGCTCGGCGCGCACCATCCGGTCACGCAGGATGTCCATTTCCATCTCGTAGCCCCGCACCATCTTCAGCTGGGTGGGCTGGCTGGTGCAGAACAGCGCCGACGGCTGAGCGCGGCCCTTGCTGCGCCAGCCAAAATCGCGGAAGTATCCCCGCTGAGCCAGCTGCTCGGCCCAGCCCGCCATAACGGTGCTCTCATCGCTCACCAGCAGCACCCGGGCGGGCAGCGTCTTGGGCAGCGTTTCCCACGCGGGGTCTGCCACCACCAGAAGCTCTGCCTCAGAGCTCTCTGTCCACTCTTCTGCCTCCACACCTGCACGGTGCAGGGCCTTGGCCAGCAGGGGCATCTGCTCTCCCAGCAGGGCCGCCGAGGCGGGGTTTGCCTCCTCCGCGATGCGCTGCGCCAGTGCGCGGCAGCGCTCCCGCTCCCGCTTTTCTTTCTTTTCCTTCTCCAACTGCATTCCGTTCTCTCCACCTGTTATTCTTTATCGTATCGCTCCCGCTTTGGAGCGTGAAACGCGAAATAGTCTGTCTCTTGTGTACAAGCGTGTACAGTATACCAAATCACGTCTCATTTGAGAAGTATTTTGCGCAATTCCTTTTGATTTTTTACATGCCCAGCAGGCGGCGCAGCCAGCCGAACAGACCGCCGCCGGAGCTCGTGCCGCTGCCCACCGTCCGGATGGAAACGCCGGAGTAGTAGTGCTTCAGGATGTCGCGGTAGCCCATCCCCTCCTCGGCGGCGTAGCCCACGGCGCCGCACTGGCTCATGCCCACGCCGTGGCCAAAACCGTAGTAGTACATACAGGGTACACCCGTTGCATCCGTGCTGAAATCGAAGCAGTAGCGGGAGGACACGAACTGGCCGATATAGCGGTAGCTGCGGCCATTGGACACCAGCGTGTTGTACTGGACGAAGCCGCCGAGGTCTTTGTGGGTGGTGTCGGCGCTCTGGTAGGGCTCACCGGTGCGGCTGTCGTTGTACTCGACATAGTCATAATCCTTGCCGATGATGCGGCGCATCTTCTCGTGGTACTGGCGCTCATAGGGGCTTTCCACGCTCTTGAGATACGGCACATCCGAGCCCCAGGCGTCGAGGCTGGAGCAGGTGCCGTAGACGCCGGTCTGGGTGTTGTAGCCTGCGCTGGCCGACCAGACGGCGTCGATGACGCTGCCGTTGTAGGTCAGCACCTCATCCTTCACCGACTCCACCGCCTTGCGGATAGCCGACCGGGCCGAGGACGGGATGTCCTCCACGGGGGTGTAGATGAGGGCGTTGGCCGAGGAGCCGTACTGCTTATGGTACTCGAGGTAGGAGTGGATAGCCACGGCCTGGGCCTTCCACGCCTCCTGCGCGGCGCTGGCGTTGACATAGCTGCCGATGGAGCCAAGCTCGGTGTAGGTGATGCCCACCAGGCAGTCCACGAGGTCCAGCGACACGTTCCGGCGCAGGCCCTTGCCCTTGATGTTCAGATAGGGCAGTGTAATTTTATCTTTGGAGCCGAAGAGCCAGCTCAGACAATTTTCCTCTTCCTCAGGGATAAGGGTGGTGTTTGCACCGCCAATGGTGGTGGCACCGGGTGCGGCATCCTCGGCGAACGCCGCCGGGACAGCCACACACAGCATCACAGCTGCCAGCACCAGCGCCGCCAGACGGCGCGCGAAACTCAGACTCTGCTTCACGGTCATTTCCTCCTGTGGTTTCTGGATCTTTTCATAGTTGTTATCAGTGTAACACACTGCGCCCCCGACGGCAAGGACGGAAGTTGTGCAAAAATGTGAAAAGACGCCTTTGCAAGCTGCCGGAATTATGATACAGTATAGCATGAGATGATATGCCCCCTTTGGCGGGCATGACAAGGAGGGCCGGAATGGACAGCAGAGAGTTATATCCCAGCGACGAGCAGCGGCGCCGCATCATGGACTTTATCATGGCGGCGGGCGAGACGCTGCTGGAAAACGGAGCAGAGGTCTTCCGGGTGGAGCAGACGATGGAGATCATGGCCCGCAGCTTCCATCTGCGGGAGTTCCACGTCTACGTGCTGACCAACGGCATCTTCGCCAGCGCCGGCACGGCAGAGATCGCCGAAGTGCGGAACGTGCCGGTGCGGACGACTCACTTAGGCCGGGTGGTCGCGGTGAACGCCCTTTCCCGCGAGATAGCAGCCGGGGGCGTCACACTGGACGAGGCTGAACACCGCCTGGCCGAGGCCCGGCGCATCCCCTTCCCCAAGGGCAAGACCCAGCTCCTCGCCGGGATGAGCGGCACAGCCTGTTTTGCGCTCATCTTCGGCGGCACGATACGCTCGGCGCTGGCGGCAGCGGCGGCGGGTTTCATCGTCAGCGGCTATCTGCTGCTGTGCGAAAAGAAGAATCTTTCCAACGGCTTCCGCAAGATCTCGGCGGCAGCGCTCATTACATTAGTCTGCATTCTGGGGTGCCATCTGCTGGACACTGAGGCCAGCCACGCCATCATCGGCACCCTGATGATATTGACCCCCGGCATCGCCTTCACCATGGGCATCCGGGATTTCGTGCAGGGCGACTACCTCTCCGGCACCATCCGGATGATAGATGCCCTGCTCATCGCGGCCAGCATCGCCATCGGCACCGGCCTTGTTCTGAGCCTTACTTCTCTGCTGACGGGGGTGACGGTGGTATGATGACCTTGACAAGCACACAGCTCGGCCAGCTGGCGGCACAGTTCTTTCTGGCCGGGGCGGGGACGCTGAGCTTCGCCGTCCTCTTCGCCTGCCCTAAGCGCACGCTCCCCTGCTGTGCGCTGGTGGGCGCGGTGGGCTGGTTCGTCTACGAGCTGGCTGTCTTATACGGGGCCGACGCGGCGGCCGCCTCCCTCATCGCGGTCATCCCACTGTCGCTGGCGGCGCGTATCTGCGCCGTGCTGCTCAAAACGCCGGTGACGGTCTTTTTGCTGACCGGCATCTTCCCGCTGGTCCCCGGCGCGGGCATCTACTACACTGCCTACTATTTCATCCAGGGCGAGAATGCCCTTTCGCTGGCCAACGGCATCTCCACTTTCAAGGTGGCCGTGGCGCTGGCTGTGGGCATCGCGCTGGTGCTGGGTCTGCCCATGCCCAGCGGCCACGCCTGGAAGCGGAAATAGATCTCCGCCTCCCTTGTGCGGCTCTTTCGCCGGTGCTATAATCAAATCATACTTAATATAAAGGAGTGTCTGACGATGTCTATTATGGAAACGCTCAACACCCGTCGCACCTACCGCCGCTTCGCCCAGAAGCCGGTGCCGCAGGATGTGGTGGACGATATGGTGGAGGCCCTGCGCCTGTCGTCCTGCGGCGCGAACCGTCAGGCCGTGAAGCTGGTGGTGGTGCAGAGCCCCGAGATGGTGAAAAAGGTCCATCCGCTGGTCAAGTGGGCCGGTTATCTGCCGCCGGAGCAGGGCACGCCCAAAGCCGACGAGCTGCCCACCCTGTATGTGGCCGTGGTGCAGGACACTTCCATCCCCGGCGACCTTGCCACCGATACCGGCATCGCACTGGCCAACATGACCCTTGCCGCATGGGCCAAGGGCGTGGGCAGCTGCATCATGGGTGCCATCAACAAGCCCGCGCTTACCCGGCTGCTGGGCATTGAAGAGCCGCAGAAGCTGGCGTTCATGGTGGCCTTCGGCTACCCGGCCCACAAGGCTCACATTGTGCCGCTGACGGCTGAGACCGGCGTAAAATATTATCTGGACGAGAACCGGGATTACTGCGTGCCAAAGCGGAGCAAAGAAGAGATTGCAAAATATCTATAATTTGTATATATACATTTCTTCAACGCATTTTTTGTATAATTGTTTTCAATTCGGTTTCAAATGATGAGATTTTTTGCACAAGTATTGACTTTTCAATTTGTACAATCTATACTAAATTCGTTCGCCAGATGTTCGATGAATCGCATCGTTCTGGCGTACCGCAAAAACATACAGTACATTTGAGGAGTGTTTGAATATGAAAAAGATCTCTCGTCGCAGCTTTCTGGCAGCTGCCGGTCTGTCCGTTGCCGCTCTGGCTCTGACCGCCTGCGGTGGTTCCTCTTCCAGCGTGGCTTCCTCTGTGGCAAGCTCTGCTGCCGCTTCTTCTGAGGCTGCTTCCACCAGCGCTGCCGCCGGTGAGCTGACCACCGTTGAGGCTGGCAAGCTGACCATGGCCACCAACGCCACCTTCCCTCCCTACGAGATGACCACCGACGCCGGCACCATTGAGGGCATCGATGTGGACACCGCACAGGCCATTGCCGAGAAGCTGGGCCTGGAGCTGCAGATCGACGACATGGATTTTGACGCCGCTCTGCTCAGCGTGCAGCAGGGCAAGGCCGACATCGCCATGGCAGGCATCACTGTCACCGACGAGCGGATGGCTGTGATGTCCTTCTCCGACAGCTACGCCACCGGCATCCAGTCCGTCATCGTGCCCGAGGGCTCCGACATTGCCTCTGTGGACGATCTGGCCGGCAAGAAGATCGGCACCCAGCGCGGCACCACCGGCTACCTGTACTGCTCCGACGACTTTGGCGAGGACGCCGTGGTGGCCTACGACAACGGTCTGACCGCTGTACAGGCCCTGAACAACGGCCAGGTGGACGCTGTGGTCATCGACAACGAGCCCGCCAAGGCCTATGTGGAGTCCAACCCCGGCCTGAAGATCCTGGACACCAGCTACGCCGAGGAGGACTACGCCATTGGCATGAACAAGAGCAACACCGCTCTGCTGGAGGCTGTGAACGCCGCTCTGGAGGAGCTGAAGGCCGACGGCACCCTGCAGGCCATCGTGGACAAGTACATCAAGGCTGAGTAAACAGACCCCTCAAGGGGAGGCGGCCCACCGGGCACCTCCCCTTTTTTAAGGGATATAGGTTACAAAATTCTGACAAGATCACAACAGACGAAAAGAAAGTGAGGATGCGAATGGCCGCACAATACGAACTGTTGAGCCAGCTGCTGAAAAGCGGCGGCCGGCTGGACATGGGGCAGGAGCTGTTCTACAAATTTTATCAGGCCTTTGTCCTGAAGGACCGCTGGCTCCAGTACATCGGGGGCGTAGGCACCACCCTGCTGGTCACTGCCATTGCTCTGGCCATGGGCGTCCTGCTGGGCAGCGTGGTGGCGCTGGTGCGTGTGGCCCACGACCAGCAGCGCCCCAGCCGCCGCAACCCGGTGCTGGGGGTCTTTAACGCCGTGTGCCAGGTGTACACCACCGTGATCCGGGGCACCCCCATGATGGTGCAGCTGCTGATCATGAGCATGGTCATCTTCAACAACAGCCGCAACTTTACCATGGTAGGCGCTCTGGCGCTGGGCATCAACTCCGGCGCTTACGTCTCCGAGATCATCCGGGGCGGCCTGATGGCTGTGGACCCGGGCCAGATGGAGGCCGGCCGCAGCCTGGGCCTGAACTACATGACCACCATGGTGGTCATCATCATCCCCCAGGCCATCCGGGCGGTGCTGCCTGCCCTGGGCAACGAGTTCATCATGCTGCTGAAGGATACCTCCCTTATCACCGTCATCGGCGGCAAGGAGCTGCTGTATGCGGCCCAGGGCATCATGAACCGCACCTACGAGGCCATGTTCCCCCTGTTTGGCGTGGCACTGATCTATCTGGTGCTGGTGATGATCTTTACCTGGCTGCTTGCAAAATTTGAGAGGAGGCTGGCACAAAGTGACCGATAAGATCCTGGAAGTCCGGGGCCTGACCAAGACCTACGGCGGCGAAAAGCGGAAGGGCGCAAAGCAGGCTGCCCCCACTCTGGACGTGCTGCGGGGCATCGACATCGACATCTACCGCGGCGACGTGGTCTGCCTCATCGGCCCCTCGGGCTGCGGCAAATCCACCTTCCTGCGCTGCCTGAACCGGCTGGAGATCCCCACCGGCGGCAGCATCAAATTTGAGGGCGTGGAGGTGGACGACGACCACATCGATTCTGTCCGCCAGAAGATGGGCATGGTGTTCCAGCACTTCAACCTCTTCCCCCACCTGACCGTCAAGCAGAACCTCTGCCTGGCCCCGGAGCTGCTCAAGCTCAAGAGCAAGGAGGAGGCTTCCAAGCGTGCCGAGGAGCTGCTGGCCCGTGTCGGCCTGTCCGATAAAGCCAATGTGTTCCCCAAGAGCCTTTCCGGCGGCCAGCAGCAGCGCATTGCCATTGCCCGCGCTCTGGCCATGGACCCGGATGTCATCCTGTTCGACGAGCCCACCTCTGCCCTCGACCCTGAGATGGTCGGCGAGGTGCTGGAGCTGATGAAGGAGCTGGCCCACACCGGCATCACCATGCTGGTGGTCACCCACGAGATGGGCTTTGCCCGCGAGGTGTCCAACCGCGTCATCTTCATCGATGAGGGCAGGATCCAGGAAGATGAGCCCCCGCAGGAGCTCTTCTCGAACCCCAAGCATCCTCGTCTGAAGGCTTTCCTTTCCAGGATGCTGTAATTGAAGCTGAAAAAACTGTATTGAAAAGACCGCCAGAGCAAGCGTTTCTACTTGCTTTGGCGGTCTTTTTGCTGTGAGGGGGGTTATCCAAGAATGACAGAGACCTCTACACTTTCACCGGCCTTTGCCAGCGGCAGGAGGGTGCCCGCAATAGGAGCGCCGTTCACGGTGACGCTCTGCACGCCCTTCTGCACGGCGTGGGGGTTCTCCACCCGGATGTGGTACACGGCACCCCGGTAACGGCGGGTGACGGTGTAGCCTGCCAGCGTGTGGGGGATGCAGGGGTCAACGCGCAGGCCGTCCAGAGTGGGCTGGATGCCCAGAATGTACTGGCTCACGTTCACGAAGGTCCATGCCGCCGTGCCGGTCAGCCAGCTGTTCTTGGCCTCGCCGAAGGTGGGGGCATCGCGGCCTGCCACCATCTGGCTGTAAACGTAGGGCTCGGTGCGGTGGATCTCGCTGATGTCCTCGATATAGGCCGGGCAGGTCTTTTTGTAGACAGCAAAGGCCCGGTCACCGTGGCCCAGCACGGTCTCAGCACAGCTGATCCATGGGTTGTTGTGGCAGAAGATACCGGCGTTCTCCTTGTAGCCCGGGGGATAGCTGGAGATCTCGCCCAGATTGAGCCGGTAGGTGGTGTAGGCGGGCTGGAGCAGTACCACGCCGTACGGGGTGTCCAGCCGCTCCTCCACGCTCTTCAGTGCGGCTTCGGCCTGACCGGTCTCCCGGCCGATCCCGGCCATCACGCACATGCCCTGGGGTTCGATGAAGATCTGCCCCTCGTCGCATTCCCTGCTGCCTACGGGGGCACCAAAGGCATCGTAGGCACGGCGGAACCATGCGCCGTCCCAGCCGGCGGTCAGGGTGGCCTGTTCTACTGCGTCAATGGCGGTGCGGGCACTGGCGGCCTCCTCGGTGAGGTGCAGGTGGTCACAGAGTTCGGCGTACTCGCGGCCATATTTCACGAACATGCCCGCAATGAATACGCTCTCAGCCACGGGGCCCTCGCTGGGGCCGGTGATCTGGAAGCTCTCGCCCGGGTGCTCCGAGAAGCAGTTCAGGTTCAGGCAGTCGTTCCAGTCGGCCCGGCCAATCAGCGGCAGGCCGTGGGGACCCAGATGGGTATGGGTGTAGCGGAAGCTCCGGCGCAGATGCTCCATCAGGGGCTGTGCTCTGGTCACGTCGTTGTCAAAGGCAACCGGCTCGTCCAGGATCGACCAGTCACCGGTCTCCCGCAGATAGGCGGCGGTGCACGCAATGAGCCAGAGCGGGTCATCGTTGAAGCCGCTGCCCACGTCGCTGTTGCCCTTTTTGGTCAGGGGCTGGTACTGGTGGTAGGCACTGCCGTCCTCAAACTGGGTGGCAGCAATGTCCAGAATGCGCTCCCGTGCGCGGGAAGGGATCATGTGGACGAAGCCCAGCAGATCCTGACAGGAATCCCGGAACCCCATGCCGCGGCCGATGCCGCTCTCGTAATAGCTGGCACTGCGGCTCATGTTGAAGGTGACCATGCACTGATACTGGTTCCACAGGCTCACCATCCGGTCCAGCTTTTCCTCGCCGGAGGTCAGCTGCCAGCCCGAGAGCAGCTCCTGCCAGTAGTCGGCCAGTGCCCTGCGGGCGGCATCCACCTGTGCATCGGTGGCATAGCGGGCCATCATGGCCTCGGCCCGGGCTTTGTTGATGATGCCGGGAGCGCTGAATTTTTCCCGGACCGGGTTTTCAATGTAGCCCAGCCCGAAGATGATGCTCTTTTTCTCACCCGGTGCCAGCGTGAGATGGAAATGGTGGGCACCCACCGGAGCCCAGCCGTGGGCAATGCTGTTCGAGCAGTGACCGGCTTTGACCGCTTCCGGTGCGGCGGGGCCGCCGTACACGCCGCAGAAGGCATCCCGGCTGGTGTCGAAGCTGGTAACAGGGGCGTTGGCCCAGAACACGGCGTAGTGATCCCGGCGCTCCCGGTACTCTGTCTTATGATAGATGGCACTTTCCACCACTTCCACCTCGCCGGTGGAAAAGTTGCGCTGGAAATTGGAGCTGTCGTCCATGGCATCCCACAGGCAGAACTCCACATAGCTGAACACGTCCAGCGTGCGGGGGGCAGCGGTCTTGTTTTCCAGCGTCAGCCGGTCGATCTCACAGGCATCGCCCCGGGGCACGAACAACTCCTGAGCGGCCGCAATGCCGTTTTTTTCGCCCTGCAGGATCGTGTAGCCCAGACCGTGGCGGCAGGTGTAACTGTCCAGTTCCGTCTTGGCGGGCTGCCAGCCCGGGTTCCAGATGGTGCCGCCATCGTTGATGTAGATGCGGTGGCCGTCCATGTCCAGCGGGGAATTGTTGTAGCGGTAGCGGGTCAGCCGCCGCAGCCGGGCATCCCGGTAAAAGCTGTAACCGCCGCCGGTGTTGGACACCAGACTGAAAAAGTCCTCGCTGCCCAGATAGTTGATCCAGGGCAGGGGAGTGCGGGGCGTGTCGATCACATATTCCCGGCGCGCATCATCAAAATGTCCGAATCTCATAGCCTTGTTCCTCCTTATAGGGTAAACCGGAAATGCTGAAATCATTTGATGGCGAAAACGATTTAGAATTTGCGGCCCAAGGGTGGGAAAGGCACTTGTCACCCTAAGAATAGTCTATCCTGCGGGAAAAATCAAGAGCGGACCTGAAATATACAACAAGGGTGCAGCGGGCTGGTTCAGGGGTGGAAACCGGTATGGGAACGAAAAAATTATCGAACGGTAACGAAATGTAACGAAAACGATACAGACTGCATAATTCTGAGGAAATGAAATCTCGCAACCTGCTGAAATGTAGCCTTTTGAGATAAAACTTTTCTTCTTCTGCTTGATTTTTAGTGCAAAGTGCGCTATATTGAAATTGCGAAAACGATTTAGGATTCGCTCGAGAGCCCTGAGCGGGTCCCTGTGAGGGAGGGCGGCGAAATGTCATCCTTAAAAGATCTGGCGCGTGAATGCGGTGTCTCGGTGGCAACGGTGAGCAAAGCGCTCAATGGCCAGTCGGACATCTCTGCTGCGACCCGCGACCGTGTCCGCGAGGCGGCCCGCCGGATGGGCTATGTGCCCAATATGGCGGCCCGCGCGATGAAGACCAACCGTACCTACAACCTTGGCGTTCTGTTTGTGGACGAGCGGCAGAGCGGCCTGGCCCACGAGTACTTCTCGGCGGTGCTGGACAGCTTCAAAGTGCAGGTGGAAAAGCTGGGCTACGATATCACCTTTGTCAACCGGAACCTCGGCGGCAGAACAATGACCTATCTGGAGCACTGCCACTACCGGGGCGTGGACGGAGCGGTGATCGCCTGCGTGGATTTCAACGATCCGCAGGTGGTGGAGCTGGTCAACAGTGATGTGCCGGTGGTGACCATCGACCATGTGTTCAACAACCGGATGGCGGTCCTTTCCGATAATGTCAACGGGCTTTCGGCGCTGGTGCGGTACGCCTACGCCAACGGCCACCGCCGCATCGCCTTTATCCATGGCGAGCGCACGGCGGTGACGGAGAACCGGCTGGCGGGCTTCTACAAGAGCTGCGCGGAGCTGGGGCTGCAGGTCCCCGAAGAATATGTGCGCAGCGGTGTGTATCACGATCCCGACCGCTGTGCCGAGGAGACCCGGGCCTTGCTGGCACTGCCCCAGCGGCCCACCTGCATCCTTTTCCCCGATGACTTCTCGGCCATGGGCGGCTGCATCGCTCTGCAGGAAGCGGGCCTGAGCATCCCGGAGGATATTTCCGTGATGGGATATGACGGTATTTACCTCTCCCGCGTGATGAAACCCCAGCTGGTGACCTGGCAGCAGAACACCAAAATGCTGGGCCGGATGGCAGCGGATAAGCTGGTGCAGATGATCGAGCACCCCCGTGTGACGCTGGCCGAGCAGATCCCGGTGACAGGAAAACTGCTGGAGGGCGGCTCGGTGCGCAGCATCGAATGAATGGGTTGGATTTGGTTCCGGGCGAACCGGAGCCTTGAATTTGAAACGCTTTTTCACGAAAACCATTGAAGGAGGTTTTTCATTATGAGAAAGATTTCGCGTCGTAATTTCCTGCTGGCTTCCGGTGCAGTTACCATCAGTGCAGCGCTGAGCGCATGCGGCGGCTCCTCTTCTTCTACCGGTGCGGCATCCTCTGCCGCAGCTTCCTCCGCCGCTTCCGATGCTCCGGCAGCTCAGGGCAAGGTGCTGAATATCTGGTGCTGGAACGACGAGTTCCAGGGCCGCTTCAATAACTATTACCCCGAGGTCGCCTCCATCGCGGAGGACAAATCCACCACCACCCTGAAAGATGGCACCGTTGTCAAGTGGACCATCAACGCCAACGAGAACAACAACTACCAGAATAAGCTGGATGAGGCCCTGCTGAGCCAGGATTCCGCTGCCGATGACGACAAGATCGACATTTTCCTGATCGAGGCTGACTACGCTCTGAAGTATGTGGATTCCGATTATGTTCTGGACGTCAAGGCAGACATCGGCCTGACCGATGCCGATCTGGCTGGTCAGTACCAGTACACCAAGGATATTGTCAGCGTGGACGGCAGCCAGCGCGGCACCACCTGGCAGGCGACCCCCGGTCTGTTCGCATATCGCCGCAGCATCGCCAAGGAAGTGCTGGGCACCGATGATCCCACCGAGGTGCAGAGCCATCTGTCCGATTGGGATAAGTTCAACGAGGTGGCTGCACAGGCCTATGCCAAGGGCTACAAGATGCTGTCTGGCTTCGATGATGCTTACCGTACCTTCTCCAACAATGTGGACGCTCCCTGGGTGGACGGCACGACCGTCAAGGTAGACCCCAACATTATGAAGTGGGTCGATCAGACCAAGGAGTACACCGATAAGGGCTACAACAACAAGTCCAGCCTGTGGGACAGCCAGTGGGCAGCCGATCAGGGCCCGAGCGGCAAGGTGTTTGGCTTCTTCTATTCCACCTGGGGCATCAATTTCACCCTGCTGGGCAACTCTCTGGAGACCCCTGTGGCCGAGGGCGGCAAGGAAGAAGTTGGCAACGGCATCTACGGCGACTACGCTGTGTGCGAAGGCCCTCAGCCCTACTACTGGGGCG
>OLYK01000314.1_pt1 | contig 12386 bp, 7 predicted proteins | sample 1673651 | NCBI WGS metagenome assembly OLYK01 (sample SAMEA103958118, study PRJEB25191) | human gut metagenome | reverse complement strand
TTAACCAATGCACCATCTGCTGTACTATCTACTACAAAGTAGTGAAAATATTGATAGTTGCCTTTTATAAATAAAGACTCATCCCGTTCATTCCACCCACGATGAGCTACACAAGCAAGGAAGAGAAAAAGATACCTATCGACGACCCGTCGGGCAAATGGTCCGACCTCACCCTGCTGCCCGAGTGGGAGGAGGAGTACTACGACGTCTACACTGCCCGCAAGCACGGCAAGTGGGTCATGCTCAAGGCGCTCAAGAAGCGCTACGCCAACGACGAGCACTGCCGGCAGATGCTCGACCGGGAGTTCGACACGCGCTACAACCTGGCGCACCCCAACATCGTCATGGTCAACGACCTGGAGGAGATCCCCGGCCTGGGCCGCGCCATCATCACCGACGACGTCTACGGCCACTCGCTGCGGCGCCTCATCGACGAGAAGCGCCTCACGCCCCGCATCCTCAACCGCCTCCAAACACAGCTCATCGACGCCCTGGAGTACATACAGGAGAACCACCTGGTGCACTACCCCATCACGGCCGACAACATCATCTTCACCGAGTACAACGAGAACCTCAAGCTCATCAACGTGGGCTACGACCAGGCGGAGCACCTGACGCGCCAGGACACCGACGACGACCTGCGGTCCTACGGCCTGGTGCTGGGCGAGGTGCTCGACCACCTGCCGGCCAAGATGCCGCGCCTGCGCAAGATCGCCAACCGCGCCGCCGGGGGCGGCTACCACACCGTGGCCGACCTCCAGCTCGCCATCGAGAAACGCTCCTCGGCGCAGCTGTACCTCTTCCTGATCGCCACCATCGTCATCGCCATAGCGCTCATGACCGCCCTCATCGTCTTCATGAAATGATCGAAGTAAAAGCCATCGCCCCGCGCAAGCGCGACCTGCTGCCGTTCGTCAAGTTCCCCATCCGCCTGTACCGCGGCAACCCCTGCTACGTGCCGCCGCTGGTGCTCGACGAGGTGGCCACGCTCTCACCGGACAAGAACCCCGCCTTCGACTTCTGCGAGGCGCAGTGCTTCATGGCCTACCGCGACGGCAAGCCCGCCGGGCGCATCGCCTCCATAATCAACCGGCAGGTCAACGAGCGCACCGGCCACCTCGACGCCCGCTTCGGCTTCTTCGACTTCGTCGACGACCGGGCCGTGTCGGCCGCCCTGCTCGGGGCCGCCGAGCAGTGGGCCCGCGAAAAGGGCATGACGCACATAGTCGGCCCCCTGGGCTTCACCGACCTCGACCGCGAGGGCCTGCTCACCTTCGGCTTCGACGAGCTGGGCACCATGGCCACCAACTACAACTTCCCCTATTACGAGGAGCACGTGCTGGGGGCCGGATACCAGCCCGACACCGAGTGGCTGGAGTTCGTCATGGACGTGCCCGACGCCATCCCCGAGGTGATGAACCGCGTGGCCGACATCGTCAAGCGCCGCTTCGGCCTCAAGGTAAGGAAGTACACCGACAAGAAGGCCATCAAGCGCGACTACGGGCGGGCGCTGTTCGAGCTCATCAACGAGACCTACGACCAGCTCTACGGCTACTCGCCGCTGACGGACCGCCAGATCGAGGCCTACATCAACGAGTACCTGTCGCTGCTGGACCTGGACCTGGTGAGCCTGATCGTGGACCGCGACGAGAAGCTCGTGGGCGTGGGCATCTCCATGCCGTCGCTGAGCCGCGGCCTGCAGCGTAGCCGCGGCAGGCTCTTCCCCACCGGGTGGCTCCCCCTGCTCCGCGCCCTCAAGGGAAAGAACGACCGCGTGGACCTGATGCTGGTCGGCATCAAGCCCGAGTACCAGGGCAAGGGCGTCAACGCCATGCTCTTCCAGGACCTCATCCCGCAGTACCAGAAGCGCGGATTCCGCTGGGCCGAGTCGAACCCCGAACTGGCCGCCAACTCCTCCGTCCAGGAGCAGTGGAAGTACTTCACCTCGCGCCAGCACCGCCGCCGTCGCGCCTACCGCAAACCCCTCTGACATACCCGGACGGCTCCCGCCAAGCAGGCATCCCGGCAGACAGGACGCCCCACTTCCCAAATTATGCGGACTGCCGGGCAATTTTTTCGCGCCCTAAGCAATTTATACGCCTCATGCGCGTTATATATTGACCTTGTATTTCATAATACACATATAAATAATACTAACAAAAAACAAGCAAGAGTGAAAAAGACACTACTCTACGCGGCGGCGGCCCTGGCCATGGGCGCAGCGCCCGCAGCAGCGTCAGCCGCCGACGTCACCGTGGTACTCGACGCCGACTTCACCCAGTTCACCGAGGGCTCACCCTCCGCCCCCGCCGACTTCCCCAGCTACGGCACCGGTTCGTTCAGCTCCTACTTTTCCGGCTGGTTCAGCTCCAAGGTCGCCCAGGCCGGAGGCGCCCTGATGGTCAAGGACGGGGGCTACGTGCAGACCAGCTCCCAGAACCTGTCGGCCAACGGCGGCGTGGTGCGCGTCAGCGCCCGCGTCCGCATGCTCGACGCCTACGGCGGCGTCCTCAAGGTCTCCGTGGGCTACTCCGCCAGCCAGAACCTCATGCTGGCCGACTCGTCCTGGCACGACGTCTCCATCATCCTCGGGGGCGGCACCTCCTCCTCCCGCGTCAAGGCCGAGCCCATGCTCTCGGCCTCCGGCCTGCTGATGCAGAACCTCAGGCTCGAGCAGAGCCCGGCATTCGTAGCCGCGCCGACGGCCCAGCAGCCCCTGCAGGCCGACGGCAAGTCCTTCACCGCCCGGTGGAGCAGCGTGCGCGGCGCAACATCCTACCTGCTCGACGTCTACTCCTACAACGGCACCGAGAAGGCATACCTGCTGCGCGACCAGGACACCGGCAACGTCACCAGCTACAAGGTCACCGGACTCGACCCCGCCGTCACCTACTACTACACCGTGCGGGCCACCAACGGCACCGGCGTCTCCGAGCCCAGCGACGAGATCCGCGTCGTAAAGGTCATCTACTCCCTGGCCACGCCTGGCAACCTGCGCGTGTCCACACACTCGGGCGACATCGCCGCCGCCTGGGACGCCGTGCCCGACGCCCAGGAGTACATCCTCTCCGTCAGCCGCATCTTCACCTGCCCGGCCGACACCACCGTCAACATCCTGGCCGAGGACTTCGACCGCGCCGACAAGGGCGAGCTCGACAACATCGAGTTCATCTTCAGCAACCATCTCGACAGATACACGGTGCTTCCCGGCTGGGACGGCTCCGACCTGGCCATAGCCCGCGGCCACATGGTGCTGACGCCCTACGGCCACACCGGCTGGCTCTCCACCCCGCCGCTCGACCTGCGCGGCAAGGACGGCTCGTGCACCGTCAGCGCCAGCCTGGCCTGCGGCGCCTTCGGCTCCTTCTACGAGGGCCAGGCCACCGCCTACCTGCTCAACGCCGCCGGCGACACCCTCCAGGCCAAGGACATCCTGCTGGGCAAGGGCTTCGCCGACTACCAGGTCACCTTCGCGCAGGGCGCCGACTCCTGCCGCGTCGTGCTCGCCTACGCCGGCGACTACAAGCTCTTCATAAACTCCCTGTCCGTGGACCAGCTCAAGGGCGCCGGCCAGAAAGTCGTCAGCTGGCTGGGCGACATCCGCACCCCCGACCTGACGGCCACCTTCCCGGCCGAGCGAGGCAAGGGATACCAGCTCTCCGCGACCGTCACCGCCGTGGCCGAGACCGTGAGCCTGGGCGAGATCGCCGAGATATGGTCCGACCCCACCGCGCCGGTAGTCGTCGACTACACCCTCGGGGTGGCCTCCGCCGCCGCCGACGGCGCACAGGTGAGCGTCAGCGGCCGCGACATCGTCGTCATCGTGCCGAACGCCTGCCGCGCCGCCCTCTACGACCTGAGCGGACGCCTGCTGATGCAGACCGACCTGCAGCCGGGCGGCGGCACCATCGCCGCCCCCGCCTCCGGCGCCCTCCTGCTCCGGGTAGGCGACCGCATCCACAAGCTCATGGTGAAGTAACACCCCTCCCCACCCACAGGGGGTGCCCCGCCGACCGGGGCGCCCCCTTGTCGTTTGAAACTTAAAATAGGGCGGATGCCAATAAATTAGTAACTTTGCGCGTTGAAACTATCGAGAGTCGGCAGGCCGGGATTGTCCGCGCCTGCCTATGACTATAACAAGACATGACTTACAAGTACGATTACCTGGTGATAGGGTCGGGCATCGCGGGCATGAGCTTCGCGCTCAAGTCGGCGCGCCACGGCCGCGTGGCCCTGGTCTGCAAGACCACCCTCGAGGAGGCCAACACCTACTTCGCCCAGGGCGGCGTGGCCTCCGTGACGAACCTCGCCGTCGACGATTTCGACAAGCATATCCACGACACGATGGTGGCCGGCGACTGGCTCTCCGACCCCCGGGCCGTGGAGAAGGTGGTTCGCGACGCCCCCGGGCAGATACGCCAGCTCGTGGAATGGGGCGTGGACTTCGACCGCAACGATGCCGGCGAGTACGACCTGCACCGCGAGGGGGGACACAGCGAGTTCCGCATCCTCCACCACGCCGACAACACCGGCGCCGAGATACAGGAAAAGCTCGTCGAGGCCGTGCGCCGAAACCCGAACATCGACATCTTCGAGAACCACTTCGCCATCGAGATCCTGACCCAGCACCACCTGGGCAAGGTGGTGACGCGGCGCACACCCGACATCACCTGCTACGGCGCGTACGTGCTCAACGAGGCGTCGGAGCAGGTGGACACGTTCCTGGCACGCGTCACTCTGATGGCCACCGGCGGGGTGGGCGGCGTCTACACCATCACCACCAACCCGCTGATAGCCACCGGCGACGGCATCGCCATGACCTACCGCGCCAAGGGCACCGTCCGCGACATGGAGTTCATCCAGTTCCACCCCACGGCGCTCTACCACCCGGGCGACCGCCCGTCGTTCCTCATCACCGAGGCCATGCGCGGCTACGGAGCCGTGCTCCGCAACATAGACGGGGAGGAGTTCATGCACCGCTACGACCCTCGCCTGAGCCTGGCCCCGCGCGACATCGTGGCCCGCGCCATCGACTCGGAGATGAAGGCCTCCGGCTCCGACCACGTCTACCTCGACGTCACCGCCAAGCCCGCCGAGGAGACAAAGAGGCACTTCCCCAACATCTACGCCAAGTGCCTGAGCCTGGGCATCGACATCACCCGCGACTACATCCCGGTGGCCCCGGCGGCGCACTACCTGTGCGGCGGCATCGACGTGGACCTCAACGGGGAGTCGAGCATCAGGCGGCTGTACGCGGTGGGGGAGTGCTCGCGCACGGGCCTGCACGGGGGCAACCGCCTGGCCTCCAACTCGCTGATAGAGGCGGTGGTGTACGCCGACGCGGCCGCCCGCCACGCCGCCGCCCACCTGGGCGAGTACGACTTCCGCACCGACATCCCCGCCTGGAACGACGAGGGGACCAACCACCCCGAGGAGATGGTGCTCATCACCCAGAGCATCAAGGAGGTAAACCAGATCATGGGCTATTACGTTGGGATAGTACGCAGCGACCTGCGCCTGCACCGGGCCTGGAACCGCCTCGACATCCTCTACGAGGAGACGGAACGCCTGTTCAAGGTCAGCAAGCCGAGCCGCGAGCTCTGCGAGCTGCGCAACATCATCAACGTGGCCTACCTGATCATGCGGCAGGCCATGGAGCGCAAGGAGAGCCGCGGCCTGCATTTCACCATCGACTACCCGCACCCGCCGGTCACGCCATAACCTGTAATCAATGAAAATAGCCAAGATACTCGCCCCGGCGCTGGGATGCGCCATAGCGGCGGCGGCGTTCGCAGCCGCCCCGGCACGGCAGGATCCCGAAAGCGCCCTGCAGCGCGCCATGCGCACCTCCAACACCATATACACATCCCTGGCGCAGCACTACGTCGACTCGCTCGACATCGACTCCGTAATGCGCATGGGCATGGGCTACATGCTCGCCTCCCTGGACCCCTACACGGAGTATTACACGCAGGAGGAGGCGGACCGCTTCCGCTCCAGCTCCAACGGCGAGTACGGCGGCATCGGCATACGCATCGCCACCTACGACGGCCAGGCATACTTCACCGACCCCATGGAGGGCAAGCCGGCCTTCCGCGCAGGCCTGCGCTCGGGCGACAAGATCGTCAAGGTGGACTCCACCTCCACGCGGGGCAAGAACGCCGACTTCGCCACGCGCCTGATCAAGGGGCAGGCCGGCAGCCCGGTGACCATCACCGTCGTGCGCCCCTACGTGCAGGACTCGGTGCTGACGTTCACCATGGAGCGCGAGAAGCTCGTCATCCCGGCGGTACCCTACTACGCCGTGCTGCCCGGCGGAATAGGCTACATCGAGCTGAACACGTTCTCGCCCGACGACACGGGCGAGCAGGTGCGCCGCGCCCTCGAATCCTTCAAGCGCGACAAGGAGCTGAAGGGAATCATCCTCGACCTGGCCGACAACGGGGGCGGCCTGCTGTCGCAGGCCATAGACATCGCCTCGATGTTCCTGCCCAAGGGGACGAAGATCCTGGAGACGCGAGGCCGCGACGCCGGCGAGACTCGCGTGCTGAAGACCACCAAGGAGCCCATCTTCCCCGACATGCCCCTGGCGGTCATCCTCGACCGCGGGTCGGCCTCCGCCTCGGAGGTGCTCTCGGGCGCGCTGCAGGACCACGACCGCGCCGTGCTGGTGGGCGAGCGCTCATTCGGCAAGGGACTGGTGCAGAGCACCCTGCCGATGCCCTTCGACGGCATGCTCAAGGTAACCACCGCCAAGTACTACATCCCCTCGGGCCGCCTCATCCAGGCCGCCGACTACAGCCACCGCGACGCCGACGGGCGCCCCGGATACACTCCCGACTCGCTGGCGAAGACGTTCCGCACCGACGCCGGGCGCCCCGTCAAGGATGGCGGCGGCCTCCAGCCCGAGGTATCCGTCAGCGACACCCTGGCGCACTCCGACCTGGTCTACAACCTCGTCTCCAAGCCGTACATGTTCGACTTCGCCAACCGCTACGGTGTCCGCGTCAAGGGTCCCTTCGCCATGACCGACGCCGTCTGGGAGGAGTTCGTGACGTCGCTGCCCGACACGGCCCTGAACTACGAGAGCCGCATGGAGAAGGGCCTGCAGGAGCTGCGCAATGCAGCCGCCAGGGAGGGGCTGATGAACGACGAGACACGTGCGCGGTTCGACGCCCTTGGCAAGGCGCTGAAGCGCGACTCGCGCACGGAGCTGACGGAGGCGCGCACCGAGCTGGAGCGCTTCCTGGTGCCGATGCTGGCCGAGCGCTACGGCTTCGAGCAGGCCCGATACGCCGCCGAGGTGGAGCGTGACCCATCCGTCAGGGCCGCCGTCAGGATCCTGCTCGACCCGACCGAATACCGCCGCCTCCTCTCCGCCCCGGCAATGCCCGGCAAGAAGAAAAAATAACGCCATCAAAGCCGGTGCGGCACCGGGCCGGAGGCCCAGTCCGCACTATTAAAACCAGATATCATGACGCTGCTGGAACTGGCCGGGGTGTTCGCCACCGACGCGGTGCTCAAGGCCGTGGAGAAGGGAATCCGCGCCAAGGGGGAGCTGACGCTGGCAGGGCTGTGCGGCTCCGCGCCGGCGATGCTCTTCTCTCGCCTGCGCAAGCCCGGGACGCCCTACGTGGTGGTGGCCGACGACCCCGACGACGCCGGCTACCTCTACCATGACCTGTCGCGCCTCTGTCCGGGCGGCGAGGAGGAGGTGATGTTCTTCCCCTCCGGCTACCGCCGCGACATCAAGTACGGGCAGCCCGACCCGCCCGCGCAGATCCTGCGCACGGAGTCGCTGAAGGCCTGGCACTCGGGACGCATACGCTTCGTGGTGACGTGTCCCGAGGCCCTGGCGGAGAAAGTGCCGGCCACAGAGAGCGTGGAGCGGTCGTGCCTGACCCTGAAGGTGGGGCAGGACATCCCCGTGCGGCAGGTGCGCGAACGCCTGCTGGAGCTGGGCTTCCGCCAGGTGGACTATGTCTACGAGCCGGGGCAGTTCGCCTTGCGCGGCTCCATCCTCGACGTCTACTCCTACGCCTGCCCGGCGCCATACCGCATCGACTTCTTCGACACCGAGGTCGACTCCATCCGCAACTTCGACGTGGAGACGCAGCTCAGCACCGAGACTCCCTCGGAGGTCACTATCCTGCCCGACATGGGCGAGCTGGAGGAGGATGGGGGAGTGCCTCTGCCGGAGTTCGCGGGGCCGGAGACGGTCTGGCTCTGCCGAGACCCGAAGCACCTGATGGCGCGCATCGAGGCGATAGCGTCCTCGACGCTGGCGGCGCAGGTGGACATCACCGGCGAGGGGGACGCCGACGCCATGCTGAAGGTGGTGCGCCCCGACGCCTTCCGCTCCCTGTTCGAGGCCTCCAGGCGCGTGGTCTTCACCCCCAAGGCCGACACGGAAGGCCCGAACGTGATACGCTTCTCCACCGACCCCCAGGCCCTCTACCACAAGAATTTCGACCTCATAGAGGGGTCCTTCGCGCGATATGCCGCCGAGGGATATGGAATATACCTCCTCTCCGACTCCCCCACCCAGGCCGAACGCCTGCGTGCCATCTTCGCGGAACGGGGTGCGAGGGCTGCAGGGCCGTGCGTCCCTGCAGCCCTCGACTTCACACCGGTGTCCCCCACCCTGCACGCCGGATTCGTGGACAACGCCTCCAGGGCCTGTTTCTTCACCGACCACCAGATCTTCGACCGCTTCCACCGCTACAACCTCCGCTCCGAACGGGCCCGCGGCGGAAAGCTCGCCATGAGCCTCCGCGAGCTCCAGAAGCTCGAGCCGGGCGACTTCGTGGTACACGCCGACCACGGCATAGGCCGCTTCGGCGGGCTCGTCCGCACCGACGTGGCCGGAAAGACGCAGGAGATGATCAAGCTCTTCTACCAGAACGACGACATCGTCTTCGTCAACATCCACTCCCTCCACAAGCTCAGCAAGTACCGTGGCTCGGAAGGCGTTCCGCCCAAGCTGAGCAAGCTCGGCTCGGGCGCCTGGCAGCGCCTCAAGGACCGCACCAAGGCCAAGGTCAAGGACATAGCCCGCGACCTCATCGCCCTCTACTCGCGCCGCCAGGAGGAGAAGGGCTTCGCCTACTCCCCCGACACGTACCTGCAGCACGAGCTGGAGGCGTCGTTCCTCTACGAGGACACTCCCGACCAGCTGCGCGCCACCCAGGCCATCAAGGCCGACATGCAGAGCGCCAGGCCGATGGACCGCCTGGTGTGCGGCGACGTCGGATTCGGCAAGACGGAGCTGGCCATCCGCGCCGCCTTCAAGGCCGCCGTCGACGGCAGGCAGACGGCCCTGCTGGTGCCCACCACCGTGCTCGCCATGCAGCACTACCACACCTTCTCGGAGCGCCTCAAGGACATGCCCGCCCGCAAGCCAAAGGAGGTGAAGCAGATCCGTGCCGACCTCCAGGCCGGCAAGATCGACATCATCATCGGCACCCACAAGCTCATCGGCAAGAACGTGCGCTTCCACGACCTGGGTCTGCTCGTCATCGACGAGGAGCAGAAGTTCGGCGTGGCCGTCAAGGAGAAGCTCAAGCAGCTGCGGGTGAACGTCGACACGCTGACGCTGTCGGCCACTCCCATCCCGCGCACGCTCCAGTTCTCGCTCATGGGGGCCCGGGACCTCAGCAACCTCGACACGCCTCCGGCCAACCGCCGGCCCGTCAGCACCACCGTCACCCCCCTCGACGACGACACGGTGCGCGAGGCCGTCAGCTTCGAGCTCTCGCGCGGCGGACAAGTTTTTTTCATCACTCCCAGGATCGAAAGGCTGGACGTGCTGGAGAACATGCTCCGGCGGCTGGTGCCCGACGCCCGGGTGGTGCGCGCCCACGGCCAGATGCCGCCGGAGCGCGTGGAGAAGGCCATCCTCGACTTCGCCGCCCACGACTACGACATACTGCTGTCGACCACCATCGTGGAGAACGGCATCGACATGCCCAACGTCAACACCATCCTCATCGACAACGCCCAGCGTTTCGGGCTCAGCGAGCTTCACCAGCTGCGCGGCCGCGTGGGCCGCAGCGACCGCAAGGCTTTCGCCTACCTGCTTGTCCCCCCCGGGGCGGAGCTGACGCCCGTGGCGCGTCGGCGCCTCCAGACCATCGAGAGCTACTCCGGGCTCGGCGCCGGCATACAGATCGCCATGCAGGACCTCGACATACGCGGGGCCGGCAACCTGCTGGGCGCCGAGCAGTCGGGCTTCATCGCCGACCTGGGCTACGAGGTCTACCAGCGCATCCTCAAGGAGGCGGTCACGGAACTGCGCACACAGGAGTTCCCGGAGCTGATGGCCGAGGGCAAAGTGCCCGACGACGCCGAATACATCGCCGAGACGACTGTGGAGACGGACCTGGAGCTGCTCATCCCCACCGGCTACGTGCCGCAGGAGGCGGAGCGCATCACCCTCTACCGGCGCCTGGACGCCATGGAGACTCCGGCGCAGGCCGACGAGTTCCGTGCCATGCTCCGCGACCGCTTCGGCGCCATCCCCAGGCAGACCGAGCAGCTCGTCGACATAGTGCCCCTGCGTGCCACGGCGCGGCGCCTGGGCGTGGAGCGCCTGCACCTGAAGGGTGGCAAGATGTATCTCTACTTCCCGGACGCCGACAACGAGGCGTATTATCGCTCTCCGGCCTTCGGCCGCTTCATCACCTACTTCCAGGTTGAGCCTGCGCGCACGAAGCTGCGCGACCTCAACGCCCGCCGATCGATGCTCGTCACCGGCGTGGACACCGTCTCCGAGGCGCTTTCCATCCTCACCCGGATAGCGGAACTTCCCAGCTCATGAGAAAGACCGGGAGGGCCACGGAGTACGGGCGGCGGGCGGAGCAGGCGGCCGCAGAGCATCTGGCGGCGCATGGGTACGTGATCCGGGACCGGAACTGGTCGCCGTCGGGCGGTCATGTGGAGCTGGACATCGTGGCCCAGCAGGGGCGCACGCTGGTGTTCGTGGAGGTGAAGGCGCGGGCCGACGGCTACGTGGACCCGGTGTATGCGGTCAACGCCGCCAAGATAGCACGCGTCTGCCGGGCCGCCAACGCGTATGTACAGGCGCTGCCGCCCGGCGAGCGCGACGTGCTGGAACCGCGCTTCGACGTCATCGCCATAGTGGGCGACGCCCCCCATTGGCAGATCGAGCACCTCGAGGACGCTTTCATCCCGCCTGTGTCACCGGCCTACCGGCGAGGGCCGGGCAAGGGCTTCTGAGGGCCTTCAGGCCGGCAAGGGCTTGGCCAGTAAGATCTTCAGGGACGCGATCGAGACATAATGGAAAATCCCGGCGCTCGGGCGAGCGCCGGGATTTTCTATATGGTGTGGGGAAGGGTTACTTCTGGGGCACGCCGGTCATGATGACCGTCAGGGTGTTCTGGCGGCGCAGGGCGCGGCACCACTCCTGGAAGGCGGGCAGGGTGAGGTTGTCCAGCTGCTGCTTATGGCCCAGGTAGGTGTCGTAGCCGAGCTCGTTGTCGCGCAGGGTGCTCATCCAGAAGCCGTTGTCGCGCAGCTTGATGTCAAACTGGTTGACGGCGGCGCCCTTGACCTTCTGGAACTGCTCTTCGGTGACTTTGCCGGCCAGGACGTCGGTCATGAGGCTGTCGGCAAGCTCGAAGGCGCGGTTCTGCTGCTCGCTGTTGGTGGCGATGACGCGGATGATCTCCCAGCGGCCGTAGGGCTCGTTGAGTCGGCCGATGGCGCCGGGGCTGTAGGCTGCGCCCTCCTTCTCGCGGATCACCTCGGTGAAGAGGTTGGAAAGGATGGAGCCTGCCAGGGAGCAGTCGATGTCGCTGAGGGCGTCGATCTTGGCCTGGCCGGAGGTGAAGGAGTAGTAGGTGGTGGCCGGTGTCGCCATGGGCTTGTCGAAGGCCACGGTCCTGGTGCCGGTGTAGTAGCTGACGGGCCATGTCTTGCCTGCCTTGGTGGCCTTGCCCTTGCTGGGCAGGGAGGCGATGTAGTTCTCCAGGAGGGGACGCAGGGTGGCCTCGTCGACGTTGCCGACGAAGATGAAGGTGTAGTCGGCGGCGTTGGCGAGCAGACCCTTGGCGGTGGCGAGCATGCGGGAGTAGTCGGCAGCCTGTGCCCTGGCCACGGTGGCGGCGGCGAAGCGGGGATCGCCGTTGAACATGGAGTAGGTGAGTGTGTCGGAGAAGAGCGTCATGGGGTCGTTCTTGCCGCGCTCGATGTCGGTGCACTCCTTCTTGAGGTCGACGGCGTACTGCTCGGCGTCGGGGTTGAGCTGGGTGAAGTAGCTGTAGACGATTTCCATGAGCACGGGCAGGTCTTTCTTGACCGAGTAGCCTGTCAGGCCGTGTGTGCGGTTATTGACGCCGAATCCGCAGCTGACGTTCTTGCCGGCC
>OLYK01000312.1_pt1 | contig 12389 bp, 10 predicted proteins | sample 1673651 | NCBI WGS metagenome assembly OLYK01 (sample SAMEA103958118, study PRJEB25191) | human gut metagenome | reverse complement strand
TCACGACTTACCTGACGGGCGAACGCGTCGCCGTTCCGGCGAAAGCCTCCGGAAGCACGGCGGCGAAGGTCCCGGCCGAAGGCAAGCGTCTGCGCACGGACCTCGTGCTCCACACCCGCTGATCCGCAGCCCGCACAACCGAAAACCGGATTTCCGCTTTGGGCGGAAGTCCGGTTTTTTCATAAAATCGCAAAAAACGGCGTCTCGGCGTGACAGTTTGGCGCGAATTTACTAATTTTGCAGGTTGTAAGGCGAAAACACAAAAAAACTCACGATATTATGCTTACGATAAAGCAAATCCGCGATGACAAGCAGGCCGCGATCCGCAAGCTCGCCAAGAAGGGAGTGGACGCCGCACCGGTCATCGCCAGGATCGAAACGCTGGACGACCGCCGCAAGGCCATCCAGACCGAACTGGACAATACGCTGGCAGCGCAGAACAAAGCCGCCAAGGAGATCGGGGCGCTGATGGGACAGGGCCGCCGCGACGAAGCCGAGGAGCGCAAGCGCTTCGTCGCCGACCTCAAGGAAAAATCCAACCGCCTGCAGGCCGAATCGCACGACGTGCAGGAGGAGTTGCAGGCAGCGATCGTCTCGCTGCCCAATTTCCCGGCCGACATCGTGCCCGAAGGCAAGACCGCCGAGGATAACCTCGTCGTGAAGCTGGTCGAAAGCTATACCCAACTGCCCGAAAACCCGCTGCCCCATTGGGAACTGGCACGCAAATACGACATCATCGACTTCGACCTGGGCGTGAAACTCACGGGCGCCGGATTCCCCGTCTACAAAGGCAAGGGAGCCCGTCTGCAGCGTGCGCTGATCAACTATTTCCTCGACTGCAACACCCGGGCCGGCTACCTCGAAGTGGAACCGCCGATCATGGTCAACGAAGCCTCGGGCTTCGGCACGGGCCAGCTGCCCGACAAGGAAGGGCAGATGTACCACGCCACGGCCGACAATTTCTACATGATCCCGACGGCCGAAGTACCCGTGACGAATATCTACCGCGACGTGATCCTAGACGAAAAGGACTTCCCGGTGAAGATGACCGCCTACACCCCCTGCTTCCGCCGCGAAGCCGGTTCGTACGGCAAGGACGTGCGCGGGCTGAACCGCCTGCACCAGTTCGACAAGGTCGAGATCGTGCAGCTGAGCCTGCCCGAAGCGTCGTACGAAGCGCTCGACGGCATGGTGGCGCACGTGGAGTCTATCGTCAGGTCGCTGGGGCTGCCCTACCGCATTCTGCGCCTGTGCGGCGGCGACATGTCGTTCACCTCGGCGCTGACCTACGATTTCGAGGTCTACTCCGAGGCGCAGAAACGCTGGCTGGAGGTCTCGTCGGTTTCCAACTTCGAGTCGTTCCAGGCCAACCGCCTGAAGCTCCGCTACCGTGATGCCGACAAGAAAACACAGCTGGCACATACGCTCAACGGCTCGTCGCTGGCGCTGCCGCGTATCGTGGCCGCCCTGCTGGAGAATTTCCAGACCCCCGACGGCATCCGGATTCCCGAGGCGCTGATCCCCTATACGGGTTTTGATATTATCAAATAAGTTTCTATATTTGCTGACACAACACAACTTTTAACAATAAATTTCAACAAAAATGGCTTACAAAATCACTGATTCCTGCGTTGCCTGCGGCACCTGCATCGGCGAGTGCCCGACCGAAGCGATCTCGGCCGGCGATATCTATGTCATCGATCCCGATAAGTGCATCGACTGCGGTACCTGCGCCGGCGTTTGCCCGAGCGAGGCTATCATCGAAGGATAAGCAACACGGAAAAATCCGAAAAAAAGCACACCCCGAAAAGGTGTGCTTTTTTATCCTCTGCCAGCTTATGAAAAAACTCCTGCTCCTATGCCTGTCGGTTCTCGCAGCGTCTTGCGATACGGCGACACGACAATTCGAATCCCGGCTGGATGAAATCGTGTCGGAGCACAAAGCCTTCGTCGGGGTCGCCGTCCGCACGCCCGGCGGGGAAACAATTGCGCGCAACGACACCCTGTTACCGATGATGAGCGTTTTTAAATTTCCCGTGGCACTGGCCGTGCTCGACCGCATGCAGCGCGAAGGCATACCGCTCACGCAGCCGATCAGCATCACGCCCGACCTGCTCCTACCCGGCACATACAGCCCGATGCGCGATTCGCTGCCCGCAGGCGGCGGCACGCTGACGCTCGGGCAGTTGCTCCGCTACATGGTGTCGGAGAGCGACAACATCGCCTGCGACATTCTGCTGCGGGAAGCAGGCGGCCCCGAAGCCGTAGAGGCCTACGTCCGTTCGCTGGGGATCGGCGGCATCCGCATCGCCGCCAGCGAGGAGGAGATGCACCACGGCATCGGGAACCAGCGGGTCAACAAGGCACGCCCTTCGTCCGTCTGTACACTGTTCGACCTGTTCCTGCAGGGCAGGCTGCTCAAAGGGGAGTACAACGCTCTCCTGCAACGGTTGTTGTGCGGAACGACCACGGGCGCAAACAAACTGAAGGCCGGGCTGCCAGCCGAAATCGTGATCGGACACAAGACCGGCTCATCCGACCGCACGGCCGAAGGCATCCGCATCGCGGACAACGATGCCGGCTATGTGCTCCTGCCCGACGGACGCCGCTACTGCATCGCGGTATTCGTCACCGAATCGGAAGAAAACGACGCCGCAAATGCTGCCATCGCCGCTGCGGTCTCCAGGGCGGCATACGAATATTTCAGCTCGGAATGAGCGGATTATACAACGCGACATAGCAGGAATCCCCGGCCCGGATTTTCGCTTCCGCCCGCTGTTGCCCACCGCCTGTGGCCGCATTGGCAAGCCTGCCCTCCCCTTCCCGGAGGAGAGTTAGCCACGCGGCACGGCAAACCCGGGAAATGCGTCCGACAGGGCATAGAAATAAACAACTACGAAAAATAAAATTATGGACGACCTTGAAAAGATGAAAACCGGCATGTGGCTCTACGCCCGCAAGCCGCAGATCAGGGAGGCACTGCAACGCTGCGAAGAACTGGTCTTCCGGTTCAACAGCCTGCCCCCGAGCCGCGAGGAGGAACGCAATGCGATCATCCGGCAGTTGTTCGGCCGCACGGGCGGCACATTCTGCATCCACAGCCCGTTCCACTGCGATTTCGGGTCGCAGATTTCAATCGGGGACGACTTTACGGGGAATTTCAACCTCACGATCCTCGACGAAGCGCCCGTGACCATCGGCAACCACGTATTCATCGGCCCCAACGTGGGCATCTACACCGTGACGCACGCCCTGCTGCCCGACCAGCGCAACGCGGGCGTCATGCGCTCGCTTCCTATCACCATCGGCGACAACGTCTGGATCGGCGGCAACTGCGTGGTCATGCAGGGCGTGACGATAGGCGACGGCACGGTCATCGGCGCCGGCAGCGTCGTAACGCGCGACATCCCGGCCGGGGTCATCGCCTTCGGCAACCCGTGCCGGGTCATCCGGCCCGTCACCGAGGACGACCGGATCACGGAGGTCGTTTAACGAAAAAGCGTCCCTTTTGGGACGCTTTTATTCGGCCGACCCGACGCCCCTGAAAAACTCTTCGCGGGAAATTCCGTAATAGTCACAAAGACCGGAAAGCATAGAAACCGAAATATTTTGCCTGCCGGTTTCCGCCCTCGCCACATGGATGTCCGTGTTGCAAGGCAGGCGGCGAACTTGGGCATGGGAAATTTTTCCGGACAGGCGTTGCAAGACCTACGGGGGAAAGAGTACCTGCACCCTTTTCCCCGTAAAGGGGAGGGCAGGCGGCGATCCGGCGGGGCGGCTGCAACGAAGCAGGCGTCACTATTTCCACGCCAAATCAAGCACCGGCCATCCCGCTTTCATCTGACAACCGCCCCGGAATCATCCGGGGCGGTTGTCAGATTATTCGTAAAGCAGGTAACGCCCGCGCAGCTTCCGGAAGCGCCGCACGTCGTCCGCCCAGCGGGCACGGATTTCGGCCTCCGAAGCTCCGGCAAGGATCATTTCACGGACATACCCCACGCCGATGAGCTTTTCGAACATCGGCGTAAAAAACTTATCGCCCAGCCCCAGGTTGCGGCAGGCTTCGATCACATATTTCAGGGTCAGGCCCTCCGCCCGGGCTTCGCCGAGCGGCATCCGGCTCAAATCGACGCCGTGGCAGAGCCTGCCTTCGAGCGGCGGATGTTTGGCTCCCGCAGTCGGGCGGGGCGTAAACGAAAACAGGCAGCCGGTCATGTCGGGATGTCCGTAAACCTCGAACGGTTTATCCGTACCGCGCCCGAGGCTCACGACCGTACCTTCGAAGAGGCACACCGAAGGATAGAGGTAGACGGCCCGTTGCGTCGGCAGGTTGGGCGACGGGGCGACGGGCAACTCGTACGGAGTGTCGTGCGTATAATTGCGGCAACGCACGACTTGCAGGTCGCAGCTTGCGGCCCAGCCTTCGCCGACGGCCATCCGGGCGATTTCGCCCATCGTCAGGCCATGCAGCACGGGGATCGGCAACGCCCCGACGCCCGATTTGTATTTCATGTCCAGCACGGGGCCGTCGACGTGGTGCCCGTTGGGGTTGGGACGGTCGAGCACGATGACGCTGCGGCCGGATTCGGCACAGGCGTCCATCATACGGAGCATCGTGATATAGTAGGTATAGAACCGCAGACCCACGTCCTGCATGTCGACCACCAGTACGTCGAACGACCGCATGGCTCCGTCCGAAGGGCGCTTCGTATTCCCGTCGTAGAGCGAGCGGATCGGGATCCCGGTCGCAGCATCCACCGAACTTGCGACATGCTCGCCCGCGTCGGCCGTACCGCGAAACCCGTGCTCGGGGGAGAAAATGCCGGTCACGTCGAAGCCCCGACCGTGCAGCAGGTCGACCAGGTGTATCGTCCCGTCGGACGCCGTCCCCGGCAACCGAACCGCAGTGTCCGCCGCAGCTCCCGGCACGCCGTCGCCGAACCGCGCGACGGCCGTATGGTTGGCCAGCACCGCCACGCGCCGCCCTTCCAGCTGCGGGAAATAAGCCGTCGTGTCGGTCATACCGACCAATACCTGCGCCGTGGCCGCAGCGCAAAGGAAGATAACGGACAACAGGGAGATGACAAATTTCTTCATACGGCAAAGATAACAATTTATAACGCCCGGGCTTCCTGCCCGCCGGATATCGCCCCCCGGCAGGGAATCCTCCGGCGCCTGCCCTGCCTCCGCCCGGCAGCGGGTGCAGCGGGCCATAAAGGCCGGCGGCACGGCAGAAGTGGGCTGGGCAATAAGAACCGGGCACCCGATACAATGCGGATCGGCCTGCGGGGAATACCGGCCGTACGCGAACCGGTTGTCGGAACCGGCTGCGGAGGAGCTACGCCTCGGCGCCGTATTCCATCAGGTAGGCCTTGATGAAGGCATCCAGGTCGCCGTCCATCACCGCCTCGACAGCCGAGGTCTGCACGCCCGTGCGATGGTCTTTCACACGCCGGTCGTCAAAGACATAGGAGCGGATCTGCGATCCCCACTCGATCTTCTTCTTCGAAGCCTCGAGCGCCTGCTGCGTGGCCATGCGTTTATCCAGTTCCCGCTGGTAGAGCTTCGAACGGAGGATGCGCATGGCATTCTCGCGGTTCATCAGCTGCGAACGGGTTTCCATATTCTCGATCAGGAACTCCACCGGCTCGCCCGTATCGGCGTCCTTGCCGTGGTAGCGCAGGCGCACGGCCGTCTCGACCTTGTTGACATTCTGCCCCCCGGCGCCGCTCGAACGGAACGTGTCCCACTCGATGTCCGACGGATTGACCGTAACCTCGATCGTATCGTCCACGGCAGGCGACACGAACACCGAGGCGAAAGTCGTCTGGCGTTTGTTATTGGCATTGAAAGGCGAAAGGCGCACCATGCGGTGCACGCCGTTTTCGCTCTTGAGGTACCCGTAGGCATACTCCCCCTCGAACTCCAGCGTACAGGATTTCACGCCCACCTCGTCGCCGGCCTGGTAGTCGAGCACCTTGACCTTGTAGCCGTGCGCCTCGCCCCAGCGGGTATACATGCGCAGGAGCATCGACGCCCAATCGAGCGCCTCGGTACCCCCGGCTCCGGCGTTGATGTCCATGATCGCCCCCAGCTTGTCCTCTTCGCGGCGCAGCATGTTGCGCATTTCGAGCGTCTCGATACGCTCGAGCGTCTGTGCGTAATGGTCGTCCATCTCCGCCTCGCTCATGACCCCTTCCTTCACGAAATCGGGCATCAGCCCCAGGTCTTCGACATCCTTGGCCACGGCATCGTAGTCGTCGACCCACGCCTTGATGGCGGCGACCTTGCGCAACTGCTCGCGCGCCTTGTCGGGCGCGTCCCAGAAATCGGGTTCCTGGGTCTTTTCCTCCTCGTTGCGCAGGTCGATGCGTTTCTGGTCGATGCCCAGACATCGTTCCAAAGCCTCGCGGCGCTGCTCCAACTCCTTTATCTGATCTGCAAGTATCATAAATTTACGGTATTGACAATTAAATCGCCCCGGGTTTCACCCCCAGTTTGCGCTCCACGAACTCCAGCACGAAATCCACCGTGCCGTCGATCCCCAGCACGGACGAATCGACGCAGAGGTGGTAGGTCGAAGCCATGCCCCACGTACCGCTGCTGTAATAGTTGTAGTACGCCGCGCGCCGCGCATCCTCCCTATCCATCCGGGCCTCGGCCTCCCCGGGCGTAATGCCGCACTGGCGGCAGAGCCGCTCGCAACGGTCGGCACGGTCGGCCGCGACAAAGACATTCACCGCCCGCGGATGGTCGCGCAGGATGTAGTCGGCACAGCGGCCGACGAAAACACACGACTCGCGCGCGGCGATGTCGCGGATCACGTCGCTCTGGATCTTGAACAGGGCGTCGTTGCTGAGCACGTTGCTCCCGGCATATTCGCTCCCGACGAACGGCGAGCGCAGGTAGGCGACGAGCGTCGAAAAGAGGTTGCGCGACTCCTTTTCGTCGACCCGTTCGAACACTTCGGGACACAGGCCGCTCTGCTCGGCGGCCAGGTTGATGAGCTGTTTGTCATAGACCCCGATCCCGAGCCTGCGTGCCACGGCCTCGCCGACGGCTTTGCCGCCGCTGCCCAGCTGGCGACCGATGTTGATGACGAATTTATCTTCCATAATCGGCATTATTGGAGGTTCGTTGAACGGGCCGCATCCATCTGCGCCCGGAATTTTCGCAACTGGTATACCAGCATGAAGAAGGCTACGGCCGACGCCATCAGGTCAGACAGCGGCATCGCGCACCACACGCCCCAACTGCCGTCCCAGCGGGTATGGACATCGAAAATATGGGGCAGGAAAATCAGTCCCGGCATCAGGAACAGCAGCTGGCGCGAAAGCGACAGGAAGATCGCCTTGCCGGCCATGCCGATGCTCATGAAGAAGTTGGTAGCCACCATCTGGAACCCGATGATCGGGAAACAGATGAAAACAATGCGCATTCCCTCGACCGCCAGGCGGATCAGCTCGGGATCGTTCGTAAAGGCCGACACCGCCAGCCGGGGCGCCAGCTCGCCCATCAGGAACCCGGCGCCCGTGACGCACGTGGCACCGATGATCGTCAGCCGCAGCACGCGCAGCACACGGTCGTACTGCCGCGCACCGAAGTTATAACCCGCAATGGGCTGCATCCCCTGGTTGATGCCCATGACGATCATCACGAAGAAGAATGCCAGGCGGTTGACGATGCCGTAGGCCCCGATCATCAGGTCGCCGCCGTATTGCTTGAGCCCCTTGTTTATCAGGATGACAATGAAACACGCCGCCAGGTTCATCAGGAACGGCGACATGCCGATGGCCAGGATGTCGCGCACGATCTTCCGGCGCAGGCGGTAGATGCCGCGCCGGAAATGGAGCAGTTCGCTCTTGTCCGAAAGGATGTGGAACTGCCAGATGAGCGCGATGACCTGCGCCAGCACCGTGGCGATGGCCGCGCCGCGGATACCCCACCCGAAGCCGTAGATGAACAGCGGGTCGAGCGCCGCGTTGATGACCACCGTATAGATGGTGGCGTACATCGACTTGCGCGGATGCCCCGAAGCCCGCAGCACGGAGTTCAGGCCCAGATACATGTGCGTGATGACGTTCCCCATGAGAATGATCGACATGTAGTCGCGGGCATAGCCGATCGTCGCTTCGCTCGCCCCGAAGAAGTAGAGAATCGGGTCGAGCAGCAGCAGCGTTGTGATACCGAATGCCAGGCCGATGATGAGGTTCAGCACCACGACGTTCCCCAGGATGTTCTGCGCCGTCCCGTAATCGCGCTGCCCGAGGCGCATGGACACCAGCGTCGCAGCACCCACACCCACCAGCGAACCGAAAGCCGCGGCGAGGTTCATCAGCGGGAAGGTCAGCGCAAGGCCCGAAATGGCCAACGGCCCTACCCCGTGGCCGATGAAAATACTGTCGACCATGTTGTAGAGCGAAGAAGCCGTCATGGCGATGATCGCCGGCACGGCATATTGCATGAGCAGCTTGCGGATACGCTCCGTCCCGAGCTCCGTCGCCGCCCCTTTTATCGTTGCAGACATATCATATATTATCAACTCTGTCCGGGCGAAAGCCGGACGAACTACCTAACTATTCCTTGATTACGGCACGCAGGCACCTCCGGAACGGGAGCGGGGACACGCCCGGCATACTGCACAAGGCCATCCCGCCACAGCGGCACACCCGCAGGGGCGCCCGCCCCGACCGTCCGCGCACGGCGGCGACAGTTCCGCCCGGGATCCGGATCTTCCCTTTTTCCGCTTATTCCAGTTCCCAGTCGCTGCCGTCCTTGCGGTCTTTGACACGGATACCGGCTGCGGCCAGCCCGTCGCGGATGCGGTCGGAAGCCGCCCAGTCCTTTGCGGCACGGGCTTTCAGGCGCTCGTCGAGCAGCATCTCGACCAGCGGGGTCACATAATCGCGCCCCGAAGCCGCACCTGCGGCCTTCTCGTCGCGCAGGCCTAGGATATCGAACGTGTAACGGTAAACCGTGGCTTTCAACTCTTCGAGGTCGGCGGCCGTGATGCTTTGCTGCCCGTCGACCAGCTGGTTGATGATGCGCACCCAGTCGAACAGCGCCGAAATGGCCATCGGCGAGTTCAGGTCATCGTCCATCGCCGCGCGGCAACGGTTTTCCAGCTCGGAAGGATCGATAGTCGACGTTTCGGCGGGCTTGACCTTCCCGAGCGCTTCGACGCCCTTCATCAGGCGGTCGAGCCCCTTCTCGGCGGCCTGCAGGGCCTCGTTCGAGAAATCGAGCGTCGAGCGGTACTGCGCCTGCAACACGAAGAAGCGGATGGTCATCGGCGAATAGGCCTGCGCCAGCAATTTATGGCTGCCGGTGAAGAGCTCCTCGAGGGTGATGAAGTTGCCCAGCGACTTGCCCATCTTCTGGCCGTTGATCGTGATCATGTTGTTGTGCACCCAGTAACGTGCCGAATCGTGCCCCAGCGCGGCGGTCGACTGCGCGATCTCGCACTCGTGGTGCGGGAACATCAGATCCATGCCGCCGCCGTGGATGTCGAAGCGTTCGCCCAGGTAGCGGGTACTCATCGCCGAGCACTCCATATGCCAGCCGGGGAACCCCTCTCCCCACGGCGAAGGCCAGCGCATGATATGCTCGGGCGACGCCTTCTTCCACAGCGCGAAGTCATAGGAGTGGCGCTTGTCGCCCTGCCCGTCCAGCTCGCGCGTGTTGGCGATGATGTCGTCGAGGTTACGACCCGAAAGCCTGCCGTAATTATATTTGGCGTTGTATTTCTCCACGTCGAAATAGACCGAGCCGTTCGACTCGTAGGCGAAGCCGTCGGCGAGGATCTTCTTGACGAACTCGATCTGCTCGATGATATGCCCCGAGGCATAGGGTTCGATCGACGGCGTCTCGACGTTGAGCGCATCCATCGCACGGTGGTAACGCTCCGTATAGTAGTGCGCCACCTCCATCGGCTCCAGCTGCTCGAGGCGCGCCTTCTTGGCGATCTTGTCCTCCCCCTCGTCGGCGTCGTGCTCCAGGTGCCCCACATCCGTTATGTTGCGCACGTAACGCACCTTGTAGCCGCAGGACTTCAGGTAGCGGAACATGAGGTCGAACGTCACCGCCGGCCGGGCGTGCCCCAAGTGCGGGTCGCCGTAGACCGTGGGGCCGCAGACATACATGCCCACGCGGCCGGGAGTCAGCGGTTCGAACACCTCCTTGCGGCGGGTGAGCGTATTGTAAAGTACGAGTTTCGATTCCATAAATTGCGAAAAATTATTGTGCAAAAATAAGAAATTTAATCGAGATGCACCAGAATCGCGGAATTAATCGTACCTTTGTGCCAATAATAGTGCGCGTTGGTCTGACGCTTCCCGTTTTTCCCTCCGTATATTATCAACACCGAATTATCCGGCGCACGACGCCGGGACAAAACCGATATGCAATGACATTCCAGGAACTGAACCTGATAGAACCACTCAAGCGTGCCGTGGCCGAAAAAGGCTACACGACCCCCACTCCGATCCAGCAGCAGGCCATCCCGCCCGCACTCGAAGGCCGCGACCTGCTGGGCTGCGCCCAGACCGGGACGGGCAAGACGGCGGCCTTCACGCTGCCGATCCTCCAGCTGCTCTCGGCCGAGCCGCGCACCAAAGGGCGGCGCACGATCAAGGCACTGGTGCTCACGCCGACGCGCGAACTGGCGATCCAGATCGACGAATGCTGCCGCGACTATGCCCGCTACACGGACATCCGCCACTGCGTGATCTTCGGCGGCGTCAACCAGCGGCCGCAGGTCGATGCGCTGCAACGCGGCATCGACCTGCTGGTAGCCACGCCGGGACGCCTGCTCGACCTGATCGGCCAGGGTTACGTCTCGCTGTCCGACATCCGCTTTTTCGTCCTCGACGAAGCCGACCGAATGCTCGACATGGGTTTCATCCACGACATCCGGCGAATCCTCCCGCTGCTGCCCGAAAAGCGGCAGACGCTCTTCTTCTCGGCGACGATGCCCGACGACATCGTAAAACTGGCCAATACGATGCTCCGCAACCCGGCGCACGTCACCGTAACGCCCCCGGCCTCGGTGGTCGAGACCATCCGCCAGAGCGTCCTGTTCGCCGAAAAGGCCGAAAAACGGACGCTGCTGGCCTCCCTGCTGCGCGAACGCCCCGAGAGCTCGGTGCTGGTATTTTCGCGCACCAAGCACGGCGCCGACCGCATCGCCCGTATCCTCACCAAAGCGGGCATCGAAGGACGCGCCATCCACGGAGACAAGTCGCAGGGCGCCCGCGAACGGGCCATGAATGACTTTCGCTCGGGGGCCTGCCGGGTGCTGATCGCCACCGACATCGCCGCGCGGGGAATCGACATCAGCGAACTGCCGCTGGTAATCAACTACGACCTGCCGGAAGTGCCCGAGACCTATGTCCACCGCATCGGCCGCACGGGACGCGCCGGACGCGACGGACAGGCCATCGCCTTCTGCTCGGAGGAGGAACGCCCGCTGCTGAAAGACATCCTCAAACTGACCGGGCTGGAACTCGACCCGGATTCCGGGGAACTGGCTCCCGCACAAAACAGCCGGAAAAAGCCCGCCGGGAAAAAACCGGATACAGCACAAACCGGAGGGCAGAAGCAAGCGGAGGAAAAGCGAGCCGCACAAAAACAACCCGCACAAAGTCAGGCCGGACAGAGGCCGGGCAGGCGCAAACCGCAGGGACAAGCTCCCGGCGACCCGAAACCGCAGGGGCAACGAACCGGCGGCAAGCAGACCCCGGACGGGCAACAGCCGCAGGACAAGGACGCCGCGGCACGCCCGGCACGCCGCCGCAACCGCAACCGCAACCGCAACCGGGGCGGGCAAAAGCCGGATGGGCAAAACGCAGCGGCCGCAAACACGGGACGGGGACAGGATGGGCGCAAACCCGGAAGCCCTAAACCCGCCCGGGACAAACGGGAAACGGGAAGCCCCGAGGCTCCCCGAAAAGCCCAAACGCCGGAGAAGAAAAAGTCCGGCATGGGCAACTGGCTGTCCGGCATCCTCAGGCCGGGCCGCAAGTAACCACCGGGCAACGTGCCCGCCATGCCACACCACATGGAAAAGCCGGAGCAATGCTCCGGCTTTTCACATTTTCGCACCGCGCGGCTCACCGCCCTCTCCCTATCTCGACCGCTTTACGACCACAGGCGGATGCAAGGGAACGAAATTCCGGGGCTTCCGCATCGGCGTACGCAGCATGATCGGCGCATTCCCGGTACGGTTCACGGCATCCCAGGCGACAAACGTTTCGTAATCATAGGCCCATGCGTCTCCATAAGCCAACTTGTTGATCCGGTAATAAATCGCCTCGCGACTCGGAGCGTTGAACCCGCCCGTATTATAGCGCATAATGCTATTGTAGGTCGGACGCCAAACCCCGCTCCAA
>OLYK01000306.1_pt1 | contig 12538 bp, 12 predicted proteins | sample 1673651 | NCBI WGS metagenome assembly OLYK01 (sample SAMEA103958118, study PRJEB25191) | human gut metagenome | reverse complement strand
GCAAGTAAGAAGTGATTTACTTGAAACTAAAAAATAATAACTATATGGAAAGAAAAGATGAACTGACAATATTAGGAAAGAAGACGGAATACAAGCAGGATTATGCTCCTGAGGTGCTGGAGTCTTTTGTTAACAAGCACCCCGGGAATGATTATTGGGTGCGTTTCAATTGTCCCGAATTTACCAGTCTTTGCCCCATCACCGGACAGCCGGATTTTGCTGAGATTCGTATTTCTTATCTGCCTGACATGAAGATGGTAGAGAGCAAGAGCCTGAAACTTTACCTGTTCAGCTTTCGCAATCATGGCGATTTTCATGAAGATTGCGTGAATATCATCATGAAAGATTTGATTAAGCTGATGGATCCTAAATATATTGAGGTGACGGGCATTTTTACTCCGCGCGGTGGTATTTCCATTTATCCGTATTGTAATTACGGCCGTCCGGGTACTAAGTATGAGGAATTGGCGGAGTATCGGATGCGTAATCACGATTTATAGATGTATCTCTTGGAATGATTAGATAGATTGTGGGCTCAAATATTTGCTGGTTTTGAAAATTTGTTCTATTTTTGCACTCCGAAAAAAGGAGAGGTGCTCGAGTGGTTGAAGAGGCACGCCTGGAAAGCGTGTATACCCCAAAAGGGTATCCGGGGTTCGAATCCCCGTCTCTCCGCAGTGTGATGAAATGAAGATAAAACAACAAATTATAATAAATAAATTAATTAATTAATCTTAAAAATTAGACACACAATGAAAAAGTTATTTGCAATTCTTGCAGTGATGGGAGTCCTTACTTTAGGATCAGTTCAGCCTGTTATGGCTCAAGACGCAGCTCCGGCTCAAACAGAACAGACTACTGAAGCAGCAGTGGTTGAAGAAGGTGGTGGTCTTCACAAAGAGTTAAAAACCAAATTTATTGAAGGTGATGCCAGTTTCATGTCATTGGTAGCTATCGCATTGGTTTTAGGTTTGGCTTTCTGTATTGAACGTATCATTTATTTGAGCTTGGCTGAAACGAATACAAAGAAGTTGATGGCTAACATTGAGGCTGCTTTGGAAAAAGGTGATGTTGAAGCTGCTAAAACTGTATGTCGCAATACTCGTGGTCCGGTCGCTTCTATTTGTTATCAAGGCTTGATGAGAATAGATGAAGGTATTGATGTAGTAGAACGTTCAGTTGTTTCTTACGGTGGAGTTCAAGCCGGTTATTTGGAAAAAGGATGTTCTTGGATTACATTGTTCATCGCAATGGCTCCGTCTTTGGGATTCTTGGGTACTGTAATCGGTATGGTTATGGCGTTCGATAAGATTCAGCAGGCTGGTGATATTTCTCCGACAGTTGTAGCTGGTGGTATGAAAGTGGCTTTGATTACTACTATCTTCGGTTTGGTTGTAGCATTGATTCTTCAGGTATTCTATAACTACATCCTTTCTAAGATTGAAGGTTTGACAAGTGAAATGGAAGACTCTTCTATCACTTTGTTGGATATGATCACTAAATAACCCTTTTCATTCGCCTGCTTGAGGGCAGCGTCGAGACCCATCTTGTTGATGGTGCGGAGGCCGGCGGCAGAAACGGTCAGGAGGATCCAGGTGTCCTGTTCCACCCAGTAGAACTTGCGGTTGAAGAGGTTCACATTGAAGCGGCGCTTTGTGTGGCGCTTCGAGTGCGATACGTTATTACCTGTAATCGCTTTTTTGCCTGTAATCTGACAAATCTTTGACATGGCTGTTATTGTGATTTCTTGATTAATACATAGTTGCGTGGCCGCCATCTCAATTCTCATATCACCCGGAGTTGCATCTTTCTCCCGGCTTTCAAGGAGGAGCCACAAAACAGAGTGCAAAGTAAGCGATTTTTTTCGGGATGGGCAAATTTTTCCGAAAAAAAGTTGCAGAACTTGTTTGTTTTGACCCGTTTGCGGGGAGGAGAGAGCGGCTTTCGCGCGCTTCCTCCTCCCCGCGACAGGGAGCTTTGCCGGAATATCTCCGGAATATGTGGCTATGGCCGATGGTCAGGCCGTCTTGTCATTTGTAGCGGGCCCAGCGGATGAGGTCGCGCATCGAGGGTTTCTTGCCGTACATGAAGATGCCGATACGGTAGATTTTCGCTGCGACCCAGACCATTGCCAGGAATGAGAGGTAGAGGACTGCGATTGCCAGCCATACTTCCCATGAGGGGATGCCGAAGGGAACTCGCATCAGCATGACCATCGGGGAGGTGAAGGGGATTACGGATGTCCAGAAAGCGAGGGTGGAATTGGGGTCGGAGCCTGCGGTCATGCCGACAATCAGACCGATCACGATGGGGATGACGGCGAATGATGTCAGCTGGGAAGCGTCCTGGATGTTGTCGACGGCTGAACCGATGGCGGCGAATATCGACGCGTAGAAGAGGAATCCGCCTATCAGGAAGATGAGTATGAAGCCGAAGAGCTTGGCGATGTAGGCCACGGAGCTGAAGAGGGAGATGGCGTTGAGCAGCTCGGGGTTGAGGGTGTCGGCTCCGGTGGGGAGGTTGCCGGTGTTGAACATTGCCACCTGCTCGCCGACTTCAGCCGGGATGAGGGCGGGAAGGAGAAAGGCTGACATGACGCACAGCAATGCTCCCCAGATGATTATCTGCACCACGGCCACCAGCCCTACGCCGAATATCTTGCCGAGCATGAGGTGGAGGGGCTTGACGGAGGATACCACCAGTTCAAGCACGCGGTTGTTTTTCTCCTCGATGATTGAGGTCATGACAAGCTGGCCGTACATAAGCAGGAACATATACAGGAGGAAGGTCATGAACATGCCGATGCCGAACGAGAGGGATGAGGAGGTGGCTTCCTCCGCGCCGGTCTCGTCAACACGGATGGTCTGGAGGTTCACCTCCACATTGGTCTCGTCGAGAATCTGCTGGAGGTTGTCGATGTCGTAGGCCTGCATCCTCTGGTCGCGGACAGCCTCCTTGATGAGATTGCGGATGCTGCTTTCGGTCTCTACCGAGCCTCCTTCATGGATGAAGAGCAGCGAGGAGGAGGGACGCTCTACAATGTCGGCAGGAATTGACAGCACACCATAATAGTCGGAGTCGTGGAGAACGGAGTCTGAAGGCTGGTCGGTCGAGACGAAGGTCAGATGCTCGATTCCGGCCTGTTCGAGTATTGGCATCACCACTCCGCTCTGGTCACACACGGCGATGGATTTGTCGGAGGGTGTGGAGAAGATGGCGATAAGGGCCGGAAGGGTCATCATCAGCAGCATCAGCACGGGCATCAGCAACGTGGTGACGATAAAACTTTTCTTGCCGACGCGTTCCATAAACTCGCGGCGGACGATTATACCGAGGTTATTGTTCATTGTTCTTGACGGTGTGGATGAAGATTTCGTTCATTGAGGGGAGGGCACGGTCGAAGCTGACGATGTCCACCGTGTCGTTGGCCAGTGAGATGGTCTCGCGGATTGTGACGTCGGGTTTGAGGAGTAGCTTAGCGTTTGTCACCGGTGAATTGACCTCTTTTTCAAATGTATGCTCGACAACCCTTTCGCCGAGGGCGGCAAGCAGGCGTTCAGGCTCGCCCTCGAATGAGAGGGTGTAGCGTCCGCGTCCCATGCGTTCGCGTATCTCGTTGACATTACCCGACAGTATGTTGTGGGAGCGGTTGATGAGGGTGATGTTGTCACAGAGGGTCTCTACGCTTCCCATATTGTGGGTGGAGAAAATCACTGTGGCCCCTTCGTCGCGCAGACGCAGTATCTCGTTCTTGAGCAGGTCGGCATTGATGGGGTCGAAGCCTGAGAACGGTTCGTCGAAGATGAGGAGTTTCGGACGGTGAAGCACAGTGACTATGAACTGTACCTTCTGGGCCATGCCTTTCGACAGTTCCTCGACCTTGCGGTTCCACCAGTCGGAGATGCCGAACCGTTCGAACCATTTGCGGAGCTCGGCGGTGGCTTCCTTGGTCTTTAACCCTTTCAGTTTGGCGAAGAACAGTGCCTGGTCTCCGACCCGCATCTTTTTGTAAAGACCGCGTTCCTCGGGGAGGTAGCCGATGTTGACCACATCCTCGGCGGTCAGGGGATGGCCGAGGAATTCAACTGAACCGGAGTCGGGCGCGGTGATATGGTTGATGATGCGGATGAGTGTGGTCTTGCCCGCGCCGTTGGGGCCGAGCAGGCCATATATCTTTCCTTCCGGCACCGAAAGTGACACGTCGTCGAGGGCGACATGGTTGGTGTAGCGTTTGCTGACGTTGTTTACCTTTAAAATATCCATTGGAATAACGGAATGATGATTAGCTGTTTCGGGATATTAGAGTGCGAAATTAGGGAAAAAGTTGCATAAAACTGTGAAAAAATCTTCGGGAGTTTTGTTTAGAGACTGAAAGTGAGTATTTTTGTGGTGAATAAAGTAATGTTTGCCCATAGCTTTAAATTATCATTTCTGAGAGGAATCCTGGTGGTTGCCGCCTCCCTGTTGATGCTGACAGGCTGCAAGTCGTCGCGGTCTTCGGTGAAGAGGGGGAGCGAATCCTCAGCGGTCAGGGTCGACCTGAAAGACTACACCAAAGGAATCAGCGATCCGATGGCGAAAGCTCTCGTCAGCGAGGCGCAGGGCTGGATTGGCACACGGTACCTTTATGGGGGTGACTCCAAGGCCGGAACCGATTGCTCCGGGCTTGTGATGAGGGTCTATGGGAATGTGTGCGGTCTCAAGCTGCCACGTTCCACCCGCGAGCAGGTGAGGTATTGCACGAAGATTGCCCGCAACAAGATGCGTCCGGGAGACCTCGTGTTTTTCGGCTCAGACAATGATGACGACAAGGTGTCGCATGTCGGGCTGTATATAGGGGAGGGGAGAATGATTCACGCCTCTTCGAGCCGGGGAGTGATGGTCAGCGGCTTTGACTCAGGCTACTGGGGACAACGGTATTTCACAGGCGCACGTATCGAAAGCGCCCCTATGGCGTTCGCCAATATCAACGGTGGCAAACAGGGACGGTCTGTCAAAGAGAAGAGAACCGCTCCCGTTCCGGAACCGGAGACGACCCCTTCTGTGCCTGTCATTCCCCGGATTCAGGAGGTGCCTGTGGTTCCTTCTACTCCTGAGGGTAGTGTCGGCGTGGAGACTCCAGATGTCATCCTTGCGTCTTCTCCGTCGGTTCAGGCCACTGAACCTGCTTCGGGTGCGTCAACGCCAGCTCTTTCCTCCACGACTCCTTCAACCATCGACCTCCTGGACTTGATTATCAACCAAAAAGTGGATTCTATCTTCACAAGCAGCTTTGCCGATTGAGATATGCGTGGAATGAATATAAGTATTGGTTTGAAAAATGTAGGACGAAGGCTGCTGAATGAAAGGCCGGAAGTAATTCTCTCCGGAAAGAAACGCGTCCCAAACCTCGATGCGTTGAAGCTGATGAGCCTTATTTTAGTGCTGTGTCTTCATTGTGCGGATAATTATTATTATGCGACAGGCGTAAACTCTTTATGGTCGATGACCAGATTTGTCTATTGTTGTGGTGTGCTGGCTATTCCAATGTTTTTTATGGTCAGTGGTTATCAATTATTAGGGCGTAAAGACGTTGGTTATGGATATGCGTGGAAAAAGATAGGGAAGATTTTACGGGCGGCCTTTCTGCTGTATTTGTTGGTGGTTGCCTTAAAATGGTTAATATTGGACAAAGAAATTATAGTTATTGATATCCCTCGTCAATTTTGTCTTAATCTCTTTCAAAAAGGGGACTATGGATTAATCTGGTTTGTAGGAGGCCTCTGCCTGGTCTATTTGGCATATCCGATTATAAATTGGATATACCGAGAGAAAAAAAGACAATTCCTATATGTTACAGGAGGTCTGGTTTGCATTATGTCATTTGTCTTCTTTTTCAGTATTGTTAGGCCTGTCAATGGTATCATCAGTGAGTTAGATGTTCCTCAGACACTAAGATTATGGAATTGGTTAGGATATTTTTGTTTAGGAGGGTTGATCAAGAGATATGATGTATTAGACTGGCTTGGCCGTTGGTCAATAGTGATAATGATGTCGATGGGTTGCTTTGTGTTTTTGAATTTAATAGCATCCATACGAGGTATTAGGTTCTGTGAGTATGCCTATGCATCCGTGCCGATTATGATTTTCGTGGTATCAGTGTTTGCCCTCTTTATGAAATTTAAAATGAACAACCGGTTTATGGAAGAGATGGCGGTAATTTTTATGCCGGCTTATTTGTTGGGGTCGGTATTCTTGGAATGGATTGCAGGACCGATGATGCAGTTGCCGGAGGTAATAGGAGCGATTGTGTATGTAGCCGTGAATGCAATCTTGTCTTTGACAGCTGGATGGATGCTTATGAAAATTCCAGGAATGAAAAAACTGTTGAGATTATAATTTTTGCCGAGGCGGATAAATTCAGAAAATATTACTGCGGGGCGCGGTATTTCCCTTCGTCGCTGTCGTTGAGGATGGAAAGGTAGGAGTTGTAGCGCGACTGGGAGATACGGTTGTCAGCGATGGCACGGAGGACGGCACAGCCCGGTTCATGGGTATGGGTGCAGTCCCCGAAACGGCAGTTGGCCGACTCCTTGAAAATTTCCGGGAAATAATGGGAGACCTCGTTGGCCTCCATTTCGATGGTGCCGAAGCCGCGTACCCCCGGAGTGTCGATTATCCAGCCACCGAATGGGAGGGGAAACATCTCCGAGAAGGTCGTGGTATGAGTGCCTTGGTCATGGACATCAGAAATCGCGGCAGTCCTCAGGTCAAGTCCCGGAATCAAGGCGTTGATGAGGGTGGATTTCCCAACCCCGGAATTTCCGGATACCAACGTCGTGCGGTCGCGCAGAGCATCCTTCACCCGGTCGAGTCCGTCGCCGGTCAATGATGATACCTCTATCACACGGTAGCCGATCGAACGGTATAGATATGCCACCGCCTCAAGCAGCTCGCGGTCTTCCGGCTGGTCGAGCAGGTCGGTCTTGTTTATCACCAACGTGGCTTCAACCTGGTATGCCTCGGCGGTGGCGAGGAAGCGGTCGATGAAATTTGTGGAGGTTGTCGGATGTTTCAGAGACACCACCAGCATCGCCCCGTCAAGGTTGGCTGCGAGGATGCTTGCCTCTTTCGACAGGTTGCTCGCCCTGCGTATTATATAATTGCGCCGGGGGGTGATGGCGGTAATGTAGGCCGATCCGTCAGGATTGACAAGCAGGCTGACGCGGTCGCCAACGGCTACCGGATTTGTGGTACGAATACCTTTGAGCCGGAAGTTGCCTTTAACTTTACATGATATCGTCTCCAGGCCGCTTTGCTCTGAAGATGTAGCCGTGCTGGCATCGGTCAGCACGTCATACCATGATCCGGTATTCTTGATTACCAGGCCTTCGCGTAATGTGCCTTCTGTCGTAGTCTGCTTGTTTTTCTTGGATTTCGCCATCTGTCAGGTGTGAGAAATAGGCAATGGAGCCGTCTCCGGTATGGAAAACACTCCTCGCGCCTGCAAAGTTACGAAAAAATCCGTTAAAAATGTTAATCCATAAAATATTGAACCTTAAATGGTTGCGAAATGTTATTCAAATAGATGGATAAAAATGTGTCGTCATAATTAGGTTATTTTCAAAAAATTACATAATTTTGCAGCGCAATCGTATCCAAATGAATCATTTGTGACTCTTTTCGCAGGCGGATTCACCGCCAAAATGTATAATCGTTTAATAAAACTGACAATGAACGCAGAAGCAATTGGAACCTGGGCCGGCCTTGTCTGGACCGCCCTCAATGACAAAGATGTCGTGGTAGGTCTGAAGCAGCTCAAGAAAGAGACCAAGCTGAAAGACAAGGAAGTGTTTGCCGCCATCGGCTGGCTTGCCCGCGAAGGCAAAGTCGATGTCCAGACCAATCCCGAAGATGAGAAGGATTTCCTTTTCACACTCGTACAGGACAAGTAAACCCATACTGTGGCTTCAACAGCCATAAGACCGATAAAAGACCGGGGATGCCCTTTTCAGAAGAGTATCCCCGGTCTTTCTTGTTTCTGTAGAAATCGGTTTCAGGGTTTGCGCAGGATGTATGGGCAGGGGGATTTCATCGCCACCGGAGAGGATTCCTGCAATTCCCGCAGGGTCTTGACGGCGTTTGCCAATGAGTCTGTGGTCGAGGCCGCGACATAATAGGTCTGATCCCGGTCGATAAGCAGCCGGCCATCGTCATAACCCTTCTGGCGGAGTCTGTCGAGGACAGACATGGCATTGAATTTCTGTTTGAAAGTGGCCACAATGACATTGTAACGGAGCGCGGCAGCCACCGGAGGGTCGAGCTTGACGGTGTTGACATACACCCCCTTCATCGGGATTGAGTCACCATTGAAGACCGTGCGGGGGATTGCCTCCTCCCGGGCCATGCTGAGGATTTCCTCGTCGGTGTAGCCCTCGTTCTGTTTTTCGACAGCGGCCTGGTAGGCCTTCTTGTAGTTCTCCTCAGAAGTCTTGCATGAGTTGAAGAACACTCCGGGCAAAAGAGCTATGAGAACTGGAATCAGTTGCTTGGAAATAGCCATTGCGGTAATCAGATTTTTAATGAGCCGAGTTCGATGACCTCAAGGTTTTTGGGTGTCGTACCGTCGATGTCGAGCTTGACCAGAGTCCGCTTCGACTGCCAGCCGTGGTGACCGGCCGCTCCCGGATTGATATGGAGGCAATCAAGGGTAGGGTCGAACATCACCTTGAGGATATGGCTGTGGCCGCAGACAAAAATCTTCGCCTGCGCGTCACGCAGCATCTGGGTTATCCCGGGCTGATAGCGCCCGGGATAACCTCCGATGTGGGTCATGAAGACATTCGTTTCCTCCACCCTGAACTGTTGCACAGAGGGGAAATAACGGCGGGTCTCACCGTAGTCTATGTTGCCGTGGACGGCACGGACCACCGGACAGACCTCTTCGAGCCGACGGATTACATCGACACAGCCGATGTCGCCCGCATGCCATATCTCGTCGCAGTCCTTGAAATGGGTGGCGAAACGCGCGTCCCAACAGGAATGGGTGTCGGAAAGTATGCCTATTCGTTTCAGAATCGGGAAAAGGATTGAAGTTGTCAGAAGTTCTGGAGCACCATCACCTGGCGTGGCGCGAAAGTCATCTTCTCGGCGATAGTGACATCCTCGTCGGATATGATGTCATGGAGACGGGTGCCGTAGGGGAGGATTTCGAGAGTGCGTTCCATCGTGACGGTCAGGGGCTTGGATGTGCCGTTCATCAGCACTGTCACCTCCTTGTCGCCAAGTTTACGGCGGTAGACATACATGCCGTTCTGGGGCATGAAATGCTTGAGCGAGCCTTTGGCTATCACTTCATTTGCTTCGCCGCGACGCCAGTGGAGCAGTTTCGACATGAAATTCCACGCCTCATTCTGCATGGCCGTGCGTCCCTCAGGCTTGAAGGCATTGATGGTGTCGCCGGGGAAACCGCCGGGGAAATCGCGGCGCACATAACCGTCAGAACCCTCCTTCGAGCCATTCATCAGCAGCTCCGTGCCGTAATAAAGCTGGGGAATGCCGCGTGAGGTGAGCAGGAAAGCGACAGCCTGCTTCCAAGAGCCGAGCGAATCAGGTTCGGCCAGCAGGAAACGGTCTGTGTCATGGTTGTCAAGGAAGGTCAGCACCTTCTGCGGGTCGGGATAGAGGAAATCCATCGCCAGATGGTCATATAGATGGTTGAGGCCATTCCAGGGATTGGTCTCTTCTTCGAAATACTTGTGGCCGTTGATGGAGATGAGGAAGTCCATCACGGTAGGCAGTTCGGTCTCGCGCGGATTCAGACGGTTGCCTTTCTGCCAGAAAGCAGACCCGGCCTCATTGCCATACCAGCATTCCCCGACGATATTGAAGTTGGGGTATTCCGCAAGGATGGCTTTCGCCCATGAAGCCATCCCCTCAAGGTCGGCATAAGGATAGGTATCCATTCTTATACCGTTGATTTTTGATGTCTCGATCCACCATATGGAGTTCTGGATGAGATACTTCATCAGATGGGGATTGCGTTGGTTGAGGTCAGGCATGGCGGTGACGAACCATCCGTTGATGGTATGGTCGAGGTCATAGTCCGAGACATAGGGGTCATGGATTGTCGAGAGACGGAAATTGGTGGTCTCGGTCCCTTCGGGATGGTTGAACCAGTCTTTGGATGGCTTGTCGGCAATCCAGGGGTGGTTGAGACCTGAATGATTGAAAATCATGTCCATCACCACCTTTATTCCCCTCTTGTTGGCTTCCGCCACAAGTTCCTGCCATTCCTCATTGGTGCCGAAACGGGGGTCGATACGGTAATAATCGGTGGTGGCGTAGCCGTGGTAACTGCCGCCGGGCATGTCGTTCTCCAGCACCGGACAGCTCCATATGGCGGTCACACCCAGGGAGTCGATATAGTCGAGATTGTCGATGATACCCCTGATGTTGCCGCCATGACGGCCATTGGGGTCATTCCGGTCAGCCCCGATAGGATAGTCGAGACCATCGAAAGCCTTGGCTGCATCCATGTCACCCTGGGCGAAACGGTCGGGCATAAGGAGGTAGAGGACATCCGACGCGTCGAAGCCCACATATTCCTCACCCTTTTTGGTGCGCTGTTTCAGCTCGTAGGGTATGGTAGCCTTCCGGCCGTTGAGGGAAAACTCAATATTCATCTTGCCGGGCTTGGCCTCGGGAGTGATGTCGAAATAAAGGATTTTGTAATTGGGGCTGTCGAGCGCCACGGCATCTTTCAGGGTGACGCCGGGATAATCGGTGGTGACATCTGCGGCGGCGATACCCTGGCCAGTGACCATCACCTGGAGTGAGGGGTCAGACATTCCGGTCCACCAACAGGGGGGCTCGACATTAGTCACCATCGGGGCTTTCTTTGCCCCGAAGATACTTGCGGCGCCCGCAAGCATGCTAAGAGAAATCATAGCCAGTCGTTTCAGTTTCATAGGTGAGATGGTATTGATGTAAGTTAAAGATATTCAAATAATCCGGCGGTTCAATCGACCGGCGTGAGCCTTACCAGATCGAACAGCACCACGTTTGAATTCGGGTCGGCATAGACCGGTGAGGGCTGGTAATAGCGCAGTTCAAGATGATTTGTGCCTTCCCGGAGATTGACAATCAGGGAGTTACTCCACGCCGTCATCTCCTGCCAGGATGTCTTCTCCCCTTTTTGGGCGTTGGCAGCCGTGAGCTGCGGGAAAACAAAGATTCCGGCCTCGCTGCCGTTTGCCCGGAGGATGCGCAGGGCTACCTTTCGCTGGCCGTTTACAACCCCGAGCCCGTTGGCATAGTGAACCTCGACAAGATACCGACCCTCTTGCGGGGCATCGAAATCAAAGCTGACAGTACGGTTCTTGAACCGGTTGGATTCAACAAACTTGGAAGCCACGCTTTTGTCTTCCAACACCTTGGTGCCGGTCTTCGCCAGCGACGAGGCGTAAATCGTGTGGCGCTTGCTTGGCGGCAGATAGAGATACGGCTTGCTGCTGAATCCCGACAACTCGCTGTTGGCGAATGCCGTGAACTGCACTACTGCCAGTTTCTGGGCGTCATAGAGCCGGTAACTGCTCCGGAAAATCTCTTCCTGCAAGACACCGTTTATGTAAACCAGACGGCAATCACCCGCCCCTCTCTCCAGATATGTGGCCACATCCTCGGTGAGAGTGTGGCGCGGCAGCGTGGTGGGAAGAACGCCTGGGTGTAATGTGGCTTCCCTGGGCGATTTCCATTCCGCGACCGGAGAAAGGGGCACAGGCATCTCCTGTTCGCTGACAGTCACATAGTCCGGGTCGGCAGATGCTCCGGCAAGGGTGATGGATATCTGATGCCGCCCCTCAAGCGATGCGGGGAAGAAGGGTTCCGATGGCTTGCCGTCGATGGTGAATGTCGAGATGGCTTTCCCGGTGCCTGTGATTTTAATGTCAAGTATCGCCTTGCGATAGCGGAGATTGCCGACAATCTTTTCTCCCGGGAGATTTTCAGGGACATAAGGGACGAAGAACACCCCGTCATCGGTGTATTTCATCCCCAGCAACGCACGGGTTATGAATGTGGTGAAAGTAGACCGGAATGTGGGGAGCTGATGGCGGAAACCAAGCAGCCGCTTACCTTCGATGGCCAGAAGTTCACCCACCGCCGTGGAATATGCTGCCTCGTTCCCCCGGCTGGCTGCTGCCGCCGTCCATGCGGTCTGCAATAGAGTGGCGGGAATCTCCTCCTTCAGTTCGCCGCTCGCCGGAGGGAGCGCGGGTTGGTATAGCGAGATTCCGGCAGGGCCTATCGGTGTCTTACGGATGATGGCGTCTGCCATTGCGTCGGGAAGCACACCCGACAGTATCGCCACGGACTGGGCGAGGTTGTCGGTAACCTGCAGGGGGAGGGGATAGACAGCCACCCCGTAGGCGGTCGCGCTGAAATACCCCATGTTCGGAATCCACATAAGGTCTTTCAATGCCCCGATGAGGGAGTCGGTCGGCATCCCGAGGTTTTTCATCGATGCGGCATAAGCCATGTTCACTGCGAGGGTCGATTG
>OLYK01000301.1_pt1 | contig 12636 bp, 10 predicted proteins | sample 1673651 | NCBI WGS metagenome assembly OLYK01 (sample SAMEA103958118, study PRJEB25191) | human gut metagenome | reverse complement strand
TAATCTTATTGATGAGCTCAAGGAGGAGAATGATTGATTTTGCTTGCCAAAAGAATTAAACGGTACTACAATGATTCGGGAGGTCGGATTATATTTACGGGATGCATAAGCCGTCAGATATAGTCCGGTCAGTTCCTTATAACATGCAAAGAGATTGAAAGATAGAGAGGAATTTCCCGTGAAAATTTTAAAAGTAAAATGTCTTGCCCCCACCCGGCTGGACAATTATCTGACCCAGCAGTACCCCGCCCTGACCCCCGGTCGCCTGAACAAGGCGCTGCGGGAAAACAAGATCAAGTTGAACGGCAAAAAGCAGCCGCTTTCCACCCGCGTGATGGCAGGCGATGAGATCAAGCTGTTCATTCTGGACGACGTGCTGGACGCCGACCGCCGGGTGGAAGGCCCCGCGTGGAAGAACGCCCGCACCCCGGCGCAGGTGGTGTACGACTGCCCGCAGATTTTGATCGTGAACAAGCCCGCCGGTGTTGCGGTGGACGGCCCGGAGGACGATACTCTGCTGAACCGCGCGCTGCTGTACCTGAATAAGCAGGGCGAGTACAAGGAGAACGACCTGTACACCCCCGCTTTGTGCCACCGGCTGGACACCGGCACCAGCGGCCTTGTGATCATTGCCAAGACCCCGGAGGCCGAGGAGCTGTTCCTTTCTGCCATCAAGAACCGCGAGGTGCAAAAGACCTACCTCTGCGTCACCTTTGGCCGTCCCATGCCGCCGGACGCCACCTTGGGCGGCTATCTGCTCAAGGACGCCGACCGCGGCATCGTGAAGATCGTGGAGGACAAGCAGCCCGGTGCCAAGGAAGTGGAGACCCGGTACGAGACCATCGCCGTCTCCGGTCGTCTGGCCCTGCTGAAGGTGCAGCTGATCACCGGCCGCACCCACCAGATCCGCGCCCACATGGCAAGCATCGGCTGCCCCATCCTTGGCGACAGCAAGTACGGCAACAACAGCGCCAACCGGGAGCTGAAGCTGAAGTATCAGGCACTGTGCGCATGGGAGCTGACCATGCCCCGCTTCACTCAGCCGGACTTTGCCTTCCTCAGCGGCAAGACCTTCCACGCCCCGAAGCCGTGGTATTACCAGCAGGTGCTGGACGGCACTTTGAAGTAACAAAAAAGGAGATGCCCTGCCGGGCATCTCCTTTTTGTTACTTATAATAAAAACCTCAGACCCGCACCATATCCGGGGTGATCTCCGCCAGCGTATGGGCACCGCACATCTGCATGGTGTCGGCCAGCTCTCCAGCCAGCTTATCGATGTAGCACTTCACGCCCTCTGTGCCGCCGCCGTAGACAGCGGTCACGAAGGGGCGGCAGATCAAAACGCCGTCTGCTCCCAGCGCCAGCGCCTTGAACACATCCACACCGGTGCGGATACCGCCGTCCACCAGTACCTTCACGCCGGTGCCCTTGAGGGCTGCGGCGATCTCCGGCAGCACCTCGGCGGTGGCGGGGCACTGGTCCAGCACACGGCCGCCGTGGTTGGACACCACGATGGCAGCGGCACCGGCCTGCTTTGCCTTCAGTGCACCCTTGACGGTCATCACGCCCTTGACGATGAAGGGACGCTCGGCCAGCTGCACGATCTCGGCCAGTTCCTCCACGCTCTTGCTGCCGGCGGGCGGGGTCATGTTCTTCAGGAAAGGCAGACCCGCTGCATCCACGTCCATAGCCACGGCAAAACAGCCGCTGGCCTTGGCCTGTGCCATTTTCTCGCGGATAGTGCCGATGTTCCACGGCTTGATGGTGGGCACGCCACAGCCGCCCGCAGCGCCGATGGCGCGGGTAGCCATCTCCATCACGGTGGGGTTGGTGCCGTCGCCGGTAAAGGCCGCAATGCCGTTTTCGGCACAGGCGCGCACCAGCACATCGTTATAGGTCATATCGGTGTAGGTATCGGAGTAATGCAGGTTCACTGCGCCCACAGGGCCTGCAAAGAAGGGATAGCGGAAGCTTTTGCCGAACAGTTCCAGCGTAGTGTCCGGTGCACCGCCGGGGCACAGGGTATCCATGTTCACCCGGATATCTGCCCACTTATTATAATTGCGGATCGCGGTATCGCCCACGCCCTTGGCACCCGGGCCGGGGATCTGGTTTTTACAGGCCACGCCGTTGCACACCGGGCAGGCCTTGCAGTATTGACCAATGCAGGTACGGGCATTGGCAAGCACTTCAGAATAAGTCATAAAAGCATCCTCCTTATATTTCCCGCCGCTGCGGCACAAAATGACCCACCGCAGTGCTCTTTGCCCTCAATATAGACCTATTTTAAAGGTGCGTCAAGGGCTTTTTGTCCTTTCCATCCATGCGGCAGAATACTTTCTCGCGTTTTTTCGTCATTTTTAAAAAAGTCTGATTTTTTTCAAAAAAATCCTTGACAAAAGTCATCCTTTCAGGTATTATAGTGGAGCGCTGAGGGCCACGGCCCGAAACGCTGAAAACTGAAGATGTGGAAAGATGGCTGAGTTGGTCTAAGGCGCACGACTGGAAATCGTGTAACGTGTCAAAAGCGTTCTGGGGTTCGAATCCCCATCTTTCCGCCAGAAACCTGAAACAGAAATGTTTCAGGTTTTTTGTTTTGTCCGCAGTTTGCGGCGCTTGACATTTGCGGGCAGTTCCGTTATGCTGAAACAAATACGTTTTACCGGAAGGAGAGGTTTTTCCATGGCATCTTCCCACAAAAAGCGCACCGGTCTGCGTGCGGCGCTGATCGTTCTGCTGTGTCTGGTTTTGGTGTGCGCGGTGGCTGCGGCAGTGCTGTACAGCTTCGTCAGCCGCAAGATCAAGGCATTCCAGAGCGGTGCCAGCTTTGCGCTGGACTACACCATCACCTCCACCGAAGCAGAGCCCCCTGCCCTTTACGCCCTGCTGGACAAGTTCGGCGGCACCACCGGTAGCCTGACCGGCCAGTACACCCCCCGGGCGGTGCAGCTGGCGCTGTACCCGACGGGCACCAGCACCGTCAACGATGCCCCTCTGACCCGGATGTACATCAGCGAGGAAGAGACCCTGTACGACGCCGGGCAGCTGTACAACAAGCTGCGCAGCACAGTTGTAGCCGAGTATCCGCTGGCAAGCCTGCTGCTACCGGGCTGGTCGCTGGGCAGCTATATCTCCCAAGACCAGCTGGCCACCCTGCTGGGGGTAGACCCCGCCGCCACCGGCTTGCAGCAGGTGAACGACTTCCAGCTGGACTTGAAACAGCTCAAAACCGTGCAGCCCGCCAACGCCAAGGAGGGTTACCTCTACCTTCAGCTGCCGAACCTCGCCGCCGGGGAGGACGCGCCGCAGCTGATTCTTGGCATCGAAAAGCAGGGTCTGCTCAAGACCCTGTCCCCCAAGGTGCACATCCTGCTGGACGTGCCCGCCCACCACATCCATGCAGAACTTTCCGGCACGGTGACTGCCTCCCAGACCGTGGTGACCGCCCCTACTTCCCGGATGCAGGACTCTGACGTGGAAAGCCTTGTGCAGCTGCGCAAGACCATCGAGAGCATCGTGCAGTTCGTGCAGACCGCTGCCCAGAGCGATGATGCTGCCGCCCCTGCTGCATAAAAAGCTTCTATAAACGCAAAAAATCGGACAGACTGCGGTCTGTCCGATTTTTTGCTTTTTATGATTTCTTACTTCTTTACGGTCTTTTTGCAGGGTGCACGCTTTGCCTTGGGCTTTGCGGCGGCAGGGGCAGTCTTGGCTTCCGCTGCGGGCGCTGCCTTGGCAGCCGGTTCAGCCTTAGTAACAGGCTCGGCCTTGGTTGCCACGGCGGGAGCTGCCTTCACCTCTACTGCGGGAGCAGCAGGCTCAGCCTTTGCCTTAGCAGCCTTCTTTGCAGCGGGCTTTTCTGCCTTGACCGGCTCTGCAGCCTTTGCGGCGGGCGTAGCGGGCTTCTCCTCCACCTTCTTGGCGGTGCGGGGCTTGCGGGCTGCGGGCTTCTTGGCGGGAGCGGCTTCCTTGGCCGGTGCGGCCTTCGTCTCGGCAGCGGGTGCTGCTTGTTCAACCTTGGCGGCACGCTTTACGCGGTCCTTTACCTCAGAGATGACCCACAGCTGGTCACCACCGCCGGGCACTTCCTGCCAGATCTGCAGCACAGCGCCCACCTCGGCACCCATGCCCACGGTATCCACGCATTTGCCGCCTGCCCAAGAAGAGCGCAGACGCACGGTGCCCTCCGGGGTGTGCTCCACCTTCCACATCTGGGACGTGCCGCCCACGTCCTCCCACAGGTGCAGCCATGTGCCGTTGGCAGTGCCGGTCATGGTCAGATCCAGCAGCTTGCCGGAGGCACGGTTGCGGATGCGGTACACACCATCGCCCTCGCGGACAAAGCTCCACTCCTGCTCGGGCTTGTGGTCATACTTGCCCAGACGGACAGTGCCGCCGTCCTTGCTGCCCTCCACTGCCTGAATGACATTGCCGGTGTGAGCGGCAATGGTATAAAAGCGGTCGGCCTCGATCACAGTTTGTGCTACGGATTTCATGTACAAATCCCTCCCAATCATAAAATGCACAGATTTTTCCAATTCCTTCTTATAAAGAATACCACATATCGTGATTTTTCACAAGCAATTCGACAATTCTTTAGCACTTTATATAGAAACCATCCTGTTTTCGCCTGCTTTTTCGCCCCTTCGCAGGGGCGAAAGGCCGTTTTTATTCCCTCGACATTTTGCCGCAACTGCGTTATACTGTTTTCATCAGGACTATCTGCCGCTCTGGAAGGGGCGGCTTTCTCGTTTTTGAAGGAGGATATTTTCCCATGACCCAGCAGGACCGCACTGCGGTGCAGTATCACAAAATGACCGAGACCCCGATCCCCCGGCTGATCCTCAGCCTTGCCGCGCCCACGATTTTAAGTATGCTGATCACCAGCATCTACAATCTGGCCGATACCTTTTTTGTAGGGCGCATCTCCACCAGCGCTTCCGGCGCGGTGGGTGTCGTTTCCAGCCTGATGGCCATCATTCAGGCGCTGGGCTTTATGCTGGGGCACGGCTCCGGCACCATCATCAGCCGCCGCTTGGGCAGTCAGGATACCCACGCCGCCACCCGCTTTGCTTCCACCAGCTTTTTTACGGCGCTGGCCTTTGGCGTAGTGCTGGCGGTGGTCGGCCTTGCCACCCTGCCGGACTTTATGATGCTGCTGGGCAGTACCAAAACCATTCTGCCCCACGCCTGCGCCTACGCCCGCCCCATCCTGCTTGCCGCACCGCTGATGATCTCCAGTCTGGTGATGAACAACATCCTGCGGTATGAGGGCAAGGCAAACCTTGCCATGATCGGGCTGGTCACCGGCGGACTGCTGAACATCGCGCTGGACCCGCTGTTCATGTTCGCTTTAGGGCTGGGCACTGCCGGTGCCGGCATTGCCACCGCCCTCAGCCAGACCATCAGCTTTGGCATTCTGCTGTATATGTTCCTGCGGGGCAAAACGGTCAGCCAGTTCCGGCTTTCCGCCGTCACCCGGGAGCCGCGCGAGTTTTTGCAGATCCTTGCAGGCGGCGCGCCCAGCTTTGGCCGTCAGGGGCTGAACAGCATCGGCGGGATGCTGCTGAACATTGCCGCCCGCAGCTACGGCGATGCCGCCGTGGCGGGCATGAGCATCGTGTCCCGCATTTTTATGTTCATCCTCTCGGTGGCCATCGGCGTGGGACAGGGCTTGCAGCCGGTGGCGTCCTTCAACTACGGCGCGCGCAAGTACCACCGGGTGCGGCAGGCCGCCGTCTTTACCCTGAAAGCCGCCTTTGCGCTGCTGGTGGTGCTGATCGCGGTGTGCTGGTGGAACGATGAAAACCTGATTCGCCTGTTCCGGGATGACCCGGCGGTCACCGCCGTGGCGCTGCCTGCCTTCCGCTACCAGTGCTTTGCCATCCTTTTACAGCCGGTGATCGTAGTGACCAACATGACCTTCCAAAGCGTTGGCAAGGCCGGGCGTGCCACCTTTCTGGCCTGCTGCCGACAGGGCGTGTGCTTTATCCCGCTGATCCTTGTACTTCCCCGGGTGCTGGGACTTGTGGGTGTGGAGCTCTGCCAGCCCATTGCGGACGCGCTCACCTGCTTCATCTCGCTGCCCTTTTTGCTGGCCTTTCTGCGGCAGCTGGAGCAGATGGACAAGGCAGAAGCGTCCCATGCCCCGGCGCAGCTGTAATGCAATTGTAACCGTTTTTAGCCGCATTTTTCTGCAAGTTCTGCAATGAAAAATGCGGCTGTTTCGTATTCTGAGTGAACGGAAAAAATTTCCTCCCTGTTTTTTGCAAAGGAGTGGTTTTTATGAAGCGTGTTGTCTTGCGTATCGGCTGCGGGGCGGTCTGCGCAGCCCTTGCCCTTACCTTGGGCTGCGGCTGTACCCTGCTGCCGCCCGCCACCGGCGTGCCGGGCGCTGCAAGCTCTGCGGTTTCGGTACCTACGGACGACAACGGCAAACCCCTGTACGACCCTGCCGTGCTGAACGATAGCCGTTTGCGGGTGCTGTACTGCGACAGCCGTTCCGGAAGCAGCACCACCATCCTGTGCGGCAGCACCCCGCTGCACCAGTCTACCCGCAGTGAGAACGTCTCGCTGGTGGAGGACAGTGTCACCGGCACCGCAGACTACTGGCTGCGCAGTTGGTCCGACCCCACCGGCCGGGGCGGACGCCGCACCGCCCTGTACGACAAGACCGGCACCGAAGTAATGTCCTTTGAGGGCGAGCAGAGCGCCACCCTGCAAAACGGCCTGCTGGTGCTGCAGGAGAGCCGCCTGATCGATGGCGGATACGTCCCGGAGTCCGGTTATGGCACCTGTCAGGTCATCGACCTTGCCACCGGCGCAGCGCTGCCGGTACCGGAAGGTGCATACAGCTGCACCCTATGCGGCGATAAGCTGGTGTTCAGCTGCTACGCCCGCCCGGAGGGACTGGACGATTACGACTGGGATACCGACTACCAGCAGAACCGCTGGGTGGTGGTGCAGGAGAAGGACGGCACCCCCGTCTACCGCGCCGAGGCCGCCTCGGCATACCGCCTTTTCTACGACAGCGACACCCTGAGCGACTGGGTGAAGCTGGACGTTGCCACCGGAGAGGAAACCACCGACCAAATCCTGTACAACACCCAGACCGGCGAGCAGTACACGGGCTTTTTGCAGGTCTATCCGGGTGGTCTTGCCAGCTTTTCCACCAGTGACGGCCGGTACGAACTGCGGGACATGACCACAGAGGACCGCGGACTGATTGCCGCCTTTGACGAGCAGCCCAGCCAGTATTTCCCGGGCTATGTGGTAACATGGCACAGCGGCGAGGGCCATGGCTACGAACTCTATGATTTGGAGACAGGCGCAAAGACCCCGCTGTACGATGTGGACGCCACCGACAACACCGTAGCCGTCTACGCGCTGGACGGCAGTCTGCGGGTGTACAGTAAGGACAACGGCAAGCTGCTGACCGACACCACCGTAGAACCGGTGGAGCACCAGCAGCGAGTACGGATGAGCAACTGCGGCACCGGCTACGTCTGGCTGGAATTGCAGGATAACGACCGCTACGAGACCACCGCCACCCGGCTGTACGGCCCGCAGGGGCTTGTCAGCGACCTGACCGCCCTGCAGGGCAAGTACAGTTACGTCAACTACCTGACCACCGACCCCGACGGCAGACCCATGTTCTACGGCAGCCGCGCCGCTGCGGGCAGCGCCTACGGCAGCGTATGCGATGTGCTGAATGCAGACGGCAAGGTGGTGCTGCAGGGACTTTCCAGCTGCACCGGGTACTATTCCAACAGTCTGAATGCCCTGCCCGACCATGTGTTTGCCGCACAGCGGGGCTTCTATGTGGGCTGGATGGACACGAGCGGCAACTGGCTGTACTGCCAGAGCATTTTCTCGTCTGCCACTGCGGACGATGTACCGAGTTATGGCTATTGAGTTAGGAGGGCTTTCTTATGAAAAACGCTAAAATTTCCCGCCGCAGTTTTCTGCTGGGGCTAGCTGCCTGCTCGGCCGCCGGGGTGCTGACCGCCTGCAAGGGCACGGATGCGCCCTCCGGCAGCACCGCTTCCTCTGCCGCAGAGCCGCCCGCGTCCTCTGCAGCGTCCTCGACTGTGCAGCAGCCTGAGCCGTTCCTGACCGAAGCGGAGTTTCCCCCGCTGGACGGCAGCACCGCCTGCATTCCGCTGATGGCGCAGATGCTGGCCGATACCACCGGCATGGACTTGGAGGAAGCCCGCAGCAGCATTACGGTAAGCACCACCGCCTACGCATGGGAAAACTTTGGCCTGTACGACACCACCACCCGGATGCTGGTGGTGTACGAAGCGCCGGACTATGTAAAAGAAGAGCTGCAGGAAGCCAATGTGGAGCTGGAGCAGAAGCCCATCGGGGTGGACGCGCTGGTGTTCATCGTCAACGAGGACAACCCCGTACAGGCGCTTAGCCAGCAGCAGCTGCGGGATATCTATGCCGGAAAGATCACCAACTGGAAGGATGTGGGCGGCAAGGATCAGGCCATCGTTGCCTTTCAGCGCGGCGAGGACTCCGGCAGCCAGACCCTGTTCAAAAAACTGCTCATTCAGGGCGGAGAGTTAATGACCCCGCCCTCTGAGCTGGCCCCTGCCGCCATGGGCGAGCTGGTGGACAGCATTGCCGATTACAACAACAGCGCCAACGCCATCGGTTTCTCCGTGTATTACTACATCGACCAGATGTATTCCAAGCCCGGGCTGCGGCTGCTGGCGGTGGACGGTGTGACCCCCAGCAACGACACTCTTGCCGACGGCAGCTACCCCCTGTGCAACGATTTTTACGCCGTCATCCACCCGGATGCCGCCGCCGACAGCCCGGAGCGCCGCCTGTACGACTGGCTGGACACCGACGCCGGGCAGGACTGCATCAAAAAGTCCGGCTATGTGGCCGTCGGCCCGCAGACCACCGTCACCATCGTGGATTGAAATTGACAGACCTTCTCTCGTCTGCTACAATAAAGGCAGGATTTTGTCGATCTTTATGCAGCAGAATGCTGAAAGGAAGGTCTTACTATGGAACATCCCTCTCACCCGGTAGAAAGCCACTGGCGTACCTCCCTGCGCAACCGCATTATTCAGGCCTCCAGTCTGCTGGAAGTGTTGTTGTCCGGGCTGGTGCTGATCGGTCTGCTGCTCAGCGTTGTGCCTCTGATCCGCTGGATGCCCGGCCTGCTGTTCGATGGCAACGAGGCAGAGATCCGCACCTTTCTGGAGCGCAGCTTGGACATTGTGATCGGCATCGAGTTCATCAAGATGCTGGCCAAGCACAGCCCCGGCAGCAGCCTTGAGGTGCTGCTGTACGCCATTGCCCGCCATCTGGTGGTGGGGCACGATTCCGCCGTGGAGAACCTGCTCAGCGTGGGCGCGATTGCGCTGATCTTCATTGTGCGCAAGTTCTTCTTTGTCCCGGCCTTTGGCGCACACCTGCCGGACGGTCATCCTGCGCCGGATCTTACCCCCGCCCAGAGCGGCATCCCCGCCGACTGGTTCCGTCGGCGGCATTCCGAAGCAAAGCCTGAGGAAGAGACCGAGACAAAGGAATAAGCATATACAAAAACCACCCCGCAGCGGCCGTTGAACGGCTGCTGCGGGGTGGTTTACTATTTTCTGTTACTTTTTGCCGTGACGGCCAAAGCGGTACTCCTTTCCCTCGCGGATGCGCTGGATATTGGAGCGGTGCATATAAATGACCATTGCGGCCATAATCACCGAGCCGATGGTGCACACGGTAAGGTCGGCGGCAGAATAGCCCCGGAACACCCCGTACAGGATGGTGAGCACCGGGTAAAGTGCCGCCATGGTCACACTGCCCAGCGACACCATGCCGGTGGGCAGCAGGCAGGCCAGAAAGATGACCGCCAGAAAGGGGATCAGCACCGGCTGGATGGCCAGAATGGTGCCGCCCGCCACCAGCACGCCCTTGCCGCCCTTGAAGCCGAAATACAGGGGCTTCAAATGGCCGATAATGGCAAAGATGGCGGCAAGGTACACCGCAAGATAGGGCGAGAGCGTGGTGCTTTCCGGCATCAGGGTGAACAGCCAGCGGCCGATGCACACGGCCAACACACCCTTGAGCACATCACCAAAGGCGGTAAGTGCCGCTGCCTTTTTACCGAAGGTGCGCAACATATTGGTCATGCCTGCAGCGCCGCTGCCGTACTTGCGTACGTCATCGTGGTACAAAAACTTGCTGACGAGGATACCGGTGTCGATGCTGCCCAGCAGGTAAGCCTGCACAGCAGACACCGCAGCGATGAGAACAGATTTCATCATCTGAGCCTCCCTGACGTGTTATACGTCCTTGGCACCCACCTCGCCGGAGCCGCGCTCCCGCACGACCAGACGGATGGGCGTATGCTCCAGACCAAAGTTTTCGCGGATCTGGTTGATGAGATACCGCTGATAGCTGAAGTGGAACAGGTGCTTTGCGTTCACGAAGGCCACGAACGTGGGGGGACGGGTGGAAGCCTGTGTCAGGTAGTAGATCTTCAGGCGGCGGCCCTTGTCGCTGGGGGGCTGCATCCGGGCAGTAGCGCGGGCCAGCATCTCGTTCAGCACGCCGGTGGGCACGCGGGCACCGTTCTCGGCATCCACATCCCGGATCAGCTGCATCAGCTTGTTCACGTTGTAGCCGGTCTGGGCAGAGATGAAGATAATGGGTGCATAGCCCATAAAGCTGAAGCACTCGGCATAGCCGCGGCGCTGCAGTTCCATGGTGTTGGTCTCCTTGCCCTCCACGGCGTCCCACTTGTTGACGACGATGATGCAGGCCTTGCCCTGGTCGTGGGCGTAGCCGGCCACCTTGCTGTCCTGCTCGGTGAAGCCGACGGTGGCGTCCACGAGGATGAGTGCCACGCGGCTGCGCTCGACAGCGGCCAGTGCGCGGACGACCATGTAGCGCTCGAGGCCGTCGGTGATGTTGCTGCGCTTGCGCAGACCGGCGGTATCGGTGAAGATGAACTTGCCGTAAGCGTTGTCCACGGGGGTGTCGATGGCGTCGCGGGTGGTGCCGGCCTCGTTGGCCACGATCATGCGGTTCTCACCGAGGATGCGGTTGGTCAGGCTGGACTTGCCCACGTTGGGGCGGCCGATGATGGCGACGGGGATGCGGTCTTCCTCCACGACGGTCTCGCTGAAATCGAGGTGGGCGCAGACGGCGTCCAGCAGGTCGCCGGTGCCGTGGCCGTGGACGGACGAGATGGGCATGACTTCGTCGAAGCCGAGGTTATAGAACTCGTAGAGCTCCATGGGGGTCTCGCCCACATTGTCGCATTTGTTGACGGCGAGGATGATGGGCTTGTGGCTGCGGCGCAGCATATGGGCCACGTCCTCGTCGGCGGCGGTCAGGCCGTTGCGCACGTCCACCACCATGATGATGCAGTCGGCGGTGTCGATGGCGATCTGGGCCTGCTCGCGCATGTGGGCCAGAATGCCCTCGGTGGCCTTGGGCTCAATGCCGCCGGTATCCACCAGCAGGAACTCGTGGCCGCTCCACTCGCAGTTGGCGAAGATGCGGTCGCGGGTGATGCCCGGGGTATCCTCCACGATGGCCAGACGCTGGCCGCAGAGCTTATTGAACAGGGTGGACTTGCCCACGTTGGGGCGGCCCACCACAGCAACGATCGGTTTGCTCATAGGGGGTTCCTCCTTTCACAAAAGGGGTAAAATTACGGTCTTCTCCGGCGGGCGATATGCAGGCCGCTGCGCAGCAGGGCCTTGGCCTCGTCGCCGCCGCTGGTGGGCAGGACTTCCACCTTCACGCCGAGCCGCTGGCCCAGCTGCTCGATGGTCATATCATCGAGGAAGGTGTCCTTCTCCTCCCGCAGCATCACGGCAGGCACGCCCAGGGTACCGCTGGACAGCCGGCCCTCGCACTGGGCGATGATGTCGGTCGCCGTGACGAGGCCCGCCACGCCGACGTTGCCGCCGAAGAAGTTGTTTTTGATGGGATGCACTTTTACTTCTATCATGGGGTACTGGCGGCGCAGCTCGTCCATCATCTCGGTGATGAGGGGCGCAGCCATGGTGCCGGTGACGACATCCATCTTTTTGGTGCCATAGATGCGGTGGGGCTTTTCCAGCTCGGCCAGAAATTCCTCCCGGAAGAGGCTCATCATGCCCACGCCGTTTTCCAGCTGGTCGTAGTCCTCATAGAACTCCGGCTCCGGGATGGGGCGGCCGGCCTTGAGGTACCACTCATCGCTGGGGTAGATGATGCGCTTGCCGTGGCGGCGCTTGCACTCGTCGCCGAACTCTTCCATGATGTCGATGACGGCGGCGCTGGTCTCAGCGTCGTAGGGCGTCTGCTTGAAGAGGTTCTGGCGGTAATCCGTCACGCCGCAGGGGACTGCCGCCACGCTCTGCACCATCGGGGTCAGCTCCAGCAGGTCGGTGAGGGTGCGGCGGAGCTCGTCGCCGTCGTTGATGCCCCGGCAGAGCACCAGCTGGCAGTTGACGGCGATGCCGCCCTCCACCAGACGGGGCAGGTACTTGAGCACCTCGCCGCCCCGCTTGTTGGCCAGCATCCGGACACGGAGCTGGGGGTTGGTGGTGTGCACCGAAATGTTGATGGGCGAGATGTGCATCTTGATGATGCGGTCGATCTCGTGATCCTGCATATTGGTCA
>OLYK01000290.1_pt1 | contig 12833 bp, 12 predicted proteins | sample 1673651 | NCBI WGS metagenome assembly OLYK01 (sample SAMEA103958118, study PRJEB25191) | human gut metagenome | reverse complement strand
GGCTATGGTTATCAGATCTGGCGCAGTGAAAAAAATGGTTTTGTCTGCTACGGCATGGGTGGTCAGTTCATCCATTACCTTCCGGATTATGATCTTCTCTTTGTCACTACCGCAGACACACAGGGACTTGCGGGTGGAAATCAACTGATTTATGATGCTCTGTATGATGAGATTCTTCCTTTCATACAGGCAGATCCACTCCCGGAAGATCAAAAAACGCATACAGAGCTTCTTTCTGTGCTCTCTTCACTTGCGATTGCACCTCTGGGCGATAGTGCAATGACGGCAGCATCAAAAAGGTGGTCACGGGCGAGAACCCCGGCACCACCGTCGAAGGAGATTAAGCGTTATGGATAAAGAAAGCGTCTTGCTGGATTCCGAAGATCGCATGGACAAGGCTCTCGGCGCGCTGGATCGCGACTTCAGCCGCCTCCGCACCGGCCGCGCCTCCACCGGCCTTGTGGACAACATCAAGGTTGATTACTACGGCACGCCCACGCCCATCAGCCAGCTCGCGTCCGTCGCCATACCGGATAGCCGCACCATCACCATCCAGCCCTGGGATCGCGGCGCGTTCGCCAGCGTGGAAAAGGCCATCCTCAAGTCCGATCTGGGCCTGACCCCGGTCAATGACGGCCGCATCATCCGCATCAACATCCCGCCGCTGACCGAAGAGCGCCGCAAGGAGCTGGTCAAGGTGGCCCGCAAGTACACCGAAGACGCCAAGGTGGCCGTGCGCAACGTGCGCCGTGATGCCAACGACTCCCTGAAGAAGCTGGAGAAGGAAAAAGCCATCACCGAAGACGAACAGAAAAAGGCCGAAGCCGAAGTGCAGAAGCTGACCGACAAGTTCGTGGCCGATGCCGACAAGCGCAGCCAGGCCAAAGAAAAGGAAATCATGGACATCTAGCGTCCGCCTTCCGGGAGCGGCCCTGCCGCTCCCGGACGTTTTCCGCAGCCCGGCCGGCCCCAGGGGCACCGGGCCGTGTTTTTTTCGGCACGGCGCCGTTTTTTCCGGGCCTGCCGTCCCCGGTTCAGAGAGGTACCATGAGCGACACGCTTACCCATCTTCCCGTACATCTGGCCATCATCATGGACGGCAACGGCCGCTGGGCCCAGGCCCGCGGTCTGCCGCGCGAGGCGGGGCACCGCGCCGGGGCCGAGACCGTGCGCACCATCGTGACCGAATGCCGCCGTCTGGGCATCCGCCACCTGACCCTGTACACCTTTTCCAGCGAGAATTGGTCGCGGCCCAAGGCCGAAGTCTCGGCCCTGTTCTCCCTGCTGCTGGAATTCCTGGGCCAGGAAGTGCCCCGCATGGAGCGCGAGGGCATCCGCCTGAACATCCTGGGCGACATGGAGGCCCTGCCCCTGGCCGCCCGCACGGCCCTGCGCCACGGCCTGCGCCGCACGGCCGCCAATACGGACATGGTGCTCAACCTGGCCCTCAACTACGGCGGCCGCGCCGAGCTGGTGCGCGCCGTGCGCGCCATGATGGCCGAAGGCCTGCGCCCCGGGGACGTCACCGAACAGAGCCTGGCCGACCACCTGTACACCGCCGGCCAGCCCGACCCCGATTTCCTCATCCGCACCAGCGGAGAACAGCGCCTGAGCAATTACCTGCTCTACCAGTGCGCCTACAGCGAATTCTATTTCACTCCCACGCCCTGGCCCGACTTCGGCGTGGAGGCCCTGCACGAGGCCCTGGCCGCCTATGCCGGACGCTCGCGCCGATTCGGGAAAACCCAGGAGCAAATCAATGGCCGTTGATCACGCCACCGACATCCGCCGCACCATCACCGGCCTCATTCTGGCCGCCATCGTCATCCTTGCCCTGGTCCTGCGGGGCTGGGTGCTGCTTGCCATCATCCTGCTGGTGGCGGCGCTGGGCCTGTGGGAATTCTTTTCCCTGTTCTGGGGCAACAAGCGCATCCCCAGCCGCATCTGCGCCATCGCCCTGGGCTGGGGCATGCTGACGCTGACCTGGGCCCATCGCACGCAGGACGCCCTGGTCTGCCTGGGGGCGGGCTTCGTGCTGGCCGCCATGAGCTTCCTTTTCCGCTGGAACGAAGTGGAAGAAGAAGGCGTGCCGGCCTTTGCCTCCAGCGGCATCTTCATGGCCGGTCTGGCCTATATCCCGCTGCTGCTGCTGCCCGCCACCTATCTTTCCACCACCAAGCTCCTCTTCGTGCTGGCGGCCGTGGCCATTTCCGACACGTCCGCCTATTTCGTGGGCACCCGTTTCGGGCACCACAAGCTCTGGCCCCGCGTGAGTCCCAACAAGAGCTCCGAAGGCGCGGTGGGCAGCCTGGTGGGCTGCGTCATCTTCTGCACCATCTACGGCGCCTGCCTGGGCAGCGCCAGCTGGTGGGCCTTCGCCCTGCTGGGGATCGCCATCAATGCCTTCGCCCAGCTGGGCGACCTGTTCGAATCCGCCCTCAAGCGCGCGGTGCATGTGAAGGACTCCAGCAACCTGCTGCCCGGGCACGGCGGCATCCTGGACCGTGCGGACAGCATCCTGTTCGCCATGCCCATGTTCGCCGTGGTGGACCAGTGGTTCTTCTTCTTTTAGCCCTTGTGCCGCCGGCAGCTGACGGACGCATCGGCTGCCTGTGCTGAGCCTGATTGCGCAAAGGGGCCGGTCTTCTTCGGGAGACCGGCCCCTTTGGCGTTTTTGGGGAGGGAAGGGGCCCCCGCGCGGAAAATGGGGAGGGCGCTGGCGCTTTCCGGGGAGCCGCCGGATGACGGCCGCTGCCCGGCCTCCGGGCGTGGTCGCCTGCGCGGCGAGGCGGCAAGGGGCCGGGGCCTGGGCAGCCCCAGGCCCCCTGCACCCCCTGCCCCGCCTTGGGTCCCCGGCCCTGTGCGGGGCGCGCCGGGACGGACGGCACCGCGCCTTCGGCGCACGCCGTCAAACGGCGCGCGCAATGGGTGGGAGAGGGCCCGGATATGTGGAGAGGGGGTATCCGGTCGGGACGAAGACCGTTGACCGGGAAGGAAAGAGCGGAGGGGCGGCAGATAGCCCATACTCTCCCGGGAGATATGGCCGCGGCATCTTGCGCCTCCTTTTCCTCCGCAACATGCCTGCTTCCCCTTCTTCCTCCCTCCGGCCCGCTCTCGACGCGGCAAGGGATTTTTGGCATGCTGTGGACGATTTTGTCCCGGAGACAAAGGAGAAACACATGTCAGATCTGTGGCCCGGGCTGGACGGCCCTGCGATTCGGTATATTTCGGAAGCGCCTTCCGAGGCGTGGCGGCACGGCGTGCGCCGGCTTGTCCTTTTGGGCTCCACCGGTTCCATCGGCGGCAACACGCTGGCGGCCATCCGTTCGCGGCGGCGTGAATGCGTGGTGCTGGGCCTTTCCTGCGCGCGCAACATCAAGACCCTGGCCGGGCAGGCGCAGGAGTTCCGGCCCCCGTATCTGGCCGTGCTGGACGAGGCTTCGGCCGCGGGCCTGCGCAAGCTGCTGCCTGCGGGCTACACGCCCGAGATCCTGGTGGGCAGCCAAGGCTATGCCCGGCTGGCGGCCCTGCCCGAAGCGGATACCGTGCTTTCGGCGCAGGTGGGCGCGGCGGGACTGGCCGGGACGCTGGCGGCCGCGCTGGCGGGCAAGGTCATCTGCCTGGCCAACAAGGAATCGCTGGTGCTGGCCGGTGACATGCTGCGTCAGGTCTGCGCCCGCACCCATGCCAGCATCCTGCCGGTGGACTCGGAGCACAACGCCATCTTCCAGTGTCTGGCCGGACGCGGACAGGAGGTGGACCGCCTGCTGCTGACGGCTTCCGGCGGCCCGTTCCGCGGCCGCAGCCGCGAGGAGCTGCGCAACGTGACCCGCGCGCAGGCCCTGGATCATCCCAACTGGAAGATGGGCGCCAAGATCAGCATCGACTCGGCCACCATGATGAACAAGGCGCTGGAAGTGGTGGAAGCCTTCCACCTGTACGGCGTGCCGCTGGAAAAGATCACGGTGCTGGTGCATCCGCAGTCGCTGGTGCATTCGCTGGTGCAGTTCACGGACGGCAGCCAGCTGGCGCAGCTGGGCACGCCGGACATGCGCATCCCCATCGCGGCCTGCCTGTTCTGGCCCCGCTGTGTGGATACGGGCGTGCCGCCGCTGGATCTGGTCAGGGCCGGCACCCTGCAGTTCTTCGCCCCCGACGACGAGGCCTTCCCGGCCCTGAAGCTGGCGCGTCGCGCCCTGCGGGAGCGCGGCGGCATGTCGGTGGTGATGAACGCCGCCAACGAGGCCGCCGTGGAGCTGTTCCTGTCCGGCAAGTGCGCCTTTGCCGACATCGCGGAGCTGGTCGCGGCCGCCATGGACGCCCATGCCGCCGGCGGACCGGGACACGAGCCGTTCTGCCCGCCGCTGTCCTGCAGCGGCCATGACAGTCTTGCCCTTGAACGGGAAGTGACTATCTTGACAGAGCGCATGTCGCGCCTTGACCTGAAAACTCGCGAGCTGGTGAAGCAGCTGGCCCGCGCCGGAGTTGACGAGTGCTGACGACCATCGTTGCCGCCATCATTGTCCTTGGCGGCCTGATCTTCTTCCATGAACTGGGACATTTCACCGTGGCCCGCTGTCTGGGCATGGGCGTGTCCACCTTTTCCCTGGGCTTTGGCCCCAAACTGCTCAAGTACCGCCACGGCAAGACGGAATACGCCCTGTCGCTGGTGCCTCTGGGCGGCTATGTGGCCCTGGTGGGCGAGAACGACGAGAACGACATCCCCAGCGGCTTCACCCGGGAGGAATGCTTTTCCCTGCGGCCCGCGTGGCAGCGCTTCCTCGTGATCGCGGCCGGGCCCTTCGCCAACATCCTGCTGGCCTGCATCCTGTGCTGGGTGGTGGCCTGGGGCTGGGGCAATGCCGTCATGCTGCCGCAGGTGGGCACCGTCATGCCCCGGAGCGCGGCGGCACAGGCCGGTCTGCAGAAAGGCGACCTGATCCTGGGCATCGACGGCCACCCCCTCAGCTCGTGGGACGAGATATCCCCCACCGTGGCCGCGGCCAACGGCCGTCCCCTGACCCTGACCGTGGCCCGGCAGCCCGCCGAGGGCATGACCCAGGGCACGGAACTGGAACTGACCCTGACGCCGCAGTGGAGCACGCGCAAGACCATCTTCGGCGAGGATGAGAAAGCCTGGCTCATCGGCATCGGGCCGCTGGGCTCGGTACGCGTGGAGGAACTGGGCTTTGCCGAGGCGCTGAGGACGGGACTCGTCCAGACCTGGCGTCTGGTGGACCTGACCTGGCAGAGCTTCGTCAAGCTGGCCCAGCGCGTGGTGCCCGCCGACCAGGTGGGCGGCCCCATCATGATCGCCCAGATGGTGGGCCAGCAGGCGGAGCAGGGCCTTGTGGGCGTGCTCGGCCTGGCGGCGCTCATCAGCATCAACCTGGCCATCCTCAACCTGCTGCCCGTGCCCGTGCTGGACGGCGGCCAGATGCTCTTCTGCCTCATCGAGATGCTCTTCCGCCGCCCCGTGCCGCAGAAGATCCAGGAATGGGGCATGCGCGTGGGCATGGCCCTGCTGCTGAGCCTGATGATCTTTGCCACCTTCAACGACGTGACACGCATCATCAATACGCCGGATGCGGCCCCGGCCGCGGAAAAATCCCTGCCTTCCGGGAACGGTGGCGGGACGGAAGGGCGCTGATCCGGCAGGGGCGACAGGGACAGCGCCCGGGGAGGAAGCATGAAAAAAGTCAGGATAAAGGTCCTCAAAACGACATTCGACAAGGAACTTGCCGACCGGTACGGCGCGGAAGGGCTGGGCCCCTGCCCCATGCTGCGGCAGGGACAGGTCTTTTACGGCGACTATGCCAAACCGGACGGCCTGTGCGATGAAGCCTGGAAAGCCATGTACCAGTATGTGTTCGCCCTGGCCCACGGCGCGGAGAAGGACCTGTTCTACTACGGGGACTGGATACGCACCCCCGGTGTGGCCGTGTGCAGCTGCAATGACGGCCTGCGCCCCGTGATCTTCAAGCTGGAGGCCACGGACGAGGAATGCCGTCTGCCGGAATATCCGGTGCAGGAGGGATAGGATGGATGCGCAGCACGGAACGGGGCTGGAGCTGATACTCAACGCCGCTGAAGGCGTGTTGCAGATCGTGGTCACGGAGGATGAGCACATCCTTTGCGCGCAGGAATGGTACCGCAGCGAGCGGGCCACGGAGATCCTGGCCCCGGCGCTGGCCGAGCTGGCCACGTCGCTGGGCATCCGCTGGAGCGATCTGCGCCGCATGGCCTGCGTGCGCGGGCCGGGCTCCTTCACGGGCATCCGCCTGACCCTGGCCACGGCGGCGGCCCTGCGCCGTTGCGGCCGGGCGCAGCTGGCCGGGCTGGACTACATGCAGGCCCTGGCCACCACGGCCGTCATGCAGCGCGGCATGCTCTACGGCGGCCACATCTGGGTCCTGACCCATGCCCGCCGCAACCTTGTCCACTGCCAGCCCTTCGTCAGCTACGGGCCCGAGATCCCGGCCCAGCCCCTGCAGGGCGTGTCCCTGTGCACGCCGGCCGAGGCCGTGGCGGCCATCACGGCCGATACGGCGGACGCCGCTCTGGTCTGCGGTACGGGCCTGCGGCGCAACGCGGACGCCTGCGCGCCCCTGGAATCCCTGCCCGCCGTGACCTGCCTGCCCGCCTGCATCCATGCCTCCACCGGGGCCCTGTGCCTGCTGGCACGTCACGGTGACTACGCTCCCGAGGACATCGAGCCGCTGTATGTGCGCCCCTGCGATGCCGTGGACAATCTGCCCGATTTGGCCCGCCGCCAGGGCCGGGACAGCGATGCCGCCACCGCCGAGCTGGAACGTCTGCTGCATCTGGCCCCGGACAGCGAGATCTGACGTTTGATGTGCCGGGGCCTGTCCCGGCCGGGCAAGGCCCCCGGCGCACGCCCGGGCGCGTTTTCAGCGGGGCGTGCCTGCCCTCCCGGAGCCTTTCACAGCGATGTCCTTTGCCAAGGAGGAACGCGCATGTCCGATGAACATGTCCTTGAGGGCAGCGATGCCGGTGAACGGCCCCTGCTCAGTTATCGCCAGTCCTGGCTGGCCTGGGCCGGGCCGGTGCTGATGCTGCTGGTCTGTGTGGCCCTGTGCGTGGCCGGGCAGCGCTACATGCCGGAATTTTTCTGGATCTTCACGGGCGTGGGCGCCCTGCTGGTGCTGTGCATGGCCTACAGGATACTGCTGGTGCGCAGCGTGCACCTGTACGCCGACAGCAAGGGCGTCTGGCTGTACCGGGGCATCCTGCCCTGGAACCGGGGCGTGGTGGGCGTCAAATGGCGCGATATGGAAGACGCGGCCTTCACTTCGGGGTTCAGCAGCTGGCTGTTCAACAGCTACACCGTGCGGGTGGGAAACCGCTTTTCGCAGCAGAGCGAGATACTGGTGCACAACATCGCCGACGGACGCGAAGGCGTGAACCGGCTCAACGAGATGCAGGGACGTTTTTGCGGTCGTGCCGCCCGGCATGACGATTAAAGCCTGCCCCGTCTGAACCGGGGAAAGCGATGCGAGAGGGGGAGGGGCGTTTTTTGGTAAAAACTGCCCCTCCCCCTCTCGCGCTCTTCCCCACCCCGAAAAAACTTTTCTTCCGGTCTGTATGGCGGGCATGGTGTCGCAAGGCTGGATCGGCCCGGCGCAAGGCTCACATTTCATCCATATATTCCTCTGGAGGGCATAAGAAACGCCCCGTATCAGCTTGATACGGGGCGTTTCTGTGCTGCCTGGGGACAGACGCCCGGCACGGTTTCGGCGTCTCTGATGACCGTCAGGGGCCATAATAAAAGTTTTAGGGAAGGAGAGGGGGGAGTTTGAGGGGGGAGAGGGAGGACCCTTTTCCAAAAGGGGCTCCCTCTCTCCCCTCATCACCCTTACTCTTACTTACGGTTCTGGGCGCGCAGATAGGCCTTGGCGTCGGGGTCGCCGTTCTTGGCGGCCAGACGGTACCAGCGGGTGGCTTCGGAAAGGTTGCGCTGCACGCCGGTGCCCTGGTCGTACATGAGGCCCAGGCTGTACTGGGCGGCGGGCTCGTTCTGGTCAGCGGCCTTGCGGTACCATTCCACGGCCTTGGCATAGTCCTGCGGCACGCCGCGGCCCTGTTCATACATGAAGCCCAGGTTGTACTGGGCCTCGGCATAGCCGCGTTCGGCGGCGCGGGTGTACCATTCCACGGCCTTGAGGTTGTCCTGGGCAAAGCCGCGGCCTTCGGCGTACATGTAGGCCAGATTGTTCTGGGCCTTGAGATGGTCCTGCTCGGCGGCGCGCTGGAACCAGTGGGCCGCCTTGGTGTCGTCCTGATTGCTGGCCTTGGCGTTGAGGTACATCCAGCCCAGGGAATACTGGGCATCGGCCAGCCCCTGGTTGGCGGCACGGCCGTACCAGTCGATGGCCTCGTTCTCGCTTTTGCGCACGCCGCGCCCGTGGGCGTAGAGATAGCCCAGATTGTACTGGGCCATGGCCAGGCCCTGTTCGGCGGCCTTGCGGAACCAGCGCCCGGCCTCGCCGTAATTGCGCCGCACGCCGTCGCCCGTGGCCAGGGCGGTGGCCAGCGCGTTCTGGGCGTTGGCCAGGCCCTTGTCCGCGGCCTGGCGGAACAGGGTCACGGCGCGCTGGGGGCTCTTCTTGACGCCGCGCCCGTCCTGGGTCAGACGGCCGAGGATGTACAGGGCCTCGGCATTGCCGCTCTTGGTGAGCGGCGTGAGCAGGGCGACGGCCTTCTTGTAATCCTTGCTGTCCAGGGCGCTCTGGACTTCGCCCAGCACGGCATCCGCGGCGCGCTCTTCGGGGCTGGGGCCGCTTTCGGCGGCCTGCGCGGGGGCGGGGGCGTTGGCCGCGGCATCGGCCGCCGGGACGGGCACGGGCAGCAGCAGGCACAGGGCCAGGACGGCGGGCAGGACGGACAACGGCAGGCGGCACAGGGCGCTGCCGGTGGATATGCGGGACATGGGAGGTCTCCTTACAGACGTTGCAGCAATGAAACGATGGGGGCATCCGGGCCCTTGGGATCGACGAAGGCGTGTTCGCGGCAGAAAGCCCGGCGGGCGGCCTGGACGCGCTCCTCCTGCCACCAGCGGGCGGGGTTGTCCCAGACTTCCCGGACCTTGGCGGCGGCCGCCTCGGCGGAGGGCTGCCAGATGCCGGCCCCGGCCAGCAGGTCCAGCCGGGCCAGGGCTTCGTCGGTCATGGGCCAGATGGATCTGTCCCAGTAGGCGATGGTGGGCACATTGGCGGCCAGGGCCTGGAGCAGGGTGGTGCCGTGATGGTCCAGCACCATGAGGGCGCAGGTGAGCATCCGGGCTTCCAGCGGGCCGCTGCACAGGCGCACATGGGGGAAGCGCGGCAACAGCCAGGGGGCATCGTCCAGCGCGCCCGGGGCATCGAAATGGGGACGGTAGAGGATCTTGTCGTGCAGGCGGCGGGGCAGGTCTTCCAGGAACCACTGTTTGTCTTCCCGGTACTGGAGCCATTGCAGGGGCGTGGGGCGCGAGTCGAGACGGTGGCCGTAGAGGGGCATCTCCGCGCCCACAAAGAGCAGGGTGTCGTCACCGCCGTGCCACTGGTCGGCCATAGTGGCCAGCAGGGGATAGGGCAGGGGCAGGAACTGCCCGCCCGTACCGGCGCCCGTGGCATCGTAATGGCTCCAGCCCCAGGTGCCGAAGGCATGCTGGCTGAATTCCACGAGGGGCGTCTCGCACAGGCAGCGCACCTGGCCCACATTGCCGCCGTGCTGGACGAACATGAGCCGGTGGCCGCGGGCGCGCCAGATGGCCAGCTGCCGGCGGTAGCGGGTATCCTCGTGGGCACGGACCGAAGCCACGCGCACGCGCGGGACACGCGCCGGGGCGATGTGGCCGGGATGGTCCAGCTCGGCGAGGGTCTGGGGCAGGGCGCCGATGAAAAAGGGCAGGGGATCGAGCGGCAGGTCGTGCTTCACGCCGGTGGCAGCGCTGCCGAAATGGGCGGCCAGGGGGCGGCTGGCGTCGGGCTGGCGGCTGGGATGGAGCAGGGCCAGCGAGTAGCGCAGGGCCTGATGCAGGCGCATGCCGCGCAGGGGCGGGCAGGGCAGGCGCAGCACCCAGGAGCGCGCCCAGGCCCGCAGGCGCTGTTTCAGGCCGCCGCTGTCTTCCGGCGGGATGGGCTGGCCATAGGACGCGCAGACGGGCAGGGCGTAGGAGCGGGTCCAGCGTTCGGGCCAGACGGCCTCCAGCAGGCGGGACATGAGCCAGGTGTTCCAGTCCGCGCCCAGGGCGCCGCTCATGACGAAATCATGTTCCGTGGCAAAGGCAAAAGCGCAGTCCTCGGGCAGCAGCTCCACATGCAGGGGCAGGTGGCCCCAGTCCTCCACCAGGGCGCGCACGCGCAGCCAGCGTTCCACCAGCTGGCGCGCCACGGTGCAGGCCCAGGGGGCCAGCAGGGTCTCCCAGTAGACGCCGGGCAGGTCGACCTTTTCCGGGCCCAGCAGGGAGGGCACGGGAGCATTCTCCACGGCACGCCGGTGTTGCAGGCCCAGCAGGTGCCGCCCCAGGGCCGGGATGCTGTCCACGGCCAGGGACTGGGCCATAAGCACGGCCCTGTCCAGGGTGGCGGGATCGCGCAGGGGTTCCCGGCCGAAGACGAAGCTGTCCTCCCAGCCGGGAAAAAAGTCTTCTTCCGTATCGAAACACCAGGGCCCGGCCGCCCAGTGGGTATCGGGATCGGCCCCGCGGGGCATGAGCCCCAGGACAAGATGGCGCGTTTGAGCCATGAGAGCAAACCTTGGTGGAAGTGGGCAGCGGGGGAGCCCCGTGCGGGAGTGGAGACAGCGCAACATGCGCGGCGTGACGGCCAAGATAGCCGGTTTGTGGGGAAAAGGAAAGACTGCCCCGTCCCGCTTTTGCCATTTGCGGGGCAACCTGCTATGAGAGCGCAGGAGGACGGCGGCGCCGGGAAAAGCATGAAACAGAACACATCAGGCTACCTGCTGGCCCTGCTGGCCGTGGTCATCTGGTCGGGGAACTTCGTGGTGGCGCGCGCCGTGGCGGACATGATCCCTCCGTGGCAGTGCAACTTCTGGCGCTGGTTCACGGCCTTCGCCAGCATCCTGCCCTTTGCCTGGCGCCACCTGCGCGAGGACTGGCCCGCCCTGCGCCGTCACCGGCGCTACGTGGTGCTCATGTCCCTGCTGGGCGTGACGCTGATGAACACCTTTTTCTACAAGGCCGGACAGAGCACCGAGAGCCTGAACATGGCCCTGATCGCGCCCACGGCCCCCATCATCATCCTGATCTTCTCGCGCCTGCTCTATGGCGAGGCCATCACCCCGCGCCGCCTGCTGGGCATGCTGGTGGTGGCCGCGGGCATCGTGATCCTGGTCAGCCGCGGCGACATGGAGCGCCTGGCGGCCCTGCGCTTTGCCCCCGGCGACCTCTGGTCCCTGGGCGGGGCGGCCAGCTTTGGCCTGTATTCGCTGTTCATGCGCCACCGGGGCGCGGATCTTTCGGTCCTGGGCTTCAGTGCCGCCACCTTCGGGCTGGGGGCGCTGTTCTGTGTGCCGCCCGTGCTGGCCGAGATGTGCTGGCTGCCGCCCGTGCAGTGGGAGCCCGCCGTCATCACGGGCGTGCTCTATGCCGGGGTGGGCTGCTCCTTTGGTTCCTTCTGCCTCTGGACGGCCGCCATCAGCCGCATCGGGCCCGTGCGCGCGGGCATCGTTTATTACAGCATGCCCGTGTTCGCCGCCATCGGCGCCCACATGGTCCTCAACGAGGCCGTCAATGCGGCCCAGGTAGCGGGCGGCATGCTCATCATCGGCGGCATCCTGATCGCGACACTGCAACGACCGCACCTGCCGGTGCGCAAGGAGAACCCATGAACGACAACGAAAAGCTGCGGGTGGTGCTGGCCACCCACAATGCCGGCAAGATCCGCGAGCTGGCCGATCCCATGGCCGACTTCGGCATCGAGGTGGTGGGGCTTTCCGCCTTCCCGGAGATCGGCGAGATCGAGGAGACCGGCACCACCTTTGAAGAGAACGCCCTCATCAAGGCCCGGGCCGTGTGCGCCGCCACCGGCCTTGTGGCCGTGGCCGACGACTCCGGCCTGGAAGTGGACGCCCTGGACAAGGGCCCCGGCGTCTATTCCGCCCGCTATTCCAATGACTGGGAGAGCCTGCCCGGCGAGAGCGTGGACAAGCGCAACATGCGCAAGCTGCTTTTTGAGCTGCGCGACGTGCCCCCGGCCCGGCGCTCCTGCCGCTTTGTGAGCTGCATGGTGGCCGTGCGCCCCGACGGCCGCGAGCTGGTGGTGCGCGGCACCTGGGAAGGCCGCATCCTCGAAGAGCCCCTGGGCGAGAACGGCTTTGGCTACGACCCCCTGTTCTGGGACGAGAGCATCCGCAAAAGCGCCGCCCAGCTCACCCGCGACGAGAAGAACGCCCGCAGCCATCGCGGCAACGCCCTGCGTGCCCTGCTGGCCCGCTGGTCCGATTTCATGGCCGGGAAGTCCTAGGCCGGGTGCAGATCGCTGATGCAGGGGAAGGGCTCTCGTCTCTGCCATCGATGCCCGCAAAGCTCCCGCCTCGCCAACGGGCACGGCCTGCGGCTGCCATCCGGTCGCTGCTGGCGCGAGAGGGGTTCCCCCCCTCAAACTCCCCCCTCCCCAGCGCGCTTTATCGCGGCGCCTTCGGCGCCGACGGGGCGGGCCGGTGGCCGGGCTGTTTGAAGCAAAGCAAAAGAGCGTCCCCGCTGCCGCATGATGCGCGGCAGCGGGGACGCTCCACTATTTTTGTACGGGAGATGCCCCGGACAGGATGGCCCGCGGCTTTCCCGTGCCCAGCGGCAGGAAGAAGGCCGG
>OLYK01000285.1_pt1 | contig 12953 bp, 10 predicted proteins | sample 1673651 | NCBI WGS metagenome assembly OLYK01 (sample SAMEA103958118, study PRJEB25191) | human gut metagenome | reverse complement strand
CGTGATGGAGGCTGAGCTGGGCTTTACCTTATTCAATCGCGGCAAAAACGGCGTTACCATGACCAGCTACGGCGCTTCGCTGTACCCCTCCATCCGTGCGGTGCTGAACAGCGACGAGGCCCTGCAGCAGAGCATTGCCCGCCTGAACGGCTTGGAAAAGGGCAAGGTCAAGCTGGGTGCTTTCAACTCGATCTGCTCCGGGCTGCTGCCCAGCATCCTCAAGGGCTTTATGGCCCACTACCCCCAGATCGAAGTCGAGGTCTATCAGGGCACCTACGACGATGTTAAGGAGTGGCTGCGCACCGGTCAGGTGGACATTGCCTTCCTCTCCAACAACTGCCGGGAGGAGTTTGTTCTGACCGAGCTGTTCCACGAGCCGCTGCTCTGCATCACCCCCATGGACTGGCCCGAGCCGCCCAACGGCGTGATGACCCCCGCCCTGATGAACGGGCAGAACTTTGTGGTGCAGTGGGATGCCACCGACGCGGAGATGCGTCAGTTCCTCAAGAAGTATTCCCTCTCAACGGAGCGCCGCTGCCATGTCATCGACGACCAGTCGAACATTGCCATGGTCGAGGCAGGCCTGGGTATTTCCATCATGCCCCGGATGCTGCTGCGCAACTGCACGGCAGCGGTCAAGATCTACCCCATCGAGCCCGAAGAGGACCGCGTGGTGGGTCTGGCCGTCCAGCGTCCCACCGCCATGGCTCCCGCCGTGGAGCAGATGTTCCACCACATCGTGGAGTGCTGCAAGGATCTGGACTGAACAACAGTGTAACATAACGGGCCGGTGTGCGCAACACCGGCCCGTTTTTTGCCGCCCGGAAAACTTTGGATTGTATCCCCGCCCGGGATACGGTATACTAAGAAAAAATCCATTCTGGTTTTTGAGGGGAAAAATTATGGATCGAAGAAGTTTTTGCAAGGTGCTGGGGTTTGCGGCCGGCAGCACTCTGCTGCCCGGGCTGATGGTCCAGGCCGCCGGGCAGAGTTCCGTGGGCCATGCAGTGCCGGATGGCCGCTACACCATCGGCATCCGCAGCGACCTGAGCGGCTGCGACCTGACCCACGCGTTCTATTATTCCGACAGCTTTTTCACCCACCCGGCCACCCAATATGACCACCAGCTGGCGCTGGCAACGCTGGGTCTGGTCTGCGCTGCGGCCAACACCGTGGCCAGCGATGCGGAATACTGGGTCAATGGCTCTGTGGGGCGGGAAGCCCACATTGCCGCCGCCTACGAGACCCTGGGCTTTGAGGACGCGCTGTTCTACAATTACGATCTCGACACCGGCCGGGCCGGGGACTTTGTGGGCTACTCGCTGGCCCGCAAGACCCTGACCCTGAACGGTCAGCGTACCACCCTTGTGGCGCTTGTCCTGCGGGGCGGCGGCTACGGCGGCGAGTGGGCCAGCAACTTCCACACAGGTGATACCAGCGCGCACACCGGCTTTGTCACGCCTGTGGCGGCGGTGTTTGCGTCCCTCAAGGCCTATCTGGCCCGGGCAGGGCAGGGCGGTGCCTTCAAGCTCTGGCTGGGCGGCTACAGCCGCGGTTCCATCATTGCAAATCTGCTGGCGGCAAAGATCGCCCGAGAGCTGCCCCAGCTGGGGCGGGAGAACATCTATGCCTACGGCTTTGCGGTGCCTGCGGCCCTGACTGCCGCCGACCGGCCTGACCTGCAGCAGGATTTCGATGCCAACCACGCCCCGGACGGCACCCTGCTGGAAAACTGGCCCGAGAGCAACATCTTCAGCATCATTTCCAGCGGCGACGCGGTGGCCCGGGTGCTGCCCGCTGCCTGGGGCTACCACCGCAACGGCTGCGACCGCTTTCTGCCCGCCACCCGGAATGCCGAAGAACTGGCCGACCTGGACGCACTGGGGGCGGAATTCGGCCCCACACCGCTGGTGGTCAGCAGCCTTGCCACCGCCGAGGACACCAGTGCCCTCATCGACATCGTGGCCAAGTTCTGCGTTTCCCGGGAAAATTTCCACCAGAAGTACGAGGCCGCCATCATGGACATGATCCAGTGTGCCTTTCTCCGCTCCGAAAAAGAGGTGGTCGATGGCTACATCCTCAGCGACGGTGAGATCGTCGAGCGGCTGCAGACCCTTTCCCACATGAAAGAGATCGATTACTGGCAGATCGTGGGCAGCGTCTGGGCCGCCTCCACCATGAGCCGGCCCATCCTTGAGCGGTACGGCCAGAACGTGCCCCTGCTGGCCCGGCAGATCCTGATCCCGGTGCTGGCGGTCGGCCTGTGCTACGGCATCGAGACCGATGTGGTGCAGATGGTGGCCCAATACATCATCCGCCTGCTCACCGCCCGGGGCGAGCTGGACAGTGTTCTGCGCGCGGCGTTCTGCCACCACCCGGAAAACTACATTTCCCTGATGGAATACTACACCCCCGAGGAGCACGGTATGGAGCCCTTTACCCGAAAGTGATTCACTTTTCTTCACCTTCCACCTGAAATCTCTCCACCGGTGAAACGCCTGCGATTCGTTGAAATCCCGTTTTCTCTATGTTACACTTGATTTTATCAACTGGAAAAGAGGAAAAAAACATGGAAACTCAACACAAGCGCAGTGCGTTTTCCGGCAAACTCGGATTCGTGCTGTCCGCCGCCGGTGCGTCGGTCGGGTTGGGAAACATCTGGCGCTTCCCGTATCTGGCCGCAAAATACGGCGGCGGCATTTTTCTGCTCATCTACATCCTGCTGGCTGTCACCTTTGGCTACACCATGATCATTGCCGAAACGGCGCTGGGCCGGATGACCCGCAAAAGCCCGGTGGGCGCTTACAGCCATTTTGGCAAGGGGAAGGGGCTGGCGTTCGGCGGCTGGATCAACGCCGTCATCCCCATCCTGATCGTTCCCTATTACTCGGTCATCGGCGGCTGGGTCATCCACTATCTGGCCCAGTATCTCACCGGCCATGGCAGCGCGCTGGCATCGGACGGGTATTTCTCCGGCTTCATCTCCAACGGTCTGCTGGCCGAGATCGCATTCCTGCTGTTCACCTTTATCACGCTGGGCATCATCTTTGCGGGTGTGCGCAACGGCGTGGAGCGCGTTTCCAAGGTGATGATGCCGGTGCTGGTGGTGCTCTCGGTGGTCATTGCTGTCTACTCGGTCACACGGCCCGGCGCACTGGCGGGCGTAAAGTATTTTCTGGTGCCCAACCCGGCCAACTTCTCCTGGATGACCGTGGTTTCCGCCATGGGCCAGATGTTCTACTCCCTCTCCATTGCCATGGGCATCCTGGTGACCTTTGGCTCCTACATGAAAAAGAACGTGTCCATTGAGCAGTCCACGGAGAATGTGGAGATCTTCGACACCGCCATTGCCATCATGGCGGGCCTGATGATCATTCCCGCCGTGTTCGCTTTTTCGGGCGGCGACCCTGACACCCTGCAGGCGGGCCCGGCCCTGATGTTCATTACCATCCCCAAGGTCTTTGCCAGCATGGGCATGGGCACTGCCGTCGGCGTGCTCTTCTTTGTGCTGGTGCTGTTCGCAGCCCTCACCAGCTCCATTGCCCTGACCGAGAGTGCTGTTTCTACCTTTGAGGACGAGCTGGGCTGGGACCGCACCCGCTCCACCATCCTCATCGGCTGCATTATGATCACACTGGGCAGCCTTTCCGCGCTGGGCTACGGCCCCCTTGCCAGTGTGACCGTGTTCGGGATGCAGTTCCTCGATTTCTTCGACTTCCTGACCAACTCGGTGATGATGCCCATTGCGGCCATTGCCACCTGCCTGCTGGTCTCCCGGATCGTCGGTGTGGAAAAGATCGAGGAAGAGGTCACGCAGGAAGGTCAACCCTTCCGCCGCAAACCGGTGTTCAACTTTATGCTCCGGTATCTCTGCCCCATCTTCGCGGCTATCATCCTGGCCAGCTCGGTCGCCAACGCACTGGGCTGGATCGCGATGTGACCCTGTTTTCTGCACGCAAAAAGCCCCCGGCCTGTATCCTCACAGGCCGGGGGCTTTTCGATCATTCTTTTTCAAACACGAGGAAGCGGAACGCGATGTCCGTGGTCAGCTCGGGCAGGGCGGCCAGGCGGGCCGCGCCATCCCGTGGCGTTTTCCAGTAATAGGGGGTCATGGCGAACAGCGCCTCCAGCTGCCCGGCAGGCACCGTGATGCTGCCCGAGACTTCCCGCTCCCCGATGGGGCGGAAGCCCTCATAGGCCACCTCCTGCACCGGGTTCTTGTAGGGCGTGTCGTAGAGGACAGCCTTCATCTGGTAGAGGTGTTCCGCACCGGGCACAACATAGATCATCCGTCCGCCCGGGCGCAGCACACGCCGGAACTCTTCCTGTGCAAAGGGCGAGAAGCAGTTGAGCAGCAGGTCGGCCCATCCGGTGCGGACAGGCTGGGCAAAGCTGGATGCCACCGCGTATTTTGCGGCAGGCAGTGCCTTTGCAGCCAGACGCACCGCAGGCTTTGCGATATCAAAGCCCGCCAGCTGCACCGGCCTGCCCGCCTGCGCAAAGGCCTGTGCAATGCATCGGTCGTACCAGCCCTCGCCGCAGCCCGCATCCAGCAGGTGGAGCGGCATATCTGCCCCGGCGGCAGCGCCGTATGCAAGGCACAGCTCCCCCAGCGCCCGGCCGAAGATGCCGTAATACCCGGCGTTCAGGAAGGCACGGCGGGCGGCGACCATCTCTTTGCTGTCGCCCGGGGCCTTGGTGCGCATACTCTGCACCGGCAGCAGGTGCCAGTACCCCTCTTTCGCCCGGTCAAAGCTGTGGTTCCTGCCGCATTTCAGGGCAGTGTCCCCGGTCAGGGGTTCGCCGCAGAGCGGGCACTGCCAGGGGGCAAACGGCTCAGGTTTCATCGGTGTGATCCTCAATGGGTGCGGTGGCACCGCCGTGGGCGGTCATATACTCTTCAAAGTTGGTGAACTTCTGCTGGGGCGGGCGGCGGCTGATCAGCATCAGGCCCGGGTCCTCGTCCCGTGCGGGGGCAGTGTTCCGGCTGCGGCCGCGGGGTGCCTCGCTCTTGGCGGGGCGGGCCGGACGGCTGCTCTGCGCCGCATTGCGGCTGCCCTGCTGGCTCTGGCTGTTCTGGGCCGGGCGGGTATTGCGCGCATTCCGCTCTGCCCGCTGCTCGGTGCGCGGATCATTGCGGTCGGTGCGCTGCTCGGCACGGGCAGGCTGACCACCGCGCTGACGCTGGCCGTTCTGGGCCGGAGCAGTCTGCTTTGCGGCAGGCTGCACAGCGGGAGTTTTTCTGGCCGGGCGCAGAGGGGTAGCCTCCGGGGCGCTCACAAAGTGGGGGTCGAATTTGGGCTGGGCGTTGCTGCCGCGGTTGGCCGGCTGCGGGGCATTGCCCTCGCGGCGGGTGCGGCTGTTATTGGAGCGGCGGTTCTCACTGCGTCCGCCGGAAGTGCGCTTCTGGTTTTCCTCCATGGATGTTCCTTCTTTCGGTTCGGTATTCTTGGGGCTGGGCTGTTTTGCAGCCGCTTTTTCCTTCTTGGGGACAGCGGGCTTTTCGGCCTTGGCTGCCTTTTCTGCTTTGGCAGGCTTCTCTGCCTTCACAGGCTTTTCCGGCTGCTCTGCTTCCGCCTTGGGCTTTTTGCCCCGCACCGGGGGCGCAGCCTTGACAGGGGCAGGCACGCCGTCCCAGGGGTGGCCGGAGACAACCGGGATCTGGCGGCGGTTCAGCTTTTCGATCCCGGCCAGATATTCCTTTTCCTCCGGGGCGCAGAAGTTGACGGCAGTGCCGTCGGCACCGGCACGGGCCGTGCGGCCAATGCGGTGGACGTAGGTCTCGGGCACCTCGGGCAGGTCGTAGTTGAACACATGGGACAGCTCGCTGATGTCAATGCCGCGGGCGGCGATATCGGTCGCCACCAGCACCCGGGTCTTGCCCGCCTTGAAATCCTCCAGCGCCGTCACACGGGCGGTCTGGCTCTTGTTGCCGTGGATGGCGGCAGCGGGGATGCCCTGCTTGTTCAGGTCTTTTGCGATCTTATCGGCCCCGTGCTTGGTGCGGCTGAACACCAGCGCGTTCACCACCTCAGGCTTCAGGTTTTTGATGAGCCAGGGCAGCAGGAACTTCTTGTTGCCCTTCTCCACAAAATACAGGCTCTGCTGGATGCGGTCCACCGTGCTGGACACCGGGTCCACCTTGACAAAGGCCGGATCATGCAGGATGCCTGCGGCCAGCTGCTCGATCTCCTTGGGCATGGTGGCGCTGAACATCAGGTTCTGGCGCTGCCTGGGCAGCTTGGCGATCACCTTTTTCACGTCGTGGACAAAGCCCATATCCAGCATCCGGTCGGCTTCGTCCAGAACAAAGATCTCAATGTTGGAGAGGTCCAGCAGCCCCTGCCCCACCAGGTCGTTCAAGCGGCCCGGGCAGGCAATGAGGATGTCCACGCCCTTTTTCAGGGCTGCGACCTGCGGAGCCTGACCCACACCGCCAAAGATGACGGTGCTGCGCAGGGTCAGATACTTGCCGTAGGCTTCAAAGCTCTCGCCGATCTGCAAAGCCAGCTCCCGGGTAGGAGTCAGGATCAGGGCGCGGATGGCACCCTTTTTGCGGGGCGCGCTGGCAGTCAGGCGGTCGAGCATGGGCAGCGCAAAGGCAGCCGTCTTGCCGGTACCCGTCTGGGCGCAGCCCATCAAGTCCCTCCCGGCCAGCACCGGCGGAATGGCCGCTGCCTGAATGGGCGAGGGGGATTCATAGCCCGCCTGTGCCACAGCACGCAGCACAGGCGCGGAAAGATTCAGTTCGTTAAATGTCATTCTTCACCTAAAATGTTTCTGCATTCCATATAATAGCGCTTTTCCTCTGCGTGTCCCATGCTGAAGGTCTTGCGGGGCAGCACACCGCCCATAACGATGCCCTTGAACAGGTCGCTCTTCTCAAAGGGCGGCATCAGGAAAGCCACACCCCCCTGCCTGCACAGGGCGCGGACAGCGGGCTCATCGTGGACATAATCCACCCGGGCCTCGATGTGGCGGGCCATGAAATACTCAATGAATGCGTCAATGGTGCCCACGGTCAGCGGGGCAACGGGATGTTCAAAGCTGAGCACATTGGCCACATGGGGGCCTGCCAGCGTAAAGGACTGCTGTTTTGCATCGCCGAAGCAGATGCCTGCCGCGTGGGAATCGCTCCACGCGATGAGGGCCAGCAGCACGGCACCGCAGTCCACATTGAAAAGGACGCGGTGGATGGGCTCGATCTCAATGGCCGGAGAGTGGACATTGCAGACCTCAGCCAGGCACCAGCGGGCCGGGTGGGTCAGCTGCTGCTCCGGGGTCAGGGTCTTTTTCAGCTCCTCCCAGCAGGCCTTGGCGGAAGCCAGCGAATGGTTGCCGTCGCCCACGGCCAGCGTCAGGGGCGCGCCGCCCTTTGCCTGGGGATACCGGGCATCAAAGGCCTCCTGGCTGCCCAGAGCGTTCAGAGCGCTGTCGATCTGGGCCAGCAGGGCGGGATCTTCCACTGCCCAGCCGGCAATGTGGCCGCCGTTCAGCATCAGGTCGCCCTCGTAGACCTTGCGCAGCTGCTCCTTCTTCTCGCCGATGGGCTCGATAAGGGTGCAGCCGGGGTCATCGGCCAGCATCATAATATGGGGCGTTTCCAGCCTTGCCCCCCGGCGCACCGCCATGCGGGGCGGGATGCGGCTTTCCACGGTGTGCTCACTGGGGCGGATGGCAGGCACCGCACCCTCGGCATAGCTGTATGCCTCCAGGTCGATCTTGCCCACAAGGCCCTGCCGCACCCGGCCGCTCTGCTCGGTGCGCTCCACATAAATGAAGCCGTCCACCGCGCGGGTCAGCACGTTCCGGGTATAATCGTCCATGGCCGCATGGATGGCGCTGATCCTTGCATCCACGTCATCCTCTTCCAGATAGACCTCTGGCAGGATCAGGTCCAGTGTACTGGGGCCGCCTGCGGCGGCCTGCGCAGCCTTTTCCCAATAGGAGCGGTCACTGGTGAACTGATCGCAGGCCACACAGCCCCACTGCCCCACCGGGATCTGTTCCGACGGCAGCAGGATGTGCGCCGGGGAAAAACAGGGTGTTTTGTTCATAATACTTCCCTCCCTCTCACAAAAACGCAGGGATCACTCAAAATAGCTGGCGGCATCGTCCCGGATGACCACATGCTCCACACCTGCCTCGGTCAGGGAGAGGGTCAGCTCCTCCCGGGCCGCTGCATCCAGCGTAGAGGAGGACGGGACCTTCACCAGCAGCTTCTTCACGCCCAGCTGGGCCGCAGGGGCTCCCAGCTGGCTGGAGGAGCCGGTCACCTCGGCCAGCGAATAACCGTACCAGAGCGTCACCGTATCTCCGAAGCGGGCCTGCCAGGCGGCGATATCCGCAGTCAGCTGCCCGGCACGGTCCACACCGTTGGTGGTGCCATAGTCCTGCTTGGCGCTGGTGGACGAGGGGAACTGGACATTTTCCAGCAGCACCTGATCAAACCCGGCGGCGTGCACCTCGGCGATCAGATCGCCGATATACTGCACGGTCTCCGCAGCGTAGGGGTTCAGCCAGGGGTTGCCTCCGGCGGAAGCCTTGTTGTCCAGCCAGAGGTACTCCTGCCCCTGATACCGGATGGCCAGAGCGTGGTCGGCCCGGGCACCGGCAGGGTCACGGAAGGCGGTCAGCGCAGCCACCGGCACCAGCCCCTCCTCCTTAAAAATGGATGCCACACTCGTCAGCTCGACCTGCGTGGGGGCTGCATTGGCGGCACCCACCGCCGTCTGGGAGGCGTAATACACCTGCCCGGCGGTGTCCTTCAGGGTCAGGATGGCATAGGTCATGCCCTGTGCCTTGAGCTGCCGGGCGGCGGAGCGGATGGCGGCCTCGTCGGTCAGGGTGGTCACATCCACCTCTGCCCACAGGCCCGTCACAATATCAGTGCCCTTGACCTCGGGCTCCGGCTCCTTTTCCGGCACCAAGGAAGCTGCCGGTTCGCTGGCAGCGGTGCTCTGCGTCCCGGAGGATGCACTCTCGCTGACAGCACTGGATGCGGAGAGGTCACGATCCCGCACCACGGTATACCAGGTGTGGGTGGCCCAGTCCAGCACATGGGGTGCAGCCACCCAGGCCGCTGCCAGCACGGCCACCACCAGCACCGCAATGCCGATGCCCTTTTTCAGCCGCATCTCGCGGGTGTAAAAGCTGCGCCGGTAGCGCTTGACCTTCTGGCGTTTGGGATATCTTGCCATAATCAACCACCCTCCTTGGGGTCAACTTACAGGATCACGGAATGGCCGGTAAAGCCGTAGATGGCCAGCGCCAGCACACCGATATAGATCAGGGTGATGGGCAGGCCGCGGAATGCTTCGGGGATGGCCTTGCTGCGCAGGCGGTTGCCCGCCTCGGTCACCAGCATCACAGCCAGCAGGTAGCCCAGGCCGCTGCCCAGGCCAAAGCCGATGGACTGCGCCAGCGTAAAGCTCTGGGTACGTTCCACCAGCACGGTGCCCAGCACGCCGCTGTTCACGGCGGCAATGGGCAGGATGCGGATGAGCAGGCCGCTGCGGGGGCCCTTGACCGCCCGCAGAATCGCGTGCTCAAAGATGCAGACCACCGCCACACAAGCCAGGTAGAGCAGCGGACGGAGCTGGGCACGGTAGGGCAGGTCCACGATCCGGCTGCCCGCAAAATACGCCAGCGGGGCCACCAGCGTCTGGGTAACACAGAGCAGCAGGGCAAACCACCAGCTGCTGGTGCGCTCGTCACCCACCAGCTGGATCAGGCGCGACACGCCCAGACCACGGGTAAAGATGGCGTTCTGGGCAAACAGGGCCAGCACGGCGTAGGCAAAGGCCACACCGATGGTATTCATCACAGCACTCACTGATCCTGCACCTCCTTCCGGGGGTGCGCAGCCAGAGTGCCGCGCGCCTCAGTTTTCAGGTATTCCTTGTGTTTGCGGGCCAGCGCGCGCCAGACGGCACACACCACGCCCAGCACGATGAAGCCGCCTGCCGGCATGGATGCCATGGGCAGGACAGAGCGGCTGAGCTGGACCCCAAACACACTGCCCAGCGCCAGCCACTCCCGCAGGCAGCCCACGATGAACAGGATGAGCGCGTAGCCCACCGTGATGCGCAGACCCTTGGAGACAGCCTTGTGCATAGATTCCTGCACGCGGCCAAAGCGGTAGGTCAGCAGGGGCTCCACCACCAGCATGGGCAGGTAGATGCCCAGCATCAGCAGGTCGGTGCCGAACACGGCGTTCAGGATGGGATAAGCGGCAAGGTAGACCACCGCCGCACTGCCGCTGTACACCAGCGCCCGGGGCAGCAGCTTTTTCTCCAGCTCTTCCGGGGCGGGCTGCTCATCCCGCAGGGGGAACAGGCGGCTGACCAGGCAGGCCAGCATCCGGGAAGGCGTGAGCAGCAGGGCCACAGCCACGGCCAGCATCAAAGCATTTTTGCCCGTGGTGGCAAGCACCACCAGCGGAGCCAGACCCATGCCCTGCATGACAACGGGATTGTTTTTGAACACCCGGTCATGGTGGGCGAACTTTTCAGGATCACGGGTGATCAGTTCTGCAATGGAACGTTTCATTCAGCACCCTCCTTTCCGGCCGCAGGGCGGTGCATCAGCTGGTACAAGCGGCTCTCGGTGCGGTCCATCCAGCCGGAAATGCTGTTGACCGTGAGCAGGGCAAAGCAGACACCCGTCTCATACACGCCGTAATACCGGAAGCCCATGGTGATCGCACCCACCAGCACACCGTACAGGATGCGGCCCAGACGGTGGTGGGCGCAGGTGTAGGGCTCGTTGAGCAGGAACACCGCGCTGAACAGCATGGCACCGGTCAGCAGCTCGTCCCGCACGCACTGCAGGCGCAGGGCAATGTCCACGCCGTTCACCCCCACCTGACGGGGGAAGAGGAAGGCGATAAGGGCACAGGTGACCACAAAGCTGACAGAAGCGCTCAGACGGACATCCTTCTGCAGCCAGAGGAAAAGCCCGCAGGCCAGAAGGATGAGGGCGGCACCGGTGCCCATGGGGGCGGCGTACTCGCCCAGCACCAGCGAAATTGCGCCGATGTTCAGGCTGCCGCCGCTGCGCAGGGTATCCGAGATGGTGCTGGACACCGGCACGCCGGTGGCATCCCACAGGGGGATGTTGATATAGGGCTGGGGGTAGCGGAACACCTGCTCCGGCCAGGACACCGCCGCCACGGCGTAACCCACAGCAGCGGGGTTGAAGGGATAGCTGCCGTAGCCGCCAAACACCTCCTTGCCGATGAGGACACCGGCCAGCACCGCCATAATGACCACATACCAGTCCACCGTGGCGGGCATGAGCAGGGCGATGATGAGGGCAAAGCTCTCGTTGGAGAAATCCCCGGCCCGATACACGCGGCGGCGCAGCAGGGAGACCAGGCGGTCACACAGATTGCCGGTGAGCAGCGCCGCGCCGCAGAGCAGCAGGGGGCGCAGACCGTACAGGAAGCAGGCCATGCAGAGCAGCGGGATGGTCATAAAGCAGACGTGCAGATAGTACCGCCCCGTCTTTGCAAGCTCCTGTTCCTGCTGCTGGATCAAACGTTCATCCATGGTAAGGCACCTCTCACAGGGCGGCCAGACGGCGCACCGCCGCAGCCGGGTCGGCTGCGCCGAACACGGCACTGCCCGCCACCAGAATATCGGCACCCGCCTCCACGCACAGGGGGGCGGTGGTGTCATCCACGCCGCCATCCACTTCCAGCAGGTAGCGGGCGCTCCGCTTTGCCCGCTCTTCCTTGAGCCAGCGCAGCTTTTCCAGCGCCGAGGGCATGAACTTCTGCCCGCCGAAGCCGGGCTCCACGCTCATCACCAGCACCAGATCCAGCTGGTCGAGATACGGGGCAAGCGCTTCCGGCGCAGTACCGGGCTTGATGGTCAGGCCCACCTTGCAGCCCAGTGCCTTGACCGCATCGATGGTCTGCTGGATGTCGTCCTCGCACTCGAGGTGGAAGTTGTACAGGCTGGCACCCGCCTTGATGAAAGGCTCTGCATACTGCAGCGGGTGGCTGATCATCAGGTGGACATCGTAGAATGCTGCGGGCATCCCCTTGTGCAGGCTTTTCAGCACCGGCACGCCAAAGCTGATGTTGGGCACAAAGTGGCCGTCCATCACGTCATAATGCAGCATCTGCGCACCGGCATCCAGCACCATGCGGCAGTCTGCGCCAAGCTGATTGAAATCAGCCGAAAGGATCGAAGGACTAATGATCGTCATTGTTGTTTTATACTCTCCGTTATTTTTCAGAAAGATTACACCATCCGTTCTGCCAGAGCACCTGTTTTGGGGCCGGAATGCAGGGCGGGCATGGTTACTCTTAGTTTACATGAAAACACGCAAAAAATCAAACCCGGAGCCGTGTTTTTCACGGAAAAGTCTCAAACCTGCCCCTGTATCCATCCAAAATCCATTCCAAAACCAAAAACGACCAGACCGCCCCGCCCGTTTCAGGGGGACAGTCTGGCCGCGGATTCAATTGACAGGCTTCATGCTGGCGGGGTCCTCCACCGGCACGGGCTGACCGGATTCGTCCGGCAGGCGCTTCATGCCGCTGGGGTTGGGGGGCGTGGCGGGCAGGGTGAACACGAACTGACACCACTCGCCCTGCTGGCTCTCCACACGGATCTGGCCTCCGGAAAGGTTGACCAGCACCTTGCAGATATTCAGGCCAAGACCGGCCCCCCGGGCGTGCAGGCCGCGGGACCTGTCCTCTTTGTAGAAGCGCTGGAACACATAGGGCAGCGCCTCGGGGCTGATGCCCTGACCGGAATTCCAGATCGAGATCTCCACCTCGGGGCCCAGCTTTTCCACATGGAACTTGATGGTGCCGCCCGCCGGGGTGAACTTGATGGCATTGTCCAGAATGTTATAAGCCACCTGATGGATGAGGTCGGGGTCCGCGTAGACCAGCACCTTTTCATCCATGGTCAGGCCTTCCAGATCGATCATGCCGT
>OLYK01000282.1_pt1 | contig 12998 bp, 10 predicted proteins | sample 1673651 | NCBI WGS metagenome assembly OLYK01 (sample SAMEA103958118, study PRJEB25191) | human gut metagenome | reverse complement strand
CCGTCAGCCGCATCACGGTCAATCTGGCTCCGGCGCGGGTGCGGAAGGAGGGCACAGTGTACGACCTGCCCATCCTGCTGGGTATCCTGGCCGCGGCGGAGGAGATATCTCCCCTGCCCCAGGGCGCGGCGTTTTTGGGCGAGCTGAGCCTCTCCGGCGCGCTGCGGCCGGTGACGGGCGTGCTGCCCATGGCGCTGACGGCGGCGCGGCTGGGCATCGATACGCTGTATGTGCCCGAGGCCAACGCCGCCGAGGCCACCCTGGCCGACGGGCTGACCGTGTACGGTGTGACGGACGTGGGACAGCTCATCGCCCACCTGAAAGGCGAGCAGGTCATGACGCCGGCGCCCCGGTGGACGCCGGGACATCAGGACCGGCCCCTGCCGGACTTCGCCGACGTGATGGGGCAGGAGAATGTGAAGCGGGCGCTGGAGATCGCCGCCGCCGGCGGCCACAATGTGCTGCTGGTGGGCTCGCCCGGCGCGGGCAAGTCCATGCTGGCCCGGCGGCTGCCGTCCATCCTGCCGGACATGACCCGGGCGGAGGCCCTGCAGACCACGGAGATCTATTCCGTGGCGGGCATGACCGACCCGCGGCACCCGCTGGTGGATACGCGGCCCTTCCGCAGCCCCCACCACACGGCGTCCACCGTGTCGCTCTCCGGCGGCGGGGGGATACCCCGGCCGGGAGAGATATCCCTGGCCCACAACGGCGTGCTGTTTCTGGACGAGCTGCCGGAGTTCAGCAAGGCGGCGCTGGAGACACTGCGCCAGCCGCTGGAGGACGGCTTTGTGACCATCACCCGGGCCTCCGGCTCCCTGACGCTGCCCAGCCGCTTCATGCTGGTGTGCGCCATGAACCCCTGCCGCTGCGGCTGGTACGGCCACCCCTCCGGACGCTGCACCTGTTCACCCCAGCAGGTGGAGCAGTATATGCAGCGCATCTCCGGCCCGCTGCTGGACCGGATCGATATGCACATCGATGTGCCGTCAGTGGAGTATGAGGCCATGCGCCGCAAGGAGCGGCCGGAGTCGTCATCGGCCATCCGGGAACGGGTCAACGCCGCCCGCGAGGTGCAGAAAAAGCGCTTTGCGGGGACGGAGGTGTCCTGCAACGCCTACATGACCCCCGCCATGATCGGAACATACTGTGCGCTGGACGCCGCCGGCGAAAAGCTCATGCAGGGCGCCTTTGAGCGCCTGGGCCTGACGGCCCGCAGCCACGACCGCATACTGCGTATGGCCCGCACCATCGCCGACCTGGAGGGCAGCGAGCGCATCGAGGCGGCACATCTTGCCGAGGCCATACAGTACCGCAGTAGCAGTACACTAAAATGACGGCGGGATCTTTTCCGCCCTACCATCGTCAGACCCGGTACGCCGCCGATAAACGTCCGTAGGGGACGGCGTCCCGCAGTGGAGCGCAGCGGAACAAATGCCCTTGGGGTACGCCGTCCCGTTGTAGGGGCGGACGAAGCTGCCCGCCTGCCGTCCCCACATCTGTACACCAACAACAAGGAGAGAACCATATGCACGAGATCATTCTGTGCAAGCTGGGCGAGGTGGTCCTGAAGGGACTGAACCGCCGCAGCTTTGAGATGAAGCTGATGAGCAACATCCGCCGCCGCACCCAGCGGTTCGGCAAGTGGAAGATATATTCCCGCCAGTCCACTATCTATGTGGAGCCGGCGGAGGAGACCTGTGACATCGCCGGGGCTTACGCTGCCTGCAAGCAGGTGTTCGGCATCATCGCCATCACCCGGGCGCTGCCCTGCGAGAAGAGCAAGGAGGCCATCTTTGACACGGCAAAGACCTATCTGGGCGGCGCGCTGACCGCGGCTAAGAGCTTCAAGGTGGAGAGCAAGCGGGCGGACAAGTCCTTCCCCATGGGCAGCATCCAGCTGAGCCAGTGGGTGGGCGGCGCGCTCCACGACGCCTTCCCCCACCTGACGGTGGACGTACACCACCCGGAGCTGACGGTGTACATCGAGGTACGGGAGGACGCGGCCTACGTCCACGGACCCGCCGAGAGCGCCGCGGGCGGCCTGCCCCTGGGCATGGGCGGCCACGCGGTGAGCCTGCTGTCCGGCGGTATCGACAGCCCCGTGGCCAGCTATATGATCGCCAAGCGGGGCGTACAGCTGGAGATGATCCACTTCGCCTCTCCGCCCTATACCGGCGAGCTGGCCCGGGAGAAGGTGCTGAAGCTGGCGGAGGAGCTGACCCCCTGGTGCGGCCGGCTGGCGGTGTTCATCATCCCCTTTACCGAAATTCAGGAGGAGATACGCCGCAAGTGCCCGGAGGATCACTTTACCCTGATCATGCGGCGGTTCATGATGCGCCTGGCCAATATGCTGGCGCTGGAGCTGCGGTGCCGCGCCCTGGTCACCGGAGAAAATCTGGGTCAGGTGGCCAGCCAGACCATGCAGGCGCTGGCCGTCAGCGAGGACGTGACCACCATGCCGGTGCTGCGGCCCCTGATCGGCATGGACAAGGAGGAGATCGTGAAGATCGCCCGGCATATCGGCACCTTCGACACGTCCATCCTGCCCTATGAGGACTGCTGCACCGTGTTCACGCCCCGGCACCCCAAGACGAAGCCCAGCGTGGAGGAGACGCGGGAGTACGAAAGCGCGCTGGATGTGGAGGGCCTGTGCCAGCGGGCCATGGCCGGACGCGAGATGATCCGGATCAAACCTACGCTATAAGGAGGCGCGTCTATGCCCCGTACCGCGGAGATCATCGCCGTGGGCAGAGAGCTGCTGACCGGCGGCGTGACCAATACGAATGCCGCGTTCCTCTCCCGGCTGCTGACTGCCGCCGGTGTGGAGGTGCTGTACCACACCGCTGTGGACGACGACGCGGCGCGGCTGGAAAAGGCCGTGACCATCGCAAGGGGACGGGCAGAGCTGCTGGTATTCACCGGCGGGCTGGGTCCCACCTACGACGATATGACGAAAACGGCGGTGTGCGCCGCGCTGGACACGCCGCTGGTGCTCCACCCGGAGGTGGTGGAGGATATGCGGCGGTATTTCGACCGGGTATTCCGCCGGGAGATGCCGGAATGCGATATGCAGCAGGCCTATCTGCCGGAGGGGTGCACCGTGTTCCGCAATCCGGTGGGCACGGCCCCGGGGTGCGTGTTTACCGCCGGGAAGACCACGGCAGCGCTGCTGCCCGGCGTGCCCCACGAGTGCCGCTATATGGCCGAGCACTGCCTGCTGCCCTGGCTGGAGCAGGTCCGGGGACAGACGGTGCGGTCACACACGCTGCATATCTTCGGCCTGACGGAGCCGCAGGTGCAGGAGCTGCTGGACGACCTGCTGCGGCGGGAGGCGGACATGACGCTGGCACCCTATGCCAAGCCGGGCGAGGTGATGCTGCAGCTGTCCGCCCGCGGGGCGGACGAGAGTGCCTGTGAGGCGCGGATGGCGCCGGTGCTGGCGGAGGTAAGGGCCCGGCTGGGCGCGTATTTCTACGGCGCGGACGTGTCCGGGCTGGAGGAGACGGTGCTGACGCTGTGCCGGGAACGGGGACTGACGCTGGCGGCGGCGGAGAGCTGTACCGGCGGACTGATCGCCAAGCGGCTGACGGATATCCCCGGCGCGTCGCAGGTCTTTCTGGGCGGCGTAGTCAGCTATACGAACCATGTGAAGCAGCAGGTGCTGCACGTGCCGGAGAATTTGCTGGCGCGCTGCGGCGCGGTGTCGGCGGAGGTGGCCCGGGCCATGGCCCTGGGCGTCCGGGTGCTGACAGGCGCGGACCTGGCGGTGTCCGTCACCGGACTGGCCGGTCCCGACGGGGACGACCGGGGAAACCCGGTGGGCACCGTGTTCGTGGGGCTTTCCGCGCCGGAGGGCGTGACCGTGCGGCATCTGACCCTGGGCGGCGATCGGGAGCGCATCCGGACGCTGTCTGCCCACCACGCTTTTGATATGCTGCGGCGTTATCTTACCAATCTACCGACAGAAGGAGAATAAAACCATGGCAAAGAACAGCTACAAGGCCAACGTGAACCAGTACGCCAACCAGGAGGAGGCCATCCGCAAGGCCAAGGGCAACCCCAATAAGAATATCCATTCCAAGAAGAAGAACAGCAACTACGGCGGGTACACCACCGGCGCGTACATGGCCCAGAAGGTGGCCGAGAAGGTGAACCAGCAGGAGAAGGTGAAGCTGCCCACCTGGCTGAATGTGACGCTGATCGCGGAGTTTGCCGTGGTGCTGGTGATCCTGATCCTGCGCCTGACAGCCTTCAAGGACAGCGCGGTGATGACCCACCTGTCCTCCCTGACGCTGGGCATCACCTGCGGCACGCTGTTCTATATCCGCAAGTACAAGCACACGAAGAAAACCAGCGCCATGTACAGCATCATCACCATTCTGCTGGTGGTCATGTGCCTGCTGTACACCACCTTCGGCATTCTGGGCCTGCTGGGCTTTTTGGGCTGAGCGCCCCGCGCCGTAAGGCGCAGACTTTCCGGAGGGAGAAAGGAGCCGAGCTATGGCTGAGCTGACACCCATGATGCGGCAGTATATGGAGGAGAAGGAGAAGCACCCCGACTCCCTGCTGTTTTTCCGGTTGGGTGATTTTTACGAGATGTTCGGGCCGGATGCCCGGACGGCGTCGAGGGAGCTGGACCTGGCCCTGACCACCAGGGACAAGGACAAGAGCAAGTCCGACGAGGAGCGCATCCCCATGTGCGGCGTGCCGTATCACTCCGCCGAGGGGTATATCGCGCGGCTGATCGCCAAGGGGTACAAGGTGTCCATCTGTGAGCAGATGGAGGACCCGGCCCTGGCCAAGGGGTTGGTGAAGCGGGAGATCATCCGTACCGTCACCCCCGGCACGGTGCTGGACGAGGCATGCCTGGACGCGGGACGCAGCAACTATCTGTGCGGCGTGTATCTGACAGACACGGCGGCGGGACTGTGCGCGGCGGACATCTCCACCGGGCAGGCCCAGGTGACGGCGTTCACCGGGGCGCAGCGGTTGACGGGGCTGATCAACGAGCTGGGGCGCTTCGCCCCGGCGGAGGCGGTGATGAACGCCGCGGCCTATGACGACCCGGCACTGACCGCCGCGCTGGAGGAGCGCTTTTCCTGCCGGCGGGAGAGGCTGGCGGAGGGACGGTTCGACGTGTCGGACGCGGAGAAGAAGGTGCGGCTGCAATTCGGCGAGGCGGCGCTGCGGGACCTGCCCCGGAATGAGAGCGCACCGCTGCTGGCGCTGGGCGGACTGCTGACGTATCTCTACGAGACGCAGAAGACCGACGTGAAGCAGCTGGACAAGCTGGAGTGGTACCGGACAGGGCAGTTCATGGAGCTGGACCTGACGGCCCGGCGCAATCTGGAGCTGACGGAGACGCTGCGGGGCAAGGAGAAGAAGGGCAGCCTGCTGTGGGTGCTGGATAAGACCAAGACGCCCATGGGCGCGCGGAACCTGCGGATGTGGCTGCAGCAGCCGCTGGTGAATGTGGCGGCCATCGACCGGCGGCTGAATGCCGTGGCGGCGCTGACGGACAACACCGTGGGCCGCCAGGAGCTGCGGCTGGCCCTGACCGGCATGGGCGACATGGAACGGCTGATGAGCCGGATCGTCTACGGCACCGCCGGAGCCAGGGACCTGGTGAATCTGCGGGCGGCGCTGGAGCACCTGCCGGAGATCAAGCGGTGCCTGACGCCGTTCCGGACAGGGGCACTGGGAAAGCTGGACGAGCAGCTGGAGACGCTGGAGGACATCAGCGGGCGCATTGCCGCCGTGCTGGTAGACGAGCCGCCGTTCTCCGTCCGGGAGGGCGGCATGATCCGCGAGGGCTATGACGATGAGGTGGACCGGCTGCGGGGGATACTCTCCGGCGGCAAGGGGTTTATCGCGCAGCTGGAGGCCCGGGAGAAGGAGAAGACCGGCATCCGTACCCTGAAGGTGGGGTACAACAAGGTGTTCGGGTACTATATCGAGGTGAGCAACTCCTTTAAGGACCAGGTGCCGGCGGACTACATACGCAAGCAGACGCTGGTGAACGGCGAGCGCTATATCACCCAGGAGCTGAAGGACCTGGAGCACGAGGTGCTCACCGCCCATGACCGGGACGCGGCGCTGGAATATGACCTGTTCGCCGCGCTGCGGACAGAGGCGGCGGGACAGGTGACACGGGTGCAGCTGGCGGCATCGCTGATCGCGCAGCTGGACACGCTGTGCGCCTTTGCCGAGGTGGCGGCCCAGAACCACTACTGCCGGCCGGAGGTGGACGAGTCCGGGGTCATCGAGATCACGGCGGGACGCCATCCGGTGGTGGAAAAGGTGCGGGGCGACGCATTCTTTGTGCCCAACGACACCCACATGGGCGCAAAGGAGGACCGGGTGGCCATCATCACCGGTCCCAACATGGCCGGTAAGTCCACCTATATGCGCCAGGTGGCGCTGATCGTGCTGATGGCCCAGGTGGGGTGCTTTGTCCCCGCCCAGCGGGCGCATATCGGCGTGGTGGACCGCATTTTCACCCGCATCGGCGCCAGCGACGACCTGGCGGCGGGACAGTCCACCTTCATGGTGGAGATGACCGAGGTGTCGGAGCTGCTTCGCTGCGCCACGAAGAACAGCCTGCTCATTCTGGATGAGATCGGCCGGGGTACGTCTACATTCGACGGAATGTCCATTGCCCGGGCGGTGCTGGAGCACTGCGCCGGGAAGCTGAAGGCCAAGACGCTGTTCGCCACCCATTATCATGAGCTGACCACGCTGGAGCAGGAACTGCCCAACGTGCGGAACTACAACGTGGCCGTCCACGCCCGGGGCGAGGATATCGTCTTTCTGCGGAAGATCGTCCCCGGCGGTGCGGACCGGAGCTACGGCATCGAGGTAGCCAAGCTGGCGGGCCTGCCGGACACGGTGCTCAAGCGGGCGCGGGAGATCTTGCGGGAGCTGGAGAGCCAGCCCCGGCAGCCCCACACCCCGGCGGCGCGGGAGGACCAGGTATCCCTGGAGGGCATGGCCGAGGGCGCCGTGGCGGATATCATCCGCCGGACGCAGGTAGACGCGCTGAGCCCCCTGGAGGCGCTGAACCTGCTGTATGAACTGAAGAGCAAGCTGCAATAGAAAAGGAGTGAATACCATGCCGCAGATACAACAACTGCCTGCCCATATCGCCGATCTCATCGCTGCCGGCGAGGTGGTGGAGCGCCCCGCCAGCGTGTGCAAGGAGCTGCTGGAGAACGCTTTGGACGCCGGGGCGTCCGCCGTATCCGTGGAGCTGGAGCACGGCGGCATGACGTATCTGCGGGTGACGGACAACGGCTGCGGCATCGCGCCGGAGCAGCTGCCTACCGCGTTTCTGCGCCACGCCACCAGCAAGCTGCGCCGGGCGGAGGACCTGGCGGCTATCGGGACGCTGGGTTTCCGGGGCGAGGCGCTGGCGGCCATCGCCGCCGTGTCACGGCTGGATATTTTCTCCCGTGCGCGGGGCGCCGACAGCGGCGCGTCCCTGCATCTGGAGGGCGGCGTGCCCGGTGAGGTCACGGCCGCCGGGTGCCCGGAGGGCACCACCGTGTGTGTGCGGGACCTGTTCTACAACACCCCGGCGCGGATGAAATTCATGAAAAAGGACAGTGCCGAGGGCGCGGCGGCTGCCGCTGTGGTGACACAGCTGGCGCTCAGCCACCCGGAGGTGTCCTTCAAGCTGCTGCGGGATGGGCAGGAGGTGCTGCACACCCCCGGCGACGGGCAGCTGCTGTCAGCGATCTACGCTGCACTGGGCCGGGATTTTGCCAAAAGTCTGCTGGAGGTCAACGGCGGCAGCGGCGACGTGCGGGCCAGCGGCTTTGTGAGCAGTCCCGCCGCGGGACACGGTACCCGGGCGCGGCAGCTGTTCTTTGTCAACGGGCGGCTGGTAAAAAGCCAGCTGCTGACCGCCGCCGTGGAGGAGGCCTATCGCAACCGGCTGCTGAAGGGGAAGTTCCCCGGCTGTGTGCTGCACATCACGCTGCCGGTGAACGAGGTGGACGTGAACGTCCACCCGGCCAAGACGGTGGTGAAATTCGCCGCCGAGAAAGCGGTGTTCGACGCGGTGCACTACACCGTAAAAGACGCGCTGGACGGCGAGGGGCGGCCAAAAGCGGCGGAAAAGCCCTTCTATCAGACCATGACGGCACAGGAATTCCTGAAACGGCCGAACGCGCCAAAGCCTTCGCAGGCGGCGATGCTGCCCATGGGGAAGGCCATCGGCTCGGCTGCGGCAAGGCCGGTGGTGGCGGCGCCGGTAAGGCCCGCGCCTGTCCCTGTGCCGGCCGCACCGGCGATGGCCGTTCGGGATGTGGCGCCGGAGCCGGACAAGCCGTTCACGGCACCGGCCGCGCCGGGTGTGGTGTATCACATCACACCGCCGGAGCAAACGGCGGAACGACCGGAGACGACGCCCTCCCCTGCCCCGGCCGCGGAGCCGGAGCAGCAGGAGATCGCCATGCCGGAGGGCCCCGCCGCGGCGGAGCAGCCCTGGCGCGTGGCGGGCGAGGTGCTGAAGACCTATATCATCTGCGAGGACGCGGAACGGAACGTGTGGCTCATCGACAAGCACGCCGCCCATGAGAGGATGCGGTTCGACGCGCTGAAGGCGCGCACGGAGCCGCCCATGCGGCAGCTGCTGCTGACGCCGGCGGCGGTGACGCTGGCGGCGGAGGAATACACCGCCGTGCTGGAAAATCTGGAGCTGCTGGCGGACTGCGGGTTCTTGTGCGAGGATTTCGGCGACGGCACGGTGCTGGTGCGGGAGGTGCCCGACGATGTGCGGGCCGAGGACGCCGCCGCCACGCTGGAGGAGCTGGCGCAGAAGCTGCGCCTGCACAGTGCGGACCGGGCGGCCCTGCGGGACGAGGTGCTGCACACCGTGGCCTGCAAGAGCGCCATCAAGGCCGGCATGACCAGCGATCCGGCGGAGCTGCGGGCGCTGGCGGCGCAGGTGCAGTCCGGCGCGGTGCGCTACTGCCCCCACGGGCGGCCCGTGGCGGTGAAGCTGAGGGAATACGAGATCGAAAAAATGTTCAAACGGGCGTAAAGCCGCGTCTCTTCCGTTCTGCCATCGCCGGGTCGGCTTGCTGTACACAAAGTACAGCGGCACCGTCCCGTCATCGGCAGAACGAAAAATCCACGACTTTACAGGCCATAACGGCGCTGCGGCGCTTTCCAAAACGGATCGAGGTGAGGACATGGACAACAAGGTCGTCTGCGTGGTGGGGCCCACGGCCTGCGGCAAGACGAAGATGGGCGTGGCGCTGGCGCAGCGCTTCGGCGGCGAGGTGGTGTCCGTGGACTCCATGCAGATATACCGGGGCATGACCGTCGGCACCGCCGCCCCCACGGCGGAGGAGATGGAGGGCGTGCCCCACCACATGGTGGCCGTGGCGGACCCGGCGGAGAGCTGGTCCGTGGCCCGGTACGTCCGGGAAGCGGACGCGTGTGTGCAGGACATCCTGCGGCGGGGAAAGCGGCCGGTGCTGGTGGGGGGCACGGGGCTGTATCTGGACGCGCTGGTGCGGGGGCAGGACTTTGCCGCCGGCAGCCAGGGCGGGGAGATACGCCGGGAATTGCAGGAAAGGCTGGCGAAGGATGGCGCGGGGGCGCTGCTGGAGGCGCTGCGGGCTGTGGACCCGGAGAGCGCGGCGCGGCTGCACCTGCGGGATGAAAAGCGCATCGTCCGGGCGTTGGAGGTCTATTACGAGACGGGGGAGACTATCGGGGCGCACGACCGGCGGAGCCGGGAGGCGCCGCCCCGGTACGACGCGGCATACATCGGCCTGGCCTTCCGGGACCGGGAGGATATGAAGGAGCGCATCGACCGGCGGGTGGATGCGATGGTGGCACAGGGGCTTTTGCAGGAGGTGGAGACACTGCTGCAAAGCGGCCTGCCCCGGGACGCCACGGCCCTGCAGGCCATCGGGTACAAGCAGTTTCTGGCGGTGGCCGAGGGCCGCGCCACCACGGCCGAGGCCATCGCGGAGGTAAAGCTGCGGTCACGGCAGTACGCCAAGCGGCAGCTGACCTGGCTGCGGCGCAACGAGGCCATCCACTGGATATTATGGGAAAAAACGCCGGATTTTTCGGCGGGGTTACAAAATGCGACAGAATTCCTCCTGTCCGCCGGGGTATGCTGATAGCGGCGGGCGGAGGCAGATGTTGTGCATATCGTCCGTACAGACATACAAGGAGTGGACGATCATGCAGAAGACAAACAACTTACAGGATATCTTTCTTACCAAGGCACGGAAGGAGAATGTGCCGGTGACGCTGTTCCTGGTGAACGGCTTTCAGCTGCGGGGCGTTATCACGGGGTTTGACTGCTTCGTGGTGGTGCTGGACAGCGAGGGGCGGCAGCAGGTGATCTACAAGCACGCCATCTCCACCATCGCGCCGGCGCGGAATGTCACGCTGTGGGAGGACGCGGAGTAAGAGGACAGATATAGAGGAAAGCCCATGAACAACACCCCAGACAACAACACGAACATCCCGGCGGGGAGCAACAAGCGCTCGTCGCCGCTTTTGAAGGTGCTGCCTATCGCGGTGCTGGCGGCGGTGCTGGTGTACTTCGCCGCGCAGGTATACAACTACTTTGCCGACCCGATGACCATCACGCTGGTCTATGAGGCACAGGCGGAGGACGTTATCTCCATGGAGGGTTGGCTGGTGCGGACGGAGGAGCCGCTGCCCGGCCAGACCGGCACCGTGTCCCGGGCCGTGCAGGAGGGCCAGCGGGTGGCCGCCGGCGAGACGGTGGCCACGGTGTACAGCGACGACAGCGCGCTGCAGACCGTCAGCCGGATCGAGACGCTGGAATTGCAGCTGCAGCAGCTGCAGTTTGCCCTGACGTCCTATCTGGACCCGGATGCGGCGCTGAAGCTGGATACGTCCATCACCGGTGACATCCTGACCCTGCGCCAGACGCTGAGCGCCGGGGACTATGCCGCGGCGGAGAGCGACCTGGCGGCGCTGAAGGCCGCCGTGCTGAAGCGGGACCACGGGAGCTATACGTCACAGGAGGAGATACAGGCGCAGGTCAAGTCGGTGGAGAGCGAGATACAGCAGCAGAAAGCCGCGCTGTCCGGCGCGAAGACCGTGACCGCCAAGGTCTCCGGCACCTATTCCGCCGTGTGCGACGGGTACGAGAGCGTGCTGACGGAGGCATTTCTGGAGGACGTGACGCCGGGCAAGCTGAACGGCGTGAAGGCGGCGGCGGAGCAGAGCAACGTGGGCAAGCTGATCTACGGCGACACCTGGTACTATGCGGTGGTGCTGCCGGCAGAGCAGGCGGCGGCGCTGAAGGATATGGGCCGGGTGGATGTACGCCTGGCCAAGGGCTTTGACCAGAGCATCCGCATGAGCGTGGTGTCCGTGTCCCGGGAGGAGAACGGCCAGGCGGCGGTGGTGCTGTCCAGCACACGGTATCTGGCACAGACCACGCTGCTGCGTCATCAGGCGGCGGACGCGGTGCTGCACACCTATCAGGGACTGCGGGTACCGGCCGACGCGCTGCGGGTCAGCGCGGACGGCGCCACCGGCGTGTACTGTGTGGACGGCGAGAACGCCTCCTTCCGGCCGATCGAGCTGGTATATCAGGGGGAGGGCTACGCACTGGTGAAGCCCGCCGAGGGCGTACGGGACACACAGACCCTGCGCTCCGGCGATCAGGTCATCGCCACGTCCGGCGAGCTGTATGACGGCAAGGTCATCCGATAAACACGGCGGCACCCGCCTCCAGCGGGCGCACGCGGCTTAGATACGAAAGAGACAAGGAGGCACAAGCGATGTCTATTCGGGAAAATTTGGAAGCGATCCGCGCCGAGATCGACGCGGCGGCACGGGAGACGGGCCGCACCGGGGCGGATATCACGCTGGTGGGCGCCAGCAAGATGAACGATGCCGCCGCCTGTCAGGAGGCCATCGCCGCCGGCATCGACGCCCTGGGCGAGAACCGGGTGCAGGAGATGACCACAAAGCTGGCGGAGGATGCCTATCGCGGCGCGCCGCTGCACTTCATCGGCCACTTGCAGCGCAACAAGGTGAAGCAGGTGGTGGGCAAGGCGGCCCTGATCCAGTCCATCGGCTCGCCGGAGCTGCTGGCCGAGGTGGACAAGCAGGCGGATAAGCTGGGCATCGTGCAGGATATTCTGCTGGAGGTGAACATCGGCGGCGAGGCGGCCAAAAGCGGCTTTGCGCCGCAGGAGGTGGAAAACGCAGCGGCACAGGCGAAGGAAATGGGCCATGTGCGGGTGCGGGGACTGATGACCATACCCCCGGCGGACGCCACACGGGAAGAAAATATGGTATATTTCCAAAAAGTACAGGCACTATATGTTGACATAAACAGAAAAATGTACGATAATGAATTAGAATATCTTTCTATGGGTATGAGCGGCGATTTTGCCGATGCCATTCGCGCGGGGGCCAACATGGTCCGCGTGGGCACCGCCATTTTCGGCGCAAGAGACTATTCCAAATAATACGCGGGAGGTATTGCACATGGGCCTGATGGACGAGCTGAAGAAGATCATTCATCCCTACGATGATGAGGATTATGATTATGAGGACGATTTTGAGGAGCCGGTAAAGGAGTCCTCCCGTTCCCTGTTTGACGACCGCAAGGACGACCGCCGTGAGGATCGCCGCAGCGAGGACCGCCACAACAAGGTGGTGAACATCCACGCCACCACCCAGCTGAAGGTGGTGCTGGTGAAGCCGGAGCGCTTCGAGAACGCCTCGGAGATCGCCGACCATCTGAAGGAGAAGCGCACGGTGGTGCTGAACCTGGAGTCCACCAACAAGGACGTGGCCCGGCGGCTGATCGATTTCCTGTCCGGCGTGGCCTATGCCGGCGAGGGCAAGATCAAGAAGGTGGCGGCCAATACGTACATCATCACCCCCTACTCCGTGGATATCATGGGCGACCTGATCGACGAGCTGGAGAACAACGGATTGTACTTCTGATGCCCATCACCGCCTGACGGATGGAT
>OLYK01000280.1_pt1 | contig 13005 bp, 9 predicted proteins | sample 1673651 | NCBI WGS metagenome assembly OLYK01 (sample SAMEA103958118, study PRJEB25191) | human gut metagenome | reverse complement strand
GGTTTCTATAGGTTTATTAACTTAAAAGTTGGCAAAAATATTTGTGAAAATGACTAAAATGTCAGATGCGATGTTGTGATTAACTACTTTTAACTAAAATGTTTGCGTACCATTTACGGTAAAAGTGTACCTTTGCACTGTAGACTTGACGTCAGAGGCATATAGCTACTATCAAATTGAATTGTAAAGTCAACAAAAAGTTAGGTTAAAGCGTGAGGGCCGTTGTGAAACTCCCCTCATTTTTTTTATAACTACATGAAACCATCATGACAACAACCCCCGGACCGCATCGCGGCCCGGGGGTTGTCTATGTCAGTGAAGGGTGTGTCTGTCAGATGCCGAGATCCTTCTTGAGAGCTTCGATCTTGTCCTCGGCCAGCTTGGCGCATGCGTCATAGTCGGCTGCAGAGGGCAGAGGTATGTGTACCTCCATATAGAACTTGATCTTGGGCTCGGTACCCGAGGGGCGCACCGAAATCTTGGAGTTGTCGGCGGTGAAATACTGGAGCACGTTCGAGGTGGTGGGGAAGTCGAGCTTCGTCACCTTGCCGTCGGGAACGTGTGTCTCGTCGAGGGTGGCATAGTCCTTGACGATCTCCACGGGGCTGCCTGCGAGAGACTTGGGAGGATTCTCGCGGAAGCTCTTCATCATGGCCTGGATCTCCTCGGCGCCGGTCTTGCCGGGACGTACCACGCTCACGCCTACCTCGTGGCTGTAGCCATATTTGAGATAGATGTCGGTGAGGAGGCCCTGGAAATCCATGTTGTTGTCCTTGGCCCATGCGCAGGCCTCGGCCATGAGCGAGCAAGCCGATACGGCATCCTTGTCGCGGACGAATGTCTCGGCCAGGAAGCCGTAGCTCTCCTCGCCGCCGCCCAGATAGCGGAGCACATCCTCGTTGTCGCGCATCACGGCGGCAATCCACTTGAAGCCGGTATAGCAGTCGAACATTTTGACCTTGTTGGCCTCGCAGATGCTCTTGATGGTCTCGGTGGTCACGATGGTCTTGACGGCGAACTCGTTGCCCTTGATGAGGCCGAGCTCCTGATTGCGGGTGATGATGTAATAGAGCAGAATCATCACGATCTGGTTGCCGTTGAGCAGCACGTACTCACCCTTGTTGTCGCGGATGACACAGCCGATGCGGTCGGCGTCGGGGTCGGATGCCAGGACGATGTCGGCATTGACCTCCTTGGCCTTGGCGATGGCCATAGCCATTGCCGAGGGAACCTCGGGGTTGGGTGACTCGACGGTGGGGAAATCGCCCGACGGTACATCCTGTGCGGGGACATGGATGGTGTCGGTGAATCCGAAGTTCTTGATAGAGCGGGGGATGAGCTCGACACCTGTGCCATGGATGGGGGTGTAGACAATCTTGAGGTCTTTGTGGCGTGCGATGGCCTCGGGGCTCAGCGAGAGCTCCTTGATCTTCTCGAGATATATCTTGTCGACATCCTCGCCGATAATCTGGATTTTGGACTTGTCGCCCTGGAACTTGATCTCGCTCACGTCCTTGATGCGGTTCACGTGGTCGATGATGTTGACGTCGTGGGGGGCGATGATCTGTGCGCCGTCCTCCCAGTATGCCTTGTATCCGTTATAGATCTTGGGGTTGTGCGATGCGGTGATGTTGACGCCGCTCTGGCAGCCGAAATGACGGATGGCAAACGAGAGCTCGGGGGTGGGACGGAAGCTGTCGAAGAGATAGACCTTGATGCCGTTGGCCGAGAAGATGTCGGCAACGATCTCGGCGAACTTGCGCGAGTTGTTGCGCACGTCGTGGCCCACAGCCACCGAAATCTCGGGAAGGTCCTTGAACGCCTCCTTGAGATAGTTGGCGAGGCCCTGGGTTGCGGCGCCCACGGTGTAGATGTTCATACGGTTGGTGCCGGCGCCCATGATGCCGCGCAGACCGCCTGTTCCGAACTCGAGATCACGGTAGAACGATTCGATGAGCTCTGTCTTGTCATCGGCGTCGAGCATTCTCTTGACTTCGGCGCGGGTTTCGGCGTCATAGCTGTCACCGAGCCATTTCTCGGCTCTGGCAGTGACTTCCTTCAACAACTGGTCGTTTTCCATAAGGTAAAAGTTGGGGGAAATATGGTTTGTTATTAGAATTGACTCTGAGATTCATTGATGTCTCACAGGCAAAGTTAATGCCTTTTGGTCTAAAAACAAAATTTCAACCATTAAATATGTGCCGTTTATCTCAAATAATGTTATAGACTGTCGGCATTATCGCATCTTTCCGGGGTCGGGGAGGGGGTAACTTTGCAGTGTCAATGATTCACTAACAGATACAGATGATATGAACGACGAAAAGAAACCTGCACCCCCCACGGGAGCGCCCTCGGCATCCTCGCCTGAAGATGCCCCGAAGGAGAAGACCTCCGAGCTGGGCTATCTCGAACTGCTCCGCGCTCCCGCCGAGCCTGACACCGAGCCCGATCCCACCGACCGCGTCCTGTCGCGCCACCGCCCCAGCGTCTGGGATTTCTGACAACCCCCATTAACCCTTAACCTTTAACCCTCAAACCTCCAACCCAAAATGACAACTTCAACTCCCAATGCCACTCATGTCAGTGGCGAACCCCTCACCACCACAATCACCGAGAACGCCGCTCCCGGCCTTCTCCGCAGCCATGTCGACGAGCGCATAGCGCGCATACGCCCCTCGTCGACCCCTCTTGACCAGATCTCGCGCATGGTTGGCGCACGCCGTGCCGGGTCGATGAAGGTCGACTACTATAGCGTCGACACCAAGCCCGGCTCGACCACAGTCGCCGCCTCGGTGCCTCCCGCGCCTGTCGAGCCCGGTGGTACATTCGAGGTCAGGGTCTCCGACAAGGGTGTCGTGGCTGCTTCGGAGACGGTGATGTTCCCCGATACGAAGCTCGAAGACGGCTATCCTCTGGTGTGCTATGTCGACAAGGCCGCCGACGACTCGCTGACCTTGCGCCCCGTGCTTCCCGAGGGGCAGGGCGATGGTGAGTTCACCCCTCCCGCCATCCGTTCGGGCGCCCTGGTGGTGCGCATGGGACGTGCCGCAGGCGAGCTCGACGTGCAGACCGGATGTTATTCGGCCCTCCCCAAGAAGAGATACAACTATTGCCAGATATTCAAGGCCCAGGTCGAGGAGTCGCTGCTGCAGCGTCTCTCAGACAAGGAGGTGGGCTGGACATTCTCTGACCAGGAGGAGAGCGCTATTGTCGATATGCGTCTCGGCATGGAGAAGTCGTATCTCTTCGGGTGCCGCTCGCGCATCGAGATGGCCGACGGGTCGCAGGTGATGCTCACCGGCGGCATCTGGGCCCAGGCCGGACGCGAGGCCGCGTATGACCCTTCGGCGCTGACCGAGGATAAGCTCACTGACATACTCCGCGAGGCGTTCACCAACGGGGGAGGGTCGACCCAGAAGGTGCTTCTCGGCGGCTCGGAACTCATCTCGGCCCTGAGCAAGCTCGACAAGGTGAGGGTGGTGAGCGACGGCGACAAGAAGGTGGTCTGGGGCATCGACTTCGACCGCATAAACTCGAAGTTCGGCACTGTCTATGTCAAGCTGTCCGAGATATTTGACCAGTGCGGCATGGCTGCCAACGGCATCATAGTCGACCCCGAGTATATCACCAAGTACACCCATATCCCCTTCAAGGCCGAGCGCATCAGCTTCCACAAGCAGGGTGTGCGCAACACCGAGGGTGTGGTGCTCACCGAGGCATCGTGCCTCGTGCTCAGATACCCCGACGCCCACATGCGCATCGTTGGAAAATGAGAAATTAGGAATGAGGAATTAGAAATGGGGATTCAATTAGGAATGAGGAATTAGAAATTAGAAATTAAGAGAGGCCCTGCACGTCAGCGCCGGACCTCTCTCCTAATTTCTAATTATGCCGAATTATTTCTAATTCCTCATTTCTAATTTCTCATTATTTCTAATACCACCAGCCGCGATGCGGCGCTATGTGGGAAGCCCCACATCGAGCCGTGTGACGGGATAGCCCGTCAGGGCGTATATCCCGCACGCGGCGATGGTGTGGGGGCATATGGCAGAATGTGTTATGGGCCTCGAAGAGGTCCTTTAATTCCCGTATATCTGGAGGCCGGCCTTGGTTATCAGGCGTCGGTATTCGTCGTCCAGGCTGATGGTGTTGTGATGCTTCTGCTGGGATGCGATGTAATCGTACACTGCATCGCGATGTCCGTATGAGAGCGAGAATGCGCCGTATTCGCGTTCCCAGCCTTCGAAGAGCGGAAACATCCCGCATCCTTTGGCCCATACGGATGATTTTGATTTTATCTCACGCATTAGATTCGACAACGCGACCTGCGGACTGAGACTGAGCAGTATGTGGATGTGGTCTTGCACCCCGCCGATTATATGCGCTTTGCTCTTGCACGCCTTTATTTCGGAGGCGAGGACATGGTAAAGGTCATCGCGGTGGGTGTTGTCTATTGCCGGACGACGACAGTATGTAGTGAATACCACATGATAGAGAGAGGTGACGTAACTCATGGTATAGGATAGAATTAATGGACCTCTTCGAGGCCCGGTTTTATGCCGGTCTGTTTTACCCCACACCATCGCCGTGGCCGGGATATACGCCCTTGCGGGCTATCCCGTCGCACGGCTCGATGTGGGGCTTTCCACATATCGCCGCGTCGCGGCTGGAACCAATAATAAATGAGAAATTAGAAATTAGGAATTAGAAATGAGGAATTAGGAATTAATTAGGAATTAGGAATGAGAAGGGCCGAAATTTTTTCTAATTTCTAATTCCTCATTACTCATTCCTAACTTCTAATTATTTTTCATTCCTAACTCCTCATTATTTCTAATTCCTCATTTCTAATTTCTCATTTAACTTTCAGGACTCTGGGTGTGGTGCCGGGGGCGGTGATGCGGAGCAGAAGGACTGTGGCGGGTGCGTCGGCCATGCTCACCGAGGTCGAGGCGATACGTGTTGAGGATACAAGACGTCCGTCGGGAGTGTAGGCTTCGAGAGTCGAGCCGATGGCCTCGGGGACTACGGTGAGGGTGCGGGTCACTGAGTCCCAGCGGGCATCCGTGGCTACGGTAATCCCCTCAAGGCCGCTGTCGCCGAACTCCATGACACCCTGCTCGCCCATCAGCGAGTTGAGATAGACCTCGAGGGCGGTACGTCCCTCGGGGTTTGTCTTGTTCTGGTCGGCCACGGCGGGGTCGAGTCCCTTGGCGCTACGCTCCCACTCGTCGGGCATTCCGTCGCCGTCAGTATCGGTGGGTACGGTATAGTCGGTCGAGTATGCGAAAAATCCCTCGGCATCCTTCTCAGTGTCGATGATGCCATTGCCGAGAGCCTTTCCGGCGTAAGTGGCGCGTCCGTTGACGGCATCCTCGGCCACACGGCGCTCAACCTTGTCGCGGTTGACTGTCCCGGCGTGGGCGGTGACGTATGCGAATGCATCATCAGCCTTCTCGATATTCTCAAGCATATATCTGGCGGGTGTATAGTCGCCTTCGTTGCCTCCGCGGCCATATTTCCAGTATGCGTTGGCCGGGGTGATGCGGGCCGGGGCCTTGATCTGGTCGAGTGTATAGGTCTCGGCTTTCATGCCCTTCCAGTTGTCGGCTGTGGCTGCCGCGAATCCTTCGGCCTTGTTGCCGTCGACAAACCACTTGGCGGGAGCCCATGACGTGGCTCCGTCGCGGGCATAGGATGCGTTGACGAATACCACCGAGCTTCTTGACGATGCGGGGCCGGGCTTGTAGTAGTTACCCATGAAATTGCACTCGTGAGCCGAGTTGAGGCCGTTATACTCGTTGATGGCCGCGGTGTTCTCACCGCCATAGCATGCGCCCTCCTTCGAGTAGTTGTAGTTGACGTTGTTGGCATACTCCATGAACACCACATAGTCCTCGCCGCGGGCGCCGTTTATGCGGGCCGAGCGCGAGTTGTTGTGTGCCAGCAGGTTGTGATGATATGTGGCGGGCGAGCCTCCCCACTGGCATCCATATCCGCGCGAGCCCTTCGAGTGTCCGGCGTCATACAGGCCCTCGTGGATTATTGAGTGCTGCACGGTGAGGAAATGCGAGTCGGCGGTGTTCATGTTCTCCTCGACCGACCATCCGAACGAGCAGTGGTCGAAGATGAAGTTGGCGCAGTTCTCGGCGCCGAGCGCGTTTTCGGCCAGGATGTTGCCGTCCATATCCTTCTGTCCGACGCGGAAACGCATGTTGCGTACGATAAAGTTCTCAGAGCCTCCGAGATTGACCTTGTTGCGTGTGATGACGATGCCCTCGCCCGGAGCCGACTGACCTGCCATGGTCCAGTCCTTGCGGCTGACGCGGAGCTGTGATTTAAGCGCGATCTCGCCGCTCACGGCAAAGAGGATGGTTATGGGCTCACCCTTGTGCTGGTTGAACGCCCAGCGCAGCGTGCCCTCAGAACCGTCGTCGGCCAGCGATGTCACCTTGACCACCTTGCCTCCGCGGCCACCGGTGGCATAGCGTCCGAATCCCTCGGCTGTGGGGAAGGCTGTCAGTCCGGCATCGGCGGGTTCAGCCTTGCCGGGTTCCTCGCCCCCTCCGCCACCATACTGGCTGAGATCAGAGAGCTCGCCGGGGTTGCTGACGGGGTTGTTGCGGGCATAGTCGGCCTGTGCCGCCGTGACCGGGGTGCCGAATATCTGCACCTTGTGCACGCGGGGAGCCTGACGCTGGGCCATTGGGTCGGCATACTGGTTGAAGACGTCGCTCTGTACGGGCGCACCCTGTATCTCGCCGTCCCACACGCGCCAGCGCAGCGAGACGTCAGAGGCGTTGATGACATTCTCCATGAAATATCCCTGGTCGCTGAACACTGTCCAGCCCTGTTTCTGTCGCTCGGAGCCCATCCATACGAGGGGTTTCCAGTCCTCCGAGCCTATCTTGATGTCGCACTTGATGCCGCGGCCCCACGATGTCGACGACCACGACCACTGTATGCGCTCGACATAGGGGATATGGTCTATCTCCATCCATCCGTGCATGCTCACCTTGGCCCCCGAGGCGTCTGTCGAGGCTGCGTCGCGGCACATCTGCACGAATCCGGCCTCGCCATAGGTGGGCACGTTGCGCTCGTTGCGCTCGATGTTGTCCTCGAGATAATGGGTGTGCCCGGCCACGGTCCAGTTGTTCATCGTGGCGGCCGAGTTGCCCGTGGCCTTCTGGTTGTCGTAATACTGGCGGCAGAATGCGGCTGTGGCACCAGCCAGGCCGTTGTACGACTGTTTGGTGGCGAACGTGCAGTTATGGAACATCACGGGATATGTCACGCCCGCGTCGCCACCGAGAGCCGGTACCGAGAGGATGGCGTTGACATAGCCGCCGTCGCTGAACGACGGGCAGTCCAGGCCGTATTTGCCATGCCATGTGGCGGGCCATGTGGCGTCAGAGAAATTGATGTCGATGATTTTGGGAGAGGTGGACGAGTTGCTCCACTGCTCTACCACGGATTCGGGGTCGAGACTCCCCGCAATCGCGCCCCATGCGGCGGGTACGGATGCCGCCAGGGCGAGGAGGGTAAGGATTTTCTTCATGGTGAGATTAAGGGTTGGCGTATTAACGGACAAGGCCGGCCTTGTTGGAGGCGCGGCCTTGCGGAATGTCTGTGTTATGTGTCCGGGAGCGTATTATTCGCCGGCGAGAGCTTTGGCGCGCTCGAGATACTTGTCATAGCTGATGCCCGACTCGGCTTCGAAGGTCGGATAATCCTTGGCCAGTGTCTCATAGACGGCGGCCTCGGCCTTGTAGTCTTTCATCTCGTGGAGCACGGTGGCCTCCTTGAGCATGAACAGGGGAGTGTAGTGGGGATTGTTGTCCGAGATGGAGATTGCCTTCTTGTAGCAGTCCACGGCCTCGGCATATTTCTTGAGGTTGACATAGCAGTCTCCCTCGAGGCTCTTGGCACCTGCGCCGATGATGCTCTCGGAGGGTGAGTAGTTCTTGAGGGCTGCCAGGGCCTCGTCATATTTCTTGTCCTGATAGAGCAGGATGGCGGCGTTGAGGTTGGCGAGGTCACCTGCCTTGTAACCGTGGTTGGCGGCTACCTGCTGATATTTGGCCAGTGCGACAGAATCGTTGCCCATGATGAGCTCCATGTCGGCCTGTCCGAGAGCCTCGTTGGCTGCGTTGATGCCCGGCTGGCGGATGGCGTAGACCCAGATGAGGATGAGGGCCACGACGAGGGCGACGCCTACGCACGAATATACTATGAGCTTGGAGTTCTTCTCGACCTTGGTGCTCAGGTCGGTGAGCGTGTCGTTCACCTCGTCGATAGAGGTGCGTGTTTCTTCAGGATGTTTGTTATTTGCCATTGTGATTGTGATTTGCTGTGTTGGTTGTAAGGCAGAAATACGTGATGCCACGTTCGGACGGTATTTCCAATGTGCAAAATTAACATATAATTTTCTAAGTATGAAATTTTTGTCGTTGTTTTTTATCCTTTGTGCCGTATTGTTGATAACTTTGCCGCCGTTTTCTAAACATAACAGTCACATTTATAAAGCATAATATATGTCAACCTACACAGTTCAGGACCCCCGCAAGGTGACTACGCGCCGCCTGGCCGAGATGAAGGCCAAGGGGGAGAAGATTGCGATGCTCACCGCCTACGACTATTCGATGGCCCGTCTGGTCGACGCCGCAGGCATGGACGTGATACTTGTCGGCGACTCTGCCGCTAACGTCATGGCAGGCTATGCCACGACACTCCCCATCACTCTCGACGAGATGATAATGTATGCCTCGTCGGTGGTGCGCGGCACCCAGCGCGCCCTTGTGGTGTGCGACCTCCCCTTCGGCACATATCAGGGCAATCCGATGGAGGCGCTTGCCTCGTCGGTGCGCGTGATGAAGGAGGCTTGCGCCGAGGCTGTCAAGCTCGAGGGTGGTGTCGAGATAATCGAGGCCGTGCGTAAGATTGTGTCGGCCGGAATCCCCGTGATGGGCCATCTGGGTCTCACGCCACAGTCAATCAACCAGTTCGGCACATATAATGTGCGTGCCAAGGAGGAGGCCGAGGCACAGAAGCTCATTTCGGACGCCAAGCTGCTCGAGGAGGCCGGATGTTTTGCCCTCGTGCTCGAGAAGATTCCCGCCGCTCTCGCCGAGAGGGTCTCCAAGGAACTCCATATCCCCACCATCGGCATAGGTGCCGGAGGTGGCTGTGACGGCCAGGTGCTGGTGCTCCAGGATATGCTGGGTATCAACAAGGGTTTCTCACCCAAGTTCCTGCGCCGCTATGCCGACCTGGGCAATGTCATCGAGGATGCCATCGGCAACTATATCAACGACGTGAAGAGCTGCGATTTCCCGAATGAGAATGAGCAGTATTGAGTTGGACTAGTTTTTCTAGTTGAACTAGTTGGACTAGAGCAACTATCCGGCCTATTTTACCATGACCCTCGTCCCTTCAAGGATGAGGGTCTTTTGGTCTGCGAGGGTGCGTATGGCGGCGACAATCGCGTCGCGGCCGAATGTCGGCGTCAGGTTGGCGATGATGTCTGTGACCTCGGCACCTCCGGGTCTGCGGGCATGATAAAGTATGGAGGCGCTGATGTCGGGTGCGCTCTGCGGCATGGAGCTGCGGCGTGCGGCACGGCAGACATCGCAGGTGCCGCAGTCACATTCGGGCTCCTCGCCGAAATAGCGCAGCAGGGTAGATGTGCGGCACACGGTCTGGTCGAAGGCAAATCTCTTGACCGCCTCGATACGGCGCTCCATACGCTCGCGCTGACGCTCGTAGACCTCGGTGGGGATGACGAGGTGGCGCGGTTCCTCGCGCGATGTGGTCATATAGATATAGGGGGTAGTGCGCCGCGGGATGTAGTGGATGGCGTGGAGGCGTGTCAGATATAACAGGGCCTCGTAGACGGTCTGGGTCGACAGTGTGAGGTCGCGCGCCAGTGTCAGCTCGCTCACGGGCACATAGTCGGCAAACAGCCCCGTGTATCGCCGCAGCACCCCCTGAAACACCTCGTCGGTGGTCGGGTCGAGGTCGAGCGAATAGAGGTCGTCCTTGTCCATCACCACCATGAGGCGCGACTGCGATGTGGTCTCGGCGATATACTCGAGGTAACCCGCGCGTGTCAGCAGCCTCAGCGCGCTCTCTGTGGGGACGGGATGGAGCGAGAATGTGCGGCAGAATTTCTCGAGGTCGAACTCGTAGACATGGCCATACCCCTCGCCCACGGCGATGTCGAGAAAGTTGCATGCCATCTCGTAGACATGCGCTATATATTCCTTGTCGGGAAACGCGTCGGCCACGCGACGTGTCAGCACCCCTTTGTCCTGACGCCCGGTTATGGCCACGGCAAACGACGGCAGTCCGTCGCGTCCGCCACGTCCGGCCTCCTGATAGTACTCCTCGAGCGACGAGGGGAGGTCGAAATGCACCACCACCCTCACGTCGGGCTTGTCTATGCCCATGCCGAATGCGTTTGTGGCCACCATCACCCTCACACGGTCGGTTTTCCAGCGGTTCTGACGCTCCTCCTTCTCCTCGGGCGACAGTCCGGCGTGATATGCCTCGGCGCTAATCCCCTCGCGCTGCAGCAGCTCGGCCAGCTCGCGTGTGCGGCGTCGCGACCGCACATATACTATGGAGCATCCCTGCGTCCCGCCGAGCACCCGCAGCAACTGTGTCTCCTTGAAGTCGGCATGGCGCACTATATAGCTGAGGTTGCTGCGGCTGAAGCTGCGTGCAAACACCCTCGGGGCGTCGAAGCCGAGCGAGCGCATTATGTCGTCGCGCACCTCGGGGGTGGCCGAGGCCGTGAGCGCGAGCACGGGGACATCACGTCCTATGATGTCGCGCAGGGGTGCTATGCGCAGGTATGAGGGACGGAAATCATATCCCCACTGCGATATGCAATGGGCCTCGTCGACCACAAGGAGGCTCACCTTGAGGTTATGGAGCTCTGCAAGGAATTCCTTGTTCTGCAGCCTCTCTGGCGACAGGTATGCTATCTTGGCTTTGCCGAGGCGGCAGCGGGTCATGGCCAGTTCCTTCTCGCGCCGCGTCAGGCCCGAATGGAACATCACGGCCCTCACCCCGCGGTCGGCCAGGTTGTCGACCTGGTCCTTCATCAGCGATATGAGTGGCGTCACCACCAGCGTGAGGCCCGGCAGTATCAGCGCGGGCACCTGGAACGTGATGCTCTTGCCTCCGCCCGTCGGGAGCAGCCCTAAGGTGTCATGCCCGGCCAGCACGGAGTCGATTATCTCCTCCTGCATGGGCCTGAACCCGTCATAACCCCAGTATTTCTTGAGGATGGCGTGTTTCATCAGGCTGTCATCGGCCGGTGCTGATGTCCTTGACCATCAGCTGGATGCTCCGCGTGCCCTTGCGGCGGTTGTCCTCGATGGTATAGCAGATGTCGAACGGCTTGCCCGAATGTATGTGGTCGAAATGTGCCACCGAGTTGAAGGCTATGCCGCTGTAGACCTTGCCGGAGGTGTCGTCGACGACGTCCAGCTTGATATGCTCCCCCGACTTGCCCACAAGTTTGCTTGTGCCGAAATCCCTCACGCCGCGCGTGCAGAACACCGGTTTGGGATTGCCGGGGCCGTATGGGTTGAACTTGTGCAGCAGGGTCAGAAACTCCGGTGTGATCTCGGCGAAATTCAGGAATGCGTCGATATTGATGCGGGGCGAGAGCTGTTCGGGCCTGATATGGTCTGCCACATATTGCTCGAAGCGGCGTGTGAACTCGGGGATGTGCTCCTCTTTCAGGCTGAGTCCCACGGCGTATGTGTGTCCGCCGAAATTCTCGAGCAGGTCGCGGGCCGAGCCCACGGCCGCATAGACGTCAAACCCCTGTACGGATCGCGACGAGCCCGTGGCCACGCCGTTGGCGAATGTCAGCACTACGGTGGGCTTGTAGTGGAGCTCGGTGATGCGCGAGGCCACGATGCCGATGATGCCCTTGTGCCAGTCCTTGTTGTAGATGACTATGGACTTGCGCGAGGCAAGGTCGTCGGCCCGGGCGTCGAGCAGGGCGGTAGCCTCCTCGGTTATCTGCTTGTCAAGCTCCTTGCGCTCCTGGTTGTGGCGGTCAATCTCGATGGCGCGTTCCAGTGCGTCAGACATGTCGCGGCTCACCAGCAGGTCTACGGCCTCCTTGCCGCTCTGCATGCGCCCCGAGGCGTTGATGCGCGGCCCTATCTTGAAGATGACGTCGCTGATGGTTATCTCCTTGCCCGAGAGTCCGCATGTGCGGATTATGGCGCGCAGCCCCATGTTCGGGTTCGAGTTGATGCGCTTGAGGCCGAAATGAGTCAGCACACGGTTCTCGCCGACCATCGGCACGATGTCGGCGGCTATGGATACGGCCACAAGGTCGAGCATCCCCTCGAGGTCTGTCGTGGAGAGCCCGTTGCTGATGGCGAAACCCTGCATGAGCTTATAGCCCACTCCGCATCCCGACAGGTGGGGACACGGATAGGTCGACCCCGGCAGCTTGGGGTTGAGTATGGCGGCTGCGGGTGGCAGCACGTCGTCGGCCACATGGTGGTCGCAGATGATGAAGTCGATGCCCCGCTCACTGGCGTATGTCACCTCGTCTGTGGCCTTGATGCCGCAGTCGAGTATGATGAAGAGGCTCACGCCCTGCTGCGCCGCCATGTCGATGGTGGCGCGCGATATGCCATAGCCGTCCTCGGCGCGCGTCGGGATATAGTAGTCGATGTTGGAGTAGTAGTTTCTCAGGTACTTGTAGACCAGTGCGACGGCTGTTGTGCCGTCCACGTCATAGTCTCCGTAGACCATGATTCTCTCCTTCGACCCCATGGCCCGGTTGAGACGGGCGACGGCGCGGTCCATGCCGGGCATCAGAAACGGGTCGTGCAGATCGCGCAGGGAGGGGTGGAAGAAATGCTCGGCCTCCTTGACTGTCGATATGCCACGCGCCGCAAGCAGCTCGCTAACAGGGGGAACTCCCGAATAGCGTGCCGCCAGACGGGATTCCGCTTCTTGCTGTGAGGA
>OLYK01000279.1_pt1 | contig 13016 bp, 7 predicted proteins | sample 1673651 | NCBI WGS metagenome assembly OLYK01 (sample SAMEA103958118, study PRJEB25191) | human gut metagenome | reverse complement strand
GCAGATCAACCTCCTCCAGTCGGAGATCAGGAACGTGGAGTCGCTCATCAGCGAGTACGAAACGCTCATTGAGCAGACCGAGCAGGAGATCCGCGAAAACGAAGAGGAAGAAAAGCGCCAGTACGAAAAGTTCTGCGCGCGCGTGCGCTCCATGGAAGAGCGCGGCACGGTGTCGTACTGGTCGGTGCTTTTCAACGCTGCGAGCTTTACCGACCTGCTGAGCGCCATGGACTTTATCAGCGAGATCATGGACAGCGACCAGAAGGTCATCGACGATCTGCGTGCCCTGCGCGAGCAGATCGAGCAGAAGAAGGCCTCGCTCGAAACGTCCCTTGCCGAGCAGCAGAGCGCCAAGGAGACGCTCGTTGCCAAAAAGAGCGAGCTGAATACCCAGCGCGCCGAGGCGGAGAAGGTGCTTGCCGAGCTCAAGGCGAACGAAGCGCAGTACAAGCAGGTCCTTTCGGAAAAGGATGCCGCGATGGAGCGCCAGCAGGCGGAGATCGTGCGCCTTTCCCGTGAGCTTGCCGAAAAGAACGGCAACACCACCGTGACCTATGGCGGCTACATCTGGCCGTGCTCGAGCAAGTATGTCACCTCGCCGCTCGGCGCGCGCTACACGGGCATCGCGGGCGCGTCGACGAACCACGCGGGCATCGACATCGGCCGCGTGGGCTACACGACGCAGGCCGTCGCCGCCAAGGCGGGCACCGTCATCATCTCGGCGTACAACAAGTACCGCGGCAACTACGTTGTTGTGAGCCACGGCAGCGGCAACACTACGACCTATCAGCACTTGTCCTCCCGCTCGGTCAGCGTGGGCGACTATGTTGCCCAGGGGCAGGTCGTCGGCATCACCGGTACGACCGGCGTGAGCAGCGGCCCGCACCTGCACTTTGAGATCACCGAGAACGGACAGATCATCAACCCGCTCAAGTACCTCACGGACTATATCAAGGGTTGGTAAACCGCATAACGCACAAGCTCCCCGCCATATACTGGCGGGGAGCTTTTTTGCGGGGAGGGGTCATTTTGCAGGGATTGGTCTGCTATCGGGACACGGGGGAGAAAAACGGCGCGCGCATGCTCTGCGGCGTGCGCTTTGACGCGGCCTACGCATCGCGCGGCGAGGGAATGCTTGCTGCACTTTCGGCCAAGCGCGCAGCAAAATACCTGCAAAAGCGCCGTGTGAGTTATGCCGTGTTTCCCAAGGATTATCCATATGCGGAGGTATTTGCGCGCTGTGGTGTCCTGCCGCCGCCCGAAAAGCCGCTGCGCATGGCAAAGGCGGCGGAGATCATCCGCCGCGCGATGGCGCGGCTCGGCCTTGCGCCGGAGCGGGCACGTATCGCACTGTGCGCACCCTCGCAGAGTGCGGCGCTCGAAGCGGCGGCGCGCGAGCTCTCTAAAGATGTGCGCTATCTTGCACTCTGCGCGCCGAATGGCGAGCGCCTTGCGCGCACGCTGCGCTGGGACTGCGGCGCGAGTGTCCATACATTGCAGACGGACGAGAGGATCGCCGCCGACCTGAGCGTCTGCTTCGACGATTTCCCGCTGCCCGACGGCCTTGTGCTGCCGCTGGGGAGCGGTGCGGTTTCTGTCGCCTATGGGACGGAAAACCTGGGTGATGCAGCGATGATCTGGAATGAAGATCAGCTCATCTGCGCACTCTACGCCTCGCTTGCGCGCCGCGCGGACGAAATTTGGGTAAAAGATGTGAAAATGCCGCCCGATGGGGGAGAAAACGCAAACTTACCTTGACAACACGGGGCAAAATCACTATAATTATTTCGCTAAAATGGTATTCGTGTGCGCGCCGCGCAATTTTGCGGGCGCGAAAGAAAGGAACGATCTCAATATGGCGAACATGAAAAAAGAGTACAAGATGAGCGCGGAGCGCAAGGAAGAGCTGCAAAAGGAGCTCACTTACCTCAAGACCGAACAGAAAAGGATAATTGTAGAATTAATGACCGAGAATCCGGCTATAACCAGAATTGAGATAGCCGAGAAGATGGGCATGCATGAGAGCAGCGTCCAGCGGCGCCTTGAATCCTTGGTGAGAGATGGATGTATCCGACATATCGGACCTACAAACGGAGGAGTCTGGGAGATAACTGAGAAAAAATGAATCTACTCCTATCGCCTTCCGACCCACCCCTCTCTGCAAAATTTCGGGGCGGTGAAGGTGGTTATTTAGCGGATATTTCGTAAATTTGCAGGTCAATTCTCAAGAAAAACCAATCTTCCACATGAATATATCATATAATTGGCTCAAACAATATCTCGATTTCACCCTCAGCCCCGACGAGGTGGCCGCCGCGCTCACCTCGACCGGCCTTGAGACCGGCGGAGTCGAGGAGGTCGAGTCGATACGCGGAGGGCTCCGCGGCATAGTGGTCGGCAAGGTACTGACCTGTGTCGAGCACCCCGACAGCGACCACCTGCACATCACCACCGTCGACCTGGGCGACGGCAAGGAGACCCAGATTGTCTGCGGCGCTCCAAATGTAGCCGCCGGACAGACTGTGGTCGTGGCCACCGTAGGCACCACACTCTATGACGGAGACAAGGAGTTTGCCATAAAGAAGTCAAAGATACGCGGCGTCGAGTCGTTCGGCATGATATGTGCCGAAGACGAGATAGGCATCGGCACCTCGCACGACGGCATCATCGTGCTCCCCGAGGGCGCGGCTGCTCCCGGCACACCCGCCGCACAATATTACGGCCTGACCTCAGACTATGTGCTCGAGGTCGACCTGACCCCCAACCGCATCGACGCGGCATCGCACTATGGCGTTGCCCGCGACCTGTCGGCATGGCTGGCCACACACGCCACCCCGGCCACACTGACCCGCCCCTCGGTCGACAGCTATAAGGTCGGGAAATCCGAAGGCGGCATCACCGTCGAGGTCGAGAACACCGAGGCCTGTCCCCGCTATTGCGGCGTGACCGTCGAGGGTGTCAAGGTAGCCGAGTCACCCAAATGGCTCAAGGACCGCCTCAACACAATCGGCATCCGCCCTATCAACAATGTTGTCGACATCACCAACTATCTGCTCCATGCCATGGGGCAGCCCCTCCACTGCTTTGACGCCGACAAGATTGCCGGACACAAGGTTGTGGTGAAGAACGCACGCGAGGGCGAGAAGTTCGTCACCCTCGATGGCGTCGAGCGCACCCTCGATGCCCGCGACCTGATGATATGCAACACCGAGGCTCCGATGTGCATAGCCGGAGTGTTCGGCGGACTCGACTCGGGTGTCACCGAGCAGACGGCCAACGTTTTCCTTGAGAGCGCATATTTCAACCCCACCTCCGTGCGCAAGACCGCACGCCGGCAGGGCCTCAACACCGACTCGTCGTTCCGCTTCGAGCGCGGCGTCGACCCCAACAACTGCCTATATGTGCTGCGACTGGCCGCGCTGATGGTCAAGGAGCTTGCCGGAGGCACCATCACCGGCCCCGAGACAGACATATATCCCACAGAGATACTCCCCGCCGAGGTCACTCTCGGGTTCAAATATTGCGATGACCTCATCGGCAAGCACATCCCCGCCGACACCGTGACCTCGATACTCCGCTCGCTCGAGATGGAGATAACCGATGTCGACGACGAGAAGGTCACCGTCAAGGTGCCCACATACCGAGTCGACGTGACACGTCCCTGCGACGTGGTCGAGGATCTGCTGCGCATCTACGGATATAACAATGTCGAGATCTCGACCACACTCCACTCGTCGCTATCGTTCAAGAGCCGCGACGACCAGGACCAGCGCCTGCGCACCCTCATCAGCGAGCAGCTGTGCGGCGAGGGATTCAACGAGATACTCAACAACTCACTCACAGCCGAGGCCCTCTACGAAGGTCTGGAACAGATGCCCGCGTCGCACTGCGTCAAACTGCTCAACCCCCTGAGCGCCGACCTCAACGTGATGCGCCAGACCCTGCTGTTCGGCGGTCTCGAGGTGCTTGGCCACAACATCAACCGCAAGGAGCCCGACCTCGCCATCTTTGAGTTCGGCAACGTCTATACATACAACCCCGAGGCTGCCGACAAGGTAGGCGACGCCACCGACTCGCGCGCCATCCTCGCCCCCTACACCCAGGGTCAGCGTCTCGGCATCTGGCTCACCGGCCAGTTGCGTCCCGCATCGTGGGCACGCCCCGCATCGGCCGCTACGGTCTACGACCTCAAGAGCGTCGTGGGCAACATCCTCGGCCGTCTCGGCATAATCCCCGCAGAGCTCAAGCTGACCAAATCGGACAATGAGCTGCTTGCCGCCGGAATCGACATCGCCACCCGCTCGGGCAAGAAGCTCGGCTCGCTCGGCATCGTGGCCAGGAAGCTGGCCAACCGCGCCGACATCAAGCAGGAGGTATGCTATGCCGAGCTGGACTGGGATGCGCTCGTGGGCCTCTCGATCAAGAAGAAGGTCACCAACACTCCGCTGCCCAAGACACTCCCCGTCAAGCGCGACCTGGCGCTGCTCATCGACAAGTCGGTGACCATGGAAGCCGTCGAGAATGCCGTGCGCGAGGCCGAGCGCAAGCTGCTGCGCTCTGTCAGCCTCTTTGACGTCTACGAGGGCAAGAACCTGCCCGAAGGCAAGAAATCGTATGCCATCGCCATCACCCTCCAAGACGACGAGAAGACCCTGCAGGACAAGCAGATCGAGGCCGTGATGACCAAAATCATCAACAACCTCACCAAGAAACTCGGCGCCGAGCTGAGATAGAAAGATTAAAGATTAGAGATTAAAGTTTAAAGAGACAGGTCTTATCACCAGAGCTTTAAACTTTAATCTTTAATCTCTAATATCCACTCTTTAAACTATAAACTTTAATCTTTAAACTTTAACTGTACTCAATATATGGGAAGAGCATTTGAATACCGCAAAGCACGCAAGCTCAAACGCTGGGGCAACATGTCCCGTACATTCACACGCATAGGCAAGGAAATCACTATCGCAGCCAAGGCAGGCGGTCCCGATCCCTCGACCAATCCCCGTCTGCGCGCCCTGATGCAGAATGCCAAGGCAGCCAACATGCCCAAGGACACTGTGGAGCGCGCCATCAAGAAGGCCACCGACAAGGACGCCGGCGACTACAAGGAGATTACCTACGAGGGATACGGCCCCCACGGCATCGCCATCTTCGTCGAGGCAGCCACCGACAACAACACCCGCACCGTGGCCAACGTACGCTCATATTTCACCAAGCACGGCGGCTCGCTGGGCACCCAGGGTTCGCTCACATTCCTCTTCGACCACAAGTCTGTGTTCAAGATCAGACCCAAGGACGGCCTGAGCCTCGAGGATCTCGAGCTTGAGCTTATCGACTTTGGCGTTGACGAGCTCATGGAGGACGAGGACGAGGAAGGGAACGCACTCATCGCCCTCTACGGCGGCTTCGAGGACTATCCCGCCATCCAAAAATATCTCGAGGAGAACGGCTTCGAGATCGTATCGTCCGAATTCGAGCGTATCCCCCACGAGCTCAAGGAGGTGACCCCCGAGCAGCGTGAGTCGATCACCAAGCTCCTCGACAAACTCGAGGACGACGAGGACGTACAGAACGTCTTCCACAACATGAAGGAAGAAGACGCCGAATAATTCTACAATTAGGAATTAGGAATGAGGAATTAGAAATGAGGAGTCTCGTCATTTCTAATTCCTCATTATTCCAAGGCCCGGAGGGCCGTCGTCATGGATAACCCGGGGTGACCTCAGGGAACCCCGGGAAAAGATGAAAATATAAAAACATGAGCCCCGCCAAAGGGCGATGGCATTCGGGACAACCTATGACATCGCCCCTCGCGGGGCTCACTATCAGGAATTAGGAATTAGAAATTAGAAATGAGGAATAAGGAGAATGTGACCATCCCCCCATTCCTAATTTCTAATTCCTAATTTCTCTTTGCCAGATTTTCATTTCTCGATAATTTGTTCTATCTTTGTACCCTTGAATATCAATCAAATAATTGTTTAACCTGAGTCATACATGAAAAAAATCTCTACCACAATCCTTGCACTTGCTCTGGCAGCGGGGAGCGCGTCGGCCTTTCCTGTAGCCGAGAAGCTTGACCGTGGTGTCATAGCAGTCAAGACCTCGTCAGGCAATTTCATCTCGTGGCGTTCGCTGACATCAGACGACCCCTCGATGACCTTCGACGTCTATCGTGACGGCACCAAGGTCAACACCGAGCCCATCACCGCAGGCACCAATATCAAGGATGCCGCCGGAACAGCCACCTCGAAATATGTCATCAAGGCTACTGTCGGAGGCACAGTCGTCGAGACCTCGCCCGAGGCCACTGTCGAGGCCGATGTCTACCGCCGCCTCACACTCGACCGTCCCACAGGAAGCGGCTGCACCTATACCCCCAACGACATGTCGGTGGGCGACGTCGACGGTGACGGCCGTTATGAACTGTTCGTAAAGTGGGATCCCTCAAACTCGAAAGATAACTCGCAGAACGGCAAGACAGGCAACGTCTTCATCGACTGCTACACCCTCGACGGCCAGAAGCTGTGGCGCATCGACCTGGGCCAGAATATCCGTGCGGGCGCACACTATACCCAGTTCATGGTCTACGACTTTGACAAGGATGGCAAAGCCGAGATGATATGCAAGACAGCCCCCGGCACCAAGGACGGTACAGGCAAGAATGTCATCATGGGCTCGGACGATCCCACCAAGGCATACGCCAACTCGAACGGCCATGTCGTCAGCGGTCCCGAATACCTCACAGTGTTCAACGGCCTGACAGGCGCCGAGATCAACACCATAGCCTACAATCCGCCCCGCGACATCAAGTCGGCCTCCGAGTGGGGCGCGATGCAGACAGGCTCACAGAAATCAGACAACTATAACCGCCCCGAGCGTTATCTGGCCGGCGTGGCATATCTCGACGGAGTGAAGCCCTCGGCAATCTTCTGCCGCGGCTACTACACACACGCATACGTATGGGCAGTCGACTTTGACGGCACAAAACTGACCGAGAAGTGGCTGCACAAGAGCGAGACCAAGAAGCAGGGCCTCTATGGCGAGGGTGCCCACTCGCTCACCATCGGCGACTGTGACGGCGACGGATTTGACGAGATCGTCTATGGCGCCGCTGCCGTAGACCACGACGGCTCACTGCTCTACCGCACAGGCGGAGGCCACGGTGACGCCCTGCACCTGGGCGATTTCGACCCCGAGCATCCCGGCCTGGAGGTGTTCATGGTACACGAGGAGAAAGACTCGTACTATAAATATGACACCGAGCTGCGCGACGCCAAGACAGGCGAAATCATCTGGAGCCTCAAGCAGTCGGGCAACGACATAGGCCGTGGCCTCGTGGCCGACCTCTCGGCCAACTGGCGCGGACATGAGATGTGGCCCCAGAAATCGTATGAGACAAACTCGTCGGGCGACAACGCTGTCTTTGACTGCCATGGCAACCTTGTCAGCTCGAGACGCCCCGATGTGAATTTCCGCATATACTGGGACGGCGACCTGCTCGACGAGCTCTTTGACGGCCACTATAACAGCACTACCGGCAAGGCAGCTCCGACCGTGAAGAAGAGCAACGCCACACTGACCGGCGAGTCGACACTGATGGCCTTCAACAAATACAACGCGCAGAGCTGCAACACCACCAAGGCCACACCCTGCCTGCAGGCAGACATCCTCGGTGACTGGCGCGAGGAGCTGATACTCTGGGATTATGAGAAGCCCGAGGACATCATGATCTTCACCACCACCACCGAATCGGCCTATCGCGTGCCCTGCCTGATGGAAGACCACAACTACCGCCTGGCCATAGCATGGCAGAACACCGCCTACAACCAGCCCCCGCACCTCGGATACAATCTCTATGACCGCTATTCGGACGACCCCGTGCTCAAGATCGAGGAGGGCTCGCTCACACAGTCTGTAGAGCTGGGCTACCCCATCGCCACCATCAAGGGCTCGTGGGATAAGTCTGAGGACATATCCGTCATCGCTCTCCCCGAGGGCCTGACATTCGATGCCGACAAGGCTGCCAAGACATTTGTCATCTCGGGTACCCCCGCCAAGACAGGCAACTTCAAGTATCGCATCTCGCTCAAGTCGGCCAGCGGCGTCACCCTCAATACCGACGGCACAATCACCGTCACCGAGGGCAGCTCTCTCGAGAAGCTGGCATATTTCTCGTTCGACCAGGTAGGCGAGTCTGTCACCAACCATGTCGAGGGCTTTGCCGAGTCTCACGGCACACCCACTCTCACCGAGGGCAAGGTCGGAGGCGCAATCCTCTTCAACGGATCGACCGACTACCTCACCCAGACAGCATACGACAAGATACAGATGGGTGCCAAGGACTTTACCATCGAGATGCTGCTCAAGTCGACCGACGACGCCGCATACATCCTGCACAAGGGCTCGACCACCTCGGGCGACGCTCCCGGCGCCACAGGGAACTGGATCGGCCTCGAGTACAAGAACGGTAACCTCAAGTTCGCTGTCGACGACGACGCCACCAAGAGCGAGGCCACAGCCGATGGCACAAGCTATTTTGACGGCCAGTGGCACCACATCGTCCTGGTACGCGAGGGTGCATCCAAGACCCTGCGCATCTATGCAGACGGCGTGATGATTGCCGAGACTGCCGACAACACCGGTGCTGTCAACGACAACAACGAGGCCCTCGTCATCGGCAATGTCAACAACACCTTCAACAATTTCCTTGACGGCGCCCTCGACGACTTCACCATCTATGGCGGCGCGATGAGCGCCAACAAGGTGGCCGAGCGCTATGACGGCTACATGAACTCGGGCATACTCGACACCGTGGCAGACAACGACGCACCCAAGTATCTCAAGCTCTATGACGCCACCACCGGCATCGAGGTCGCCACAGGTGTAGGCGAGCCCTCGAACGTCACCACAGGTGTGGCTCCCGGCATCTACATCCTCGTGATACAGCAGGGCAAGACCACCTACGTATCCAAGATAAAGCTCTGACAGACCCTCCGGCCCATACGGGCCACTATGAATACAAGCGTGTCAGGTTTCGACCTGACACGCTTTTTATGTTCTTTTTATCTGTATTTATGTCCTTAACCACTTGTAAATTTGCAAAATAGCACGCTATTGTATATGTTTGTAAGTTACAAGCCTGAATACCATAAGTAATATAATAACCCCTTACAAACCAAAAGACACACAGATGCAGATACGACATTTGTTGCAGGCATCGCTCACGTGCGCGCTGCTTGCGGGTTGTCAGTCCGAGCCCGTCAAGGCTCCTGTCAGCCATGAGTATGACCGCGAATTTGTCAGGACATTCGGAGTCCCGGACCACGACCACGACTGGAACATGGCCGGACGTGTCACTGCCAACATCGAGACCCGCGGACTCGCACCAGGATACGAGGTGCGCATATACGACCGCATGCCCGGTACCGAAGGATGCCAGATTGCCGCACGCTTCTCGGCCACGACAAAGACTGTAGAGTTTGATTTCGCCAAATCGAACCGCTATGCCTATGTCGAGATTGTCGGCCCCGACGGCAGGGTGGTGAGCGTGAAGAGCCTCGCGATACGCAACAGAGCCATGCAGATCAGTGCTGATGCAGCCATTGTCAGCCCCGGCGAGGCTGTGAAAGAAAAAGTGTTCGACATGGCCTCGTCCATAACTGTGGCAGACAAGACAGTCACATTCAAAGACCGACTGCCCGACGGATATGACAACAGTCCATATAACACTGAGTTCCGCACGACATACCCCGATCTGAAACCACGCAATGCCTACGACCTCTTCTTGCTCTGCGAGGAGCAGCCCGGGGGTCATGACCTTCATTCCGCCACGGTCAAACCTGTGTTCGACGACACAGACCAGGGGATGGCTTGCTCGGACCTCACATCCATTGTGGGTACAAACGGCGTGTTCCACGAGAAATGCGGGCCCGTAGACTGTAACCTGATGAAATACTGGGAGGAGCTCAAGCCGACCACAAACTCGGTATTCACCGTAGCCGAGACAGGCCCGGTGTCGATAGACTATCTCTATGGCTGCGGCACATTCTGGAACAGTTTCGGCTATTTCTATTACGACGACACATACACCGACATAGAGATAATGCGCGCTCCCAAATATATACTGATGCTCGATGCGTCGCCGTGGCACAACATGCAGCGTCTCGACCCGGCAAAAGGGGAGCAGTTCGAGGACTTCGAGCTGATAGGCGAGAGCGATACAAAAAAGGAAAACTGGAACGGCGAGCACAAGGTGAACCAGAGCGGTATGCGCCCCGCCAACGATGTCGAGCGCTATGAGAAGATGGAGAAACAGGGTGCCGACCTTACGGCCTATGACGTGCGCTATCGCGGCACATCCCACCGTCTGGTCTATTATCCGCAGATACGCGGCATAAATTCACACGGCTATCCCGGTGTCAAGGCAGACCTATCAAAGCCCTCATACGACTTCCCAAAAGGTACCAAGATAGGGTTCTTCATCATCTGCGAGGGAGGTTTCTTCTTCTCCGACAAGGGGAGGGCCATGGGCCGCTCGGCAGTGCGCTACTCGCTACCGTGGATGAACGCATGGCTCGGACGCCCGTTCCATCACAAGGACGGCAACAAGAAGCATACAGGCTGCAGCAAGATACCCGCCGACACACCTCCCACATGGTTCATGAGCTACAAGTGGAACGGACGCACCATACTCGGCATCGAGGATGGCGAATATGGCAACTCGGACCACGACATGAACGACATACTCTTCGAGGTCAAGGGCTCGTTTGCCATAGACCGCCAGGACCTCGGACATCGCACCAAGGTGCAGTCATGGGTAGTAGCATGCGAGGACCTGGGCTCTACTGACGATTTCGATTTCAACGATGTCGTGTTCGGAGTATCGCACCTGACAAGCGACGAGGATGACGCATCCACACTCGTCATCAAGCCTCTCGCAGCCGGAGGCACCCTAAAGGTGCAGCTATGCATGAACGGCGAGCCCGTCGGCGACGGACGTCACTGGAACGAGTATTTCGGACATCAGTCACATCACGACATCATCAATGTAACCGGGAATGCCTCAAGGCCTGTCGAATCCGAAGAGATTGTGATTACAGAGGGGATTCCGAAAGATTTCTCCCTCTCGTCAGGCTCATTCCGCGAGAACATGGGCGGATTCTCCCTCCGCGTGTTCGATGACGAGGGGAATCATGTGACCTCGGTAAAGGCGCCGGGAACCCAGGGAGACGACGCCGTATCGCCACAGATGATACTGCTTCCGGTCAACTGGTCATGGCCGCGCGAGATGGTGGCGATACATGACGCATATCCCGGCACGCACAACGGCAATGTAGACAACCCCATAGCCGGTTTCGGCTCATGGGTACACGACGCCTCGCAATACTCATGGACCTTCTATCCTGCCGAAGACTCGAAAGTATTCTCAAACACATGGGAGGCACCCGATTTCGGCATCTCTCCCATAAAGAAATAAATCCCGATAGACAATGAATGAGCCGTGCTTCACGATGTGTGGAGCACGGCTCATTCATTTTCAGGCATCCTGGAGCCCTGTCTCTCAGATGTCCTCCTCGATAGAGAAATCGTCGGGGAGGGGGAGGGTGCCGTCGTCAAAGTCGGTGTCGGGGATGGCGGCGATGTCGGCTGCCTCGCTGTCGGCGTCAGACTGAGCGGCGGCAGGTGTGCGGCGCACGGGTGCACCCTTCTTGCCGGTGGCAGACTGCTCCTTGAGTGCCTCCATGATCTTGGCGGCTATCTCGTCGGCCAGCTCGGGATTGTCCTGCATCATGCGCTTGGCGGCGTCGCGCCCCTGGCCTATCTTCGAGTCGTTGTACGAGAACCACGAGCCCGACTTCTTGATGATGCCGAGGTTCACGCCGAGGTCGATTATCTCGCCGCTGCGCGATATGCCCTCGCCGAACATGATGTCAAACTCGGCGCGCTTGAAGGGGGGCGCCACCTTGTTCTTGACCACCTTCACCTTGGTGAGCTTGCCCAGCACCTCGTCGCCGTCCTTGATGGCCGTAGAGGGGCGGATGTCGATGCGCACCGAGGCATAGAACTTGAGGGCGTTGCCGCCTGTGGTGGTCTCCGAGGGGCCGAACATCACGCCGATCTTCTCGCGGAGCTGGTTGATGAAGATGCAGCAGGTATTGGTGCGCGAGATGGTACCGGTGAGCTTGCGCATGGCCTGGCTCATCAGTCGTGCCTGCACGCCCACGTTCTTGTCGCCCATGTCGCCGTCAATCTCACTCTTGGGGGTGAGGGCGGCGACCGAGTCGACCACGAGGATGTCGATGGCGCTCGAGCGTATCAGCTGTTCGGCAATCTCGAGGGCCTGCTCGCCGTTGTCGGGCTGGGCCATGAGCAGGTTGTTGACATCCACACCGAGCTGCTCGGCATAGAAACGGTCAAAGGCATGCTCGGCGTCGATGATGGCGGCGATGCCTCCGGCCTTCTGCGCCTCGGCTATGGCGTGGATGGCCAGGGTTGTCTTGCCCGACGACTCGGGGCCGTATATCTCGATGATGCGGCCACGGGGATAGCCGCCCACGCCGAGGGCGTAGTCGAGGCCTATGGAGCCCGAGGGAATCACGTCGACATCCTCGATCTGCTCGTCGCCGAGCTTCATGATGGCGCCGCGTCCGAAATTCTTCTCTATATTGCCCATGGCCTGTGCCAGGGCATTGAGCTTGGCCTTGGCGGGGTCATTGGCAGCCGCCGCAACCTTGGTGGTTTCTTTTTTTGCCATTCTGTATAGGGTGTTTTGTTTCTTTGATGCAAAGATAGTGCCAAAGCGGTGCAACGGATATGCCCACAGGGCTTAAAATTAGTTAAGACACACCGCTTTCATCCGCTAATTTAGCAATTTCGGGGCTCAAAGCCAAAAAAATTCGGTTTTTATATGATTTTTTTTCATTCCCGGTGAACCATTTGCTCTGTGGCGCGTTGATAAAGTACATAGCAAAATTACTTTTTCCATTGCAAGAAATGTGATAATGATTGGTTTA